>ENA-UOXV01001089-UOXV01001089.1-marine-metagenome-genome-assembly--contig:-NODE-1089-length-38667-cov-15.575054_pt1 | contig 38667 bp, 24 predicted proteins | sample MGYA00238165_ERZ766961 | MGnify/ENA primary metagenome ERZ766961 (study PRJEB28924, sample SAMN03173240) | marine metagenome | biome: Marine; feature: Water; material: Subsurface seawater | place: North... | reverse complement strand
TTACTTTTCTTTTGAGCGCGTTTCGCCCCCTTTCGGTTTTTTCTTCTTCTTCTTTGTCTTCTTCTTTGTCTTCTTTTTTCTCTCGTCTCATGAGTGAGATCTTAAATATTGTTTTTCCTCGTTGGAGAAAGTGGCCGTTTTTTTTGATTTGACGGGTCGACGATTGACGAAAAAAGAGGAAAAGAGGGGAAGGAACATTTTCTGCATTTTTTTCACATTTTTTCGTAAATAATTTAAACCCTAAACCCCCAAAACTCCTTTTTTTCTTCTCTCAAGTGTTTTCCGTCAAAACTTTCTCTCTTGGGAAACGAAACGCGGCTATCACTTTACTTTAGAGAGATCAAGGTCGCCTTTCGCGAGAGAGAACACACACTATAAAAGCACATACATCATCATGAACACCATTGGCACGATGGGTCATCTGTTGAAAAGAGAGGAGAATACTGGCGAACGTCTCTCTTTATTAGAGGAAGAAAAGACGGCAACATTACCATTAAAGACGAGCCGCGGGAAGATTTCATCTTCATCATCCTCGACGAAAAGCGTTGGATTCATCTGCGCGTTATCTCTCGGCGCGTTCGCTTTGAGCGCTTCTTCGTCGAGTAAAAAGAACGGCGGAGCGTATAACATCGACGCGGCGTTCAAATCTGGCTCTCCGATGTCTTTATTGGGCGTTTCCGATCAAATCGATGTCATGAAAAGTTTGATCGTGGACACGTGCGGGAAATCCGCCCTGAGTGACTACGAGAAGACGTATTCCTTGTTACCGGGAGAAAAAGCGTCGGAAATGGGCGAGAGAGAAGAAGGAGACGATAAGAAATACGCCAAAGCGAACGCGTTTTTATCCAAATTAAAGAATGCGAACGGAGGAAAGAAGGAGGATCAAGAGGACGACGATGAAGATTTAGAAATCGATTCCTCGAAAAACACGGATACGTTTTTGCGAGAGTTCAACGACATGCAAAAACGGATGAAGGAGACGAAGAAATTCGCGAACGAAGAAGAGGATGATTTGGAGGAGGCAAAGGAGGATTCTTCTTCGGACGGGGAGCGAACGGTGGAAGAGCGAGAGGACGCGAGGTTCGAGAAGAAGTTGACGAAGACTTTGGCCAAAGACGATATCGACGAAGAGGACGAAGAAGAGGAAAAGCACCGACCCCAATCATCGAGGAAGAAGCAATCGTCGTCTTCGGATCAGAAAAGCAGCAGCCGCAGCAGCGCTTCTGAGGACGAGGACCATCGACGTCCAAGCAAGAATTTTTCCGGGTACAGGGAAAAGTTTCGCTCGGACGCCGACGACGAGGAGTTCGTGGAGAGAGAGACGGAAAGAGACGAGCGACGATCCGTCTCTTCCTCCTCTTCTTCTTCTTCTTCTTCTTCTTCTAGAGACAACAACAACAACAACAACCAGAGAGAACGTTTGTACGAACGCAAGAGCAGCAGCGGCGATAAAGACGACGACAAGTCTACTTACGCCTCCAAAGGCGCTCGACGCATGTTGTTGGAAGAAGCGTTGCCAAACGCATCCGAAGAGAAAGAGTTGGTTGAAGTCGCCGAGGAAGAGATCAAGCACACCGGGGTGTTCGCTTTGTTGCAAAAAATGGTTGGCGGCGAACAATCGAGTCAAGATCCGGTCAAGCCGGGACAAATGCCGCAGTTGGGTTTACCGCAGCAAACGAAGATGTTGTCGAAGAAGAATAAGAAGAAGTCGACGACGAAGAAGGGAGACTTAAACGTTGCCGCCGGATTGGGCAAATCCATGGGCGTTCACGTCGATGAAGAAGTCGACGACGAAAACGAAGGCGACGAAGGAGAAGAAGAACAAATGAAAGAAGAAGAAGAAGAACATGAACAACAAACCGAAGAACAAACTCGAACCGATAAGGTGTTAAAGCTCGCGCAAGACGGCGAAAAAGCGTTGGAACGCGAAGCGATTGAGAAAGTCTACAAAGGCGACGGCTCCAAATCCAAGAAGAAATCCGCGTTGGAGATCCAACGAGGCGAGACTTCTTCTGATATGAGCGAAACGGACGAAGAAGCTTTGGAGATTGAGAACGGCGCCGCGGATAAGTACTACGACGTCACGAAAGTCGAACACTTGGCGCAAGAAACGCTCAAGAGAAATATGGGTGGTTCCAAAGGTGAAGCGTCCATGGGCGAGCAGCAGCAAACCATCAACACGAAAGCGTTGGAGGAAGCCATCGGGAGAGCGGCGAACCAATCGCCGGACATCACCAGAAAAGAGTTGTTTTCCACCTTGGGACGCAAATCCAAGGAAGAGTTTGTCAACGCCGCGCGATTGAAGAAACTCGTCGAGTTGAAACACATCGCGACGACGTGCAAACCGACGCTCGGCGACGGCGGTAAAGCCATGGAACGTGCGAAAGAAGCGGCGCAACAAGCCGCCATGAAAGTCAAGCAAGCCGCGGCGAGAAGAGCGGAAGCGGAAGCGAACTACGAGCACTCGCAAGAAGTTGCGAAAATCGCCGCCCAAAAAGTCGACGACATCACCGAACTCGCGCAAAAGAAGATCCAAGAAGTTCAAGAAGTTGCCAAGAGAAAAGTGCAAAACGCAAAAGACATTTCTCGATTAGCCGGACGTAAAGTCGAAGACGAGTTTGACATGCTTGGGAAAACCAAGGAAGATTTCAACTTGCACGTGCAACACGCGATGAAATCAGTCGAAGCCGCGAAAGAAGCCGCTTCGTCGGCGTTGGAAGAGACGAAGAAGAAGTCCCACACGGCCAAGCAACGCGCCGCGGCGCTGGAAGTTTCATTGGCGAAGGAATACGAAGAGGCGAGAACCGAGCGCGAAATCGAAGAGAAGAAGTTGGCAAAGGCGGAAGCGCAAGCGGAAGCGGCGGAGACGGAGAGAGAACAGAAAGTGTTGGAAGCGCACCAAAGACAGATGGAAATCGAAAAGGTTGCCAAGGAGAGACAGTACAAGTTGGAGGAGGAGCAAAGACAAATGGAAGAGGCGAAGAAGCGCTCGATGGCGAAGAGCACGCAATACCGCACCTCCGCGGAGGACGCGTTGGAAAAGTTGTCCGTGATTGATTTTAATAACAACAAGGATAGCGACGACGTGGCGCGAATCGGGTTTGGCGAGGAAGACATCGCTTCTGGGTACCCCGACGACGACGAAACGCAAATGGCCATGGGCGGCGCGTCATCCTCGGATGGTGATGGATTCGATCCGTGGACCCGCAAGTAATAATAAAAAATCTGACTAACCGCGCGTCAAAGTCGGCAAACAAAGTTGTACTAAAACCGAGGAGGAGGAAGGAACAACCTCCTCGGAAAAGAAGAAGGAAAAGAGAAGAGTTACACACATCTACACGTTTTAATTATTTATATATATATATATTATCTACTGATAAACACGACACACGTATGTGGTATCACTACGCTTGTTTGTTGTTCGAAACTGAACCCAATGCTCAAAAATTCAAAAACCCTAAATATTGGTGTCTAAGTTCCCCCTCAAAATTCAAATTTCTCGTCAGTATAATTGAGTAAAAACCGCACGAAATACTCTACCACATCTCTTCGTTTTGCGCGTTAAAAGACTGAGTTCAACATGGAGAGGAACGATGATACCGTCGTCCCTTTCCCTCCTCCAAATCCTCCTCTGGGCGTCGTTTCAAGGTAAACATAGGAACAATTCACATTCTTTTCAATCGATCCGTTTCAAAATTTGAATTTTTCCATTCTTCGTTCCTTTCCTCTCTGTTGCTTCTCTCTGTATTATTACTCACGCTTTGGGGAAACTATCGCATCTTCTCTCTCTCGTTCTCTTTAAACGCATCATCAGGGTACCTCTGGGCGCACAACCGATGAACAATAACATCAACAATAATGGACAAACGACGCAAATCAAATCCGCGTTAAAATCCACCTCCCGGTCTCTCGTGTACAGACAAAACCAACACCAACACCAACAGATGGAAAACATGAACGAACAACAAAGACGAGTGTCTTTCCAATCCGGACGCCCACCGGTGGTGGAAGGAGGCGCGAGATTAGCGCAACTGCGAGCGGCGAGGAAACGAGCGGCGCAACAGAAAGCACAAGAAACATCGTCGAATACTAATGGCCAAGGGAATAAGTTACCCTTTGGGACCTCTTGGGGGAATCAAACGGACCAAGCGGGAGCGCAAAGAAGGCGACATCAAAATCTAACCCAACATTCGTCGATGTCATCTTCGCGAATGGAACGGTTACGGAAACGAAAAGGCACCGGGCGACAAGTGAAACCGAGACCGTTCGTGTTGGTGATGAAAGCGCCCGCGGAGAGTTTGGGGAGAGCAGCGCTTCCGGATGGAGGAGCGAAGAAAAGACGAACGGCGATGGTGGTCGAGGAGTTGGACGGGACGAATTTTACTGGTGAGGGCGAACACTCGGCGGCGGCATCGAGAGACGGCGATCGAGCCGGGTCGTTCGCCGAGAACGAAGGATTTGCCGGGTACGATTTTAACGGGAACAGGACGGCGCAACCGATGTTTCGACCGAAGAGTCCGCACGCGAAAGGACAACAACAGAGAAAAGTTTCGATGGAGATGAATTCGCAGTTACGATTGCTTCGCGAGCAGCACATGCAAGAAGGCGGAGTGTTAGCCGAAGCTATCGAAGAGGAGAGACTGAAGAGAGAGCAAATGGAATTAGAGAAACGACGAGAAATGTTACGCAAGAGCAGCATGGGGAGCGGCGGGGAGGTGACCAACACGCCGATGGCTGCGGAAGCGCTGGTGAACATGTTCAACATCCCGGGACGAGAAGACGAAGCTGTTTTGCATCAAGACAGTCCGGATTGGCAAGGCGTCTCGCACATGGGGGCAGCAGGCGGTCAGTCGCAACCGCAAGTGCAACCGGTGGGAATGTTGAACGAAAACTTGAACAACGACGACGACGAGTTTGGCGGAGGATTCGAAGCCGGCGACGACGACTTTGACCAAGAAGATTTAGTAGGCGGTCAATTCGCTGACGACCGCGCGTTCGATGAGGAAGGATTCCCTATTCGCAAACCTAGAGGTGAAGCGCACAAACGCTTGCGCGAAGAAATGGCCAGAAGAAAATCTTTAGCCTTTGGCGGTTTACAAACCATCGTCGTCGAAGATTTAACAGGCGGCTCACAAAAGGTGCGCAAAAGTTCGCGCCAAAGACAAAAACCGTTGGAGTATTGGCGAGGCGAGAAGAAGGTGTACGAGCGCGTCCATGGATCGTTACCGACCATCAAAGCCACGCAACGGCAAACCCGAAACAAAATGTGGCCAAGAAAAACGCCCGGAGGCCCGTCGGAAACATTCAGGGTGCTCAAATTGAGACCGACGGAACAGTTCAACAAAATCGGCGCCGAACGACGAGACTCGTTGGATCAGTTGATGACCGCCAGAAACGGCGCTCCTTTGCACGATTCCGACGCCGAAGATGAGGAAATCTGGGACGTCGATGGCGTCGAGTTTGATCAACACGGTCGCAGGATAAAAACGTTCGCCAAGACCCCGAAAGAGTATTACGGACGAAACGGTCGCGCGACGCCGAATTACAACAACAACAACAACAACAACATGAACAACAACGGGAGCGGGAAGAAGAAGCGTGGACGACCTCGAAAGAATCCAACAGTACTCGTCGATGAAAACGACGACGACGACGGACAGCAACAACAACAACACCAAGAGGAAGAACAAAACGAACAAGTCAGAGGGAAGCACATCCGACTGGCGCCGGACACGGACGACGAAGACGAGGAAGACGAAAGAGACGACGAGCTCGAGGAAAATACGCGAAGGAACTCCGAAGCGATTCATAATACTAACCACGACGACGACGACGATCAAGAAGCCGAAAAGGAAGCGAACGAAGCCGCTCGCATGGCGGAGTTGGAGCTCGAAGAAGAGAGAGAAGAAGAGGCGAGAAAAGCGTCGAAAGCGAAGGAGGATTTGATCATGGAAGCGGAACAAAAGGCCGCGATGGAGTTGAAAATCACGCAAGAGGAGATTCCAGAGGAGGAGGAAGAAGAGGAGGAAGAAGACGACGAGGAATCGAGAGCGTTGAAGAAACGACTGGCGGATGCGGAAGCCGAGCTCGATGCGCTCGACGCGGCGAACGAAGCGGCGAGGAAGATGTTAGATCAACACGACGAACGAGACTCTTTAGAAGAAGACGGGAACGGCGATGCCCTGCCGCCTTCTACTGCACGCGAGAAAGACGGGCAGGCGAAGGTTGAAGAGGAGAAGACGAGCCGGTTTTCGATGTCTCTCGAGGCAAACAAAGGTGTATTTTACGACGAAGAGGCGGATAAGGATTTAATAGAAAACGATCCAGCGATTAAGAGCGGGTCGATTAACTTGGAGGAAGATTTGGATGACGGCGATGATGATGACGACAACGAAGACGACGACGATGAAGAGGATAGAGATGTTGCCGCCAAAAGAGATTCGCTTTCTTCAAAATCGGAAGAAGAAAACGACCGACGAGATAACGACGCCTTGGCGATTCCCATGGACCTCGACGAATAGATAATATATACACAGAATAGTATTAAACTTGATTAATAAGCATTTGTAAATTCTAATACATGAGTATTAAACTTCTCTTTAAGTTGAAATAACTACGTAGTATGTGTGTATTATGAGCTAAAAACTCTTCTATACTCTCTACTTACAAGCTGAAACTATATCGCTCGCATTTCGCGCCGAGCTCTGAAATCGTCGCCACGCACTCAGTCGTTAAAGAGAACGTCAACTCGTCGTCGTCGTCGTCGTCAAAATTTCTACCACTACTAACGCCAGCAGTGACGTGCGAAAACTTTCCGCCCGGTCGTCGACTGCCACCATTCTCTTCGTCCAATAAAGTTCTATTTCCATCCACGACGCTCCCGTCCCAGTCTAAATACTTGGAATCCACCGTTCGATGTCTCGTGACAACCTTGACCAACTCACCTTTATTACCACCTTCGGAAGGTAACTTGGACGTCGTCAACGTCACTTCGGCTAAGTTTTCAATCAGTAATTGCATCGTCCCGCGCTCTCTGTCGTCCTCGTCTAAGAATCCATCCTCGACGTCCTCCGCCGCCTGGCACCCCGTCACTAAAGCCACATTCTCCATCGCTCTCAACCGCACGAGGAACCGCACGACCGCTTTCTCGCTCGTTCTCGCCGCTAACACGTCCAACGAGTCGATAAAAATACTCGCACCACCATTTCTGCTACACTCTTCCATCGTTCTTCCGATAGTATCGTCGCCGACCGTCCCCGATACCTTCTTCGCGATCAAATCATACAAACCATCTAAACTCGACGTTGCACTCGAACGCGCGCCATTCACCGTAAACACATTCTCCTCCTTTTCGTCTTCTTCTTTATCATCGTCATCGTTGAAATTAAACGCCATTGGTGTCGACCAACAATCGATGGATTCGATCCCAAATTTTTCCTTTTTTTGGTACAAAAATTCAGCTTTTTTCCTCCTCAAGTGCGGACTGATTGAAGTTTCGAACGGTTTCATCGTTTCCACGAACACTATTGCAGCTCTTTTTCTTTTCGATGTCCTCGAGCTGCTCGTTTTTGTTGTTTTCGTCGCGTTCCTCTCGTTCTTCGTATCCTCGTCTTTGTTGTTCTCATCATCGTCAGAGTTTTCCTCGTCTTCGTTCGTGTCGTTGCGTTGGATTTTGAGGCATTCGTGCACGAAATGCGCGAAGAGAAACGCCGTCGGGCTGTCCTTTACGGACACGAGATGGACGTGCGAGGAAAAAGGCAGAGGAGAAGAAGAAACGGAATGTAACGTTTTCGTTGCTGAAATTCGAACGTTTAAAGCTTCATTCATTATGTTCTTTGTCTTCTTCTTCTTGGAGAAGTGTTCCGTAGAATTTCTGAGGCGAAAAGCAACAGTGCAACACGTATTTACGATAATACAATAATAACAATAATGATAATAACACTAACAGGAAGGAAGGAAAGAGACGGATGAGAGAGCAGCTCGAAATGTTACTAGTCTTGTTTGCTCTTTTGGCTCAAAGTTTCGTTGATTTCGTGAAAGTCGCTTTGACCGACGAGCGCGATTATGTTCCCGGTTTTGGTATCCGACGGAGATTTTCTGCCCCCGCCTGCGGTTCTTCTCGCCGGCGAAGCGAACGTGTGATGAAGAAGAGCGGCGTTGGTATTCTCATCGTCGTGGACGCCTCCCCTGTTGTTTGAGTGTACGAAGGCTTTTTCTCTCGTCTCCGGACGCATTGGCGAGACGTACACGTTCCCGGCGCCTGCGGTTCCTTTCACCTCCCGTATGGGGGATTTGAGCAACGCTTCCGAATCGAAGTGAACTCGAGATCGGTTCGGCGTGCTTTGAATGGCAGTCATCGTCGTCCCTGCTGCTTTTGGTCGTTTCGGCGTCGACGTCATTTTTGTCGTCGTTGTTGTCGTCGTCGTCGTCTTTTGCGATTTTGTCGTGAGCGCGTCGTCAGAATTTCCTCCTCCTGCTCCTCCTCCTCCTCCTTTTCGTAACTGCAACATGAACGGCCTGACGTTCGGGACAAACTGCTTGTTGTAAAACGCGATGATATCGCCGCGACTGACGACTTCCAACCCGGGATTGGTCACCGTTAATGGGCAGCTCCAAAACACCTCTTCCACGCATTGCGGTTGTTTGTGGTATCGATACACGATGTCTTTGAATTTCACGTTTCGATCTTGTTCGCTGGATGCGATTTTGCACGCGCCGTAGATGGACGCCAAGATGATTTGATCGAGATGTCGATTGTACAGCAGAGAGGTTTTTTCAAACACGACGAATTCGCAGATTTGGAACGCGCGTCGGGTGACTTCTTGGTTGACGTGGAGCCGGGCACAAATATCAGCTAAACGCACGGCGGCTAATCGGAGGACTTTGGCGAAAAAAACGTCCAAGGAGGCTTTCGCGCGACGCTTTTCGTCGTCGATTTCGAAATCATCGTCGTCGTCGTCGTCTACGGCGTACTTGTCTGGTAACGGTAACGGTATTTTCGCACCAACGCCGGGCGAGGAAACCGCTCGATTATACTGCTGCTGTTGCGCGTGCGCAATCCCACTGATTCGCTCTACGTCTGAGGACGATGATCCCATGTTCGCGTTATCGGACGCTCGTCTCGCCGGAGTTGAAAACGCCGTAAACGCGCTTGTTTTCAAAGGGGAAAATGCGCTCATATGGCCACTACCAATAATAGTCGTCGTTCGAGGCGGCGAACGCAACGCGGTATGTGCCATTTGTGCCACATCTAACGCCTTCTTCTTCTCTTCATCAATCGGAGAGTCATCATTCGAGTCTCCTCCTCTTCCTCCTCCTCCTTTCCCGAGAACATTGCGATCGAATTGTTGCATATGCGTTAACGATCGCGCTGTGTGGTGTTTTGAGAGCGGTTTGGTGACTTTTTGCCCGGATGCTAACGTGCCACCGAGAAGTACGGCGGCGATTTGATTGGCGCTGTTTGAGTGGATGTCGTTGTTGTCGTTGTTGTTGTTGTTGTTCGTAATATTATCTTCGCTCTTTGCAGCAGCAGCAGCAGCAGCGGCAGCAATCGCAGCGGTCTCTCCGATGTTCTTCTTCTTCGCGCCGCTCTTCGTCGTCGCCACGCGCAAAAGTGGATACAAACTCGAATCTTTTTTCCAGCTTAACTTTTCTAACATAGACTCTTCGATTCGACCAAAGTACGCTCTAATTTCTCGCGGCATTTCCGGTCTCGATCTCACGAACGGCTCGATGCCGTTCAAAACATCAAACGCGTTTAAACCAATCGCGTTGGGAATAGCTGGAAAGCGCAACGTAATCGCGCGATTACCGCCATTCCCGGTGAAACTTGGACCGACGTCGTAGATTCCACTACTCGTGCTCAAATGGACTCCGTTTCGCGCGACGGAAACTACCTCGACGGATAAGGCGACGACTACTTCGACGAATCGTTTCGAGTCCACGAGCATCGATATCGCACGCTTCGTCGAATCAGAGATGGTGTTTGCGTTCGTCGTCGTCATCGTCGTCGTCGCCTCCATGCGATTGATTTCGTCTCTCAAAATCGCTCGAAAGAAGTATTTGAACACGGCCAAGGCATCCGTCGCCCTGTTGTCGACGATGTTATCGAGTGATTTCGAAACGTTGCCTCGCTTCGCAGCGGCGTTGAGATTTGTGAACGCATCTTCGCGAGTGAGCGTGTTGCACTTGGTAATCATACGCTCGGCGCGCGCGTACGCGTCTTGGAGTTTATCTTTGTCGTTGTTCTTTGTTCGGATGCATTCGCGGAGTAAACGTAAAGTCTCGTCGTTTTGCTGCGTGTTATCAACGTTGTTTGATGATGGCGAAACGATTCGATCGATCCATTCGACGCCGTACATGACGTTTGAAATCGGCGTGTTTTGAACGTTGTTATAATCAACCGCCACGCCGGCGACAGTTTTATTGAACCCGGCGTACGGCGATTGCGGCGTAGGCGGAATAAAAGTCCCCCCGATGTTGTTAGTAGTATTCGTCGCAGCAGCGGTAGTAGTAGCAGCAGTAGCTACTGCTACAGCTGCTTCCACCGCGGATCCGGTTCGAAACGTGAAACTTTTATCCTTCTTGTGCATCGGCGTTGCGGCTCGCAGTCGCGCAAAACCAATCGGTTGTTCTCGCAAATCGCCTTTGAGCACATCAAACGGCGCGGGAAGATTTTTCTCTCGTTGCTTCTCCTCATCTATTTCTTCTTCCGCTAAAAGGAACGGCACGTACAATTTCTCGTTGATTGCGCGACATCCGAATTTCTCTCTCACCGCTTCCACGTACTCGCGTTCAAAGATATCCGAAGCTAACTTGACGTTCTCCATCGCCGTCTTATTCTTCTTATTCTTCTCGAAATACTTCTTTCTCAACGTGTTCTTCTCTTTCAAAATAGATTCGTGCAACTTTTCGATGTTCTTCAACATTTTCTGACAGCTCGCGAGCTTCGTCTTGCTCGATCGACACAAAGATTCCAGCGCCAAAGGCTCGCCGGTTTCCGGATCCTTTTCCGTCATCGAGAGCATGTTTTCCAAGCTCGTTCTTAAACACGTTTCCGGGGCATTGGTTAACGCGAACGCTTGAATCGCGACGAGAAGGTGAAACTGCTCGTACAAATTCGGTACTCCTCCCGCGTGTGTGGTATGGGACAAGACTTTTTTGTTGTTGCTCTCTCTTCTTTCGGCCTCTTCTTTTTTAATCGTCTCTTTCTTTTCCGCGTACGTGCCTTTCCTCTTTTTATGTCTCGAGGACAACATCAGCTTTGGTTTCTCTTTCGCTTTCTTGTCGTCGCCGTCCTCCTCGTTATCCTCGTCTTCGAACAAGCTCGTACCTAATTTCACTTTCGTCAACGAAAACGCGTTCCACGCGAACCGACAATACGCTCGTCCCAACGTTTCGTCCACGCGAAAGTGCGTCTTACAAAACTGCTCGAACTTTGTCGCGATGACTTTGCTAAACGCGAACGACGCTCGCAAATTATCCATGCCTAAAAATTGCTCCAATCGTTTCATTTCGGCAATTTCCAAGTCCTCGGAATCATCCGCGTTGAGTTTCGGAGATTTCGTTTTTCTCGTCGGCGCTTTCTTCGTTTTTGTATCCTCGTCGTCCTTCTTGTCCTCGGTTTTCTGTCTCTTCCTCGCGTTTTCATCTCCTTCTTCGCTCTCGTCCTCGTCCTCGTCCCTTTCATCTCCTTTCAAAAGAGGATGTTTCGTTTCCTCCCTCAAAATCTTCCTCAGCGGTTTGGCGCACACGCACGCGAAGGTCCGACACGCGGTGAAGAAATCCGCCGCGTTCACGCGAAAATGAATCAAAACGTCCCCTAAATTTTTCTTCACGAAGTACTCGTTTGTGTGTGCGTGAGATGTGAGTACGACGTACGCGATGACGCAATGCCACAGGTTTTTCGTCTATATATCAGAGAGAGAGTTCGTTAGAGAGATCAATTCAGAGAGAGAGAAAAGAAATAAAAGTAGCGCTTAATGAAACGTTCTTCGAAAGAGAGAGAGAATATGTATAAATAAAAACGCACCACGCCATCGCTCGCTTCTTTTTCTTCGCCTAGAATCTCTCTCGCTCGTAAAGACGGGAAGCAGACTCGTTCGATTTTCGAGGCGAGATGTGTCAACGACGCATCGATTGGATGCAAAAATGAATCGATTTTAGATTCATCTTTTTCTTCTTCATCGTTTTCCTTCTCTGAAAGCTTCTTTTTCTTCATCTCTCTTCTGACTCTTCTCTGCCGTAAAGGTCGAGTTTTGAATAATTCGAGAAAGAGAGAGGAGGCGTTCGTCGTGAAAGGCGAGAGTTTATTATTCGCGCGCAGTAAATTACGTTTGTATCTGCTTTTAATGAGGAGAGATTTTGGCGGGAAAAAAATCTGATGCATTTTCACAAGCAGGCAGAAGAGAGTAAGAAGTACGTACTAAGAGTTTAGGGTGTAGGTCTGTATTTCTTACTCAAGTTTAGCTCGATGAGTGCGTATTTCTTACTCGTAAGTGCTTCGTTCTTACTCTTTAATAATGAGTCTGTATTTCTCCCCTTCGTAACTCCCTTTTCTCCTCAGAGAATAAGACGTTACTAAGATGTTACTGTCGTCTTCTTCTTTCCTCCTCCCGACAACAATCGCTTCTCAGAGGAAAAAAGGAAGAAACAACAGTAGTAAAAGAAACGAGGTGAAATGCTTTTCGTACGCTTCTCATTCCTCCTCCTTTTCGCCGTTCAAATGTCCCACGTGCGCAAAACCGTTGACGAAGCACTCGATGGCATTACGCTGCCCAAACGAGCACTCGATAGATATCGCGAGAGAAGGATTCGCGCACTTACTGACGACAAGAACAGTAACAGGAGATACTCGAGAGATGGTACAAAGCCGGAAACAGTTTCTCGACTCTAAAACGTTTGATTTTCTCTTCGAAGAGAAACTGAAACGAGAAGTGCTGGAGGCGGTGTCTCGATGCCTTGAAAGCGAAGAAAAGGAGGAAAACGCTGACGATGAGAAGAGCAATGGTATAAAGAGTAGCAACAGCGAGAAGAGCGAGAAAACGCAACATCATCCCGAGGATGGGAATACTAATAGTGGCTTTAAAGTTGGTCCTCGACGGAAAAAATTGGAGGCGAAGAAACGCGCGCGAGCGGAACAAGCGCTCGAGATGAAGAACAATAAGAGGAAAGAAGAAGAAGAGGCGGAAGAAGTGGTTTTTGTTACGATTGCAGACATCGGGTGCGGCGACGGGTACTGGTTGGAGAAGATTTCGAGGTGGTTGGTGTTTGGGGAAAACGATGAAGTCGTATCGCTGCGCGAAAGAGCGAGGAAACGGAACGTTCGATTTAGATTTATCGGCATCGACGCGAGTAAAGAAGCGGTGAGAGTCGCCGCGAAACGAATGATGATAACTACTACTGCTAATGAAGATGAAAGAATTTTAGAAGAAAAAGTAAACGGGGCGGAATTCTTCTTTGCCGTTGCGGACGCGAACGACGTGCCGATGGAAGACGACAGCGTCGACATTTCTTTGAGCGTCTTTGCGCCTCGAAACGGAAAAGAAATCGAAAGAACGATGAAAGAAAAAGGCACGTTCCTCGTCGTCTCTCCGTCGCCTTTGCATTTACAGGAGTTGCGCTCGAACGAGGCGAAAGAACGCGGGGTTATTTGTCTCAACATCGAAGACAACAAATCCGAACGCGTCGAAAAGCAACTCAAAGAATTGACGTCCTTAGCGCCAATTGAAAGTAGTAGTCGTAGTTATAGTAATAGTAGTAGCGAAATCATCGAACGCGCCGTTCCGATGTCTTCGCAAGACGTTCAACTCCTCCTAAAAATGGGCGCGTCCGGGTTCCACCAAACAGATGCGTCCTTAAATGCCGCGCGCAACTATTGGAACTCGAACAACACCGTGGCAAAAACAAGCGCTTCAGCGAGCGCAGAAAGAGGAGGAGGAGAAGGAGTAGGAGTACACGAAGAACCGCCGCATAGGAAGGTCACCCTGAGCTTCCACGTCCGCGCGTTTTCAAAACAGAAATAAACAGAACAAGAGGGCAACAACTAGACCTGTGATGACAGAGGAGTAAAGTAGTAGTGTTACAGCGAGAGAAAAAGAGAGAGAGCTAAAGAGATCTTCTTCTCGCCGCATCATTAATGTCGCTTTCGCGTATTTTCTCACATTTTCCAAGTGGTAGACGTCACAAAAAACGAGAATTTAAGCGCGATAAGACACCATTAACACCACCATTTTTTATACGAAACAAGGTTTACTTTCTTTCTCCGTTACGCGCACGACACGCACACCTGCGCTATACAGCCCATCTTTGCGTTCATCTTCTTTGCGGTCGTCGTTTGTGCATCTCTTATCTCGTCTTCTTCTTGCTCGGATTACTCGTTGGCGGCTCCCCCACGGGAAAGATTCCACGACGAGAAGATTATTCATGAGCACGAAACGAACAGCCTCGGAGGTTCTCAAAGACGCGAGGAAACTCGTCGTCGAACGGATGAAACGAGGAGGAGTACACAGAGGAGAAGACGTGGTTGCAAAACAACAAATTCGCTCGAATAAGAAGGATTTTTACGGAGCACAACAGACGAGTACGAGTAGTAGTAGTACTACTCCTACCAGCGCGTTTGGTCGGATCGAAAACGCGAGGAAGACTTTGAACGAGTACTGGTCGTCTTTTAGTAGCAGTAATAGTAAATTGAGCAGAAGGACCCAACAACAACGTTTGAATCAACAAAATCATCCGACGACGGAAGCGGAAGCGGGAGTAGAGGGAGGCGGTTCCTCGGCGCCGTCGTCGTATTTCTTTAACCCGTACTGGCAAAAAACCGAGCAAGTGATCGATTACGCGACCATAGATGCGGTGGCCAGAGCGTATAAGAAACCACCGAACCCGATTAGTTCTTTACGTCACGCCGGGGTGAAATTTCCGAACGTTTTGTTTCATCCGGCGACGTTGAGATGGTACAAGGAATATTGGATGTGTTTGTACGAGAAAGTGTTTTTAGAGAAGCCTTTTTTAGCCGCCTTGGCGACGAGTGTGTTTAAATGCGTCAGTTCAGACGCGTTCGTCCAAATATTCGTGGAAGGGAACACGCATTTGGATTATCAGAGGGTTGGGTGTTTCTTCGCGCTCGGCGTGGCGTACGTAGGCGCGTTTCAGTACTCTTTGTACAATCACATGTTGAAACCGCTGTACGGGGTGATGAAACCAAAGATGGGGATCCCAGGCGCGACTGGGGCAATCGTTGCCGCGGATCAACTCTTCGTCGCGCCTTTTGTATACTTTCCAACGTTCTTGGCGATTAAGATGTGGTCGGAAAACAAAACCAGCGCGGGAGAGTTTTACGGGACTTTGAAAACGTTATGGAACGATACGGTGTTTGAAACCATGCGCGCTTTGTGGATCGTCTGGGTACCCGCGCAAATGTTCAACTTCTGGGTCGTTCCGAGGCACTTGACGATTCCGTTCATGAACATCGTCGGGTTCGGGTGGAACGGGATTTTGTCCTTCGTTCACGGACAGAGGAAGATTTTAGACGCCAAGGAGAGGGAGGAGGCGAAGATATTCGTGGAAAAAATGTCGCCTTTGTTGAGCGGAAGCAGAGAGGCGCATCCTTCTATTTCTTCTTCTTCTGAAGAAGAAAAAGCAAAAGAACGAGGCGAGGAAAAGAAAGAGGACGGATTAATCGCCGGCTTGATGGATTCTCAAGTGTCGACGAAACCACTTTTACAGTCGGAGCCGGAGGAGGAAGAGCCGGCCCCCGAGAACGAACCGCGAGAACAAGACGCGCAACAATAGAGAAATATAAACATGTGCATATAGAATTAGTCCGCAAATAGAATAACGATCGATATAGATTGATTGATCGATAGCAAGCAAACGCTTTTGTATTTTTATGTGATGTAGATGAAATGTACCAGTAAGTAGTAATGAAGAAAATATAATTTTTACACAAGGCGTCGTTAAGTTGATCAAAAACGGCGAGAGCGTCAAAGGCGTTGCCGCCTCTATCTCTCTCTCTCTTTCAATCGCGTCTACAGACCGTCCATCTTCTTGCCTAAATCCGAGGCCGTTCGCCCGTCGCCGGAGGTGATCGTGTCCTTAAACGAACCCCCACCTGGAACCATCGGTAACACGTGCTCTTGGTGAGGCACCATGATGTCCAACAAGTACGGCCCCGGCGTGTTCACCATGCGTTCAATCGCGCCTTTCAATTCGCTCATTTTCGTCACTCTCTCCGCGGGGACGCGGAATCCTTTTGCGATGGTCACAAAGTCTGGGAAAATCATCGACTCGTCTTTCGTTTCGTGGTACTCTTCGTGGTCTGGAGACCCTAAGTACGTGTGTCCTCTATTCGATTTATAAAATCGGTCCTCCCATTGTACGACCATGCCTAAATATTGGTTGTTCAAAATGAAGCATTTGACCGGCAACTGCTCGGCGTGCAACGTCGCCAACTCTTGAATGTTCATGACGAAGGACCCGTCGCCGTCGATATCGACGACAACTTTATCCGGTCTCGCGGCGGCGGCACCAATAGCTGCGGGTAAACCAAAGCCCATGGAACCTAAACCACCGCTCGATAACCAATTTCTCGGTTCGTCGAACAAATAGTGCTGCGCGGCCCACATTTGATGCTGACCGACGCCGGTGGAAATCACCGCCTCGCCGTTGGTCACTTCGTACAACAACTGAATAGCCGCTTGCGGTGAAATCTCGTCGTTTTGCAAGTTTGGCATCGGGAATGGGTGCAACTTCTTTTGTTCGTTGCATTCGTTTCGCCAGGCGGAAAAGTCCGGTAAGTTTGTCTCTCTGCTCATTTTCTCGTTCAACAATCTCAACGCCGGTTTGATGTTTGAAAAGATGGAACAGTGCGGTTTTTTGTTCTTGCCGATTTCAGCCGGGTCAATGTCCACGTGCACGATGGACGCGCGAGAGGCAAAAGCGTCTAATTTACCAGTCACGCGATCGTCGAACCTAACGCCAAAGGCCAACATTAAATCGGCGTTATCGATGGCGTAGTTCGCGTACACCGCGCCGTGCATACCCAACATGCGCAAACTCAAATCGTCGCTCTCCGGGAACGCGCCTAAACCCATCAATGTCGAGCAAATCGGAATCCCAGCCTGTTTTGCAAACTGTGTCAGTTCGTCGGAGGCATCCAAGCAACCGCCACCGGAATAAATCACCGGCTTCTTCGCATTCTTGATCATCTCCATGACTTGGTCGATTTGCGGCGAACTCGGCGGAATCGGCAATCGAGACAAGTACCCGTTCAAACTCACTTTCGGCGACCAATACGGCACGCTCATTTGTTGCTGCACGTCTTTCGGGATGTCCACTAAAACCGGTCCGGGTCTTCCGCTCGCGGCTAAGAAAAACGCCTCGCGAATAATCCTCGGAATCTCCTCCACGTTCATCACCAAATAGTTATGTTTCGTAATCTGCCTCGTAATCTCCACGATCGGCGTCTCTTGGAACGCGTCCGTACCAATCATCGCTCTCGGTACTTGACCGGTAATCGCAACCATCGGCACCGAATCCAACAACGCGTCCGCTAACCCGGTGACTAAATTTGTCGCGCCCGGTCCACTCGTCGCGATGCACACGCCAATTTTCCCCGTGGCCTTTCCGTACCCTTCCGCGGCGAAGACCTCGCCTTGTTCGTGTCTGCACAACACGTTCCTGATCCCAGTCGTCGAACGCGTCAACGCTTGGTGAATTTCCATCGACGCGCCGCCTGGATACGCAAACACGCAATCCACGCCTTCTCTTTCCAACGCTTCGACCAAAATATCCGCGCCTTTCCTCGGTTCGTCGGCGGCGAATTGCGATACAAAGGTTTGATCCGTCGGGCGTTGCGAGGCCAAATTTTTCATCTGCGACGTCGACAACTGCATCTCGGTGAACTGCGACGGGGAGATAAACGCAGGCTTGAGATCAGATTGGCGTCCTTGAGACGAAGGTGGTTCGGAGACTGCTTTGTTTTGCAAAGCTCTTTTCCCGCCTCTTAATTTTTCACCCGCGATACCACTTTTGCCTCCTTTTTTGCCACCATCGGAAGGGTTTTTACTCGCATTGCATCGAATACCAACGCACGCTTTTTCTGCGCCTTTCCTCACCACTTTTATCCGCGTTCGAGAATCTTTCGAGGCGAGTAACCCTCTCCCGTTTTGTTGGTTCATCGTCATCTTTGTGCCGTTCGTGCGAGTGTTCGCGGTCGCGGCGGCGCAACGCATCAACGTCATTGTTCTTTCCAATTATATCTCAAGTAAAAGAATGCAACAACACAACAAAGAGAGTGACGCTCTACGTGTGCGTTTTGTGAGTACTATAATAAAACGAAAACAAAACAAAGAGAGCAGTAGTTTAAAAGCTCTCTCTCTCGCTCGCTCGTCTGCTTTTTGTTCTTTCTCGCGCTCTCTCAAAGTCTCGTCCTCTCTCACAAAGCGCAGCAGTGTGTGTAGAAAAGACACCCCAAAGCGCTTCAAAAGTGCGAGAAAAAAGACCGACGTTTTCCCTCTTTTTTTCAGCTTTCTTAAAGTTTAGGGTTTAGATAAGACCCTAAATGAGTGGCTCGAGCGTGTGCTCCGGAGTCGTCACTCGAGAGAGAGAAAAGACAAGTCAGAAGGACGAACGCGCGACGATGGGGGTGGATGATCATCAGCAAAGGCGGCTTTGTGTACGCGGGAGGAGCACTCGAAGAAGTCGTTACTCTCTCTTCGAAAAAAGAAGCTTTTTTGAAGCGTCTTCTAAAGTCCTTTCTTCTCTCTTTTTCTTCGTCGTCTTTGTCGTCTTTGCACACAACGCGTTCGCGAACGGAGATTCTTCCCCGACGAAGAAGAAGAATCCAATCAAAGTTCTCGGGTACCTCCCAGACTGGCGAATCGCGAACGAAACAACCTCCGAAAGCATCATTTCCGCGTTGTGCGCGCGGACAGACGCGATCGTTCTCTTCTCCATCGAGGTGGACGAATTTGGACGGTTGGAGAAGCTGGACAGATTGCCGTCGGCGTTGAATCTCGAAAGGCTGAAAAATGCCAAGAAACGGTTCGAGTGCGAAATACACGTCGCGATAGGCGGATCGTCACGAACGAACGGTTTTGCAAAAGCGACGAGCACGAAAGCGATGCGAAAGGAATTCGTGAAATCGGTGTCCAGTTTCTTGTACGAACAGTACGAGGATATCTTTGACGGGATCGATTTGAACTGGTCGTACCCGAACGACGAGACGGAGTGGCGGAATCTGGGAAAGTTCGCGAAAGCGTTGAAGAAGGATTTTCGGGAGCACGACAGGACGAAGAAGATAAGCATTGCGTATTACCCGAACGAAAACCAGGAGCAGATATTGGAGATGTTGGAATGTTCGGAGTTCGCGGATGGTTTACACGCGATGGCGTACGATTTGGACGATCGAGACGGGCACGCGAATTTGAAGTTTGCGACGCAGACGTTGAATTACGCGCAGGATTCGTTCACGGGGGGGAAGATTATGCGGCTCGGTGTGCCGTTTTACGGCAGGTCGATACCGGAAGATGCATCGACGGCTCCGGAGTGGCGGCCGTACGGGGACGTACTGCGAGATAATGAGTACGAATTGAAGGACGAAACGAACGTGGCAAAATCGAAAGACGGCGTCGAGGTGTGGTTCAACGGCAAAGATTTAATCAGGAAGAAAGTGGAGATGTGCCGATTGTTTGAAGACGTGTGTGAAGGTATATTCGTCTGGGAGTTAGGACAGGACGTATCGATGAGCGATATCGAAGACGACGAGGAAGAAGAGGGAAATAGCAAGAAGATTGATTTCCGGACGCGTCGCGAGAAATCTCTTTTAGCCGCGTTGACCCGAGCCGCTTGGGGCGACGAGAAATACGACGAAATGTTAGCAAAAGAGATGCAGTTTTATGAAGAAGATGAGAAGAAGAGAAAGAAGAATGCGGAAAAGGAGGAGGAGAAGAAGGATGAGCTTTAATTTTTTATATAAAATATTTATACGATACGAGTACTCTTTTACCTGGTGCGCTACTACAGCTTCCAATGCTTCGACGACGCCTCTAAGTAGGATTGTAAAATCTCTCTGACTTTCTTTCGGTACCGTTTCGCCTCTTCCATTCGTCGCGCGGACGTCGTCGGATCTCCTTTTTCCTTGTTGTTTTCTTCTCCTTTGCCTATTTTTTCTTCCGATTCGTCGGTTTCATCTAAATGTTTCAAAGCCGTTTCAATGGCACGTTTCAATCCTCTATTTTCTAAACGTCGATGGTCGGTGACGATTTCATCCGCGTCGACGGTATTCTTTTTACTCCTCCCAAACGAAGAAAACAATCTTCCTTTTTTCCGTTGATTCGCGCGTTCTTGCTTAGAAATTCTCTCCGCAGGTGTTAACGCTAACGTTTCTTTAACCCCTAATAACGCTCTCAGCTCCATCGCCAACTGTTCGCCTTGCATGCCTAAAATCCGCAACGCCTCTCTCACCTCGGGATCGCCGGAGAACGCGCTCGCACCTTTTTTAGCGTTTTCCAAATCTAACTGAACGATTTTCGGTAACCGTTTCAAATCTAAGCAACTCGAGTACGTTTTCGTATCTTCGTCGTCGCTCCAAACGAACGGTAAAATCGTGCTCATCACGTCCTCGTCGACGAATCCGTACGTGAAAAAAGCTCGCTCTAAATTTTCAACGCCGTAGGTTATTTTAATCTCGTCTTCGCTGGTCATATTGTCTTCAATTTTGGAAGGCACGCGTAACTCCACGGATTTCAAATCGTTCGAGAGTTGATACCGCGCGTTTGGTTTCTTCGTGGAGTGATTACACGCATCCACCAGAGGGACTAACGCTTCGACAATGACTCGACCGTTTTCGATAGGAATGGTCAGCGCTCGCGTCCAAAACAAAGCCTTCGCCCACAAAAATTCCTCGAAAGAAAGCGGAGAAGTATCGTTGGCGTTTCCCCCGAACAAACTCACAAAAACACTCGAAGACGAGGACGGTATGATCTCTTTCAGTTTTGGCAACACGTTCGCATCGAACGCGTCCTTCACCACAGTTTCGTATTCTTCCTTCAATCTCGCCTTCTGCGTCTTCACCATCTCGTACAACACCGTCCCTTTCAATCCTCTCTCAATCTCTCGTTCCGTCCAAAACATTGGCACTAAATCCATCCTCCTCGGTAAAAAATCCACGTACGCTTTCCACCCGCTCTCGCTTTTCAATCTTCTCTGCGCTAAAACAAACATCTGCGTCGCTTGTCGAGTGTCGATTTTGTTCTCGTCCAACATCTTCGTAAACGTCTCGCCCAAATCTTCGTCGCTCGCCGCCGTGGACGCGGAGACGATGTACGCATCCGGGACGTTCAAAACGATCGTTTCCCCGGACTCTTTTCTCACCGAACGTCGTTTTTCTTTCCTCGATATTTCGCCGTCGCTAAAGAGACCAAAATGAACGGGAGCATCTGCCGATTTGAGCGGTTTCGCGTGCGCTAAAATTCTATTCTCGTCGCCCAGAAAATGGTGCAATTTGGCAACCTTTTCGTGCGGCGTTAAACTCGATCTATCGTCTCTCGGATCTTTCGCGAGACGATCGTTCTCGTCGTTCTCGTCACTCGTCGGTAACGAATAATAGGCGAGCGCGCCCCCTAACGCCGCTAACCCGCCCCCGAGGAAACGACGATGCTGTTCAGAAGAACTTTTCCCCGCGTTGTTTGGGGAAACCGTTGAGAATGATTTCGAAGAAGAACACCCCCGATAAGCGGCGTTGCTGATGCTATTGCTGCTCCTTTTTCCATGAAGAAACAACGACGAGAACAACAGCAACGCTTTCTTGCCGTCGTTGGAGGTGTAGTTGTGGTTTTTTATGAGCAAGAGCCGCTTGAAAAACATCTCGTCAGCAGGCAAAATCTGAAGCAAATTCGTGAGAGCAACAGGGAAGCGATGTATTGACGCGCGGTGCTAAGTACCCAGGAGTAGTTTAATAAGAATACGAATAACAATAAGAATACAAATGCTAGTAGAAGATTAATTCGGAGCAGCAGCAACAGCAGCAGCATTAGGTCTCTTCTGCTTCTTCTTCTTCTTCTCTTTTGGTTTCACGACGAATCGAACCCCGTCTCTCGGCGACGCTCTCGTGCCGCACTCCACTCGCAAACGCGTGGTTTCCATCTTTTCCTTGGCGACTTTCCCGCGCATTTTCGACCACTTTTCGCTCTCTCGTCTCGTCTCGGAAACGATTTTGACCAGATTCTTCTTCAAACTTTTGTCGATGGTGACGCCAATCGGCGCGTTTTCAATCAACTCGGCGTTGAACAAAATCGGCGGCTTTTTCTTCTTTTCGGAAGATTTGCGCTGGAGGAGAAGAGCGAAAGAAGAAGAGGAGGAGGAGGTGGAGGAGGAGGACAACAGTGCTGCTTCTTTATCGCTTTTTTGCGCCAACTCGATAATTTTCCTCCAAAACAGTTTCTTTTCCTCGTCGGTGCACTCCGCGGTGACGGCGTTGACTAATTCGCACGCCCCTGAAATATCGCCGAGTTCAGTGACAATCACGTCCAACGCTTCAAGCACGCGTCCGTTCCTCGCTAACGCGTGCGCGTACGCGTCTGGGACGTAACAGTACGTTTCATTTGGATCGTTCAAATTTCCAGAGAAGAACTTCTTCGTTTGGGCGTCAAAAATGTCCTTCTTCTCTCTTCTCGAAAGCTCTAAAGGTAACTGGTCTGGAATAAACCTCGCGGATTTGACCAATCGCGACAACAACTCTTTCGGGTTCCTTTGCGCCGTGAGTCGACACACCGCTTCGTGATGCATGTGATACCGATCCGGATCGAGGTCGCACAACGCTTCGAGATACTTAAGTTGAGCGTCTCGTCGCTCGGATTCGTCGGTAAACTCGTCGCATCGGTCGAGTTCGGAAAGCACGATCGAGTCCGGGATGATGGCGTCCTCCGCCGCTACTTGTTTCTCGCTCATATCGCTGAGGTGGTGACGGTGGTGATGGTAAAAATCATTACTCTTACACTCGCACGCCGCGAAAACTTTCGCCGCTTTCACTGCATCCGCCACGAACAATTCACCGATTTTATCAATCGGGACTGAGCCACCTAAATTTCTCCGGTCGATGAAATCCAACGCCGAAATCGTCGGCGGTCGACCGTTCGAGAGATACGCTTCCAACGCTCGATCAACTTTACCGTCCATGACGTACAATTCTGCCAACGCTTCGTCTAATATCGATTGCGTTTCGCCAATCATCGTGCTGTAAGGCATGACGCTGGACTCCTCGAAGTTGTTCATGGAAGACGTGGACGCTACTTCTTGAATGGAATCTTCTTTGCTACCTTGACGACGACGATGATAGTGATGCTCATCGTCCAAGAATCCATCAATCGACTGCGCCGAAATCATTCGTCTCACTCTCGCTGCTTTCAAACGAACTTCTCTCGTCAAAGCACCGACGTCAAAACATTTTGCCGGCCACGTTTTCACTAAAGCTAAAAACGTTGGCTGCGTCTCCGGGTCGCTCAACGTCGCCATCAAGATGAGTTCGTAAGTCGACCGTTTCAGAGGCGCTTCTCCATCCGCATCGCTACTACCGGAAGTTACGGGAACGTAAAACGCTAAATCGCCGAGTTTGTTCACCGAGGCAAACTTCTTCGCCCAAAAGCGCCACTTCTCCGGATTTCTCCCCAACGCGCGCGGGCATCTCTTGGCTGCCAAGGCGTAGTTTTGAGCGTCAAACGCGCGCGTGACGGACGCTTCTGCTACAGCTAACGCCGCGCCTTTGCGAAGTTCACCTAAGTGCTCGTATTTTTCGCATATATCTAGCGCTGAATCGTCGTCGTTATCTTTTTGCCGACGGAGCGCGTCGAATACGGTGTCTTGCGCGGACCGTTGTTTAGCGATTAAAACAACCTCCGAGGACGCGACGAGGTATTCGTGCTGCTTTGATAACAACGAGATGGATTTCAAGTTCGATGCAGATGATGTCGAGAAAGAAGAAGACGTTGAATCCGTAGGTTGGTAATGCGACATGCTCACCGTGTTTGGCGATATCACCGGACCAAATACGACGTCCGAGCCTGAAGATGACGTCGTTAAAGGCAAGGCGTCAATCCAAGATGCCTCGTCGCGCCAATCCGCGATGCGGAGTTCGACATTTGACAACGATACTGATTTCTTCTCGACTTCGTCGTTATAGTTGTCGTCTTCTTCTCTCGGAGGCCACCATGCTAAAAGTACCAATTTTTTGCTCGCGTACGGCGCGATACCGCACACCAAATACGGCGTTTGGAAAGTCGCACAAATCTCCACCCGTTTGACCGTATTATCGCTCTTCAGAGGCGGCGTTCCACTTCTTAATAATCCAGTGGTGATGGTGTTCTTGTTGTTCCCGCCGCCCGAGCTGCTAGTACTTCGCGCTATGCTTTCGATTAACGCAGCCGCTGCGTTTTTACTACCGCCCGCGTTGTTGTTCTTGCTATTACTATTTTCTGTTGTCGAGTTAGTTCCGTTACCGGTACCACCGCCGTTACTACTTTGTCGAATCCGAAACACGACCACGGCGTCTGCCCATGCCAACATCAACTCCGCGGACCCTTCCGTCGTGACTGTCTTATCGTTCCACGCGAATACCGGATCTCGTTGCGAGAACCTCGCTTTCGATCCTGGCGGTTTCTCCCACCTCGCTAATCCAACCGGCGCGGTCGCGTCTCGCAATCGCACGCCCGCGTTGGAGGCCCACGCTAAGACGTTGTGTCGCCAGGCTACGGCTCTGATTGGACCGTCGTTCTTTTGTAAGACGATCGTCTTTGCTTTTGTCATTTGCGAGGCGTTTTTTGTGTTCGCGAAACAGTGCAAAACCAATTCCGAGGACTGACGTCCTCCAAACATGACGAACCGGTTCCTTCGACTGGCGAAATTCGGGTCGATGACGCAACAGTTTACGGAAGATTTGTGCGTGACAGCTAAGGTCTCGCCGTCCACGTCATCGTGCACGCGAATTACTTTTTTCTTCTTCTTCGCGTTTATCAACTTTGGCGTCTTTGGAGCGCCATCGTCGTCGTCGTCGTCATCGTCATCGTCATCGTCGTCGTCGTCGACGACGACCACGTGTCTAACTCTCACCGTCCCGTTCGCCGAAGAAGAGCACAAAAACGTCCCGGTGGCATCAAACGAGATGCACGTGATGCTATTGTTGTTGTTGTTGTTGTTGTTCTCGTTGTTTTTGTCGTCGCCGTCGTCATCATCATCATCTTCGGAGGACTCTCTTTTAAACAGCGCCACCCGTTCACCCGTCTCGGTGTCCGCGACGAGCAAATCTCCGTTTGCAAATCCAAACGCGCACGCGACGCCGTTTTGCGACGCGCACGTTATCCTCGTTGTCGCTTCTCTATCATCGCCGTCAACATTTTCATCGTCGTCGGTCCCCGCTCCTCCTTTTCCTCCTCCTTTTCGCATCATCATCTGCGATATCGCTTTCGCGTACTTGAACGGTCGCCGTCTCATCTTCTTTTCCTCTTCGTTTTCGTTTTCTTCTTCTTCTTTCTCACACATTCTTTCCTCGTCGTCCGAAACATCGTCGCCGGCGCCAGAAGGAGTTCTAGGAGGAATAGTGTTGGGAACATTCTCACTGTCCGTCCTATTATTATTCATTAATAAACTTCTGTTCGTCGCGTCTCTGATCGCGTTCAGTTGTTTCAGCAGCTCCATGACTTTGTTTTCTTTCTGAGTCTTCTTTCTTTTCGCCTCGATATCCCACGCAAAGTGTGTTGTTATGTCAATAACAGCGCGGAATGCATCTCCAATGCACTTAGGGGTGATGCAACGATTTTCTTTTACTCTTTCTAAAGACTTTACAAACGCGCATAAAAGAGCTCTCTCATTCGTATTCACGCTTTTGCATCGTCATCTTTTTGCCGTCGGTGTGGTGGTCGTCTTTACGCATCGTTTTGTCTTCGCGTCGTCATCCTTTTCGCGTTTATGTGTTACTCTTTGTCGTTCAATTCGCGCAATTCGCCGCAGAAATATATGGAGATTTTCGCGCGTTACATTCGTCATTAAGAGTAGGAAACGGGTCGCGAAACGATGAAGAAGAAGAAGAAAGAAGACGAGGACGACGACAGAGAGACTTCTTTATTCAATCCTAGGGGTATCGATGCAAAAAATGCGCCTAAGATAGAGCGAACGTTTCCGACGGTGATGGAAAAGAAACGAGGACGAATAGTCTCCGTGAAGGGATTCTCGAGCGAGTGCGAGGACGTTTTGCACGAGGCGAGAGCGAGAGCGAGAAAGTTTGACGATACGAGTAACAACAAGAATAACGAGTTGGAAAAGAAACGAGCGTTCGTTTTGAGAGAGAGTGTACTCGGTGCAGAAGAGGAAAAGGAAAAGGAACGAATTCAATTCCCGCTGACCACCATCGGGGAGGATTTTTCGATTGGGCAGTCGAACGCGAAGAAAGAGGGAAAGGCGATGAAAGTGCGAGGACAGAGAAACGAGTGCTTAGAAAACACGAACTCGCAGGCGCAGATAACCACGACCATGTCCATGATGAAATGGCACACGAAAGTTATGCCGCCTCGATTGAGAAGGGAGATTGATTTAGCGAGCGTCGCGAGGCATCCGGTGAGGGCGAAGAGAAGAGGGAGAGAAGAAGACAAAGACAAAGAAGACGCGAAGAAGACAAAGAAAAAGAAGAGTGAAAAAAGTAAGAGTAACGTTATTCTCCACGTGGAAGTGTACGATAATTGGCAGTTTGTGAGGTATCCGAAACTGAATTGCGAGGTTTTAGTGCACGGCGATACCCGATTGACGCAGTTGAAAGACGAGATTGAGTGTTTGGCAGATTACAGGCAAGCGGCGGTCAATCACGGGTTGGTAAACGATTTGAGAAAAAAGAGCGACGATGATAACGGCACTGGGAAGAAGCGAAAGGAGAAAGAGAAAGCGAGGAGTAGCAAACACATCGGATACAAAGAAGCGAACGAGGCGAACGAGAGCGGATTTTTCTTCATCGAGAATGTGTTTTACGACGATTTGAGGAGCAAGAACAGCGTCAGTTTATCGAAAGGTATCGTGGACGCGTCGAAGAAGTGTTTCATTCGATGTCCTGGGATGAAATTGGACGATAGCGATGAAGATCAAGGAGGCGAAGAAGAAAACGGAAAGGGAAAGGGAAAAGAAAACGGCGCGTCAATAAAGAAAAAGACAAAGGAGAAAATCAAACCGTCCAATTTTACGAGCCGCGACATGCGCGAGACAACGTTTAGCGATTTAGAAATCATCCCGGGAAAATCGTATTTGTACAGACATCAAGGATCGTGCGATCACATCCTTCGGTTTCGCGACGTGCGAGTGGCAAACATGGACTTGGAAACCGCGAAACTCTCAGGCGAACACTATCCAATCGTCATCTCGGAAGCCAGGAAGATGCGGAAACCGTGCATGTGCTGCGAGATTCACGACGCGACTACGACGGCGTATGGCGATAATATGGCGGTCTGTTCGCCATTCTTTTGGTGCGATTCGTGTTTTAATGCCGCGCATCCAACCGAAGAAGAGAAGAAAGGGACGGAAACGTACCCGTACTTTTTTGAATAGAATAGAAACGCGCGTTTAGTTTTTTTAGTAGTTCTTGCATTTTTAGGTACTCGCGGCGCATCACGATCACTCATACTTTTTTACGGCTTTACTTTGCGTCATCAATATCGTAATTTCCGCTGTTATCGATCAAGCACGGCGTTGCTCGAGGCTTGTGCGGCTTCACCCCTTCCTCCGCCGCTACCGCTACTAAACCGATGCGTTCGGTCACCCCGCAGTTGCCGTGCGACATGCCCGCCTTGGCGCACATCGACTTGGACGACGCGCCAAGTTGCACCGCGCTGACAAACTGTAACTTCACGTCGTTCGGGTGTAAACCAGTCGCTGCGCCAATTTTCCTTCTCAAATCGTTCTTCGAATCCTCCTCCTTCACGGCGATCGGAATGAGAGTACCTTTCTCGCCCCACGGACCTTTGTGAATCATCTGTGTGGTTGTGTGGTTGGTCAAAGAAAGAAAGAAAATTTTAAGAAAAAAAAACGCTCCTAATAAAAGTCGCTTTTACTCAAAGCCACCCCGGTGGTTTACGTGCAAAACCGCGGGTCGTCGTCGCACCATCCACCCGCATTATCGTCGCGGCGCCAAAATCGCATTTGCGCGCGTACACGCGTGCGCGCACATGCACACATCCAAACTTGCGAATGAGAGAAAGAGAAAAAAAAAGGCGTTACGAACAAAAAGAAAAGAATCTCCCCAAACCCTTCGAAAGCTTTGTCGTGTGCGCGCGCGTACCTTAACTTCTGTCGTTCCACCCATGATGATGAGAACGAGTGCAAGTGGCACTAAATACTATCGTCGTTAAAGTGTGTATGTGTATACCTTTCGCGGGCAAAAGCAGTCTCTTCTTTTGTGAGCTTTTTAAAGTGGCGAGTGGAGTATTTTTTTCACATCATCGGAAAAAATCGAACACACAGACTGAGACAACAAAACCCCATTTGCTGTGTGGCAAAGAAAAGGAATAATAATGGGGAAGAACCTCTCCGGCGCGCAGAAGAGGAAGAAGAAAAAGGAGAGGGAAAAAGCTGCAGCGGAGGCTCGAGCGGATATGGAGCGGTTGAAGCTTGGACCGACGAAGTTGTGGACCGGATTGGTGGTGCATCACAAGGATGTGTTTGTCTCGCATGTGATTTCGAAATTGAATAGGACAGATCGGTTTTTCTTTTCAAAGGTGAATAGAGAGAGTTGGAGTGTGCTTGCGTACGCAGGGGTAGAGCTATTATTGAAATTACAATGGTGTGTTCACGAATGTTCATCCATCTCGACGTTGGAATGGGCGTGGAATAACACAGGTTGGGGAGAGAAAAGTATAAGTGGAAGAGTGAGAGATCAAGCCTGGTTTTGCTGGCAAGTTGCTTGTACGAACAAACTCGAGTTTCTCAAGTGGGCGAGAGATGTAAAACATTGCGAGTGGGATGAAAAGACGATTCTTCAGGCAGCAGATAAAGGTAATCTCGAGATGCTGAAGTATTGCTTTGACAATGATTGTCCGTGTGATGAAGAAAAGTCGTGTGAACTAGCTGCTGATGGAGGACACCTCGACTGTCTTCGATTTCTTTTCGACAAACTGAAACCTTCGCGAAAGACGGAAAAAGAAGCGGCAGGACAAGCAGCATGCGGTGGTCACATGGACATGTTGAAATATTTCGTCGAAGAAAGAAAGATATCTGATGAGGTGAAGAGTGACTGCGTGGGAAACGCTACAATGTATGGCCAACTCGATTGCCTCAAATACTTAGTCGAAGAGGCGAGAGCGCCTCTTACCGACTGGCGAGACATCGCTTTCGCTCGGTATAACGAGCATACCGAGTGCGAAAACTACTTGCGAGAGAAAGGGTGCCCAGAACCAACGGACGAAGAATACACCACATATTGTACAGTGAGGCACCGAATAGAAGAAGAAGCACGGCGGCAGAACAGCAGAGAGTGAGAGATTTTGTTTTCACCTTTAAAGAGACACGCACACAGAGACACACACTTGACCAAAACTGCCCTCACAAAGTTTTCCCCCACTTTCCGTATATGACTTCGCTCGTCCTCGGTTCTTCGTTCCGTTTTTGCTGCCGTCAATTATTCACGAGAACAACGAAAACAAAAACTACATCTACGGCGCGAAGGAGAGCCGCAATCTTTTCCTCTTCTTCCTCGATGAAGAATAAGAGGAGTAGTATTAAGAGGAGAAACCAAAACGAAGAAAATTGGAAGTCGTTACGAACGACGAGAGATGATTTGAGTTTAGATCGAACGCTGCCGACTGGACAATCGTTTCGATGGCAGAAAGTAGAAGAATACGATGAGAATGATGAGAATGAAAAGAAGTATTCGACGTACGTGGGCGTTATCGGTCGAAGAGTGGTTCAGATTCGAGAGCGAATGGAATTCGAAGAGGAGGAGGAAAAATCTTATGAAACAACAACCATCGAGTTTCGCGTGTTGAATACTAACGAGAGCAACATTTGCAAAAACGAGGATAAAGAGAACGGAGAACAAGAAGAAGAGCAAGTCACGAAGGACGTGCGAGCGTATTTTAACCTAGACGACCCGATTCCTTTGAAAGACTTATTCGAGCAATTCTCGAAAGCGGATCCGTACCGGTTCGGACGGCTGAGCGCGTACGTGCGAGGCGCGAGGACGCTCCGGCAACCACCCGCGGAATGTTTGATTTCGTTCGTTTGTTCGAGCAATAACAACATAGCGAGGATTAAAAAGATGGTGGAGAGTTTGTGCGAGAAGTACGGGGAGGAGTTGGTGTGCAATGTTAGTAGTAGAAGTAGTAGTAGGAGTAGTGGTAGTAGTGGTAGGGACGACGACGAAGAGGACGAGGTGAACGACAAAGAAGAGATAAACGAGAGTAAAATCTATCACGCGTTTCCAACCGTCGAGCAGTTGGCAGAAAAATGCGACGAACAAACGTTGCGTGATTTAGGATTTGGATACAGAGCAAAATTCATCCCAGCCATGGCGAAAGAACTCGTCAAACGAGGCGGCGAGGCGTACTTACTGAAATTAAGGGACGCGCCGCAAACGGAAGAAGAGAAGTACAGAGCGATTACGGAATTGACGAGTTTACCGGGCGTCGGTCCGAAAGTCGCCGGGTGCGCGGCTTTGTTTTCTTTGGATAAGAAGAGCGTCGTGCCGGTAGACACGCACGTCTGGCAGCTCGCAAGAGAACATTTCGATCCAAACGGAGAGTTAGCGAGCATGGAAACGACGGCTTCGACGTCGAAAGGAAGCGCGAACGAAGAAGAAGCAGAACAACAACGACACAAAGAATCATCCACGCCAACGACCCCGACAAAACAAAAGGACAAACCACTCTCCATAACCCCGAAAATGATGAAAAGATGCGAGGAAATGCTCGTCTCCATCTACGGCGCGTACGCCGGTTACGCGCACACCGCGTTATTCGTCGCCGAACTCCCAACCGTTCGCGAGAGTTTACCCGAACATCTCCGCACGCCGACGAAAGCGGATAAAAAACGAGGAGAGAAGAACGGCGAAAAGAAGCCTGAAAAGAAGAAGAGAAAGTTTTTAAAGGTCGACGGCGAGAACAAGAGCGATGATGATGGCGCGTAATATGTATAATAGCTCAGAGAAAGACATATTGTTATTCGTGCATTTATGCACTCAGAATAGAAATACACGCATAGATAGACACACACACAGAGAGAGAGAGAGAGAGAAAGAGAGAGATGTTATTCGCTAATCGTTTATTCAATAATGAAAGATGGTATCTCTCGCTCGCTCGTAAAATTTTCCTCTCTCTGTGAGTCTCACTACAAAAGCAGACAACTAAATTTGGATAAATGCGTCACAATTTGACGCGTACCCGACGACGACGTAAACGACGACGATGCGATCTACCACCCCCACGAACAACTCGTTCACGACCACGACCACGACCACGACGCTCCGTAGTAAACGCATTACTGCTCACAGATGTTGTGTAACCCGGGGCGGCGGCAGAAGCGCTGAAAGGTCGTCGTCGTCGTCACCATCCTCTCGCGCGCTTTCGATGACGATGCTGTCGAAGAAAAAGAGCGAAAGAAAAGCTGCTTTCGTTCGCGCGACGACGCAAAGCAGAGCACCGGCGATTTCCAACCCGGACGTGGTCCGAGACGTCGTGAAATCCATGGACGACATCGAAGACGAAACGGGGGAAAAGATTAGTAATTTAGAGGCTGTCGTTCTCGACTATTCTTTGGGATACACGGAAAAGTTGTTAAAAATCAACCAATTTTTCAAATCCAATCCTCTCGAGTTAGCCGCGCGATGTGGGGAAGTCATCGCGCAATTTTCATCCGTTCTTGCAATTTGGAAGTACGAAGATGCGATGGACATCCCGTTGGAGAAAAGAACGCGGGCGGGGAAGTTGAGAGACGTGGTGGCGAAGCTCGGTCCGGTGTTCGTGAAGTTGGCGCAGACCTTGTCGACGAGGCCGGATATTATCGGGGAGGAAGCCGCGGACGCGTTGATGACGTTGCAGCAAGACGTGAAGCAGTTTGATTCTGAGGTGGCGTTTCAGACGATACGGGAAGAGTTGATTAATAGAGGGAGTTTGAGGTTTATTAAGGACATCGTCGGAGGCGATCCGGAGACGAGTTTGTATTCGGAGTTTAAGGAAAAGCCAATCGCGGCGGCATCGATTGGTCAGGTGTACGAGGCGCGGTTACACGACGCGCAAAAGACGAAAGTGGCGGTGAAGGTGCAAAGACCTGGGATGGTACGAAGAATCGCGTTAGATTGTACGGTGATTCGATTACTGTTGACGTGGTTGGAAGAATCCGGCGCGAACGGGAGCGAGGATTTGCCGTTTATCATAGACGAAGTCGGCGCTGGGATTTTTAGAGAGTTGGATTACACCTTAGAAGCGAGGAACGCGAAAGCGTTCAAAAGATCGTTGAAGTTTTTACCGTACGTGAAAATTCCTCGCTCGTGGGATAACTTGACCTCCACGAGAGTTTTGACGCAAGAGTTCATCAGCGGGAGACCGATGAAGAAATTAAACCTGGACGAGCAAAGAAAAATGGTTCGCATGGGTGTCGAGTGCTCGTCCGCGCAGTTGTTTCGAACCGGATTAGTCCACGCCGATCCTCACGAAGGGAACATGTTGTATACGGACCAAGGCCAATTGGCTTTGATTGATTTTGGTTTGATTTGCGAAGTGAACAACGCGCAGCAAGAAGCGATGGCGTCGTGCATTTTGAACATCTTAAACGCGCAGTGGGACGATTTAATCGATAACTTACGCATCATGGGTATGCTCCCCGATAAAGCGCAAATTTGGAAAGATGAAAACGGAAACGTGGCGGATTACACCTCCGACCCGGGAAAATGGTACGTCATCACCGACGATGAGTTTCGTCGGGCGTTTCGAGAAGCCATGGACGGACCGGACGGGATGGAAAAGAAACAAAGGAACAACTTTACAGAGTTAGTCGTCGATTTGACGAAAATTTCCACTCAATATAGGTTTAACTTACCTCCGTACATGGTTTTCGTCATCCGATCGTTGACGACGCTCGATTTCTGCGCGGTGAGAACCGGCGCGAACATGTACGAAGTCGCCGCGCCGACGGCTCTTTTCCGCGCGTTATCGCCGCGAACGGCGTACGGTAAACAAGTTTTAGAACGCACCATTATGGACGAAGAAACAGGCGACATCGATTGGCAAAAGTTCCTGGACCTTTCGAGACAAGCTTCCGGGAACTCGGCCTCGAGCACCGCCTCGGAGTCCGAACGTTCGGACGCGCAAGACTCGGTCGAAAAGCTCGGAGGCGAGTTATTAAACTCCTCCGCGGGAAGCTCCTTGCGCTCCATCATCTACAAAGCCTCTCCGAAAAACTTAACTCCGCCGAAAGAAATCCAGAAGCAGCTCATCCAATTAGCCATCCAACACTACGCCAAAGTCATCGCCGAATTCAGCATCCGCACCGCCGTCTCCAACGCCTTCGCCTTCCTCACCAAAGCGAACGGAATGAGTCAAGGGGAAAACAACGAAGCCGACGAAGAGTGCGAAATAAACTTCGACGACCCTGACCTCATTCTCGATTGCAAAACGCAGTTAGCAAAAAGAAGACAAAAAATCGGCTTGATGTTGTTGCGGAAACAGTTGTTTCAATCCGGCGGTTTGTGGACGTTTACGAAAATCTTCCTCGCTTTGATTTGGGCGTTTACGAACGGCGTGTTCTTAGGCTTGATACGGAAGTTTTTTTCCTCCTCAAACTCCTCCTCCCCAAACTCCTCCTCCTCCTCCTCCGAGGAAAACCGAGGAGAAGATTCTTCGTTGACGACGACGGCGACGGTCGCCACCACCCCCGCGTAGCAGTTTCTCATAAAATCTGACATCCGCGTATGTAATAGAGGACATTAGAGCACATGAAAGTTGTTAATTTTTATCTATTCGTCCACAAAAAAAAACGTAAAAATGGCGACTTTAGCGGAGACTTTAGCGGACCCATCGAGACCGTCGTTTCTTTTCGGTACGTTTATTCTTCTTAGTAGTATTACTCTCTTTTGTATATCTCACGACAAAAAGATCGAGCAGATCTGCTCCTTTCTCTCGTTTAAACTCGCGCTCTTTTCTTTCTCTGCAATAAGTGATGATATTCGTAAACGTTCGATTGGAAATGATGGATTTCTCTCTGCGCTCGCTTTTGGATATGGTGATGATGATTAAAGAATTCATTCGCGCACTCCTCTCTCAGAAGGCAATAATTGCTTCAAAAGAAGACGAGAAAAAGAACAGAGAGGGCGTTCAGAGTCTCTCCCCTTGTTGCTCCCAAAAAGATCGATCCTCTTCTTCTCGTTTACGAATAATGTCTTTATCGCTTTTTTCTTGACTGATGATTGAATTTCTCACTCTCTCTCTAAAAGGCCTGACCCCGCCCTTAGAAGGCGCTTCGGACGAGGAAACGTTACAACACGCGGAAAAATTCATGAACAAATCTCGCTCACTCGCCGTGGACGGGTACATCGTGTACGACATTCAAGACGAGGAAGGTAGGACTGAAATGGCGAGACCGTTTCCGTTTCGAAAGCTTGGAGATCCGGCGGCGTTTGCCACCGTGTTGGAGCGAGTCTCCGGAGGGAGGGCCTCGGTGGTGTATAAGTGCGTGGCGGAGAGCGATAAGGCGTCGTTTAACGAGTGGTTGAGTCACGCGGTTGAGAAGTCCAAGAACATGTGTTTTAATTTTGTCGGTGGGGCGACGCACAGTAAAGAGTATAAAGGACCGACGATTCCAGACGCGGCGGATTTGTTGACGAAACAATTGAAAGGCCACTTTGGCGGCGTGACGATCGCGGAAAGGCACGAAAAGAAAGGAAATGAACACGAAACGTTGTTGAAGAAGCAAAGTTTAGGCGCGGAGTGGTTTATCACGCAAGCTATTTACGATCAACAGCCGACGATTAAGTTAATCAACGATTACGGCAAGTTGTGCAAAGAGCGAAACGTGAAACCGGTGAAGATCATTTTAACATTCGCGCCGTGCGGGAGAGAGAAAACGATGAACTTTATAAAATGGTTAGGTGTACGAGTCCCGGAATGGGTCGAGCAGAGAATATTTAGCGAAGACGCGACGCCGGCGAAAACGCCTCTGAACAAATCGCCGGTGGAAAGATCCGTTGACATTTTGTGCGACATGTGCGAAGATATTTTGGAGCAAACGAAAGACAGCGGAGTCCCGTTAGGCGTGTCCGTGGAATCGGTTTCCATCTTTAAAAACGAAGTCGAAGCCGCGCACGAGTTGTTCAGGCGATGTCAGCACATCGCGTTGGACTTTTTTAAGAGACCGTGGAGAGTGAACGTAGAGTTGATTGACGATAAGAATAGAAAGACGAATGACGCTAAGAAAAAGACGAATGTTGCGAAGACAACCGAAGGAGGAGTTTTAGGCGAAAATTCCACGCGCAACATCAACCCGTTGATCACAACTCTAGCCGCCGTCGTCGGCTTACTCGTCGGTCGTTTGGCAAAACCTTAATCAAACAGAGACTGAGATAAGAATGAACATCAACAACTACAATAACACGGCCGTCGTCATTACATTATAGCAGAAGAAGAAGAGGTAAAACAAGACGAGAACGAAACGACGGGTAACGCGTAATACGAATACTAATGACCAATCACATCACATCATTCAAATCGAACGACGACGTACTAAAAGCCATCATCAAACCACGCTTTTCTGCACAAACACAAACACTCCTCTCAATACTGCGCTCTGTTTCTGCTGATGTGAACAGAGAGAAAAATTCTACGTCCTGTATTTCAACGCTTTTTTTCCTCTCTGACTGCTTGATTTCGCCGTCACAAATCCATCGCGAGAGAGACTCTTACGAGTATTTAATAAACATAACACATAAGCATGCCGTCATTCTTCGGCTTGGAAATTCCTCCGAACAACAAACCGATCAAGTTCCGCCCGGACGTGGCCACGACCGTGGTCGTCTGCCAAGCCGCGTTAGGGCAACCAGTAGTATCATCTTTGTCTTCTTCCACACCATCGGCGGCGGCGTCCATTTTCGTCCAAACTTCATCCGTGACCGGTGACGATGAAAACGACGAGAAGAAGACTAAAAAGAAACTCCTGTGCATTGGAACCTTGCGCGACGTGTCGTGCGAACAGTTTTCCTTCGGGACTGGGCTGACGTTCGCCAGCGGGGAGACGGTAACCGTGACGCAAAACGGGAAAGGGAGAGCGGTGTATTTAAGCGGGAGGATCGAGGAGGACGACGAGTTCGACGACGACGAGGATGATTCTGATGACGAAGATTTCAGCGACGACGAGGAAGACGACGACGAGTCGTCGGATGACGATGAACTCGATGAGTCAGACGACGATGATTTTGAGGAAGACGAGGATGAAAGCGAGAGCGATGGAGAGGATTTCATGAAGCGAGCGGCAAAGTTGGCGAAAGCGGCGGCGGAAGCGAGAGAAGAGGACGACGAAGACGATATGCCGGCGGTGAAGCTCGATCGAGCGAAGAAGAACAAGAACGAGAAAGAAGAGAGCGATGACGACGAGGACGAGTTCGCAGAGCTCGAGGATGGAGACGGGGATGATGGACCGAGTTCTTCGAGCGAAGAAGATGAGTCCGACGACGATGATGACGAGAGCGAAGAGGAAGAAGAAGAAAAATCGTCGTCTTCTTCGGACGATGAATCATCGGAAGATTCGGATTCGGAGGCTTCCTCTTCAGATGAAGGAGGGAAGAAGCGAAAGAGAGGTGGCGTAGACGAAAAAGCGGCGAAACATTTCGATAAGAAGAGTAGCGGTGGCAGAGGTGGCGGTAGAGGCGGAGGCAGAGGCAGAGGGGGCAGAGGCGGAGGCAGAGGCGGCGCCTTTAACAAACGCCGATGAATTAATTAAGTATTATTGCATAGAGAAAAGATTTATTATTGTTATTATTACCAATACATATGATTACTACATCAAACGGATTTTAAGTTGCTACGCCCATCTGCGCGATTTCGCCGCTCTCTCGCGCGCGCACGTTTTGAAACTCCCAGTTCTCCGGTAACGAATCCAAAATATCTCGAACACATTTCCCGAGCGCCTCGTACCCTCTCGGTTTGTCCGGATGCAAAGCGTCCTTCATCAAATCGTAATTTAACATCTTCGCATCGCTCTCTTCGTCGACAACCGTCAAAAACGCATCTGCGCACTCGCGATAATACACCATATCTCCTCCAACTTTCTCGTTTTCAATGCCTCTCTTCACGGCGTCGTTGACGAAATCAATCGCCTTGGTAAACACGTTCGGTAACGTAAACTGCCCTTTAAATGCTCTCGATTCTAAAGCGTCGGCGTCTGGTAAGCGTTGCGACGTCTCCATATCGTGAATGGACGCTTGCGGCGTGCCTGTCCACGCCCTCACATTTCTCAACCCTCTCGGTAAAATACCTAAAACTACGATTCTCGAGTTTGGAGACATCACTCGAATCTTTTCAATCACCGCTAAAATCCCCGCGACGGCGTTTGGAATCTCCTCGCGAATCGCGCGCACTTGCTCTTCGTTCAAGCACTCCTCGTCAGCTTTCTTCATCCTATTCGAATACTCCACTCCTAACCGGTACGCGCGTCCTAAATTATTCGTCCCAATCATCACCACGATGTCGTCCACGGTCGCTCTCGGAAACGCGCCGTGCGTCAACCGATACAGCGCGTGCGACGTCTCGTCCCCGCTAATCCCATTCACGAATACGTCGCGTTCATTCTCCACTCTCAGAGTTTTCATCAAAACTTCTCTGTTCACTCGTAACTTCCAATACTCCGTGATTGAATCTCCAAACAGCATCAAAGGAATTGATTTCGACCTCTTTTCAAAAATCGCCGATTTCGTCCTCGCGTCTGCACGTACATTCGATTCCGCTCGATGCCACATTTGCCCTCGGTCGGTGATTTTTATCGGTGGATCTTGTCGTCTGTTTTGTACCTCGGATTCTAAAATCGGATCGATCGGTGATTCGTATAACTCGCGAGCGGAGGAAGAGCAGAAATCGATCCAAGAGTTCATCTTCTTTTCCTCCTCCGAAACTTCACCAAAAGCCCCGAGATTTTCGAAAAGGACGAGTGATGATGAGAGCAGAACGAACATCAGCAGCTTCATCATCATCACCCTCTGCGACGATGGGATCCTCGGATGATTCTTGTGCATACCTCTCGTTCTCGTTTACTCTTTTTTGGTAACATGTGCTGTTTTTCCTCTGTGATTTTTTTTTCTAGAAACCTCCTGTTTCAAAACCAAAATTTTTCAAACCCTAAAAGGTTTGTCAAAAAAAAAAAAAAATTCGAACCAAAATTTGGTTCCAACAAACCTGGTTTGTTGTGCCCCAGAGTTTGTTTTTTTCTGCTCGTGAGCGTGTCTCTCACCTATGTAAATTCTTTCGTAATTTACGAGTGCTTTCGTTTTTTTCGAGACGGCGTTTTGCCCCTGAAAAAATTCAAAAATCAGACACACCTCTCACTTGCAACAACACACAAAACACTTTACACGACATTTTGTAAATCATCATCATGGCGCTTTCCAATGCGAATAATAACGTCGCTTCGAAAAGTAAGAAGACAAAAAAGAAAAAGAAACCAGAT
>ENA-UOXV01001086-UOXV01001086.1-marine-metagenome-genome-assembly--contig:-NODE-1086-length-38717-cov-14.065646_pt1 | contig 38717 bp, 42 predicted proteins | sample MGYA00238165_ERZ766961 | MGnify/ENA primary metagenome ERZ766961 (study PRJEB28924, sample SAMN03173240) | marine metagenome | biome: Marine; feature: Water; material: Subsurface seawater | place: North... | reverse complement strand
AATGGATAGAGGGAAGAGCAACCGAGCACAAAGATACCTTACGCAAACAAACCGAGTTTTTATCCCTAGCGGCCCCTGATATCATTCTCTGGCCAGAGGCATCTACCCCTTATCCATTGAACCTCGATCGAGTATGGGTTGAGGAACTGGCAAGAAAGACGGGCATTCCTATCCTTGCGGGTTCAGTGATTCGAGAGGAGGGGGCATCCTACAATGCAATGGTCTACATCGACCCAGAGAAGGGGATGCAACCTGAGTGGTACGCTAAACAGGTACTTGTGCCTTTTGGTGAGTATGTTCCGCAGCCCTTTGGTGTGATACCCGGACTGGAAAAGTTGGTCGGTCCAGTTGGTAACTTCTCTCCGGGTAATCAAGTTTATCTTTTCGACCTACCTATCAGAGATGGAAACACTTCGGGTTTGGTCAGGACCGGAATTTTAATTTGCTATGAGGATATTTTCCCAAGTCTGTCCAGGAATGCAGTGGAACAAGGTGCTGAGTTATTAATTGTATCCACTAATGATGCTTGGTTCGCTGAAGAAGGTTGTGCCGAACAACATGCGAGCCATTCAGTCTTGAGGGCGGCAGAAAATGGAGTTCCGGTCGTGCGTTGTGCTAATGCGGGATGGTCTGGCTGGATTGATCAACGGGGGATCGTTCGCGATGTCTTACTAGATGATCAGGATCGAGTTTATTTTGAAGGAGCCGCGGTGATCGAGGTAAGCATTCCTCAACCTGATATGCCAAGTTTAGGATCAATGGGTGATCAATTTGCTTACATCTGCAGCCTACTTTCGATCGCTTTGGTCATTTATTTTAAAGTAAGCTCAGAAAATAGGGTTAAAGTTTAGTTTCCAAATCTTCATATAGTCCCATCTTAATTTGAGGTCTCGAAAGTTGAACTAAACTTATCCTTGCCATTTTCCGGTCAAATCCCATGTGTATTTCTTCGCAATCAATTTTTCTCACTCAACAAAATCATACAAATGTCTACTAAAATTGGAATTAATGGATTCGGCCGCATTGGTCGTTTGGTCTTTCGCGCTCTTGTCGATCAGGGATTACTTGGTAAGGACTTTGAAGTCGTTGCAATCAACGACTTAGTTCCCGCCGACAACCTTGCCTATCTTTTAAAATACGACTCAACCCAAGGCCGTTTTAATGGCACCGTTGAGGCACCCACAGATGATACTCTTGTGGTCAATGGACACACCATCAAATGCTTGGCTGTGCGTGAGGGTCCCGCTGCACTCCCATGGGGTGATCTTGGGGTCGATGTGGTTATTGAGTCCACCGGTTTGTTTGTCGATCGTGATAAAGCAGCTGGCCACTTACAAGCGGGAGCCAAAAAAGTAATCATATCTGCTCCTGCTAAAGGAGATGTAAAAACCATTGTACTTGGGGTTAATGACAACGAGCTTACTGCAGACGATCATATCCTTTCCAATGCATCCTGCACGACTAACTGCCTTGCCCCTATCACAAAAGTGGTGCTTGAAAACTTTGGAATCGCAGAAGGCCTAATGACAACTGTTCATAGCTACACTGCTACTCAGAAACCAGTAGATGGACCCTCCATTAAAGATTGGAAGGGTGGTCGTGGGGCTGCTATTAATATTATCCCTTCAACCACTGGTGCAGCCAAAGCAGTAGGCTTGGTGCTACCTGAGGTTCAGGGCAAACTTACTGGTATGGCATTTCGTGTGCCTACACCGACGGTTTCCGTTGTGGACCTCACCGTTAAGACAGAAAAGTCAACCTCTTACGAAGAAATTTGTGCCAAGATGAAAGAAGCTGCCGAGGGTCCACTTAAAGGAATCCTTGAGTATACTGACGATGAAGTGGTATCTGCTGATTTCATTCATTGCCCAGCGTCTTCTATTTTTGATGCAGGTTCCGGAATCGCACTAAGTGATACATTCTTTAAGTTGATTTCTTGGTACGACAACGAATGGGGTTACAGCAACCGTTGTGTGGACTTGCTCAAGCGTGTTGCTGCACTTGTTTAATACCATTTTTTACTTAAATATACTGGCGCGGGCTAATATGGCTCTCGTACTACTTTCTACCATCTTCTCATTATGATCAAATCTATCGACGATTTGGATTTACAGGATAAGCGTGTCTTTCTTCGCGTAGACTTTAATGTGCCACTCGATTCCGATGGTACCATTACTGATGACACTCGGATTTGCGCTGCCTTGCCCACCATTCGAAAACTTTCTGAGTCTGGAGCCAAGGTTGTTCTGGCAAGTCACCTTGGGCGGCCGAAGGGAGAAAAAGTTCCGTCTATGAGCCTGGCTCCAGTTGCTCCCGCCCTGGCTAAGCTTATTGGTTTACCTGTGCTATTTCTGGACGATTGTACGGGCGAAAAGGTTGAGGATGCAGTTAACTCAATGAGTTCTGGTCAAATCGCTCTTCTCGAGAACATGCGTTACCACAAGGGGGAGACTGATAATGACCCAGCCTTTGCTAAATCCTTAGCTAAGCTTGCTGATGTTTATGTGAACGATGCATTTGGTACAGCTCATCGAGCACACGCATCAACCCATGGTGTGGCAGAACTAATCGAAGACCGAGCAGCTGGTTACCTGATTCAGAAAGAACTCGAATTTCTTGGCAATAAAACTGAATCGCCTGAGCGTCCATTCATTGTTATTTTAGGCGGAGCCAAGGTAAGCGATAAGATTACCGTGATTGATCGTCTTCTTGATAAGGCAGATACCATTATCATTGGAGGTGGAATGGCTTACACCTTTGCTTTGGCGATGGGTCAGACTGTTGGTGATAGTCTTTGCGAAGTTGATAAAGTAGAACTTGCTCGAAATGCACTAAAGAAGGCCGAGGAAAAGGGCGTTAAGTTTATGCTTCCCGTCGATTATCTTGTCACTGACTCACTTGATTTTGGTAACAAGACTCTTGGGCAAACCAAAGTGGTTGAAGGTAACATCCCAGATGGTTGGGAGGGTGTCGATGCAGGCCCCAAAACGATTTCTCTATTTGCAGAGGAAGTCGCAAAGGCAAAAACTGTTCTTTGGAACGGCCCCATGGGTGTCTTCGAAATCGAGGGTTCCAGCAAAGGAACTTTCGCTGTAGCCAAAGCAGTGGCTGAAGGAAATGCCACCTCAATTATTGGTGGTGGGGATAGTGTTAAGGCTATTAAGCGAAGTGGCTATTCCGACCAAGTCACCTTTATGAGTACCGGTGGCGGTGCCTCACTTGAATTCCTTGAAGGTAAGGAGTTGCCAGGCGTTTCCATACTGGACCAATAATTTAATGTTTCCCCTTTGCCCTTTTTTATTATGAGTCGAAAATTTCTTATCGCTGGAAACTGGAAGATGAACCTCACTCCGGATGAATCTGCCTCCTTGGTAGATGAAATTAACTCGCTGACTGGAAGTCAGACCAGTGTCCAGGTTTGTGTGTGCCCGCCCTTTACCTCTCTCCCTGTTGTTTCCTCCAAGGTCGAGCAGTCGGAAGTTCATTTGGGTGCGCAAAATATGCATGCCGAGCCATCTGGTGCATTTACTGGTGAGGTTTCTGCGGAGATGCTTCGCTCACTCTATGTTTCACATGTAATCCTCGGTCATAGTGAAAGGCGGCAATATTTTGGAGAGACCAATGCCTCCATTAACTCAAAGGTTATCGCTGCGATAAACGCAAACCTACGACCCATTTTCTGCATTGGTGAAACCCTCGAGGAGCGTGAAGCAGGTAAAACTATGGAAGTTGTGGGATCTCAAGTTCGCGAGGGATTAGTCAATTATCCATCATCTGCACTTGACCTATTGGTCGTTGCCTATGAGCCGGTTTGGGCAATCGGTACTGGAAAAACTGCAACCGACGAGATGGCTCAAGAAGTACACCAAGAAGTAAGGAAAGTTTTGTCCGAAATTTTTGGTGAATCAGCGGCATCATCCATTCGAATTCTTTATGGCGGCTCAATGAAGCCTGAAAATGCAGCAGGTCTTCTTGCTCAGCCTGATGTTGATGGCGGTTTAATCGGTGGAGCTTCGCTGTCGGCCAAATCCTTCTGCGATATTATACAGGCGGCTCTTTCCGCCTAAGCAAGGATACTTGGGTCGTTTTCGTCCTGGTTTGAAAGGTCGTTCAATACCTGCCTTGCATGCTCGGCAGGTTTTACTCTGTGGTAGGCCTTTTCAATTTTACCACTTTTGCCTAAAAGAAAACTCATTCGGTGAATACCATTAAAGGTTTTACCCATAAATTTTTTCTCTCCCCACACCCCAAAGGCCTCTGACATTTTATGATCTTCATCAATCAAAAGAGGGAAGGGCAGATCATACTTGTCAATAAATTTGCGATGAGACTTTTCTCCGTCTGTGGAAACCGCCAAAATTAAGATATTTAACTTTCTGTATTCGATATATAAATCCTTGAGCCCACAGGCTTCTGTTGTGCAACCAGGAGTCATGTCGCGGGGATAAAAGTAAATCAGGCAGCGTTTCCCGCGGAGAGACTGATTGTCCCACTTCTTGCCTGCCTGGTCTAGGGTGCAAAACTTTGGACAAGTCACCCCAGTCTCCAATGGACTTGGTTTACTCAGGAGGCTGATAGAAAGCTACGGTTTTCCCTACTTTTGCGATGCACTGGGCAGAAACTTCGCTTGAGAATTGTTCAATGATTTTCTTTTGCACTTCCTTGTCAGCAGGCAGACCTAGTTTGATCATCGATTCTTTATTTAAAACTTTTTCACATTCCCGGATGAATTCATGAGTTAATCCCCGCTTGCCCACTCTTAAATCAATGGGTCTTGTTTTTAGAACCCCTCGAATGTTCCGTTTTTCTTTCCCTTTAATTTCTACCATGGAATTTCTCCTCCATCTTCGCCAAAAAATCCGCCATTTTTATCTCTGGCCAATTGGTCGGTTACAGTAATCAATTTCGCAACCGAATCGGCGACTTCGTACTTTGCATCTTCTCCACCCATTTCTGTTTTGACCCAACCAGGGCTCAAAGAAACTACATTAATTCCAAAATCAGCAAGATCGATTGCCGCCTGCTTGGTCAACATATTCAATCCAGCCTTGGAACATTGGTAAGCGATAGCCCCACCTAGTTGGGTGTTTCCACGAAGCTCAATCGACCCTAGGCGGGATGACATATTGTATATCCACGCGTTATGTGATCTCTTCATGCAGCATACGCTATGGCGCAGTACCAGAAATGCACCCCTTAAATTGGTTTGTAGAATATTGGAGAATGAATCAGCACTTACCTCACTTAAATCTTTCCAGTCGATAATGCCTGCATTGTTGTAAAGTCGATCAATTGTTTCACCTCGCTCGTTCAAACGATCAAAGCATTTCCTTACTGATTCCTCTTCATCCACGTTGAGTTGTAGGATCTCAAGGTTGTCATGAATATTTTGGAGGGCGGTTAACCCGATTGCTTCATCCGGGTTTCGACATCCAGCAATGACATTTTCATTTCTGCCAAGTAATTGCTTGCATAATTCCAGTCCAATTCCCCGACTTGCTCCTGATATGAATGTTTTTTTCATAAAAACAGATCATCAAATCGAATGGAGAGGTTTCATGCAAGCGGATGTGGTTTAATTCTCTTTTAATTAAAGTCTTTCCTTCTGTACGAGGGATGGTGAGAGTGCTAAGGTGAACGAATCATTGCTCTGGCAGTAGTCCTTTATAACTTCTGCACGTCATGATTTATAATCACTTTTACCTTATTTTTACAGTAGATGCCCGAGAAAGAAAACCAACCTCCCGCTAATTCTCCGAGTAATTCGAACCCTGAGAGTACAAAGCCTAAGCGTCGTGGACCGCCACGCAGTAAAAAACCGGCTGCTGGAAAAAGTAAAAAGGTAGAGGATTCCTCTGTTAAACAGAAAAAGCCTGATGCGGTTACTACCGATAGGTCAGTCCCCCAAAAACAGGATAATGCTCAGCCCCCAAAACGAACACAAAAGCAGCCCCAAAGGGCTCCCGAAAGGAAGAAACCTCATCACGACCAAGCTGGGAGTGTGCGCGACCTTGCAAAACTTAAGGGAGTAAGGCCGATCGTAGCATTAACTGCATATGACTCAGTAATGAGTCGGTTGGTTTGCGATGCAGGTGTTGACTTCATTCTGGTTGGTGACTCGGTTGGCACGACCCTTCTTGGGCATAAGACAACCATACCGGTGGATATGACAGACATGTTGCGCCATACTGCTGCAGTCCGCAGGGCTGAACCTAATTGTCTTCTTGTGGCAGATTTACCTTTTGGAGAAGCGAGTTTTTCCTTTGATCACCTGCTTGATTCTGCTCGCAGGTTAATGCAGCAAGGTGGTGCTGATGCCATAAAAATTGAGGGCGGGCGTGATGTAGCCGACGATATCGAAAAACTTGTAGCCACCGGAATACCCGTCTTAGGTCACATCGGCTTACTCCCTCAAACAGTCAAGGCGATTGGGGGGTATCGGAAGTTTGGGGCGGACCGACAGGAGGCAGAAGATTTATACACCGATGCAATCGCCCTTGAGGAAGCGGGTTGCTTTGCCGTGGTTGGTGAGATGATCGAAGAATCTGTAGCCCGCGAACTTGCTAAGCAAATCCTCCCACCTTTGATTGGTATTGGGAGTGGTGCGGGTTGTGACGGACAGATTCTCGTAAGTACAGATGTTCTGGGCTACCATGTAAATAAACCACCTTCTTTTGTGAAAACTTATGCCAATTTAAACCATGTGATCTCTAAAGCTCTTTCTCAGTATGTCACTGAGGTTAAGTCTAAGAAATTCCCCGCCTGAATTTATGAATTTTTCGGTATTAGGAGCTGGGGCATGGGGTACGGCAATGGCTGTATACCTAGCTAAGCTCGGTCACGTAGTCACTCTTTGCCCTCGGCGGATGGAACATGCTCTCCAACTCTCATCTGACCGAAAAAACCTTGATTATTTACCTGCAGTTGAATTCCCCAGTGACTTACAGATTGGCAGGGAAGTGGCTCCGGCAATTATGGAGGCCGATTATATCTTTCTTGCCTGTCCTTCTCATGCATTGCGTGAAACCAGCATGGGGGCTGCTACGCACATTATAACCAGCCCTCAACTAAAAGGAGCCCTTGCCCTATGCAAAGGCCTTGAGCCAAAGACCAATAAGTATTCTCATGAGGTAATGGGTGAGGTGTTTGGCCCTTCCATAAGTTGTGGGTATTTAACTGGACCTTCACATGCCCTGGAATTGGCAGAGGGTAAGCCTGCTGCAATGTGCCTGGCATTGAACCGGATGGAAGCAGATACCCTTAGCCTGCAGGAGGCCATTAGTTCTTCATCTTTACGCATTTACCGTTCTGATGATCGGGTGGGGGCAGCCATCGGGGGGTGCCTGAAAAATGTTTATGCCATAGCGGTGGGCCTATCCGATGGATTAGGGTTAGGAGATAATGCCCGTGCCGCATTAATCACTCGTTGCCTTAATGAAATGATCGAACTTGGTTCCCACCTCGGTGCAAGGAAAGATACTTTTGTGGGGTTGAGTGGAGTAGGTGACCTAATTGCTACATGTACGGGCGAATGGAGCAGAAATCGAACCTTTGGCCAATCTATTGCTCGCGGGAAATCTGCAAAAGCCTTAATCGATGGGCAAAAAACCGTCGTCGAGGGTTACTGGGCTACAGAATGTTTTTATAGAAAAAGTAAAGAAGCTGGTGCAGTCGCCCCCGTTTTGGAACAAGTATACCGCACTCTTTACGAGGGGAGTGATCCTAGGAGTTCAGTCATTGAATTAATGTCACGCGGTTTAAAAGCAGAAGGATCTTGATAACCCAGTAAATTCCCACTCATGAATTCAGCGGAACGTCCCAAGCTAGAAGCTCCAGGTGGTGCAAGCGAGGTATTACTTCATTCGTGTTGTGCTCCCTGTGAAGGGGAGGTTCTGGAAACAATGCTTGAGTCTGGAATCAAGCCGACAGTTTTTTTTTACAACCCAAACATTCACCCCAAAAAAGAGTACGAATTACGGAAAGAAGAGGATAAAAGATTTTGTGAGAAACTCGGACTCGTCCATCACGACGGTGATTATGATGTCAGGAATTGGTTTGAGCGGGTAAGGGGAATGGAGTGGGAACCTGAGCGAGGAATTCGATGTACAAGTTGTTTTGATATGCGCTTTGAACGCACTGCTCTTTTTGCGAAAGAACATGGGTTTAGAGTCTTTACGAGTTGCCTGGGGATTTCTCGCTGGAAAAATATGGCTCAAATCAATGGGTGTGGAGAGCGGGCTGCGGCCCGTTACGACAAGATGACTTATTGGACTTACAATTGGAGGAAATGTGGAGGCTCACAAAGAATGCTGGAGGTTTCCAAAAGAGAAAATTTTTATCAGCAGGAGTATTGTGGATGTGTTTATTCCTTACGAGATACAAACGAATGGAGGATGTCCAAGGGACGAAAAGAGATAGAAATTGGTAAAAATTTTTATGGTACTGAAACCAAACAAGAATCAAACTCGTAATATTTCAGCTTATTCAATAATATGCTGAGATGAATAATTCTACGGTTTGGCAATCCCTTCGTGACGAAGCTACTGCAGTAGCCTCACGGGAGCGCATACTTGCCAAGGTGCTTACAGAATATGTATTGGAGCGATCGTCTTTAGAAGACGCACTAAGTTGGCGCCTGTCTTCCCGTTTAGCTAAAGGGGCAGTTCCTGAAAGTGATTTAAGAGAACTCCTCCTTCATGCCTACAATTCTGTACCTACTATGATCAAGTCAATCGAGCGAGACCTCGAAGCAGTTAAGGAAAGGGATCCGGCATGCGATGATTTCCTTAGCCCCTTTTTGTACTTTAAGGGATTCCAAGCTTTGTCTGCTTACCGCGTTTCCCATTGGCTTTGGCAGGAAGGTCGAAAAGACCTTGCCCTTTATCTGCAAAGCCTAATATCGGTGGTCTATGGAGTTGATATCCACCCAGCTGCTTTAATTGGCAAAGGCATATTGCTCGATCACGCTACTGGTTTTGTAGCTGGAGAAACTACCGTGATTGAGGACGATGTTTCTATTTTACATGAAGTTACTCTTGGTGGAACAGGAAAGGATCGAGGTGATCGCCACCCAAAAATCCGTTCTGGTGTTCTCATCGGAGCAGGTGCAAAAATACTTGGTAACGTCGAAATCGGCGAAGGAGCCCGCGTAGGTGCGAGCAGTGTGGTGCTGGCAGATGTCCCGCCTCATGTATCCGTAGCCGGCGTGCCATCGAAGATACTTGGTTCTTTTGAAGATGAATCGATCCCATCCCTGGGCATGGATCATACCCTTATTAATATGAAGGCCTACGAAGCAGGGGGAGGTATCTGAACCAATCTTGATTCATGATAGCCCCTATGATTGACGAAAACAAATCTAGTATTTAGAAAAAATAAACATGTCAGAAATCTCTAATCCCGATATCGTATCCTTTAAAAATGATAAACAAACTGGTGGAGGTTCAGGTAAACCAGTTGAAGATATCGAGGTAAAAGACGCCCAGATGATTTTCGATTCAGTTTGGCATGAACTGGAGAAGGAAGTAGGTGCGGAAAACCTTAAGTTTCCAGCTGAAATTTTCTGGCTTAATGGTGCTCCCGGTGCAGGAAAGGGTACACAAACCGCCTTCATTATGGAGTTTCGTGACCTCACCGAGAAACCGATTGTGGTGAGTGAACTTTTACAGTCCCCGGAAGCCAAGAAAAAGATAGATGCCGGCTTACTTGCTGGTGATAGGGAGGTTACGAAACTAGTACTTCGAGAATTGCTTGACCCAAAGTACGAAAGTGGTGCAGTGGTTGATGGCTATCCCCGTACTAAAACACAGGTGGAGTGCTTGAAGCGTTTCCATAGGCGATTGAGCGATTTGCGAAGCAAGTATCTAGGGACATTTCAGGAGTCTCAGTTTCCCAAACCCCGCTTTCATATCATTATGCTCTTTATTGATGAGGATGAGAGTGTGCGCCGACAGCTCTTACGTGGGGAAAGGACAATTGCTCACAATAAAGAGGTTGATGCCTCTGGAGTAGGTACAAAATGGGAAACGCGCAAGACAGACCTAGATGATGCATCTGCTCACAAGCGCTACAAAACCTTTAAGGAATCCACGTACGATTCCTTAACCACCCTTCGCGAAGTTTTTCACTATCATTTCATTAATGCCCATGGGACTATTATTGAAGTTCAGCAACGTATTATTAGTGAGTTAAAGTACCAGAGTTCCCTTGAGCTTGATCAACCCACTTACGATCGAATCTCCTCCATCCCACTCGCCGAGCAATTATCCTTACACGCCAGGCAGATCTTGGTCAATCGATTGGATTCTTATGAGAAATTCCATTGCGAATTATTTGAACAGGTGGTCGGCTTGATTAAGTCTAAGTTTATTCCGATTGTTGAGAAGCATTCGATTTCCGGGCTCGCATACATTAATTCAGAGGACGCTGTACTTGATGATCCTTTAGCCATTGCAATGCTAATTGATGTCTTTACCGAGCGTGGCTTCACTGCAGTCGTGGATATTCGCAAGATGGAAGTCCCTGCAAGGATTGATCCAAAGTCTTTCGAGATTATCAATAGGGTGAAAAATGTATATCGTGTGAGAATTAATTTCCCTGGCTCGAAAATCCGACGCGGTTAATCGCACTTAGCTTATTTAATTCTTATTTATATATGGACCCCAGGTATCATAAGCTGGCCAGTAATTTGGTCTCTCACTCAGTTAATTTATCTGCAGGCGAAAAGGTCCTCATTCATGCTTTTGATGTTCCTGAAGAAATTACCCTCGCCCTAGTGCGTGCAGTAAGGCAACGCCAGGCGCATCCTTTTGTCCAACTTCAATCCGGGAGGATTGAGCGGGAGTGTTTACTTGGCGGAAAGATTGAGCAATTTGAAGCATCTTTAAAGTGGGAACTAGAAAGAATGAAGGAAATGGATGCTTATATCGCTCTACGCGGTTCATCTAATGTTTTTGAAACTTCAGACCTTCCCTCTGATGATCTACAGCGAGCCATGAAAACCCTTAAACCAGTGCTCGACTGGCGGGTAAATCAAACAAAATGGTGTGTTTTGCGCTGGCCAACCCCTTCAATGGCACAGCAGGCAAAGATGAGCACGGAAAAGTTTGAAGATTTTTACTTTAATGCCTGCTGTATGGATTATGCCAAGATGAGTTTGGCGATGAACGGTCTAGTTGAGCGGATGCGTAAGGCCGACCAGGTTTCTATTTCCGGCCCGGGTACCGATCTGAGTTTTTCAGTTAAAGGAATTGATGCAGTCGGTTGTTCGGGAACTCACAATATCCCTGATGGAGAAGTGTTTTCATGTCCAGTAAAAGACAGTGTAGAGGGATATATTACCTACAATGCAGACACTATTTACCAGGGTACTTCTTTTTCCAACATTAGATTATCTTTCAAAGATGGGCGAATTGTCGAGGCGACGGCATCTTCCAATGAAAATAAATTAAATGAAATTTTAGATTCTGATGATGGTTCTCGTTATATCGGAGAATTTGCCATTGGGTTTAACCCGATGATCAAAGAACCAATGCTGGATATTTTGTTTGATGAAAAGATATCTGGTTCCTTTCACTTTACCCCTGGCCAAGCTTATGAAGAGGCAAATAATGGAAATAAGTCACAGGTACACTGGGATATGGTCTGCATCCAACGCCCTGAATGGGGTGGTGGGGAAATTCATTTTGATGGGGAGTTAATTAGAAAAGACGGGCTGTTCATTCCCGACAACTTACAGACACTCAATCCGGAAAACCTGCTGTCCAACGGTTAATCATTTTAAGATGGATCGCTTTATCGAGTCTCTACCCAAAACGGAGACTCATCTCCATATTGAGGGAGCCATTCCTTGGGAACTCTTTGAACTTCGTTTCCCTGGAGAATTTCCCAAAGTTCCAGAGTTCAGGATGCCCGATTTTCGATATGACGACTTCCAACAGTTTGAGGAGATCCTAATTAGTCATGCATTGCGTGTAATTAAGTGCCCTGACGATTATGCAGAGGTTGCGAAGATGCTATTTGCAAAGCAACTTTCCCAAAATATTTCTTATGTCGAACTAAGTTTCCATGCGGGTATGATTGAGTTTCTTAAAATCCGTGGGGAAGATATTATTCAAGCAATACGCTCAGTAGTGCCCGATGGCTTGGATGTTCGGATTTTTATGGGTATGAGCCGGGATTCTTATACTTCATTCCTTGGACCGCTATTAGAAGAAGCAGTCGAGAACTGGGAGGGTCTTTATGGTATCGATCTTCATGGACCTGAAGATTTACCGACGAAAGATTGGATGCCTCGATTATGGTCTATTGCCCACGCAAACGGAAGAATACTAAAGGCTCATGCTGGTGAATTTGGCTCCGCGCAAAATGTCAAATGGGCAGTAGAGAAACTTGGGGTAAAAAGAATCCAGCATGGCATACATGCATCAAGTGATGAAACTGTATTGGATTTACTTGTAGAGAAGGGTGTCGTTTTAGACCTTTGTCCAATTAGTAATTATAAATTACGGGTTTTTGATAATTGGGATGATTATCCTATTCGTAAGTTTTTAAAAAAAGGAATTCGCTGCACAATTAGTACGGATGATCCTTTCTCGTTTGGAAACTGTTTGAATGATGAGTATAAGTACCTGGTTCGATACATGGACTTCTCCGCCGCCGAAATCGCGGAAATTGCCAAAACTGGTTTCGATACATCTGACCTTCAGGATTATCAAAAGAAAGAATCGATGAATCAAATTGACCATTTATTATCCCTTGAAGAGGGCAATAGATTGTAAATGAAAGACATCTTCACTTGCCCCGATAACCAAAGTGGTCGAGCAGACAAAATTCTTGCTGACAAGTATACAAATTTTAGCCGGGAATTTATCAAGCAATCCATTGAGGCAGGTAAGATCTCTCATATTGATGGATCCCTTATCGCACCGAAGACAAAGATCAATTCGGGAGATCAATTATTAGTCGATTTATCTCGTCCGAAAATTAACACTCTTGAGCCATACAAATATGACCTATCCATCATCCATGAGGATGATCATATAATCGTAATCGATAAACCCGCAGGTATGGTAGTACACCCGGGGGACGGTACCGATGATACAACCTTGGTCCATGCTCTTTTAAATCATTGCCCAGATGCCTTGTCTCCAATTGGAACACCCCTTCGTCCAGGTATTGTTCATCGGTTAGATAAAGAAACAAGCGGCGTCATTGTAGTAGCTAAATCTGAAGTAGCACACCTTTCACTCACTGAACAATTTGCAGGTCGTAAAACTGGGAAGCTTTATCAGGCAATTGTCTGCGGGAGGGTTGGGAAATGCGGAGAGTTTAATCAATCGATTGGACGCCACCCAAAGGTGCGTGTAAAAATGGCAGTCTCCGAGAAAGGCAAGTCCGCCTGCACGAAATGGGAAAGAATAAGTTCTTTTGGTGATGCATTCAGTCATGTGAAATGTGAGATCCTGTCTGGCCGAACCCATCAAATAAGGGTTCATTTTTCTGCGGCCATGCACCCGCTAGCAGGGGATATAACGTACGGATATAAATCGCTAAAGGCAGCACCCATCGTCTTCACTCGGGTTATGCTTCATGCATGGAAATTAAGTATTTTTCATCCAGGGCACGAAAAACAAGTAAGCTTTATATCTCCACCTCCTGATGATTTCGACCAATGCCTCGTCAAGTTAAAGGCAATGGTCGGCGAATAAATAGTTAGTCCTTATTTGCAAGGGTAGTGGTGATTCGGGAAAACGCATCATCCACATCGTCGACAATTTGAAAGAGTTCGACATCACCTGGTGAAATTACTCCCCATTTGATAAAATGATCAAAATTGATCAACCCGTCCCAAAACTCTTTGCCGTAAAGAAATACTGGTAGTTTCTTGTGCAGTTTGTTTGTTTGAGCGAGGGTAAGGGTCTCAAACAATTCATCCATCGTCCCAAATCCACCTGGGTAAACGACAATGGCTTTCGCATGGTAAAGGAAGTAAAATTTCCGCAGGAAAAAGTAATGAAACTCAAAAGAGAGCTCAGGATCAGCGTAAGAATTAACACCTTGTTCAAAAGGGAGGCTTATTCCTAGTGCAACGGATTTCCCCCCTGCGTCCTTGGCTCCTTTATTTGCAGCTTCCATCATACCCGGACCACCACCTGAGCAGATAAAATACTTTTCATCAACTGGGTTGCTATCTGACCATTGAGTAAGCATACGGGATAAATCAACGGCATCGTCGTAGTATTTGGAAAGGCGAGCAATAGATTCTAGCTTACTCAGTTTTTCAATCTCGTCATTTGATCGTTTTTCGCTACTTGGTAACTGAGAAATAAAACCTTTGAGTTCAGCCTTAGCAATATTAAGAGGCTTCGGGCGGGCAGAACCGAAAAAAACAATTGTATTATCAACTCCCTGCTCGGAAAGCCTGTTCTCGGGCTCCAATAGTTCGCACAACACGCGGATAGACCGAGCATCGTGACTGTTAAGGAATTCTTTGTTATCGTAAGCTTTTGAGGGATTGTTTGTCATGCCTTAGATCATGATAGGTGAAAATAAATTTAAAAGGTAAAAGAAAAATATGGATTTGTGGTTAAAGTTATCATTTATAGCTCCGACTATGCATAGTAGCCACAGGGACGTGGCCTCCGAAACTTGATTCGATCCACAGGAGGTTGATTAGAATCAGCAAGTATTCCGCCTTAGGAATTAAATTTTATTGCTGTGATTTATTTTAACGAGTGTTCCAAAACTAAGTTAGCTGACCAGTTACCAAAACTTGGTACTGAATCGGAGAACCTTATTGTATTCCCTTCTCAAGATTCAGGATTTATAAATGAAGAAGTAGGAAAGTGGGTGGATAAACTAATGAAAAATGAATTCAGGGAATGGAACTCCAACTCAGTTCCACCTGACCCCCTTTACGACGACATAGAAGTGAGCCAAAAACTTGCAGATCAACTAGTAAAGAAAGGAATAGTTTAATCCAGTGTCAAAGTTTGGATTATATGCTTGGGCAGTGATGTGGGTGTTTTTGGCTTCCTGTTCACCATCAATGGTCGACGAACGACCTGAGCAAAACTCGACGAGTTATCCGACAAGCCCTAATTATACCAAGCGTGAAATAGCTACGACAGCAAACTTGTTTCAGAGCAAGGCGGCAACCGAATCAAAAAAAAAGGAACTCCTTGAAGATTTCGTCAAGCCCCTACAATCTTATCCGCTTGTAGAAAGCTCGATGACGAAATATGAAAAGGACGGTTTACTTTATCGAGAGGGCATTTCAACCCCTTTTAGCGGAAGGTTAGTCGAGCGAAACTCTCTCGGTATTTCAACTCTTGAAGCTTCTTTTTTGGATGGTTATCCGCACGGTCAACAAATAAGGAGATACGAAGACGGTGCAATTTCTATGGAAGCTGTTTTCGATCGTGGCGTACTTACTGGGATAAAAACAAGATGGTGGGAAAATGGGCAAATAAGGGAGGAAGAATATTGGGATGGCGGGAATTACAGAGGCAGGAAAAGCTGGGATGATAATGGTAGAGTCATCAAGGAAGAGAGAGTCAGGTAGATTCTTTATCTTCCTTCATGTATTCAGATATCTTATCGAGGTAACTGCCAAAGTCTCCGACTCGCAAAACAGACAGGTTTGGCACCACATTAGACCTTTCAATGTCCCGCCATGAATGAAAGATTAAATCCGTTAATTCGTCCGGGCAAACTACAGCCAAATACTTAGTCTTTTTCGAAGAATTAGTATTTTTTAATAAATTTACTAACTCATTTGTACAGTTACTTGAGAGAACCTCGCGTACCTCGATGCCCAGGTTTAGTCCAGGCACCCAAAGATCGACTTCATTTGCATTGAAATTTGATACAATTTTTAATTTCCTTCGCTTGAGTTTTTCTTGGCAAATATGAATAAGGTCAGAAATTGTAGCAGATTCACCCTGGAGGGATGCCTTCTCTCTTGATACCAATGAATTGAGGTAAGAGAGTAGGTTTCCTTTGTGAAGCAATTGAACTCTCTCCAGTACAAAACCACGAATCTCTGGGTCGGGAAATAGCTTTTCTAATGCAGGCAAATTTTCATCATTAGCATCAAGCTTTGAAAGTACTTGGTTACGTTCATCGATGATCCCCGAAATGCCAGGAGGGATTTTGATCGTGTGTACCCTTAAATCATAACTTGCTTGTGTAGATGCAAGCTTAGCCAGTTGTTCCCGGATCCACATGCATAATACGGAAGCTTTTTCATTGGACTGGTATCCCTCGCATTCAATTTCCGTGGTTAGCCTTTTAAATTCTTTTACAAGAGAAGCTTTATTTTTTTTGGCTTCTTTACTTTCGCTAAGGCTTTTAACGATTTCTTCTATTAGGTATTGATCATCCCTCCAATCCCTTCGCCTTCTATGGTAAATTGGAGTGGCTAAGGATGTCGAGCTAGGCGTTTTTTTAAAACTGTTTTTTTTGGAAAAACTCACAAGAACTTAAAAGAAATTTCAATTTACAGTATTCTATGTGATGATGTGTGATATATGCAATTATTCAATCTTCAGATGGGCAATCTAGGTTCCAGCAATTATTTTCTTTGGTTTATATTAATTCTCGTAGGGGCGTTACCAGCTTTCGGGGAAACAGTAGTACAGGTTGAAAGTAACTCATCTCAGGAAACAAAAGGCATTATTCGAGTTATTAAGCCGGGTATATTTGATTACCAATCAAATGAATACTTGATTCGCATGCGGGCTTGGGGTGTCGGTTTTCCCGGTCGGGATCAACCAGGGTTTAACGAAGCACTCAGTTTTACGGAAGCAAAACTCTTAAATACTTCAGTCAGCATAAAAGTAAAAAGTACTTTCGATGCTCAGAACCTAAAAGTGGTAGATGTCTTGATGGGTGATGATCAAATTAGTTTTTCACAGGAAGCAATAACGCAAGGAATTGGCTGGCACTTAGAAAAAGAGAGTAACCGCCACGGAGTTTTTATCATTTCACAAATTAAGGCTAAAAGAAAAAACTTAGGTGTATGGAAGCACGAAAATACTTACAAACAACAAGATCTAAAACCAAGTATACCAGCCCCTATGCTACGATCAATGATCGGTCAAAACCCATTTTCTGCTAGCATACAATATTGGGTTACGTCATTTGGGAAGATTCACCGCCCCGAATGTACTTTCTACCAGCGTGGAAGAGGTGAACTAAGCAGAAGACCTACGGGTAAAGATTGTAGGATATGCGGGGGAGTAAAAAATTCGAAATAACTAACTAGGAATTGGCGATTTCAGCCAATTCTTCTTTGGTTTTTAAGCCAACCAAGGTCTGGGACAAAGAACCGTCCTTGTAGACTAAAATAGTAGGAATTGATTGTACGCCATGTTCCTGGGCAAGGTCAGTATTCTCATCAACATTAACTTTGTAAATGGCCACTTTATCGGACATTTCGGCGTTAAGTTCTTCAAGGATTGGACCAAGGGCTTTACAGGGACCACACCAAGGAGCCCAGAAGTCAATAAAAGTCGTTTTGTCACAAGCACTAGTGATTTTATTGAAGCTATCTTTGTTTAGGTTAATTAATTCACTCATAATAAAGTTAGGATTTAAGAAATATTAAAATGGTTAGGGTGACCGCTCCACCAAAAACCAAAAGGTCAAAAAGAAGGAGGGTAATACTTGGCCTTGTTGGGGATGACTTATTATCTGTTTTCTGGTTTGAAGATTTGGTTTTCTTCTTACTCTTCTTAGGAGAGTTCGATTCAGCTACAGTACCTGGATCCTCGATGGGTGCAGGTACTCCCGGTGGCGCGGGTATTCCCACAGGAGGTGCGACAGCTGCAGGAGGTGCGGCTGCTGGTAATGGTCCTGGGGGAACTGGTTGACCAACCGGGGTGGGGCTCGGTATTGGTGCGGGAGGAGAAAGAGCAGGGGCAGGGGGAGGAGCACCAAGGGCCGGAACAGGCAAAGGTGGTGCTGGTTGTGAAGCCGTTGGAACTGCAGGTGCAGGTTTGGGTGCAGCAACCTTGAGTTTTGGTGGAGCACTTGAACCACCTGGGATACTAAGCTTTAAGCTGGGACCAGGTGGTGGTGTCGGGGTTGTTGCCATATTAAAGAAATCAATCTACGGGTGTATTCTTGGCAATTATGTCAGATAACTCCTCAGGGTCAGTTTCATTAAGATCTTTTCCCTTAATTGATAAATCCTCCATTGTTTTAAGGAGTGTTTCTGTCATGCGCCCATGAGTTTCATCAGAACCGCCAAGTATTGAAAATTTGTCCGCTTGAGTGATACGTTTGTGTCCATCAGTACAATCCAGTCCAAGACCTAACAAGTGAGCCATAACCTTGGGGTCTTTATATGGTATTGATGAGTTGAATGGTCTAGGATTCATATACTCTATTTATTTGCATAACTTAGCATTAGTCAATCTCACATGGAATACAAGGAATTCAAACCATCAGGTTCAGTCAGTTGATTCAATTTAAAACCGCTGAGGCTCAAGCCAATAGTCCACTCAGTAATATTTTCTTTACGCGTTCCTTTCCTTTGGGTCATTGAAGTGTCCCAGATCCAGCTACTACCAGTTCGATATTCCAAACTACTACGCCAGTATGATAAACTCTTTTGTTTTAAATCATAAAGTGCACTGGTTGAACAAAATAATTTTTCATTCAATCTCTTCCATGCACTAGAAAATAGGTAGTTATTGAAATTTAAATAACTCATGTAGCTAAGGCTGGCACCCTGAAATCTACCATCCCTCAGATTAATTCCATATGATTTCCGATAGTTTTTCCCGTTTTTCAGATCAACTTTTTGTCGAAGGTTTATACTAAACCAGGAGCTTGGATGAATTGAAATATCCCCGTATAGGAATCTACCTCCATCAACTCCTTCGGGGTAGGAGCTCCATAAGTCGTAAAATGCCCTCATCGAGAGCAGTTTCCGGTTTGCATCGTTCCATTTCCCCCAAAAACTATTTTCCCAGCCAAGTCGTACCAAGTTTTTCTCGATTATCGATTCGTTTTTGGGGTCGTCAAGCAGGTCCAGAGGGGAAAGGTTTAAATCTTCTACAAATGGGTAGATGTTTGGAATCTTGAAATTCGGACTTCCTGATAGAAAATTTGTACTTCGAAAGCCTAGGGAAAACTTGGTGAGATGAAGAACTTTTTCAATTTCCCAAACAGTGTTTTCGAAAGGAATCAACTGATGAAGATTTGCATGTAGGTCGATGCCGTACTCACCAAAGGTTCTGTCCATCGTATTCGAATCAAAGTCATAAACCTGGTGGACTGTAGCCAAGGAAGGAGTGAGATGGATGCCCTGGTATAGTCGAAAGGGTTTCTCAATTTTATAACCAACACTCATCCTGTCGATTGGAGAAGCACCCCTGCCTTGGTTATCTCTTCTTATTAATCTGGCATAATTAAGAGAGCCTGAATGGTAGGCAGTCCACTTTGCTAAAGGACCAAACTCCAGGCTAATCAAGGGTAGTTGCTCAACTTTTGACTCATGATCATGAGCTTGCCACTTGGAGAGTATGGAGGCGGAGTAACCATTGCCTTCGTAGGTTAATTCGGAATGACTTTGATTCCATTGATTCCTGTAGAAATAATTTCTTTGAAAATCCCGTATTATATCTGAATCTCTTTCCCACTCTATTAATGTAGCTGACCTCCATCTGTCATTAAAGCGGGCAAGGTTTCGAAGTTGTGCATAACTCCGACTTCGTCCAATAGGGGCACCCCTTAAGTCATTCCCAATGCTTGTACCTTGGTCATTAATCCAGCCTCCGCTTAACCGGGTACGAACTAAAGTATTGGTTGTTTTTTTATCATAGCTGATTGTGGGCTTAATGAATAAGCCACGATTTTGATAGTAGGTAAGCTTTGTTTGCGAACTTACCGCTTCCCATGAATAATTAATTCCCAACTCCCCGTACCATCCAAGTAAACTATCCTCACCAATCTTAAATAATGAACTAGGGCCAAATCCTGCATTTTTTTTGCTACTAAAGCCAGGCAGGACTCCAATGAGCACATCGCCAATTCGAACCTGAGAATAATTAATTGAAAATGTAGAATTATTTTGATCTACAGAGTATCGACTGGTTCGAAGGTTGGGTTCAAACATGCTGGGTTCTGACATGTAAAATCGGGCATTTGAGAAGGTTTCAATGGATGAATTTCTTTCCATTGTTTCTGCAATAAATACTTTTGGTGGACTACCGCCAGTAACATTCCATGCGATATAATTTCCATTTTGTGTAAGTAAGTGAACTTTATCAGCCAGTATACGGGTGTCACCTTTAGTTAAGCAAACATCACCAGTTGCCGTAGCCTCACCTTTTGAGCGATCCCAGGTTATTTCTTCTGCAAGTAAAAGAAAGTTATCACCCCGAAGAGAAGCTCCATCTTTTGCAGTTACCGTTTCATTCTCATCTTCAAAGACAATTGGTCCATCACATTCCAGCATTAAATCAGAAGTATAGCCACCAATAGCTAACAAACTGGAAGCCAAAAAAAAGGTAGAGCAAGTTACAAAACAACAGAGTCTTCGATAAAGCACTGTTTGAAAGATGTATTTTTGTCAGAAAGCGACAAGGAATAAATGATCTACTTTCAATCAATCTTGCTATTTATTACTACTCACACTCTAAGTGAAACACTCAGTGATTATATCCAAGAACGAATTGAACAATATTATGGATGGGGTTTGTCATGACCCCCATCATTTACTTGGTATGCATACCTTGGGAGACAGAAGGGGCTTGGTTGTGCGTACATGGGACCCGGGTGCTAAAGAAGTTTCACTTCTTTGTACAGATAGTGGGGATTCTTTTAATATGGTATGTATCCATAAAAAAGGCTTTTTTGAGCTTGTTCTTCCTTGCCGAATGTCACCTTTCTCTTACCGCTTGCATTCAAAATACGATGGCGGAGAGAGGGAATGGATTGACCCCTATGTTTTTTTACCAAGCATAAATAACACTGAGCTGGTTGCATTTAATGAGGGCTGGGAAAGACGCCCATTTGATAAGATTGGGGCAATCCCCATGTTGCACCAGGGAATTCAAGGTGTCTCTTTTGTTGTCTGGGCACCATCTGCAAAATCCGTGCATCTCGTTGGCGACTTCAATCATTGGAACCATTACGCTTTACCGATGCGTTCACTTGGCAGTTCAGGATGTCGTGAATTATTTGTGCCCCATGCCAAAATTGGAGATAAATATAAGTTCAGGATTCTTGGAGCAGATGATGTGCTTCGCGAAAAAGCGGATCCTTTTGGATGGAAATTCGAACCGCCACCAGGGAATTCTTCCATTATTGAAGATCGATCCTTAAAAAGAAGTTCAAATCTTCTTACCAAATCTAAAAATCCTAGAACTTCGCCTATTTCCATCTACGAAATGCACCTTGGTTCCTGGCGTTTTCACCCAACAGAAAACCGACCTCTTTCTTTTCTTGAGCTAGCTCGTGAGTTACCTGATTACTTGGTTAAATTGGGTTTTACTCATGTTGAGTTTTTACCGCTTAATGAGTATCCCTTTGACCCAAGTTGGGGGTACCAGGTAACCGGATATTACGCACCTACTCACAGGTTTGGTCCCCCAGGAGACTTCTTTCAACTTCTTGAAGCATTACAAGTTGCAGGTATTGGCGTGATTATCGACTGGGTCCCTGCACACTTCCCTTCAGATGAATTTGCACTCTCCCGATTTGATGGCACCTGCCTTTTTGAACATGAGGACCCCCGCAAGGGGATGCATGCAGAATGGGGTACTCTTTGCTTTAATTACGACCGTCCTGAGGTGAGAAGCTTTTTAATTGGTAGTGCCATTGCCTGGATGGATAGGTTCGGCATTGATGGCTTCCGGGTCGATGCAGTGGCTTCTATGCTCTATCTTGATTATGCCCGAAAGGATGGTGAATGGTGCCCGAATCATTTTGGTGGAAACGAAAACTTTGAGGCTATAGATTTCCTCAAGCAATTTAATCATGCCATTCACGAAGAGTATCCGGAGGTTATAAGTATCGCCGAGGAGTCGACTTCTTTTCCTCAAATAACCAAGCCCCCCTTCATGGGTGGACTAGGGTTTGACCTCAAATGGAACATGGGCTGGATGCATGATATTCTGGGTTATTTCTCATCTGACCCAAATCATAGAACAAGCAAACACGACAACTTGACCTTCGGGGCAATCTATCAATTCTCAGAAAACTTCGTCCAAGCCTTTTCCCATGACGAAGTAGTTCATGGGAAAGGTTCGTTGGTTAATAAAATGAACTTGGCTTACGAAGAGGATAGGATTGCTAACCTGAGGGCGTTACTTGCCTTGCAATGGACCTGGCCTGGAAAAAAGACCTTATTTATGGGCTGTGAGTTTGGTCAGTGGAAGGAGTGGGACTATCAGTCTGCCTTAGATTGGCCATTGCTTGGCTTCCCTAATCACCAAGGCATAAGCAACCTAATTTCTGACCTCAATGCACTTTATCAAAAGCATCCAACTTGGGCTGAATCTGATCATGACGGTACGAAATTCAAATGGATTGATTGCAACGATGCTGGTGGTCAAACTTTGAGCTTCCTAAGGTTTGGAACCTATCCCAATGATACACTTTTGGTGGCATGTAATTTTTCGGATACCTTAAAGCACAGGGACTGGGGGTGCCCACATCCAGGTAAGTGGGAGGTTGTTTTAGATACAGACTCCCCCAGTTATTCGGGCCACGGTGCTGCCGGATCAACCCGATTTGAAAGCTTTGCTGAACCTAGGAATAATCAAGCAAACGGACTGTCTTTTTCAGTCAACCGCTGGAGTGTAAGGATTCTTTCCCTTGCTTCAGACCAGACTCAGAAGGATTAGATTAAACCGCTATCAGCAAAGCTATAATATCCTATTCCTGCAGGACAGTTATTGGGCTCACCTATAATTACATGATCATGAAAATCGATATCCAAATGCCTTGCGGCTTCGGATATTTTTTGAGTCACCTTTAAATCACTCGAACTTGGCGTGGGGTCTCCACTTGGATGATTGTGAGCAAGAATAATTGCCGTGGCTCCCCAGCGTATCGCTGGCTTGAAAACTTCCCGGGGGTGAACAAGGCTACCTGTGGCAGTACCTGTAGTGATATTTTCAAACCGCAATAATTTATTTTTTCGATCAAGGCACAATACCCAAACTTTCTCCACTGACTCGACAAGGGACTCGGGGTAAAGGAGAGTCCATACCTTTTTCGGTTCATCAAAGAAGATGGTTTCCAGTCTGTTACCCTGAGAAATTCTTTTGGCTACTTCCATTTGGGCAGTTAATTGCAGAGCCTTCACTTTTCCAACACCCGGAATCTTTTGAAACTCCAGCGCATCCCAGCGCACAAGCCCTGCAAGCGAACCTGCCTGACTGATGAGGATATCAGCCAAGGCCAGAACATCATATCGGGCAGTTCCGGAACGCAAAATCATGGCGAGCAATTCACGGTCTGAAAGAGCCTGAGAACCAAGGCGTTCTAATCTTTCCTGCGGGCGCTCACTAGGTGGTAAATCCCGCAGGGATACATGCTTCCCCTCGGGATCTTTACTCATGATAGGTTGGGGCAAATCAATCGGGCAAATTCACCTCAACATATGCATCTCTTTTTTGGCGAGACAACCATCTCCGCTGATCATTAAGTTCAGATTTTCTTGCCAGAATGCCTTCAATCTCAGAGCGAACTTCATTGATAGGCAAATTTTTGGCAGGTTCAATCTTATCAGCTTTTAAAATATACCATGCAATGTTCCCGGAGGAGGCAACTGATCCGTCTGGTTTTCTTTCAAGTAAGTTTACAGCAAAAGGCTTGGAACTCACTCCTTCATTAAGTTTAAATGCAATATCCCGAATTTGATCATTTCGAATTTCGTCCTGAGAGACAAAAAAACCCCAGCTCCCACTATTTTTAATAAAAGGGCTTTGCCCATTCTTGGATGCCAGTTCCTCAAAATCAGAACCTCCTTGAATAAGGGCATAAACTTTTTGGGCGGCAGAATTCAGAGCACCTGATTCGTTCTTGTCACCAGAAAAAACTATCTCGCTCAATTTCACTCTTTTCCCAACCCGAAAATCACTTTTATTCTGTTGGTAATAATCTTCCACGCTCTGCGGGCTAATCTCATTTCCACTTCTTTTCCTCTGAGCGAGCATGTGCATGTGAATAATATCTTCCTTTAACTGTTCTTTATACTCTAGCGAGGATTGTCCATTGCTTTGTAAAACTTCGCGAAATAACCTGCGATCCCCGTTAAAGTCAGACATCAATTTATTTGAGTATTCCTGTTCAACATAAGTTTCAGGAAGCTCCATACCCTTTTCCTTGAATGCGATCTGGGAAAGCAGTCTGTCAATTTTGCCATCCACAAATTCACGAGCTCGTTGTAGCTTTTCTTTTTCAGAAAAGTTTAACTTCTCCATCGCGAGTTCAATTTCTCCCCAGGTTATGACTCTGTCATTAATCCGGGCAACTATTCGATTTACCTCAATTAAATCATCCTCAGCAATCAGGTAGCCAAAGCCTGACCCAACGATAATGAAAAACAACCTAGCTAACATGTTTAATCCCATGAAGATGAATCTTGAGAAATCGAATGATTTCCTTCAACTTTAAAAGTGGAAGTTTTTCATTAAGTCGTGGAATTCTTCCCATCTTTTTCAAATATTTCACGCCATCTCTTGAACTTTTCTTCACTTCCCTGCAAAATAATTCATTTTCTTTGCTTGAGATTGAATCAAATCCAGCTTCCTGACCAAGGCATTTAATCTCCGTCTCATAGAATAATGCCCGAGTCTGATCAGGGATCGGCCCAAATCGATCGCTTAGCTCTTCCTCAAAAGCAATAATTTCTTCAATTTTCACGATTGAAGCTAATTTCCTGTAGCATTCGATACGCAACCTCGGTTCACTTATATAGGCTGCCGGGAAGCAAGATGCCATGATTGTATCCTGCTTATCATGCAATATTGAGTCGTCCGTATGCAGGAAATCCATTCTAACGACTGCAGTGGGACGAAGGGCATTCTCGTCTCCCTTTAACCTCGAGACACTTTCTCGAAGTAACTTGCAATACATCTCAAAGCCGACTCCAGCAATATGCCCACTTTGCTCGCTGCCCAATAAATTTCCGGCACCACGCAATTCAAGATCTCTCAGTGCGATTTTAAATCCAGCACCCAAGCTACTTGTTGAACGCAGGGCGGATAAACGCTTGCGTGCCATATCCTTAACGGGCAGTAGGGGATTAATTAGGAGATAAGCATAAGCCTGCCTTGAAAACCTCCCGACACGTCCTCGAAGTTGGTACAATTGAGAAAGGCCAAATTTGTCTGCTTCTTCAATAATGATGGTATTGCAATTGGGGATGTCCAAACCTGACTCGATTATGGTCGTACAAATCAATAAATCGTACTTCCCCTCAACAAACTGGAACATGACCTCTTCGAGCTCACTCTCCCCCATCTGCCCATGCCCAACCGCAATTCGCAATTTGGGAAACAAACTTTGCAACCTGCGAGCAACTGAGTGAATTGTTTTTACCCGATTATGTAGATAAAAGACCTGGCCACCTCTCCTTAATTCTAAGGAAATCGCTTTTTTCAGAATGTCATCCGACCCTTTAACAATTTCAGTCCTTATAGGTCTACGGTTGGTTGGGGCGGTTTCTATAGTACTAAAGGAGCGCACGCCAACCATTGCAAAATAGAGGGTACGCGGAATTGGGGTTGCACTCAGGGTTAGAACATCAACATTTGCCTTCAGTTTCTTCAACTGTTCCTTGTGCTCAACCCCAAACCTTTGTTCCTCATCCACAATCAATAATCCCAGGTCCCGAAATTTGAGGTCGGCTGAAAACATACGGTGTGTACCAATCACCATATCTAAGGAACCAAGTTTTAGGGAATCGATAATTTTACGCTGCTGTGCGGCGGTGCGAAAACGTGATAACATTTCTATTGTCACGGGAAAATCACTCATTCGGGACATGAATGTTTGCAGGTGTTGTTGACAGAGTATGGTAGTAGGAGCAAGGAGTGCGACTTGCTTGCCATCCATCATACCTTTAAAGGCTGCTCTCATCGCGATTTCTGTTTTCCCATAACCAACATCACCACAAACCAAACGATCCATTGGTTTTTCCGACTCCATATCTTGCTTTACTTCAAAAATGGAACGAAGTTGGTCGGGCGTCTCGGTGTAAGGGAATGCATCCTCGAATTCCTTTTGCCATTGGTCGTCAGGCGAAAAAGCGTACCCTTTGTCTGAATCCCGTGCAGCCTGCAAGCGAAGGAGGTCGGCAGCCAAGTCAATAGCTGCAAGCTCTGCAGCTTCCTTTGTTTTTGTCCAAGCTCTCCCCCCGAGCTTGGCCAGCTTTGGTTTTGCTTTTTTTAGCCCAACATAACGGGAAAGGAGATGGGATTCCTGTAAGGGAACATGAAGAAGAATGCCATCTGCAAATTCAACGGTAATGGCCTCTTCAGATTTCCCCTCCTGTTCGATTTTTCCCATAGTGGAAAAGCGACAAATGCCATGCTGGAGATGGACTAATAGATCGCCATCAACCAGATCTGTGAAGTCCAATGCTTGATCGACTTCTTTTCTTTGCACTTGGGCTTTCCTGGATCTTATCGGTCGACGGCTTCTTTCCCTCCCTAAAATCTCTCTGGATGTAGCCAGCAATAAACCGTCTTGATCATCTTCCAAAAAAGTGGAAAGAATCTCACTTTTCTCCTGTCTTTCGTAGAGAAAACCATCATGTAACGCCACGGAGAAGAAAGAAACCTGCATTTCTTCAACCCCATGATCTGCTAAAATGTTTAGTATTCGTTTCTTTTCGGTTTCTACACCAACAGCAATGACCAACTTGTAGCCCTTAGTCCAATAATCCTCTAACCGCCTGAGTATTTTCTTGGTGTTTTTTTTATCTCCCGATCCCAATAAGTTATTAATCGAATTACGATTGAATTGGTCTAATTCCTTAAGCAGGGGAGATATTTTGAGTAAAAGGTCGCTTGAACGATTGAAAATACCCGAACCTGCATTAATTTCGCTGGTAGACAGAAAGAAGTCATTTAAATCCTTCCCTCTGTTCCAAGCATCAGAAAAGTTAGCCTTTATTAATGCCTTATTTTCCGACTGATGAAAAGCGTAGGGGCTTAACCTTAAAAGGTTTTCTGGTTCCTCAAAAAACCACAAAACAGAATCAGGGAGGTACCTAAAAAACTCACCCTCACGTTCACTGACCTGTTCGTTTTCCATCGAAGAAATTCTTATTTCAGTCAAACGATCTTCAGACCGTTGGGAAGTCGGATCAAAGGAACGGATTTCCTCGACATGATCTCCAAAGAAATCAATACGCACAGGGAAATTGGCATTTACTGGGTATATATCAACGAGTCCACCTCTGACGGCAAATTGACCCGGTTCTTCACAAACGACTTCGCAGCAATAATCAAATTTAGTAGCAATATCCTCGCAAAACTTGTCAAAAGACAAGCCTGAGTCAGGTCGCACAACGATTTCGGACTTTTGGGCGTCCTCAATTATTGGGCAAGATCCAAGTATGGCATCAAAGGTAGTGGCTACGATAATCTTAGAGTCATTTTCTTTTAGCTCATCGATCTTTCTTAGTGCAGAAAGCAGCGATAATCGTTCACAGGTTCGATCAAAGGAGTCAGGGTGGTCGGGGCTCGGGGGCTTATCAAAGCAATGAAAATCAATTTTTCTATTTGGGTGAATTGCTTCATATAAGGCTGCGATATCTTCACACTTGGTCTCCGCTTCACTTAAAGTTTCTCCTACAATTACCGCAACCATCTGGCCACATCTTTCCCAAATATCTGTCAGTAGAAAGGTTGAGCCCTGGCTTGGGCAATTAGGAACAAACAGGGATGCTGTTGAGCTGGGGAGCTCGATTCTTTTCACTTCTTTGTTTGTTGAAGCAAGAGTAACGCTGACTGGGCGGCAACTTCCTCTGCTTTTTTCTTGCTGTTCCCTTTGCCAGTGGAGATTTTTTTAGAAGCAACCAATACCTCGACCTCAAACTTTTTTCGGTGATCTGGACCATGCTGCTTGATCATTCGGTAAGATATTGGCGGGTTATCCGGTAATGATTGAAGGAACTCCTGTAGTTGGCCCTTGGGATTGAAACCCATGCTTTGATTCTCAATCGTTTTACAAAAAGTTTCTTCCCACTGAAGGACAATTCGTTCAGCCGATTGATAGTCACTATCTAGATAGATGGCACCGATTAATGCTTCAAATGCATCCTCTAACACAGATGGGCGAAAATTACCTGAGCTCATTTCTTCAGATTTCCCAACCATCAAGTATTGGTGTAATGAAATATGTTTTCCGAGTTCCGCCAAATGTTTCCCATGTGCAAGGAGAGACTTTTTTCGACTCAAATCTCCCTCAGTTACATCTGGGTACTTAATAAATAACCACTTCGCAATGATACAACCTAATACCGAATCCCCGAGGAATTCTAATCTTTGATTATGTCTCTCATTGGAAATCCGGTGATCCATGGAAGGGTGGGTGAGAGCTTCCCTGAGCAGGGCTTTATTTTTAAATTTATAGCCAATTTCTCCCTCCAGGCCTTTAGGTATTGAAGCGTCTTTAGGACCGCCCTTACCAATAAAGTTTTTTTTAAAAATAGCGAAAAAACTCATTAATTTTGATCATGGGAAAGGAACCTCCCAGCAAACTCTCTTGCAAATGCACGGTAAGCCAAACTACCGGATGAGTCAGGGGCATATTCAAAGACTGTCTGTCCAAAGCTGGGGGCCTCACTCAATCGGGCATTTCGCGGAATGGCAGTACGGAAAGCTTTATCAGCGTAATAACGATTTACCTCCTGCCAGACTTCGTAAGATAGGCGCGTACGAGAATCATACATGGTCATGACAATACCTCCAAGATTAAGCCTCGGGTTAATGTCAGCTTGCTTTAGTTTCTCTATTACACCCGTAATTTGACCCAGCCCTTCCATGGCCAAGTATTCGGACTGCAAGGTAACGATCAAGAAATCCGCCGCACAAAGTGCGTTCATTGAAAGTAAACCTAGGGTAGGGGGGCAATCGATTAAAATAACCTGTAAGCCGTAGTTCTCCTTGAGTGAAAGCAAAGAAGATCTTAGCTTGATTAAATATTCACTTTGGCTGCTAAGTTCTAATTCAGCGGCTGCAAGATCCAGCTCGGATGGTATGACCCAAAGATTCTTCCGTCGGCTTGAAATTACACGATCGGCTAGGTTTGTGCCATTAAGTAAAGGTTCGTAAACCCCAAAGCCAGATTTCTTCTCTAACCCAAGGCAACTTGTAGCATTCGCCTGTGGGTCCATATCCACAATGAGCGTAGGCACACCCATGAGTGCAAGTGCGTGGCCCAAGCTTACGGTGGTGGTGGTTTTTCCAACACCCCCCTTTTGGTTCGCTATGGCAAAGGTAATTGCAGGCATAATTTGAGCTAAAACAAGTGAGTTAAGGCAATAGAGGCAAACCTTTTCAAGGGCCGAAAGAAACCTTATCACCTTCCTTCTTTAAATATAAACCACTTGTAAAAACTGGTGACTGGTTAACTTGATCAAACTGGTTATCCTCTTCCATTAGGTGCCATTTTATCGAATGCAAGCCCGCACGAAATGCAAGTGGGCTTGCCCCACCGAGCCTAGGGTTAATCTCAATGAGGTTCAGCCCACCGTTGGCATCAACAAGAACTTGAGCTAAGCAATGCCCGAGCGCACCAATCTGATGCTCAAAAACTTTTTTTAGCTTGGCCTCCCATGTCGAGTTTCTAAACACGGTTGTATGGTGAGATTCTCCATCGACCACCTTATCCCTCCATCTAAGTAATACTCCGTGACACTGATTGCGATGATTTACCCAGGTCTCGGCAGAAAACTCTTTCCCGGGGATAAAGGGTTGGAAAATTGGATCAATTAGATCTTTGGCCATCTGTATGGCTCTTTCGGCACTAAGCTTAAGTCCAATTTTTCGAGACGCTGAACCCTTTCTTTCTTTAACCACCCAGCTATTAGACATTGAGGGGATTAATTTATCAAAGGTCGGTATAGCCGGAATTACTGAGTCCTTCCATTTTTGAAAGAAATCCATCTTGTTCTCACATGACTTTAAAAAGCTGCCACCTGAGACCCAAGGAGTGACCCCAATATTTGCAAGCAGATCCCTCTTTGTTGCCCAGAAATTAAGCTCTCCGTCACGAGTAGGTAATACATGGGTGATTTTATTTTCGATACAAAAATGTAAAAGATCCTTATCTGACAATTTATCCAGCCTCGGCATGTTTATAAAGTATTCTACCTCAGAGGCTCCCGGGCAGTCTGGGTTACAATCTGCACCCATGACAATTGAATCAGGATTGTGTGATTGAACATCACGAACAACCTCTTCAAAAAGTGCCGTTTTTCCTGATAGGGAAGAAAAAAGAACTCGACTCGCACGCACCTTATTTTAAAGGAGTTTTCGGGGGTTTAAGTATTCTGACCGCAGGCAAGATGAGACCACAGCATCAATCCAGGCTCCATTGATTTTAGTTTGTTGGCGCAAGATACCTTCACGCGTAAACCCAGCCAACTCAATGGCTTCCACATGATACTGTCGGTGTGCGTAAGCTTCACAGGTCAATTTGTTAAGCTTTAAAGCCTCGAACGCCACCACCTTTATTAGTTCAAAAAAAGTAAAAAGCTCATCTTTATATTTTGCATGGTGCACAGTTCGTGAGGTCTCGAGTAAAAAAGAGACTTCACCCCGCAGGTTATGCCAGTCAATGTGAACGATTCCTCCGTACCCAATTAAATAATCCTTGTATAAAAAACGGACTAGGATCTTTTCGGGTTGGCTCATCGGGAAGTCCAACCTAATTAGTTCACCAAAATAAGCAGACTGCTCTTCCTTGGTTAGCGGCTTGCCTTGCCTGAGTACCGAAATCTGCTCATTCCTCCATTTTCGTATCTCTTCTGCATCAGACCTTTGAACTGATTCTATATGGTAATCTCCACGATGAAAAGAATCCGGACCAATAGCACGATAAAACGGGCGATCCGAAGTCATGAATTTAGGCAGAAGTGTTTAAGCGAATTGATTACATGATCCTGATCTTTTTCGCTCAAATTAGGAAACATAGGTATGCTCAAGCATGATTGGTAGAACTTTTCAGCACCTGGCAGTCGAATCTTCCCGTACATATTTTCGTAATAAGGGTGGCGATAAAGAGGCACATAATGCACTTGGGTCAAAATCCCTTCACTTTTGAGATACTTGTGAGCTTTATCACGCATTGTCGGTTCTTTAAAGCGTATGATGTAAAGGTGCCAGGAATGCCCTTCTTCTAAAGGCGGCGCCATCAAAGATTCATTGAAAGGATATTCCCTTAAGGCCTTCTCGTACCTTCCGGCTATTTTTCTGCGCAGCTTTAATTGATCAGCCAATCTCTCGAGCTGCGAACGACCCAATGCTGATTGAATATCGGTCAATCGATAGTTCCAACCAAGTTCATTTTGTTGATAGTACCATGGCGTTTCGTGGTTATCATCATTTGGTCTTTCAATGCCATGTGACCTGAGATGCCGAGCAATTGTGGCAAGCTTCTGGTTGTTGGTTAGGACGACACCGCCTTCTCCACAGCAAATATGCTTAACCGGATGAAAGCTGACACAAGCTGCCTCAGTGTGAATACTCGAACAACTCCTCTCCAGGGGTGCCCCGGAGCTTGAAAATGCACCGGGTGAATGGGATGCATCCTCTACCGTTTTAAACCCGATCGAGTCAGCTAGTTTTTGAACAGAGCTCAACGGGGCAATTAAACCGGCAAATGAAACTGGTGTAATGATTCCAGGACAAGGTGCATCTGCCACGGGCAACTCGCCTAAGATGGACTCCAAAGATTCCAGGCAGATGAGTCCGGTTTGGGGATTAATATCACAGAAACGAACCTGAGCCCCAAGGTATCGAAAAGCATTAGCGGTGGCAGAAAAGGTAATAGCAGGCACAATACCAATAGATTGGGAATCAACCCCAAGGGCGGCATACGAAAGATGTAAGGCTGCTGTTCCACTAGAACAAGCTACCGCATGGCCAACTGAGAACTCAGCTTTTAATGCATCCTCAAATAACTGAACCTCTGGACCTTGAGTGATCAGGTCTGATTTTAACACACGGGTAACCTCCGAAATATCACGATCTGTTAGATCTTGCTTAGAATAAGGGATCATTAAACTAAAAGGATGATCAAACCTTAGTCCCGCTATCTTGACAATCCAATCTTGCAATACTGATCTGCCTTGCTCCCATTGATAAGAATTAACTAGGTTGAATTATGAAGATTATAGGTTCAGTGATCGCCCGATCAGGTAGCAAGAGATTACCTTACAAAAATTTACTACCTTACAAAGGTACCCCTCTCGTAAGGCACGCCCTCACCAAACTAATAGAGTCAGAACTATTTAGTAAGGTTGTTTTATCAACAGACTGCGAACTTATTGCCCGAACCTGTATGGATTTGACCGATGTAGAAATTCTTAAAAGACCGGATTCCTTGGCAATGGATGACACCGCCTCTATACCTGTATTTCAACATATCTCGAAAAACTTCCCCTGCGACATACACCTCAACTATAATTGTAACTTTCCTGAGTGCCCAATTGATGTGTTCCGCGAAGCGATTTCTGTGGCCACCACTAAAGGCGAGGCATTATCAAGTCCATATGCAGTTTGGGCTCAATCAATAGAGTGCCTCCAGAATTACGGTGATCCCTTTAATATAACTGCTGATATTTTTAAAGTACCAAAGCTTTACCCCATAGATATACACAGCCAGTCCGATCTTTTACAAACTCATCGTGACCATCAAAATAACTTGCCATGGTAATTTTTTGTGAAATCGGCTAAAGCCATTGAAAATGCATCCGATCATTTAAACTGTGAAAGATATCGTTCTAAAATTCCGTACTAACATCATCTTCGGCATTTCATGCCTTGTTTTGTTGTGTTTGTCTGCCACCCAATCCATGGCTTTCTTTAGTTCATTGCCTGAAGATCAGCCAGCAAGGAAGGGCTACCTCACGTTCCATTCTCCGCCCAAACTGCTTTATCATGAGATTACCCCAACTGCCGACCGCAGAAAACTTCTTTATCTAGCCGAAAAAAGCTCTTCACCTGCCGAAATAAAACCGGTCGCAGTATCTCCTGCTGATGAAGCATTTCCATTAGTTAACTACAATGAAGATAGGAATAACTCCATTCCCTCATACAATATTCCATTAAAAAAGGAAGAGACTTTACAGATTACAAGCGAGAACGCACTCCCGCCAATCGATCCATTCTTACCTGTAGACACGACAGGGCCTAACCTAAACAACACCGATGAGTTGATCCAAATACTTGAGGCCAACGCGGAGTCTCCTTCTCGCAGTTTAAATTCCCGGGTAGAGTTTGTACCGCCTTACACCATTGACGGGGGAAACATGATCATGGAATCAAAATCAAAGTATGAAAGGAGGGTGAGGAATTGAAACAAATAAAACTTATCGTAGTTAGCTCGCTTTTTTCCTTCCAATTTATTTTTGCCCAAGATGCAGAGTTAAAGTCTATCGAGGAGGTTATTAGTGGAATCGACTCACTACTTGAAGAAATTGACAACTCCTCCAGATCCGAAAGTCAGGATACTGAACTCAAAAACGATGCTTTGCAAAACGACTCTCTTAATAATTCTAGGTCCTACAGGTTAGAAAATGAATTACTCCCTAAAGAATTGCGCAACCCGGTAAACGAAATCCCAGTTGAAGAAGTGGGTAAGCCCTCCTTTGTTCAACCAAGCCCAGGGTTAATTACTCCCACCCCAACCCAAACTATTCCCCAACCTGCAACTCTCCCTCGAAATGTTGATTACTCCAAGCTTAGCTTGGATGATTTACTAAGAGAGGTGGATATGTTACGAAAACCTGCTTCCTCATCTGGTGGCACGAGGATTGAACCTCTTCCCAATGCACCCAAAATTTCCCCTGCAGAGGAGTCACCCAAGTTGCTCCTACCTACAAGAGAATATACGCAGGTCGGAGCGGCTGATTTGCAGCCTGCAATTATTCCATCATCTACTCAATCTGTACCTGAGGACGAACCTGAAATTTTCGTGGAAGACTACATTGTCCTGGGTGATGAAATCGACCAGGAGATGAAAGAGAAAATCCGGGAAGCCATCATGGCAACGCGCATGGCATCAGGCGGAACAGGCAATCCTTTTGTTACCCGAACAGTTTACAAAGCTACCTCTTATTGCAACCGCGTGCTAGGTCGATTAAACGGGCCTTATCACAAACGATACCGCCGGGATATCTTACTTGCGATGATCAATATGCACGAAAAGAACCAGGCATGGGTAGATGCAGCCAAGTCTTACGAAAGATTCCTCGAGGAATTTGCTTCGGATGACGACTATCCTTTTCAGCAACACGAAGACGCTCCTGGTATTCCAGGCCTTCATGCAAAGGTAGGCAGTATTGAGGATTTCATTCAAGGACTTAAGCGTGGAGCTCCTACGATTCCCGAAACGCATATACGAGCCGGAAAAATTTATCGGGAACTGGGTGCTGATCGTATGGCATTGAATAAATTTTACGACGCCATCAATGCGACCCTAACCTTGCCTTACAATGTTGCATTTACTGATGCTGAGAAACGAAAAGGAAAATCTTTCGAACAAAGAAAAGATGCAGAATCTAATCAGGCCATGTTTGAAATTGCCGAAACATTTCTTGCCTCTGAAGATTATGACAATGCCATAAAGTTTTACGACCGGCTAAATAGACTTGAGCAACTCAATGAGTCTGACCGTTCTGTTGTCGCCTACAAAAGAGGACTGGCCCATTTCCGGAGGGCAACAGACACACTTCGCAAAGAAGATCGTGAAAAGAGGCTAAACCCTGATAGCGATTTATTAAGTAACCAAAGTTACGAAAAAACTCCTCGAGCTGATTTCGCCAGAGTGAAGGAGATCCTCAGGGGCTACGGTACCTTGTATCCGACCAGTCCGTATGTTCCAGAAACCCACTACCTGCTTGCCCTTGCTTTTGAGCAACTCAATCAAAGTGAGGAGTCGATTGGCCAGCTTCTTTCATTATTAAAAGAAGCAACTTTTAATCCTAAAGCGATAATGGCTGAAGAAGATGTAAAAAACTTAAGAGATCGTGACCTTAACCGGATCAGTAAAATGAAAACGATTTGGAATTTCTGGAAAAAGAAAACGGGGAATTATTTGGCTAACAAATTTTTTGAAACCGGTGAGTTTTTTAATGCATATCGTATATATTCCGCCTTACTGCCAGTTGATGAGACGCCGACTTGGCGGGTGCCCTTGCTGTACCAAGTTGCTCTATGCGAAGAAAAGCTAGGCAATTTTGTACAAGCCACAGAGACCTACATATCAATCGAGGATTTATTCGATAATAATGAGGGTGCCAGAACTGAACTTGCACAGAGTAAGTATTTAAAGTTTGTTTATGGAATGTCGAAATGGAGAAGAGAACAACTTGAGGATACTCGTGAAATTAGGCAGGCGGTCAACCGCTACGGCATCTACTCACCTCCATCCGGTGAAGCCAATATTGATAACTCATTCTAATTACGAAAGTATTTCGTGGAACCCACACAAATTTTAAAAGACCACCTCTCCCTTTGTAATGAGGTGCATGCTTTATTGCTGGAGGAAAATACTTGGTTAAAGGTTCAGAAAAAAATTCCTGAAATGCCTTTCCTTGAAAAGAAAAGAATAATCGTAGAAAAGCTTGAATCTTCTTTGGTAAATTTAAAAAAGTTAAAACCTGAATTTTTTTCCCCGTTTGATAACTCCAAAAAACTAGTTGGAGAATCGCATGCCAAACTCCTGCAAATATTTTACCTCGATCGAGAAAACGAGGAACATATGGTTAAACTCAATCAACCATTAGACCGCCAATCTTTTAATCGTTTTTCAGTTGGCCCTGATGAAATTGATCAGATCCACCACCGTGCTTAACCCAATTCATTAAGTCGTTTTAATTTTTATTTTTCTCTTTCCGGCAAATCACCAAAAGCACGGAATAAAACAGCTTCCTTGGGTGGCTTTATTTTACTTGGAAGGTAGTTTTTTTCATACCTTAGAATGACTCCACGTCCTTTTACTACTTTAGAGTAAGGACAAGGACTACCATCGGGATACCATCCCTGGGCCTCCATTAGGCGACCTGACTTAAAGAATGCTTCTAATTTGATTTTTCCTGTGTCGTACCAAAGTAGATAATCGCCATCTAGCTTGTTTTTTAAATAATTCTTCTGAGAGGTTATGATTGATTGTTCATTCCATTCCATAAATTCTCCATTTTTCTGGTTTTCTACATATTCCCCCTGGAAACGGCGCGTGCCGTTGTCATCCCATAAATAAGTGAAACCATTTTTTTTCCCGTCCACAAAAGAACAAAGCATGCGAGGTTCATCTGTTTCATCAAACTGGGCATACCACCCGGTAAAGGCTTCTTGCTCTCCTTCCTTATACAACTTTCCACCACTTAGCCTAAATTCATCAAATGGCATAGTCTTATTAGACATGGGGAACCATTTACCACGATAAGCTTCAAGAAACATAGACTGCAAAAGTTGAGCCTCAATATTGCGCGACCAAAGTACTTCCTTACTCTCGAGGAGTGAAAAGCCTGTAAAAAAAATCCAAATAAAAACAAGAAAATCTTTTGGCATCACTCCAATCCTTTTGCCCTAGGGGCAGGTTTGGCAAGATAAATACAGACTGCTTAATTAACAAGAAATGGCGGAAGGAGAGGGATTCGAACCCCCGGAACCGTTTCCGGTTCAGCGGTTTTCAAGACCGCCGCATTCGACCACTCTGCCATCCTTCCAGTCAAATATTGGTGTATATTATAGATATGTTATTTGTGTGACGATAGAAAAGATTCCCCTCACCGCTAAAAGGTTTAAAGCTAAACTTCAATAAACTGTCACTTCTTTCGGAAATCTAACATGAAACGAGTTACCGCATCGAGGTTTACCGACGCATCAAAAGTAAAGGTGATCAGTTTGGCATCGTCTTTACCTAAATTCAGGATCTGTTTAGATCTCCCGATTTCTTGGCCTTTCACATTAAGTGCTTTAGCGAGTAATTCACCCTCAACTGATTGAGTGGTTATTAAATATACTTCGACCTTGGATTTATCCGCTTTTGAACTCGTCATACTCAAACCCTTGTCGAGTACCGATGTGCCCAGCGTGACTGATTTTTCTTCCTCCATACAAGAAGCCATGCAAAAGAGGGCAGAAATGATAGAGATTTTAAAAAGGAACAAGGACGAATGTTTCATAATCGCAAAGTTTGTAGTACGAGTGCGGAAATTTCAACATCCTAGATGTCCACACATTAATCAATCAAAACAAAAGATGTTTTTCCCCAGTTTTGGCTATTTCCCGCTCCTCCTAACTGAAAACTTTTAACTTTTTCATGTTTTTTAAGAACCGCATGAGAAAGTTCGCGCAAATTCCCCACGCCTTTCCCATGAATGATTTCGGCCTCGAGAATGCCAGCTTGCTGGCAACTCCATATAAATTCATCAATTAAAACCTTAACCTCTTTGGGTTTAAAGTGGTGAAGGTCCAGCGAGTTGCTTGGCGGGATCTCAAAAACCTCGTCATTCATTTCCAAAAACAGAAAAGTTTATGTCCTTATAAGGTTCCTGGTTTTTTGCCAACACCCAGGGTCTGTCAGCTAAATCATGATAGGTTTTATTTATATCTTGCCGGAATGCCTTTTTTGTAGGGAATTCCCTCCCGGGCATTCTATTAAACTTACCTGTCGACTCAATAGATTTGCCTGTGGGTTCTGGATCCACCTCGTATTGGCAGCCGAGCAGGGTAACGATTATAACAGAGGTCAACAGATAGGACATATTCTTAGGAAGTTGATAAAACTTATCTTGAATGAGAAGGTAAATTGCATCAATCAAATCTATAGCATTTAAAACCCAAATAACTCATGCCCTTACTACAAATTCATTTAACCACCCCCAGTGTAGCTCAAGATGTACTCAACCAGATACATGTCCAATCTGCTGATCTTCTTGCCGAGCAAATTGGAAAGTCTGTCGAATATGTCATGGTTCTTGTGCGTACCGGTGAATCAATAAGTTTTGCCAAGGACAATGATACTCCATGTGCATACATGGAGGTGAAAAATGTGGGTGAACTTTCTTCTGACTTAACCGAGCGACTTACCAGTAAACTCTCCAACTTGTTAAATGAAATACTGGGGGTGGCAGTCGATCGGATTTATGTAGAATACCAGGAATCAGCACGCCATCTTTGGGGGTGGAACGGAAAGACTTTTGCTTAGAGTATAAAGTTAAAAATAATAATCATATCTTAATCCAGTGCATCAAGGAAATCATAATGTAACACCTGTTGCACAGTGCGAAAAAAAACCTGATTAGAATTACAATGGATAAGTAGTGGATCATCTCTTCACAATACCACTAAACGTGAGAAACGGGAAGTACGCTGGCTATAGCCCCCCTCTCTCTAATTCCGATCGAATGTTAGACTAACTAGTGCCTTCGGTCTCAGCCTCTAAGTAGGGCGGGGGAGTGTCTCCTAACTTTACCAACTTTTTTTCGACTGCATCCAAATTGCCCTTCA
>ENA-UOXV01001083-UOXV01001083.1-marine-metagenome-genome-assembly--contig:-NODE-1083-length-38746-cov-6.752733_pt1 | contig 38746 bp, 36 predicted proteins | sample MGYA00238165_ERZ766961 | MGnify/ENA primary metagenome ERZ766961 (study PRJEB28924, sample SAMN03173240) | marine metagenome | biome: Marine; feature: Water; material: Subsurface seawater | place: North... | reverse complement strand
CGCCTTCCATTGGCTTTTCCTGCGCTGTGTCGGGAATGATGATCCCGCCTGCAGTTTTTTCCTCTTGCTCGACGCGCCGGACCAGCACGCGATCATGCAAAGGTCTAAATTTCATAGCGTTCCTCCTTCAAGCGAACGTGTGTATTTAAGTTGTTAGCACTCTCACCTTGTGAGTGCTACGCGGTATGTAACCCGTCCTCGACGTAGGTCAAGGGTTTCGCGATGGAATTTTTCGGACGCTGAACGATTATTTTAGCAGCACTTTGCCTCAATGGCTGCTAATGCATTGTTTTTAATATATTTTTTATTGCGAAATGAGAATATTCCTCGCAGACTGAATGCATCTTTAATGTTTCGAGGTAAGCATATGAAAGACAGAAAGACTGGCTCCAACGAGAGTTCACTTCAGCGTCAATTAAATGGCTACAGGCTGACGACGGCAGAAATCATCTACCATCTGCCGGACCACCCTCAGCTTTTGCAGGAATTTATTTGGCAACAACATGATATAGCGCCCAATTTCCCAGAATTGCGGCGCTTTTTGCATTTTTGGGAAACCAAAATTGAAGGCAAATTACATTCGGTAAAAGTCGCATCGGCGAAATTGATCACACCTGGTGAGATCAAAAACGCCGATGGAATGTTCGCGATAAACTAAAATCGCAGTTTAGGCAGCCAACTCGGCTTGCATTGCCTTTTGGACTTTTTCAAAGGCGCGGACTTCAAGCTGTCTAACGCGTTCACGACTAATGCCGTATTGCTGGCCGAGTTCCTCTAGGGTGATTGGGTCATCCTTAAGGCGCCGTTCTATCAGAATGTGTTTTTCACGCTCTGGCAGGTCACCCATTGCACGGGTCAGCATTTCTGAACGGAATGAGAATTCCTCTGATTCGCCAACCAGCGACTCAGGGCTTGGGCGATCATCGACCAGCGTATCCTGGAACTCTGCGCCTTCTTCAACTTGGGACAAAGGCGTGTTCAGCGAAAAATCACGCGCGTGCATCCGTCGGTTCATGTGTTGAACCTCTTTTTCGGTTGCGTTCAATGTCTCAGCCAACTGCTGTGTTTGTTCGCCGCTCAATTCCCCGTTGTCGAAGATCTGCAATTTATTTTTTGTTCGCCGAAGAGAGAAGAACAGCTTCTTCTGAGACGACACTGTCCCCATCTTGACCATTGACCAGGATTTCAGAACGTATTCTGTGATCGATGCCTTGATCCACCAAATCGCATAGGTGGAGAGACGGAATCCACGGTCGGGATCAAATTTCTTGACCGCTTTCATCAATCCAATGCTTCCCTCTGAGACCAGGTCCGCGACCGGTAAACCGTAACCGCGGTAACCCATTGCGATTTTCGCGACCAGTCGCAGGTGAGACGTCACCAACTGATGCGCCGCATCAACGTCTCCGGTATCGCGGAGACGGCATGCCAACATGAACTCTTGTTCCTTCTCGAGAATTGGGTATTTCCAAACATCTCTGAGGTACTTTGAGAGTCCACCTTCTTCGGTAATCGATGGGAGTGTTGTAGCCATGATCTTATCCTTTCCCTACGTCTTCGGCCTTAGAGCACCGACATCGTCGAACGCACAGAAGCACTGCAATAGCGCTTAGTAGATAGAGAGTTAACTTGTGAGTTTACGCGTCTGGTAGGTCATCGGGGCCTCATCCTCTGCTTGAGCAACGTAGCCAATGTTGGTTCACAAATGTCAAACCGTGTGAGAGCCTCTTAATGAGCACCCTCAATCTATGTATATGATACCTATAACCAAGGTGATAGGTCAAGTATTAGCAGCAGCGAGAATCACTACATTACATAAGTTTAATCTAAGTTATCAGTAACTTAACTCGCTTTTAAAAGCTGCTCCGCAACTCCAGATTCAGTTGCAAGCTGATCTGTAAGATACGCTGCCAACCTTCCCATCCCGAATTTTCCGGCAACAGTCTCAGCGTCAGGATTATAATTTGTATTGGTATTGATATCGTAGGCAAACAGCTCGCCAGCCTCGTTCCGGATAAACTCAACACCAGCAACTTTAACGCCATTTTGGGCTAAAACGGCTTCGACAGCACGAATGACATCAAAACCTAATCCAGCATCGCCGTCCAAAATACGAAATGTAGGCCCAGTGGTATCGCCAGGGATCTGGCACACATCCGCCGGACAGAGTTCGAAGCCATCAGAAGTATCCACCCGAACAGCATAGAAGAATTTACCGCCAATGAACTCTGCACGAGTGATAGAGCGGTCTGGTGCGTAAATATACTCTTGCACCATCGAAATACCATCTACTGGCGCTTCGTAGTTTGGAGCCTTGATGTATGCTTCGAGTTGCGCGCGATCTTCAAACAACTGAACACCATCGCCTTTTCCGCCCCTATTAGGCTTCAGGATCATAGGCTCATCACCAAATGCCTCAGAAGCCTCCAAAATAGCCTCTGAGCCAACCGCAACGACCGTACGCGGTGTCTGGATGCCACCAGCGCGAAGTATTTGGTATTGAGCTGCCTTATTTATCTCTAAGGCCAATGCACGGCTATCATTCACGATTGTGCGTCCATGTGCTTCTAACCATGTCAGCACGACTGCAGCATATTCAGGCGAAAAACGATGATCCCGCGTATAAGACGACGCACTCATTCGGTTATAGAAGATACCTTCAGGCGGCACATCATCAATCGGTACCGTGCCCTGGACCAACGACCATTCTTCATAGGGCGTGTTTAGCGCCTCTAACTGCTTGCGCAATGGTGCTACCCATTCGCCATTCTCGTGAATAATATAAACTTTAGTCATCACGCACCTCGTGCATTCAAATCCGTTAAAATGTAAATTGTTAAATTGTATATAGATATAGTGTGCAATATTTAAAATTACATTTTTTTAGTGTTATTTATGCACAATAAAAAAGGCTGTAAAACAGCCCTTCTCATTTTGGCTTACTTGACGCCGGCTATGCCGTCTGTCTCTAGCCCGTAGTTAAGATCGTAATTTGGAATTTGTGGCAAGTCATCGCTGTTACCATTCGATATCTGCGTCGCACGGCGCTGACGATACAAGCTTCGAATCGCCGCATAGTAATCAACGGACGTCTTTTTGATCTGCCGAAGTTCACCAACAATCCCAGCGTACTCATCTACGGCGCTCACACCTGTGCGCGACCAACGCGCTGCATCGCGATCCGTATTGGAAAGATACAGCCCGAGTGGGTCAAAATATGGATCTACCAGAAAGCGGCCAACAGCATCACGCGGGTTAGATGGCCCCAACAGTGGCAATACGAGATAGAACCCCTCACCTACACCGTACGATCCCATGGTCTGACCGAAATCTTCTTTGTGTTCTTCGAGGCCAATGCCTGCTGCAACGTCAGCGATACCGCCCATGCCTGCGACAGTATTCACAACAAACCGACCTGCGATCAGCATCGCGCGATCAACTTCAAGCTGAAGCAGATTATTCACTAACGAAACAGGCGAAGAAATATGGTCCAAAAAATTGCTAATGGCCATTCTCAAAGTGTTCGGCAAGTAGCTGTTGTATGCATCTGCAATTGGGTCCAACAGCAATCCATAAACGAATTCATTAAAACCAAATATAGCCCGGTTAACGGGCTCAAGCGGATCGTTCACATCATCTTTTTCGGCTTGTGCGAGCAAGTGTGTGGAGGTATCCGCAAGCAACAGCGGCACAGCGTCTTCAGTGAACAAAGGCCCATCCGCAAAGTTGCTATCGATCAGCAAGTTTGGATAGGCGGAACCACCAAATGGATCCAAGTCTGCTGGATCATCTGCATGTGCGGATGACACAACAAGAAACGCACCAAAAAATGTGGCCACAGTCGCTTTAATTATAGGTCTGAAGGTCTTCATCGGTATCGAAAAACTCCGGCGGGCCCAATGCAAAAAACAGAGCGCCCAAATTAGGGCATCTTCGACTCTCTTTGTACCCGGAGAAACCATCAAGGGGCAACATCGTTTGTGACCTTTTCCCCATAAGTGTGACATTTTTACAAACCCTGTTTTAAAACATTCATTTAAGTCTAATATGCTGAAACTAATCTGACAGTAATCCTGGAGAGTTTAATTAAATGAATATGTTGCGTCGAAATTTTCTTACGCTGATCATGCTTGTCGCAATTATGGCACCCAGCCTCGCATATGCAGAGTCCGCCGAGGAAAGCGTCGCCAAGTTTCAAGCAGGATTGCTGGGCGTTATGAAAGAAGCCGATACATTAGGCGTGGAAGGCCGCTTCACGCGCCTGGAGCCCATTGTTTCTGGCGCATTTCATATGCCGCTGATGGCGGGATTGTCAGCTGGCGAGCATTGGAAAACGTCGACACCCGAGCAACGCAAACAACTAGTATCAGCATTTTCACGGATGAGTGTTGCTACATTGGCCGTTCTGTTTAGTAGCTATTCCGGCGAGGAGTTCATGGTTAAGGGAACGCGCACCGGACCACGAAACCTCACAATCGTAGATACTGAACTCAAAAGCCCCACGCGCGATAAAGCCGTAGAAATTTCTTATGTTACACAAAAACGTGAAGGCGATTGGCGATTGATTGATGTGATTGTCGATGGCGGGATCAGTGAATTGCGTGTCAGAATTTCTGAGTATCGCCAAATCCTCAAAAAAGGCGGGATAGAAGCTTTGATCGTTCTGTTAAATCAGAAGGCAGACCAACTTCTCTCGTGATCGCCATTATTTTGCTACAATTTGATCGACCTATAGTCTTTTGAAAATTTGGATCATAGGAATAACCATGCGAAATCTGATTGGCACCATGCTTGCTGCGCTCATGTTTTGGGTTCCAACCTCGGCTTTTGCTGCGAATGCTGCGCCCAGCGAAATGGTCACGAGTTTCCACAACTCTTTGCTACAAACGCTGAGTGACAAAACAGGACAATCAGACCAAGCACGTTACGATGCTTTGCAGCCTATTTTGGATGGAGCGTACAATTATAACGTCATGATTAAGACTGTAGCCGGACGACACTGGCGGCAGGCTGACCCTAAAACCCAAGATATGCTTCTCAAGTCATTCCGAGACGTCAGCATTGCGACATATGCTGATCAATACGCAGGCCTCACCGAAGGCAAATTTGTGACGTTGGGAAGCCGTGATGGGCCCCGCGGGCTTCAATTGGTAGATACCAAACTCACCACGTCATCGCGTGAAGTTGGTCTGACCTATGTCTTGCGCGAAGAAGATAAAGTGTGGCGCATCATCGATGTGTTGCTTGATGAAGGAAAGATCAGCGAGCTTGCCAGAAAAGCGTCTGAATATTCAAAGACCCTGAAAGATGGCGGCGCCAGCGCGCTTATCGCAGCACTGAGCAATCAGAAACAAACATTGCTCGCAAACTAGTTCATAAGAATATAACGCATGCCGAATCACTGAATGGCTCTAATTCTGTCGCTGAGCGCTGGGTAACAATGTGATCAACGCAGGCAGCACGACCAAGATCGCCACCATGCTGAGAATGATAGAAATGGTTAAAAGGACGCCCATACTCGACGTGCCCGGGTGTCCCGACAGCATGATAGAGCCGAAAGAACCAAGCGTCGTCAGCGCACTTAATAAAATCGCACGTGGAGTCGTTGTCTTTATTGCATTGATAGCCTCGCCCTCGTCAGATTTAGCGCGAAGAATCAAATGAAGCCCAAAGTCGACGCTCAGACCAAACAACAATGGCAGCACGATCACGTTGGCAAAGTTAAACGGCAAGTCGAACAAAGCAGACACTGCCAACACCCACACCCCCGCCACCGCGACAGGTGCAAAAACCAGGATGACATCAATGGGGCGACGCAAGGTTATAAGCAGGAAAAGTCCAATCCCGATGATCGAATAAATCAAGGCATCTAAAAACGCATCCAATACGGCCTTACCCGCTTCGACAACAATGATGGGGCCACCGGTGGCATTTGGGGCAATCCCCTGGACCTCAGTGGCAAAGGCTTCCATTGCACGGGGATCGCGAAGGTCTTCTTTTGGCATGATCTCTAACCGCACAATACCTTCAGGCGAGACGAACCGAGACCTCAAATGATCGGGCAGTGAATCGATTGAGATATCCGATGGATCCAACAGATCATGTAATCGTGCCAATTGATTGGGCAAACCCGCAAACAGCGCGTCATTTACTAGTGTAAGCTGATCGGATGGAACATTAGACATCGCGTCCTGCAATGTCTTTGCTGATCGACCTAATACCGGATGATCCAGTAATGCAGCAAGACTGGTTGAAAGTCGGGTCGAAGCCAGCATCAATTCATTGATAGGCAGACCGACAACGCCTTGTGGCGAGAAGAATGACGGACCAACGATCAATCCCAAATCACCGATAATGTCTAATTTATCGGATATATTTTGGGGCAGCAGATCATCAACACTTTCGACACGGTCAACAGTCTTAAGTGCTTCGAGTGTTCGTCTCATTTCAGGAAGTTCCGACATATCAGACAGCAGTATATCTGCTGAGTACGGTTCAATTTCCCCTGCGTCCGCGAGGTCAAAGAGTGTCGCCATAGACGGGGCATTGGCATCACGCAGGTTCATCGGATCAAAATCAAAGCGAACATCTTTGGCGAACCACACAGACCCTATGAGGGTCAGCGCACACGCAAACAAAATAATCATAACTGGGCGGCGGCTGTAGGTTCGCCGGGCTCCATCCGAAACGATTGAATGATGACGAGGCGCGCGAGGCACCAGCACCCGCAACAACGCCGGTAATACAGTCAGATTGGTCGCTAACGCCACGAACATTCCTATGCCCGCGATCAGACCGAGTTCAGCGAGGCCCGTATAAGATGTCGGTAAAAACGAAAAGAACGCGATGCTGGTTGTGATCGCGCAGAATAATAGCGATGGGCCGACACTATAAGCACCTGATCTTAGTGCGCCCGGCCAATCGCCCTGCTCATCGACGAACTCTGTTGCGCGCAATGAAAAATGGATGCCGAAATCGACACTCAGGCCAACGAAAAGAACAGCGAATGCGACCGAAATCAGATTGAACTCACCCACCCATATGATGGCGATCGCCGCCGTCCATATTAATCCGGTGACAAGGGTCAACAACAGCGCACACATCATTCCGATAGAGCGCAACCCGGCCCCTAAAACCAACGTCACAATGATCAATGAGATGATCCCAGCGAGACCCATTCCCTGTTCGACGCTTTTGAGTTCATCATCTTGCAATACCACGCCACCGGTCAGTCGAACCAAGACCCCATTGTCTTTGAGACGGAGCGTGTCTGCCGTCGCTAAGATCGCATCTTTCGCTTTCGCCGCAGGTTGGAGAGAGCCATAATTCAGTTTTGGCTTTACTGAAATCAGCCGATATTCGGTGCCGGTGGATTTTGCTCGACCCAACAAAAGCTCTGACCAAACCACTTTTTCTGGCGCCCCATCGCGTGATGCTTTTACAACGCGAGACATTTCATCAAAGACCCGCGCTGCCTCAGATAAGTTCGCGCTCTCAAGGTCGGGAGCCTCGGCAATCAATTCAGTAATGTCGGCGAGTCCAGCCACGTTTGGTTGTTGCCACAACGTCCCCATAAAGGGTTGAGCAGCCGCCAGTCGCACATAAAGGTCGTCTAGCTCTTTAACGTCCAAGAACAAGAGCCCATTTTGCCTATAGAACGGTTCACTTAACGACGAAAACACTTCATCGAAAATGTCACTTTGGGCGGCAAGTTCTTTGACAAAGATTGCCGTTTTTTCGTCTGCGATATCAGGATTTTCAGCTTCTAAAACAATTAGAAGCGTATCGTCTAATTGCGGAAATGCCCGATCCATCTCTATCGAGTTTTGCCGAAATGATAATTCGTCAGACAACATATCTTCGTTGTCCGTATTAATTTTGAGATTGGTGGCAAGATGGAATGCAGCCGCGGCCGTTATCAAGGCAGCCAATACCAGCGTGATCCAAGCTCGCGAAACGCACACTTCGACAACACGCGCGATGGCAGCAGCAATTGACTGTTTAATGGGCTCGCTCAATGGGAACTCCGAGTTAAATTATTGCGACACGCTTTCGCCACTCAGTATTGCCCCAAAAAGGCTTTGAACCGTCGCGCCACATCAGCCGGAGAAATCGTTGGACGCCCCAAGTTGTCGATCGATCCTGGTTTGATTTTCATATGGATTAGATACGGGCCATCGATAGTATTTGCTTCGGTCATAGCTGTACGAAAGCCATCAAGATTATCGCATAAGCAAGCCCCCGCGTATCCAGACGCAATAGCGGCAGTCGCAAAATCAACGTGAGCGGATACCGTCGGCTGCCCCCCGGTTGAATCATAAGTCCCATTATCCAACACAAGATGTATCAAATTTTTGGGCGCATAGGCCCCGATGGTCGCCAAGGTCCCCATCTTCATCATCAACGCGCCGTCACCATCAATCACCACAACCGGGTTCGGTGCATTCAATGCAACACCTAACCCCATGCCAGCTGCACATCCCATTGACCCAACCTGATAGAGATGTTGGGGGCAGTCATTGATCGTGAACAATTCACGGCCGCATTTCCCCGTCGTCGCAATAATGGCTGTATGATCAGATATCTCATCCAATAACTGTTCCAGCACAGCATAGCGTGACACATCAATATCACCCGCAGCATGATCCGTGACGAAACCCTTTTTCATCTGTTTCGCCGCCGCGCCCACCGTCAACTTATGGGGTGCAACATCATCCTTCTGCATGATCAGGGCTGCAGGAAGGCCCGTATCATCCATCATTCTGCGCGCACTTTGTAGAGTTTCAGCCACGGCTTCATCACTCGCAGGAAACGCCATGCGCGGAATTCGCATTATATCGAACAAGCCCGGCGTGATTTCGCCCATCAATTCATGCTGTGGCTCATCCTTTAACCCTGGACCAGCCCGCCATGTGCAAATCACCAGCGTCGGAATTTGAAATGGATAATTCAGTGATGTCAGCGGATTGATCGCGTTGCCAAGTCCGGAGTTTTGAAACATCACAACCGTTTGCCGTCCCGCGAGCCACGCGCCCGAAGCAATTGCGACCGCCTCTCCTTCGCTGGCTGCTGCGACATACGAAGAGCTGGGGTCATCAATGGTGGCATTGATCAGGGGTGTCAAAAATGAACAAGGAACACCAGTGAAGAAGTCGAACCCGTTGGCCTTGGCCTCGGACAAAAACGAGAGCGCATCGGTCATCAAATTTTCTTTCAGTAAACTCGATATTCCATTGGTAACGCTGATCGCTGATCGCCTCAAGTAACGTTCTCATAAGACGCGGATCAGATCATGATTTACACGCTGATAGCGATCACAAACCTGACAAGGGTTACGTCTGAAGAGTTTAAGCTTTTAAATTTGGTAAAATTTCGTCCTGTGCCTTTTGCAGGTCATCGGGGAAATCAATTTCAACCCATTTGAGATCTGAAATATCAACGATTCCAAATGTCCCGGTATGTTCACCCAAGATCATATCACGCATGGCATCCTCGCACGGCGACATCAGATGACCCGCTTCAACATGTCGCTCAACACTATCGGCCAGTTTACCGCTCGTTTCAGGTGAAAACTTTGAGAAGCCCGGCCACTCACCGATGGCATCGAACTGCCCCACGATTTGCTTTCCGAAATCAGCAATTTCACCATTTCGCAGACAAATACGAACCGGGTCTTCGCCTTCATCCAACTTCTTGTCGTATGAGAAGGCGCTGGTGACAGGGCTATCTATCAAGCGTTTTAGTAATGCGGGGTCATAGAGCGTGTCCGCATCCATGAACAACGTATCATCGCCAGACCTTAAGGTAGCCCGTGCATGCCAAAGCGAGATCATGCTGCCCCCGCGGTACATGGGGTTTTCGATAATCTCGATATAATCGCCTGATGCGCAAGACATTGCTTCTGTGCTGACCAAATCTTGGCGATACCCGACAACAAGAGTTAATCCATCAATGCCAAATTCGCGGAGCAATTCAATATGGCGTGCTAACAGCGTCTTTCCGTTAAATTCAATCAAGCTTTTCGGCGGTTGCTTTCGATCATCCCCAAAAAGACGACTACCGACACCTGCCGCTAAAATTATGGCGCGCATAAAAACTCCTGAAACAGAAATGCTGCGTAAAGTGTGTGTCTACACACTCGTCACGTCTTCGACAAATATCCGTTATTCCTGAACCAGGATACGGCATCCTGGATTGCCAAAATTCCGCTGCGATGCTGATAGCCTAATTCTCGCTCTGCCCGTTCACTCGAAAAGAACATCTTCTTTTTTGACATCTTTAAGCCATCCACGGTCACGAACGGCTCACCGATACCGGTCAAGTTCGACCATGCTTCGGCGACATACGCCAATGGATAAATTGGACCACGTGGAATCTGAAACTTTGGGGGACGTGAATTCGCGGCCTCGGCAACTGTATAAAGAATTTCTTTCAACGTCATATCGTCTCCGCCCAAGATATAACGTCGGCCCCGCTCACCCTTTTCAAATGCACGGACGTGCCCTTCTGCAACGTCATCCACATGGGCCACATTGAGTCCAGTATCCACATATGCTGGCATCTTATTCGTCGCTGCTTCGACAATGATGCGACCAGTCGGTGTTGGCTTCACATCGTTCGGTCCGATCGGGGTAGAGGGGTTCACGATCACGCAATCCAATGCTGTTTGTTCAATCACTTCATTGCAGGCTTCTTCGGCCCGATATTTGGACTGCTTATAAACCCCGACCATATCCTCATACGTTACGAGCGTATTCTCGTCAGATGGTGTGCCACTTGGATTAATACCCAATACTGCGACGCTAGACGTATAGACAGCACGTTCGATGCCAACATCAGCCGCTGCCTGCAAAATAGACCGTGTGCCATCCACATTTGCAGCAAACATACCCGCAACATCACGAGTCCAAATGCGATAATCCGCAGCAACATGAAATAGCCCCGAACATCCCTCAAGCGCGGGGCGAAGCGTGCCTGGGTGCAGTAAATCACCTTCAACAACCTCAACATCCAAGCCATTCAGATTGCGCCGATCATTGTTTGGGCGGGTCAACACACGCACCTTACAACCGCACGCCAAAAGCTTCCGTGCGACGGCAGACCCAACAAACCCTGTCGCACCGGTCACAAGATATGGTCCCTGTGATAACTTCAATGTTTCAAACTCATACTGGCCAAGACACTCATAAGCGACACACAAGCACCCGCTGGCTGAAATTTCCATGGAAAAAGCCTACTAAAAAGGCTAAACACGGATTGATCGCCCCGGGTTTGATATTACTTATAGTACTTACACCGTGCGAAAGCCGATAACGGCCTATTTTTCCACGCTAATCCAGGACTTTCGGATATGAGTGAACCTATCGAAATTATCCTCGCCAATCCTCGCGGATTTTGTGCAGGTGTCGAACGCGCCATCGAGATCGTTGAGCGAGCGCTCATCAAGTACGGGCCTCCGGTCTATGTGCGCCACGAAATAGTTCATAATAAGCATGTAGTGGAGTCACTCAGATCAAAAGGCGCTGTGTTCGTTGATGAGGTAGATGAAATTCCAGATGGTGCGGTTACAATTTTCAGTGCACACGGTGTTTCAGAAAAGGTTGAGATCGAAGCACTTGAGCGCGATCTGCCGGTCATTGATGCGACCTGTCCGTTGGTTTCTAAAGTCCACAAAGAAGGCCAGAACCATGCAAAGAAAGACCGCCAAGTTGTCCTGATTGGGCACCGCGGTCACCCCGAAGTCGAGGGTACCCAAGGCCGAATTCCTGGTGGGGTGTTGTTGGTAAGCGAACCTGAAGACGTTGCATCGCTTGAAGTTGATAACCCTGACATGCTCGCGTACGTGACCCAAACAACACTATCCGTGGACGAGACCCGCGCTACAATTGATGAGCTGAAGAAACGATTCCCAAAGATCGTTGGTCCGGACGTCAAAGATATTTGCTATGCAACACAGAATCGCCAACAAGCCGTTCGCGAACTGGCCGAGTCGGTCGATCTGTTACTGGTGGTCGGCGCAAAGAACAGCTCGAACTCTAATCGGTTGGCCGAAATCGGTTCCGAATATAACACGCCATCGCACCTGATCGATGATGCGACGATGATCAAAGAAGAATGGCTGGTCGGTGTGTCAAAGGTCGGCCTTACAGCAGGAGCATCAGCGCCAGAAGAACTGGTTCAAGGTGTTGTAGAAAAAATTGCGGAATTGCGCGGCGCTGTGGTGCGCAACCATGACGGAGTTAAAGAGAACGTCGTCTTTAAGATCCCAGCACAATTGGCGGATGTTCCCGCCACAGCGGCAATGGGAGATTGATATGGCTGTTCCTCTGATCCAGCAAGCACGCGTTGGTGCATATGTGTTCAAACAGCGGTTGGCAGGGGTGGAGAAATACCCTCTCGTCCTTATGTTGGAACCGCTGTTCAAATGTAACCTTGCATGCCCAGGTTGCGGTAAAATCGATTACGACGATGATATTTTGAATAAACGTTTGAGTGCAAAAGAATGCCTTGATGCCGTAGATGAATGCGGGGCACCGATTGTATCTATTCCTGGTGGCGAACCGCTAATCCACAAAGAGATCAAACAAATCGTAGATGGCATCGTGGCCAGAAAGAAATTCGTCTATCTGTGCACCAACGCATTGCTGATGCAAAAACGCTTAGATGATTTTACACCATCCCCGTATCTGACGTTTTCTGTTCATCTGGATGGATTAGAACATCATCATGACGAGGCTGTTGCACAAAAAGGCACGTTTAAACGCGCTGTCGCTGCGATCAAAGAAGCCAAAAAACGCGGCTTCCGTGTGAATGTTAATTGCACGCTGTTCAATCAGATGACAGCCGAGGAATGCGCTGAATTCTTTGATTACTGCACAAATGAATTACAAGTTGAGGGTATTACCGTATCCCCTGGCTATGCCTATGAGCGGGCACCAAGCCAAGAGCATTTCCTCAATCGCGGCAAAACCAAAGAATTGTTCCGTAGTATCTTCCGCCTACAGGGCGATAAGAAATGGCGCTTTAGCCAATCTACTATGTTCATGGACTTCTTGGCCGGGAACCAAGAATACCATTGCACGCCTTGGGGCAACCCGACCCGTAACATCTTTGGATGGCAAAAACCATGTTATCTCCTCGGTGAAGGTTATGCGAAATCCTTCAAAGAACTCATGGATGATACCGAATGGGAAAAATACGGCACGGGCAATTACGAAAAATGTGCTGACTGCATGGTGCATTGCGGGTACGAGCCAACGGCCGTTATGGATACCGTGAAGCATCCCCTCCGAGCATTACGTATATTCTTGAAAGGGATCGAGACCGAAAAACCGATGGCGCCTGAGATTTCCTTGGACAACCAACGTCCTGCGGAATTCATGTTCGAGAATTTGGTTGAGCATATGTCAGAACGACTAGAGCGCGAAAAGGCCGAGGCCGGGACCAAGGACTCTGACCGCGCTGCCTAAGCTTTCCATCGCACGCTTGTTGTAACCGCCGAGCGACGCCAAACGGCCAATATGCCACGGAAAGATGCACATACCTGAAATGATCGGTAAGTAACTGATCGTTCCGTTCGGTCGGACGCTATCAGCAATCCAACGCGGTATTTCAAAATCCCTTGGATCGACAACAGACCTGAGAATAGCAAAGGGGATACCTTTTTCTGACGCTTTCTTGGCAACAATATGGCTTTCCATATCAACAATCGCTGCCTGGGTTTGATCGAAAATGCGGTGTTTGGCCGGAATATTGACTAAACCGTCGCTACCAAAAACGGTGCTCCCCTGAATTTCCAGGGCTTGTTCTAGGTGGGTTGTCCAATTTGAGTCACAGACCCAGGATTTGCCTGCATCATCGACGATTTCCCGTCCCACGATCAAATCACCGGGCTCAAGGTCTGGGGACAGCCCCCCTGCACTCCCAAAGCTCAAGATGCCATCAACACCTAAGGCTATAAGCTCATCGACAACATCCGCTGCAATCAACGGACGCGCGCCTGAGAACCGAATTAGAGGTGATTGTGGGTGTCCCATGATGGGACGAAGGGCGTCAGCTTCTTTGCGTACACCCGTAATGACGCCGATAGTCGGCATAATTTAAAGCTACATTCCAAATTTCGGAGAACGCTCGTTAGAGCGAGACAAATTTACGTAACGCGCAAGCGTCCAAAGTGGGAAATAAGCACTGTAACCATGGTACCTGAGATAAAACACACGTGGGAAGCCAACGGCATTGAAGTATTCCTCATGCCAGTCACCACCGTCTCTCGGCGCTTCTGTTAAAAAGTTAATGCCTTCTTGCACCGACTCACAATCTGTTTCACCCGCTGCCATCAACGCCAAAACCGCCCAAGATGTTTGCGACGGTGTGGAAACCTTGACCTCGTCTCGGCGATGTTGCCAATAGCTGGCACAATCTTCGCCCCACCCGCCATCAGCCTGTTGCTTGCCTTTGATCCACTCAACTGCTCTTTGCACATAGTCGGCACTCATATCCTCGCCAACAGCATTGAGCGCACAAAGAACAGACCACGTGCCATAGACGTAATTATTGCCCCAACGGCCAAACCAAGAGCCATCTTGTTCTTGTTCGTTTTTTAAATACTCAATGCCAAGGGCAATAATAGAATTGTCTTTTTTATGACCAATCTGGGCCAAGAATGACAGACACCGTGCACTCACATCCGATGTTGGCGGGTCCAACAAAGCCCCATGATCCGCAAAAGGAATGTGCTGTAAAACAAAGTGCTCGTTATCAATATCAAAGGCACCCCAACCGCCATTATCGGATTGCATGCCGATAATCCATTCTTCGGCTCTCGATATCGATTCTTTGTATCGCTCAGGGTCGGCACGGTGCAGCAAGGCGCCAACGGCAGCCGTATCATCGACATCGGGATAGTAATCATTTTTGTATTGGAACGCCCATCCACCAGGCCTTAGGCCAGGTCGCTTAACGATCCAATCACCCTCAACATCCAATATCTGCTCATTTGCGAGCCAATCCGTTGCTGCAACAAATGCGCGCTCGGCCATATCAACGCCCGCTTCCATCATCGCATGACCGCCGAGTGCCGTGTCCCAGACGGGCGAGAGGCACGGCTGGCAATACGCTTCGTCACCTTGGAAAATCAAAAGCTTGTCGATGGAATCGCGGGCAATCACATAATCTGGATGATCACGTTCGTATCCGAGGGCATCAAAGGCCATGACGGTATTCGCCATCGCAGGGAAAATTGCACCAAGGCCATCTTCGCCATTTAAGCGCGGCCCAATGAAATCGAGCGCACGTTTGATCGCCTTTTTCTCAATCCCTGATGGAAACAACGGCTCAAAGATGCGCGTGAGACGATCGATCCCAAGGAACAAGCTTCCCATCCAGTGGCCTGTTGGGTTGACCATGTAGCCATGCTCGTCATTCGCCGGCTTCAAAAACAGCTCGTCGATATTGATATTGCGCGGATTCTTTGCTTTTGGCTTTAAGACCGCAAGTATCAACAAAGGCACCATCACAGTACGCGACCAATAGGAAACTTTGTCGATATGAAACGGCGCCCATTTGGGCATCAAAAGAGCCTCGGGACGCATCACCGGAACTCCGCGCCATGGGACCTGACCAAACAATGCCAACGCAATTCGGGTAAAAACGTTGGCTTTGGCAGCGCCACCATGCGCCAAAATGGCTTCACGCGCCTGCCGCATATGTGGCGCATCGGGGTCATCCCCTGTCATTTTCAACGCATAATATGCTTTTACCGATGCGCTGATATTGAAATCACCATCGTGATATAACGGCCAACCGCCATGTTTGTCTTCTTGAATGCGACGTAAATATATCGCCAACTTCTGCTCTATCTCATCATTGGGTTCCCCCAAATAATGATTGAGCATGATATATTCGGCAGGAATGGTGGCATCTGCCTCTAGTTCAAACGCCCAGTGCCCGTCATCTTGTTGCTGATCCAGCATCCATTGTCGTGACTCGGCAACGACCGCTTCAACGCGACTGAGTTGATCATTTGCTATATCAATACTTTTGGTTTTAGGAACTGACAAACTGATCGTCCGAATTGTATTTTATCAATGAGTTAAGTGACCATGGGGTACACTTAAATTAACCTCAGGTACACCGAAGTTTTTGTCAAAAATTAGTCATTTATTCAAGCATTTCGCAGCTGCAACATGGCCTGACCGGATAGCGCCTTCAATAGTTGCAGGTAATCCTGTGTCGGTCCAATCTCCAGCAAGCAATAAATTGTGAACTGACGTGGTTGTTTTGGGTCTTGTCGCAACAATTTCAGGCGTCTGCGCAATTGTCGCCCGTTTTTCCTTTATGACACGTGAAGGGGGTGTCGTTTCAGAGTCCATTTTCAAAATGGGTGCAATTTCCCGCCAGACTTTCTCTGACAAAAGCTTTGAAGGTTGATCAATATGTGCTTCAGCGGCGCTCACCGTGACTGAAATCATGTTTCCACGACAGAACAACCATTCAGCAATGCTACCAAGGAGCCCTGTAATGGGCGCAATGTCAGGAACGGATTCGAGATGATAATGAATATTCAGAATTGACCTGAACTCGTCAGGCACTCGAACGAAATAGAATAATTCACCTGCGATATTGGGCGGTACAGCAGATATGACGACATCGTGTTCATTTAATGGAACTTCAATATCATCGAGGATTATCTTAGATAACTTATTATTAGTTAATTCAATATTTTTGCAGCGAGTCCCAAGATGTACATCAGCATTTTTCTGCTGCAAGTACGTGAGTGCAGGCTCTGCAAAACTATATCCTAATCCTCGCTTTGCCAGTACTGGACGACATGCAAGCCCACCTTTCGCCATGGTTTCGGTGATAACAGGCTTCATCAATGACGCGGCAGCCGCCTCTGGTTCGGTATTAAGCACTGCAATCGAAAATGGCTTCCAGAACCGATTATATAATTCGCCTGTTCCTTTTAGAGCTTGGTCTATCGTAGTGCTTTGACCCGCTGACATAAGCTTACGGCTGCGCCAATAGTCCCCCAATGTGGTCCCCGGAATGCGGCGTTTATTTGAAAAAATCCACCACGGAATGCGACCAGTCCCAAGATCAATAACCCAAGATTGCTGGCTCTTCATATCAACAAACGGATATCGCGCAGGCAGAATTTCAACACTGTCCATCGCCTGAATACGTCTGAGGTAGGTGATGGCATCTGTATTGCCACTCATCACCAGATGATTGCCATTATCGATATCAGCATTGAGTTTCGTATCATAATAGCTGCGACACCGCCCACCAGGACGCGGTGATTGTTCAATCAACGCAACGTGTTCACCGGCTTCGGCAAGTTTGGTTGCCGCAGCTAATCCAGCCATTCCAGCGCCAATGACATAGACCGTCCGGATCATTAGCTAAACAATCCGTATCGGATGGCGATTATAATTTTGCTGAATTTCGACAAACCAACATCTTGGTCGAGGTTGTTCCAACCTCGCCTTAATAATCGAAGATACACACGATGATACACTTCCATCATCATAATGGCAGGACGTGCAGCATTCGGATCAGCAGCACCGGCAATCACGCGTGCTTGGTCGAAGTAATTACCCGCTCGCTTGGCCAATGACGCGCACACATCATTCAGGCGCGGCGCGGTTAAAACATCCTCGATCCCCTGCCCTACTGCGCCAGCGTCGGCCAACATATCAGCGGGCAAATATACACGGTCTCGCCCTGCATCTTCGGTGACATCACGAAGAATATTGGTCAATTGAAGCGCCAGGCCCAATGCCCGCGAGAGTTCAATACCCTCTTCATGCTTTAGCCCAAATATCGGAACGCACAGCCGTCCAACAGCGCAAGCTACACGGTCACAGTAAAGTTCAAGTTCGTTAATATCTTTGATTCGAACACGGGGGTGGGCATCCATCTCCATCCCGTCGATAACATCGATGAAGTCTTGGCGTTGAAGATCAAATTTTTTGAGCGTCTCAATGATGGTCCGAGATATGGGATGTGTCGCCGTACCGTCAAAAATGCGATCAACCTCATCGCGCCAAGCTGCTAAAAGCTCAATTTTCTGATCAAGCGGCAAATCCCCATCCGCAACATCATCGACGTCCCGGCAAAATGCATATACAGCAAAAACACCTCGACGTCGGGCAGGTTCAAGCCGACGCATACCCCAAAAAAAAGAAGTGCCAGCGCGCTTCACCATGGCTTCGACATACGCATCGGGCGACGATGACGGTAATGTCGGATCAATCGGGATATTCATGCGCATTGTCATCTGCTTTGATTACACCACCGAAGGCAACGCGTCACCATTCAGCTTTTAGTAGATGGGGAATATGTGCGCCCCTTCCACGCACCGCCTTGCCCCTGATAATAACGGCGTGCTGAATCCAATGTCATTAATGTGAACAGAAAACCGGATACGGGGAGCAATAAACCCCAAACGGATGACCTATCATAGAGATCAAGTGTCGGTAAAATCGTCCACCACATAGCGATCCATGCAGACCCACTGATCAGCATCAACTGAATATCGGTCGTCAAAGCACCTAAAATAAGCCCCGCAATAGGGAGAAGATAAATCAGCACCATCGACAAGACGGTACCGATCAACATCAACGGGTTGAAACGCAATTGAACGTATGCCGTTCGGGTCACCATCCCCCAAATCGATGATAAATTATTATAGGGCCGAATGCTTTTCGTATGCTCGGACAAGCCCAACCAAATGGGCCGGATCGGTTTTATAATCGCAGCTAATGAACAATCATCGATAACCCTGTCCTTAATCCGTTCGATTCCACCCGCAGCGACTAAGTCTTCTCGTCTGACCAACATGCACCCACCAGCAGCACCTGCCAGTTGATGATCTGGATCGTTGATTTGTGGAAACGGATATAGCTTTTGAAAGAAATATACGAACGCCGGGATCAATAGTTTCTCCCATAACGATGTGCAGTTAAGCAGCACCATTTCCGATACCAATCCCAAATTGTCACTTTCAGCCTTTGATACCAGATTCCTGACACTTTTTGTTTCATGCTCAATATCAGCGTCCGTCAGCAACAAATACTTGGGCGATCCTGCATGCTCAATTCCTTGAGAAACTGCCCATATTTTACCGACCCAGCCCTCAATCAACGGCTGCCCATCAATCACTATTAGACGCTTTCCTTCAACAGAATCCACTGTGGCCACACGTGCTTCATCCGCAGTCGCATCTTCGCTATTATCATTGACGACAATGATGGAAAGTTTGCCTGGGTAGTCTTGATCTAGCAGCGAGCGAACCGTGCGACGAATGGTCATCTCTTCGTTGCGCGCGGGGATCACCGCACAGACATCTGGCCATTTCTTGATCGTCGTCGTCGCATCAAATAGACGCTGATCAGCGTGCCAAAATCGACCGTGAAACAGCAACAGATAAAGCCATATCAAAAGCGACAGTGCGCAAAGTGACATTAGGATAGTCATGCCCTATGCAAAAAGGCCGCTAATGGCGCCGCGCGCGACACACCCTGCGTATTGCAGCTTGTTGAGCTTCACACGTTTCGCCACTGGGTCTTCCACGGACAGTACATTTAAAAGCGTATTGGCAATGTTCACGATCGCAGCGGATTCCATTGAAAGACGTCGACTGACCACATCGGCAGGCAACCTGTTCGCTTCAAGCATCAAATCCCTGCTGGCCGCAATGCACTGATTTATTACAATTTTTAAGGCCGGAGTTGCTTGGGTTCGCGCTAAATCCTCAACGTTGGCCCCGGCGGCAGTCATCCAATCCATGGGTAAATACACACGATCCATCGTTTCGTAATCGTCTTTGCAATCCTGCAGATGGTTGATGACCTGCAATGCATTACAGAGTGCATCAGACGCCCCATAGCCAGCCTTAGATCCCCCAGTTAAATCAATTAGATATCGTCCAACGGGGGCGGCAGATCGAATGCAATAATGCATCAGATCATCCCAATTTTCGTATCGGTTCTTCACTGCGTCTTGCTTGAACGCATCAATCAGATCGAGGCAATGCTGCACGGGAACATTAGATGCCAACAGGCTTTCACGCATCCTGATCCCGGTCGCGAATGCATGCTGATCAATAGCTTCGCCATTTAACGCTGCCGCAAAACCTTCCAAGCGAGAGATTTTCTCAGCTGCAGATGTAACTGGATTATCCGCTATATCATCGATGGCGCGGGCATACTGATAAAACACAGCAACATGTGGTCGCGCTTGTGCAGGCAACAAAAATGAGCCGACGGGGAAATTCTCGTAGTCGGCGTCTTTACCAGATGGTGTTTCAATGTTGCTTTTAGCAACAGGTTGAGAAGTCTCGGTTATTGGGACGTACCTTGTTGTGCAATTTGCCGATCAGAACGGGCTTTTTGCAGGCGTTCGTTCAAATTAGCAAGAAGCGCATTCATGTCACCACCGTTGGAACGCATGAAGGATTTAAATTCTGACCGCTGTGTCTGCGCCATGCTCAAGCCTTCAACCATGATATCAATAATCCGATATTTGCCATCAGCCCCCCGGACCCGCCAATTAATAGTTAGCGGTTTATCAGCGCCCTCTCGGGTTATTTGGCTTTCGACCAAGGCTTGATTTTCATCAATCACACGTACCCTCGTAACCTTCAACGCCTCACCAGAATATCCTTGGAATCGATGCGCATAGGTTGAGACCATCAAGTCCCCATAAAGGCGCATGTAGTCTTCTCGCTGCGCTTCGGATGCTTTTTTCCAGTGACGTTGCCCCAGCACCCAACGCGAGATGCTTTCAAAAGCAATATATTTCGTAACAATTTCTCTGAACCGCTCTTCTTGTTGTGCAAGCGGCAGATTGGCATCTGTAAGTTGGGTTAGAACCTCGTTCGATAATTTTCCGATAAAGGCTTTCGCATCATCGGAAATATCAGCCCGCACCACTGTTGGTACCGCCAAAGCGATCATTAGGATAAGTAAGGCCCCCCAGCCCCAAGCTCTTAACATTGCCCTGGTCATCATACACCTCCGTCTTGATGACAACTTTAGCGGCAAATTTTCAGAGCTCAAAGCCCATCTGGAACAATTTTTTGTGTATCTATGGGTCGTTTCAAAGAAACCGCATCACAACCAAACAAGTTCACGTGAGCCTGAGATAACAATCAAAGGTTGAGGAAACATAGCCAGAGCGCCAATATTCGCAGGTTATCCGGCCTGCGCCTGCAATTGATTGAGCAGATTCTCGGGGATATCCACGCCATTTTGTGCAGCAGTTTCGCGAATACCAACCCGGCGCGCACCTGGCAAACGGGTACCTGGTTGTTCCAAAATTGCTTCTATGAGTACGGCCAGCCGGTCGGCAAACGCGCCACCTGAGAATCCTGCAGGATCAATGACGATGAAGAACTGCCCAATATGGGGCGGCCCGCCTTTGTCATCAAAGAACGACGATGCTTCAAAACCATGATTTGAGCCCGTCAATGTTGCAGCCAAAATCTCAACCATCATGACCAATGCAGCACCCTTGGCATCACCCATGGGCAGCAACGATCCACTCATCGCAGCAGATGCGTCTGTCGTAGGATTTCCATCAGCATCAACGGCCCAGCCTTCAGGAATGCTTTCGCCTTTGTCCGCAGCCAATTTGATTTTACCGCGCGCCACTTTTGAGGTCGAAAAATCAACCACGATGGACGGTTTGCCCATTACCGGGCACGCAAATGCGACGGGGTTCGTGCCATAAATCGCCCGATTACCGCCCCAAGGCGCTATTCCAGCTGGAGAATTTGTGAAGCCGAGTGCAACATACCCTTGGTCCGCAAAGGCTTCTACATGATGGCCTGCGACCCCCGCATGGTGTGAATTGCCAATTGCGACACCCAGAATGCCCATCTCGGCAATACGCTCCAAAGCGACTTTCTGAGCTTGTTCGATAGCGGGATAGGCAAAACCTGATCGCGCATCGACCCGGATGGACGCTTTGACCGGAAATGATACATCTGGATTGGCAAATCCATCAACTTTCCCGGCTTTCGCTTGATCAGCATAGGCTGGCAATCGCGACACTCCATGTGACGGGATGCCATCGGCGTCCGCTTTCACCAGCGCACGCGCAACGGCGGCGGCGTTCTCTGGGGACGTTTTCGCAGCAACCAACACACGTGATGCGAGATCGTGGAGATCAGTTAACGAGATCAGAGTCATGGTCTATCCTTTTGTTTTCAGGTGACTTGCAACCGCATCGGCGATCATCGTACAGACCCTGTCATCGGCTTCTACGGTCCTGGCACCCACATGTGGCGTCAGCATCAAATTAGACACATCCTTAAAGATGTTATCTGAACCCAATGGCTCAACATCAAAGGTGTCCAAAAATGCACCTGCAATCTGTTTCGCTTTGAGGGCTGCAACCAAGTCGTCTTCGTTGACGATACCGCCGCGCGCCAGATTGAACAGGATCGCATTTGGCTTCATCTTCGCGATCATCGCAGTATCGAATAAATCTCGTGTTTCATCGGTAAGGGGAACATGAATAGAAACGACATCTGAGATTGCTGCCAATTCATCAATCGTCGCAACATGACCGACACCATGTTCTTTCCATCTTGAATCGTCAGCATCAATATATGGGTCCCATGCAACCAAAGTCATGCCAAGCCCCTTGGCCCGCCAGGCAAGCGCTTTGCCGATTGCGCCAAGTCCAACAATGCCTAGCGTTTTACCCATGACTTCACGGCCCATCATCTGCATGCGGGGCCAGTTTCCATCGATCACCGTTTCAGTCGCGTGATAGGCATCTCGTAACATTACAAACATGCCACCAATCGCTAATTCTGCGACAGAGTCAGAGTTCGCGCCCGTCGCTGGATAGACCGAAATATCGCGTGCGGCACAGCCATCCATATCGATATTGTCGAGGCCAACGCCCAACCGCCCGACACACTTCAGCACATCAGCATTATCCAAAACATCGCCACGGACTTGCGTGGCGTTGCGCACAATCATCCCCGGAACACCGGGCATCAGCGCCGCCAACTCATCAGGTTTATTCCAGAGGTCTTGATCATAATGGATATCAAAGTCTGGCTTTAAAATCGCCAACGCCTTTGGGTCGATATATTCAGTGATTACGATGTCGGTCATCTACGTTCCTTTTAGACACAAAAAACCCGCTACCGGCAATATAGCCGATAGCGGGTTTTTGTGAATTATGCGCTACGATAAAGCTTCGTAAGCACAAATTGGCGTTGTCCGAGGCCTTCTGCAGCCGTTAGACGACCGTTACAGGTCCGCATCGTGATATCGATCAGGCCGTCACCAGCTTGGTCAAAGTTCATTTCACGGCGCAGAATACCGGAACAATCAAAGTCGATGTGTTCACGCATCGTACGGACAGTCCGTGGGTTCGCCGTAAGCTTGATAACAGGCTCAATCGGATTACCAACAACGTTGCCCTGCCCCGTTGGGAACAAGTGAACCACAAAGCCAGCTGCGGCTTGCAAAGTTACACATTCTGCAGCAGCAGAAGATGTATCCATGAAGTACAGACCTTTACCCTTGGATGGCTCGACAGCAGGCTCAAGTACATCAACGTACTTTGTCTTCTTACCGATCTTCTCCAAGTTACCAAAGGCTTTCTCTTCGATGGTCGTTAGGCCACCTTCGATGTTACCCTTAGTCGGTTGGCTGTCCGACAAATCAGATGTTTTGAACGGCTCAATAACTTCGTCCATATACGCTTGCCACGTTTTCATGAACTTCTCGCCAGCAGCTTTGGTTTTACCGCGGGTCTGACAAACCATTTCCGCACCGGTGATTTCAGATGTCTCACCAAAGCAAGTCGTTGCACCCCAGGCATCCATCTTATCGATGAAGTTACCAACTGTTGGGTTTGATGCGAGGCCCGAAGTCGTATCGGATTCACCGCATTTGACGGATACCCATAGTTCATCAACGGAACATACTTCACGCTGCTTTTCAGAAGCCCAATGGAGAAATTCTTTTGCCTGACGTGATGCCGCCCAAATGACCTTATGGTCGCCGTTTTGCTCAATCGCATAACCGGCAACAGGTTTGCCAGATTTAGCAATGCCATCGACAACGCGCTGGGTCCAAGATGATTCGATACCAATCACGATCACAGCTGCGACGTTAGCGTTTGTGCCAGTGCCGATCAGCGTGCGGAAGTGAAGTTCCAAATCCTCACCGAACTGCAAACGTCCGTATGGGTGTGGAATGGCCAATGTACCTTTGATGTTATTTGCAACAGCTTCACAAGCCGCATTGGACAAATCATCCAACGGCAAAATCACAACATGATTACGCACACCAACCCGGCCGTTCTCACGGCGATAACCTGTAAATGTCGGCTTGCCGCGTTTGCGAACAGGCAGATATTCTGGTTCTGGGATATATAGCGGTGCGTCTTCAACGAGCTTAGGCACTACGACTTTTTTTGTTTTCACTTTTTTCTTAGCAGCCATGATTACCACCTCTTCGTTTTAACGTTGTGGACGTGGACGTGGCCGCCCTTGGGAATATTAGCAATCGCTTTGCCAATATCGTGACCATACTTGGTGATCGTATCGCCTTTTTTGATATTGCCGAGTGCGATCTTGTGACCGAGTGGGATATCACTTTTTGATTTTAGTTTAAGCGTACTGTCCTTGGCCATTAGCCAACCTTCGAGATTGCGACCTGAAGTGGCGTCTTCAACGACGACGACGCCAACTGTGTCTTCAACCTCGTGGACAAGAAAATGCGGAGCTTTGGGCACTGTGTCCTCCATGGAGTGTTAAAAAAAAATACCATCGCACACTACCTTTACTCTTGTAAGAGTCAAGCAATTCTTATAACTCTTATATAAGAGTTAGGAGTGCGTCGTGAACGAGTTATTCGGCCAACGCAATCACACCCCTTTATATGTTGAGGTCCGAGACACTGTTCTGGGACGCATCAGCACGGGTGCATGGAAGCCTGGCGAAATGCTCCCCAGTGAATCTGCGATCGGACAAGAGCTTGGCGTCAGCCAGGGTACGGTTCGAAAGGCTCTCGACGATTTAGCCGCTCAAAACGTGGTGGTTCGTCGTCAGGGAAAAGGCACTTTTGTCGCCGAGCACACCGCCGAACGAGCCCTGTTTCACTTCTTTCATATCGAAACTAATGCCAACACCCGTGCCCTGCCAACCAACAGTCAGGTCTACAGTTGCAGGCGGCGCAAAGCGGACAAAACAGAAATCGACGCACTGAAATTAGATCGAGATGCGCGGATTGTTGAAATCAAGCGTGTCCGCGAGATGGCTGGAGAACCAGCCATCTCAGAAACGGTCATCGTTCCTGCCGCATTATTTGCTGATATAGATAAACGCACGCTGAACGATGTTCCGAACGAGCTTTATCAATTGTACGAACAAAAATACGGGATCACCGTCCACCGCGCTGTCGAACGGGTTCGCGCCGTTGGTGCATCGGATATTGATGCAAAACTTCTGGGCAAAAAGCCAGGAACGCCATTGCTTGAGATAGAGCGGATCGCTGAAACCGTAGACGGTCGTCCCGTTGAACTACGCGTCAGCCGTTGCCTGACCGAAGGACGGCATTACGTCTCGACCATCGTTTAGGAACAGGTTGTGGCCTAAGCCGATTTAGCAAGATTGTGACGTTTCGCCCAAATCGCCTGCACACCATCAGCGGCAGGCTGGTAGTGCGCTGAAATGCGTTTCTCAGCCTCTTGCCAAGCAGATACATTCGCATCATCACGGACTTCATACGCGTTAAATCCACAACGCTGCATCATGCCAAACTGGTCAATCAAGACATCACCACTGGCACGCACCTCGCCCTGGAATCCATAGCGATCTCGTAACAACCGCGCAGCCGAATAAGCTCGACCATCCGTGTATTTAGGGAACTCCAGAACAACAGTATCAAACGCGTCCAAATCATCGGCCACTTGCGCCGGCGATTGATCATTCTTGAGGCGCAAACCGGTCTTACCATCACGAGATTTGAGAGTATCATCCTCGCTCAACCACCGTTCAAGACTGACGATCACATCACCCGTCGCAGGCACCGCTTGCTCGTCATCAATATTGAGCCAGGTATCTTCGACAATCTGTCCAGATTTAAGCAGCGGCATTTTTCTTCTCCCCGAACAAAGCAACTTTGAAAGGCTCTTCGCCGACACGACGATAGGCATCCAAGAATTTTTCACTCTCATGACGCAGGCCAAGATACACCTCGACCACTTTTTCGACGGCATCGACTATTTCTGCGCTGGAAAACGCGGGGCCAACAATCTTTCCGATGGAGGCATTTTCGGTCGCGTTCCCACCCAGTGTGAGCTGATAATATTCTTCACCACGTCGATCGACACCCAAAATACCGATGTGACCAGCATGGTGATGCCCACAGGCGTTAATGCAGCCTGAAATTTTTAACTTCAATTCGCCGATATTGAATTGCCGATCCAAATCAGCAAAACGGCGCTGGATACGCTGTGCAACTGGAATAGAACGCGTCGTCGCCAAGGCGCAATAATCCATACCAGGGCAGGCAATAATATCGCTGATTAAACCCTTATTGGGTGTGCCTAATTGGATTTCATCCAGCTTCTTCCAAAGCGCATACACATCACGCTTACGAACATGGGCAAATACCAAGTTCTGTTCGTGCGTGACGCAGATTTCACCCATGGAATATTCATCAGCTAAATTGGCGATGGCTTCCATTTGAGCTGACGTTGCATCACCAGGTGCACCACCAATCGGCTTCAATGAGATATTAGCAATGACGTAGCCTGGGCGTTTGTGCGGCGCAATGTTCCCCTTGGCCCATTGGCCAAACATTTGATCTTCGAAGCGTTTCACTTCGAAACCATGATCATGATCTAGCAGATCATCAAAAGCAGGGTCCGCAAAATGAGATCGGACGCGTTCGATTTCGGCAGCTGGCAGATCAACGCGATCTTTTTCGATGGCCAACCATTCGGAATCGATCATGCTTTTAAGCTCATCGATACCGGTTTCATGGACCAGGATCTTGATCCGTGCTTTGTACTTGTTATCGCGACGGCCCAACTGATTATAGACACGCAAAATCGCTTCGAGATACGACAGCAGATGCTTTTGCGGCAGAAACTCTCGCACGGTGCGCGCAATCATCGGGGTACGCCCAAGACCACCACCAACAAGAACTTCAAAACCGATCTCACCGTTTTCGCCCTTTTTCAAGATAAGGCCGATGTCGTGGAATTTAACAGCTGTCCGATCATGCGGTGATCCGGTCACAGCGATTTTGAATTTGCGTGGCAGATATGTGAATTCAGGATGCAACGAAGACCACTGGCGGATCAATTCTGCCCAAACGCGAGAATCATCAATTTCTTCTGGGTCAGCTCCAGCATACTGATCGGCTGTAACGTTACGAATGCAGTTACCAGATGTTTGGATAGCGTGCATTTCAACCGATGCCAACTCTTCCAAGATATCAGGTGTGTCTTCGAGACGCGGCCAGTTGAATTGGATGTTCTGGCGGGTCGTGAAGTGGCCATAGCCGCGATCATATGTGCGACCAATCTCGGCCAATTTCCGCATTTGTGTGCCAGACAAAAGGCCATAAGGAATGGCCACACGCAGCATATAAGCGTGCAGTTGTAAATAAAGGCCATTCATCAAGCGTAATGGCTTAAATTCGTCTTCTGAAAGCTCACCAGACAGACGACGGCCAACTTGCTCACGAAACTGGGTGACGCGCTCATTCACAAACGCCGTATCAAATTCATCATATTTATACATGGATCAAATTCCGTTCATGAACACCGAAGAAGCATCCGTCCGAGGATCGAAGTGCTCTGGGACCATTTTTTTAGCAAAGGCAGGATGCGTTGATGGGCCAAAAGCCCGAATACGTTCGCGATATTGCGTAGGCTTCACAAAACGGCCGCTGCCCTCTGCGGCCCGGATTTCAACATCGATCAGGTATCGATCAACCACTTCCGCTGATTCAGATGCTTCTGCCTGCATATCTGCGACGTCCTCATCACGTTCTGCAATCCGCGCATCATCGACCTGCCGCGTCCAAGCACCATCATATCCAAGGAACACAACCGCGCCGTCTGACAATTTATTCGCCGTCATTATCTGTGTTGTCATGGTCAGCCTCCAAGCTGTTACCGCTGAATTCACATATAAATGGTATGGTTATAATAAATTATCAAATATTTTATGTGTAAATAAATAATAATACAATTTTTGAATGTATATAATATTTTTAGCTGATCTTTTTGGTGATCACACGGGTTGCGGCTGCGCGCCGAGCCACCTTACTTATGTTCGGTAAGGCATTGATATCTGGTATATATTTATCGAATGCCTTCAAAACATCGCCCGCGGTCTGCGGTCGATCAGCAGCACGCTTCTTCAGACAGCTTTCGATTAAGCCAACAACCTCGTCTGATAATCCGAACCGCCCTGCTCTTAATGGCGCACGAATTCCCTTGGCCAATCTACCTGTCAGCATCCGATATAATAAAGCCGCTGCCGAATACACATCGGCCGCCGCAGTGACTTCTTTAGCACTACGGCGTTGTTCAGGGCTGATATAATCAAGGGTCCCAATCCATACCCCTGATCGTGATCCCTTTGCACCCGGAACCTTCACCATGCCAAAATCACACAGTTTAACCCGCCCATTCTTTTTTGATGTCAGCAATATATTTGGCGGCTTGATATCACGGTGTACAAGTCCCTGATCATGCATCGCCGCAAGCGCGGATAAGATTTGTCGCCAAACATCAAACGCACGCCGGGGCGCAACTGATTTCGGTCGCCAGAAAGGCTCCAACTCAGCAATTTTTTCCTTAGTATCCGCATCTTCGCCAATCTCATATATCAAATTGGCTTCAATAAACGACATCACAAAGTACGGATCGCCATCATCTGTTTTATCCATATAAAGGACATTTATAATGTTTGGATGGTCTAGTCCTGCCAAGACCTTGGGCTCTTCAATAAATCGTTCACGCCAGAAATCTGGGCCATATGTGGCCTTTTCGCCGATGTTATCGCCTTTTGGATGGAATACTTTAACAGCGACATTGATCTGCAAATCAGGATCATACCCGATATAGATATCTGAAAAGCCTGTCTTCAGCAGGGTTTGTTTGATCTCGTATTTTCCGACTTTATCCATGCTAACAAGATGCCAAAGCATTGCCGGACACGCAAAAAGAAAGGGCCGTAGCAAATGCCACGGCCCACATTCTTTTCACCGCGATCAACCTACCATTCGAGTTTTTCAACACCCTCGAAGGTAAGTTCGCTACCGTCAGCAAGTTCGATTTTACCGGACACTTCTCCGCCAAAGTCGATGCTGTCTTCGCCAGCGGTGTAGGTATCACCGTTATCGAGTTGCAGGGTCCAGCCACTGTCACCACCTGGGCCGCCGTCGACGCCTTCAAGTTGGATGGTATCAGACCAGCCGTTACCGCCATCGAAGTAATCAGCGCCATCACCTGCCCCAAAGATGAACAAGTCATCGCCTTGGCCGCCGAACGCTTCATCGTCATCAGCGCCCCCCTCGATGGTGTCGTTGCCGTCACCACCGACCAGTGTGTCATCGCCAGCGCCACCAATCAGGGTGTCGTCGCCGTCTTCACCAGACAAAACGTCATTACCTGCACCACCCTCGATAGTGTCATCACCATCACCAGTCCAGACGGTATCGTTTCCATCACCACCAACGATGATTTCTTCAGACGTGCTGTTGAAGTCATTGTCGAAGGTATCACCGCCGTCATCCAATTGCTCAAACGATGTATCGGAACTGCTGTTATCGACGCCAGCGAACGTAGTGACACTATTCGTGCTGCCATCTTCTTCCGTCGTTGTGGCCGTCACGCCGACACCAAAGTCACCCGTGTCTGATGGCACTGAAATCTCTAGGCCATCAAGGTCTTCATTCGTCAGCGTGAACGTCCCATCACCGTTGTCGGTCCCAGCTGAGAGCACTGCCCCATCTGGAAGACCATCAAGCATGATCGACAATGTTTCCGAACCGTCGGTATCGGTCAGGTTAGCCGTAATGTTCAATGGGTAAGTCAGCGTATCCGCCTCGCCACCATCCATGAAATCTTCGACACCTTGCTCGTACAAGTCTTGGACTTGCTCAGCGGTCAACGGCTCATCAAAGATGGCAATATCGTCTAGGTGACCATCAAAGAAGTCGCTGGCACCATTTACAGAATTATTGCTACTACCGGTTTGCCCTGCCCCAAAGGTCCATGGATTTTCGTTACCTTGCAGGCCTCCGGTGTAACTTGGATCAGACGCCACCAATTCTCCGTTCTGGAAAATCTTCATGCCGCCTTCACCCCACGTCACCGTGACCTGGTTCCAGTCGCCTGTACTTATGTCACCACCACTGATGGTGTGAGAACTGTCCTCGTCCTGCATACGCAGTTCAAGCTCACCGCTGCTTGTCAGACGCAGATTGAAATGCCCGCCATCGTCATAACCAGATGAGTCAGACGACGCCAATGTGCCGTCGTATTCATCCGAGTTGAACCATAACGTCAAGGAACCACTTTCAGGTTTCAGATCCGCGCTGTGATCAACCTGAATGAAGTCTTCTTGATTGTCATCGAACTCGACGCCTGTATTCAAGTCAGCCGTCACTGAGCTATGCTCACCAGCGCCAGATCCTGATCCATGGATGTTTGAATCGTCATCCATATCTTTCAGATTACTGGACTCGAACCCTGAGCCAGAGCCGGATTTCTCACCCATCGCATGACCATCATTATCACCAATCTGGTCATTGAGGGTCCTACCGCTGGTTTCATCCATATTCCAGTACGCAACAGGTTCAGGTGCGCCACCGGTTAAGACTGGCTCACCTAGGTCAGCTGTGACCGTTGGCTCAATAGTGACCGGCGGCTCAGTCGGAACGGTTGGCGTCGTTGGAACGGTTGGAACCGTAGCTTCTGAAGGCACACTGGCTTCGGTTGGAACAGATGCTACCGTCGGCACAACGGGCTCGGTCGGAGCTTGGGCCCCTAAAATGAGCTCTTCGTTATTTTCGTCTTGTTGTTCACCTTCGCGGCGTGGCTCTTCTTCTTGCTGTTCTTCTTCCGCTTGCGCAGCAGCCGCGTCAGCACGGCCTTCGTCTGCAAATCCTACGCCGGGGCCACCTGGCTCATCGCCTTCACGTTGAGGTGCGGGCTCTTCGCCATCGGCATCAATTAAAAGATCGGTATCATCTGTCTCTTCTTGGAGGGCTGAAATCTCGCTGCGTGGAATGACAACCTCGCCTGCGGGTGGCAATCCGGCTGTAAGCTCTGCGTCAGTCAACTGGCTACCGGTATGTAGCGATGACATGCTGAGGGATAAGCTTGGCTCTGCCCCCTCTTCGTCGGCACCGTCGACACCGTCAACTTGGTCTTCGACATCGTCGAGGTTGGTATCGCCGTCATTGAACTGTGTCAGGTCATCAAGGATTTTCTGCGACTCTTCGGCCGCCTCCTCGTTTTCCTCTTCTTCACCGTCGTCCGCATTCGGGTTCGGATTGATATCTTCTTCAGCCATGACGTACCGTCCAATTTGATTTTGAGCATCCGCGCGCGCAGAAATGCCACGATTTATCTCATGTTGGAATACTTGGAACGAACGCGTTCGTCATTGAAAACCGACCCAGAACGCACCTAAGGTCAAATAGATGCTCTTAGAGTTGCCAAATAGGCGGATTTACTCGGTTTTTTGAGTATTCAGCCAATCAGCAACGGGCCATTCCGGCATCTTTTTAATCGCCCCGCCCACATGGATCTGATTCGGCAACCTGCAATATGGTGGAAAATCTTTTGCACCCCGGAATTGGTATACGCTGTCATGAATGCATGCCCGGTCGCGGACCAATGGCCATATCACATCGCGCAAAAGTTCCTGATCATTCCAGCGATTACGGCGATATCCAAGCGCTGTATTCGCCAGTTTTCGGACATTCGGCAACACACCTGTCACTCCGCCCCACAAGCCGGCAAGCATGACTTCCATATGATAAATATGATCACGCATCAGATGAAATGGCTGTCCCGATTTGATCCAATCGTCCACGGCCACCGCCTCTTGGATGTTGAGACGGGAATCCGTATCCCGGCAGATGAATCGATCTACCGTTTCATCATCGGCGACAAGGAACCGCCATATGGTTTTAAAATCTCTTAAATCGGGATCATCAACCATGTGCACATTAGCCCCCAGACGGACTAGTTCCTTGCGAATATGCGCTGGCACACTTTCATCACAATAAAATCGGCACTGCCAGCTTGGATATATATTGGGCGCCATTTGGGCATTCACAATCGCCCCATGCGTGTAAACCGGGTCATCCTCCCAAAGACTAAAAGCGATGATATTTTTGGCGCGCTCTGATACATTGAACGGCGTGTGTTTGATGGGTAATTCTTTTGATAGACCAAGTGCTTTAAAACGCTCTGTTGCCAAGCTGTCCTTCATCGTGAGGGCTTTATGCCCCTCGTTGATGGCCGCCGCATAATCACCGGCTAAATAATGCGAGATCACCAACGCATTGTGGGTAGGAATATCGCCAGGCTCCAATGTTATTGCTTGGCGAATAGCAGCAATCGATTCGGACATTCGATCCATTTTCCGATACGCAACCCCCATCAAACTCCAGGCCAAGGAATGCCCCTTTCCCAATGGAGTTTTGGTATATTTATCAAAGTGCTGAATGGCCTCTTCAAAGTTTCCCATCTCTTGGCAGACAATCGCCAAATGATAGAGCGCCTTAACGTTTGAGGGCTTTAACATAAGTGCTTCTCGAAACGCATCCGCAGAGCTTTCGCGTGCCTTCAAATCACGACGGCACATACCGAGCATGGTCCAAATATCTGATCGTTTCGGATCAATCTCAAGCGCTTCTTCTAACCGTTTACAAGCCTGCCTCTGCTGGCCCTGGCGTCGCTTGGACATACCGATCACCAAGCGCAGTCCAACCGGGTCTGGCGTGTTTTCCAACCCCTTTTCTGCAGCTAAAACAGCTTCATCAAACTGTCCATCAGTATACAACTGAAACGCGTTTTTTACGACGGGGTCTGCTACGGGCGTATCAGGTATAAAATCATCCACCGGACGCCACCCAGTCATCGTTATTGATGTAACCGAGTGCCGTCAGCGTTTCACCTGCCTCTTCAAGAATGATCGCACGCGTGGCTTGATCTAGAACATGCTGCCAGTCGCCGACAATTCCTTTTCGAAACTGAGAATTGATATCCTCTTGGCCCCGCTCACGCCCTTTACTCAGATTTTGAAAACGGCCCGCTTCGACGCACATTTCAATCATTTCAGAACGGCTATCGACCCCCAAATGGTCAATTACTGGCTTCATGCTTGCTAGTGGCTGCGCGTGCAAATCCTCGTATCGCACGAACACACATCGTTCTTTGTTGTTCGCCATAAATGTCTGCGCACGTGCGACATCCTGCGCCCATATTTTTGCGACGCGTTTGGCATAGCCCTGGATTAGTTCTTCTCCAGCTTTGCCATGCTGACGCTTCAGATGAACGTGCCCCGACACAATGATATCGCGGATATCACGCACCATCAGAACAAATTTGGCATTCGGAAAAAGCGACAACAGGGCCTGCAAGTACCGCACATTACCCGGCGTTTTTTCTCCGACCGCGCGCACATTTTCGGTGATGTCATACTTTGAGAGCAGCAAACCCGCAGACATCCTTATCAGATGTGATAAATCGTCACGGTCAAATGTCGGAAAGCCATCTGTTTCTGCAAAAACGTTCTTGTTCAGGCCTTCGATGAAAGATGAATATTCTTTTAAACCACCGCCTAAACTACCTGCCAATTTGCTAACAAATTGCCCTTCACCCCGACACACGATTTCTGGATGTCCGTCCAGCATAAGCTGCATCCATGTCGTGCCTGATTTTTCTGTCGCTGCAATGAAAAACAGCTGACGAGACAGAATATCCTCGACGTTTCGGTTTACCTCTTGGAACATGGCATCCTCGTTAACATGTATTTGAGTGTGCCAGTCGATAGGTGTTTGGGCAATCTGGACAGCTTGGTAAACTACATAAAGATTTCATGCATCAATTCGCTATAAGGGGATAAAAATGGTTCGGATATTGGGTCGAGCAAATTCGATTAACGTTCAAAAGGTCATGTGGCTTGCAGCAGAGATCGGCCTAGATATAGAACGATTTGATGTAGGTGGTGCCTTTGGTGGTAACGACACCCCTGAGTATTTAGCTAAAAATCCGAGCGGAAAAATCCCTACCATGGAAGATGGCGACTTTGTACTTTGGGAGTCGAATTCCATCGTACGGTATCTGGCTGAGAAATATGGCTCATCCCCTTGGTATCCGGCACTTGTCGAAGATCGCTATCGTGCCAGCCAATGGATGGATCATTACATTGCGACGCATCATCCGTCGATGACAACGATATTCTATAATTTGATCCGTATGACACCCGAAGAACGAGACGACAAAGTCGTTGCTAAGTGTGTTGAAACGCTTTCGGGTGCCTGGGCCGTTGTTGATCGTCACCTTGCCGAAAATGAATTTTTGACTGGAACAGCGCCAACCATGGGGGATGTCCCGATGGGATGTGCGGCTTACCGATGGCATACGCTTGATATCGAGCGCCCAGACTTACCACATTTGCGGCGTTGGTATGAGGCTTTGGCATCACGCTCGGCTTTCAAAGAACACGTCATGTTGCCACTGACATAATCCCTTCAAGTCGGACAAAAAATTCTTGAGAGGCACAAAAAATGAGCGGCGCTGAAAAAGTCTATAAAGACTACGATCAAGACCAATTGGACATGCAGTACAACAACCGCGAACGCGTCATCAACCATATAGATATCATGGATTCGCTTGCAAAACGTGGCACCATCTATGCCAATAGCATTACGTACCACAAAGATATCGCATTTGGTGAAGATCCAGACGAAGTGCTGGACGTGTATCCCGCGACCAACGGCGATCCCAATGCCCCTGTAATGATATACTTTCATGGTGGCTTTTGGTATTCGCGGCACAAAGACGATTTCCGGTTTATCGCATCCGGGTTTAACGATGCCGGGGCAACTGTCGTTGTTGTGAACTATGGCCTTATCCCAAAAATCGACATGGCGGAATTGGTTCGCCAATGCCAAGCATCAGTCGCTTGGGTCTACAAAAACATTGCTGACCATGGCGGTGATCCGAATAAGTTATTCATTACGGGACATTCGGCCGGTGGACACATCACGGGCATGATGCTTACCACCGATTGGGACAAATGGGGTGTTGATGGCGCAGCAATCAAGGGGGCCCTAGCGATTTCTGGGATTTATGACCTAGAGCCTATTCGACTAACGTTTATGAACCCAACCCTGGCTTTCACCGAAGACACGGTGGCCAAATTCAGCCCCATTCATCTATCGCCCACCATCACCCCAAAGTTCGTTGTTACAGTGGGCGGTGCAGAAACTGATGAGTTTATTCGCCATAGCGAAGAGATTTGTGACGTGTGGGCAGCAGCTGGGGTAGAATGTTCGCTAGATGTTATCTCAGACCTTAACCACTTCACCGTTTTGAGCGACCTCACCAGCGAAGGTGGCACATTGAACAGTCACATGCGCACGCTCATGGGACTGGTGTAATGATGGATCGGAACGACGCGTTTTCAGTCGATGTCTTTTGGTCGTTCCGAAGTCCATTTTGTTATTTGATGCTGGATCGCTTGATCGAGATATCAACCAACTTCCAAGTGGCGATCAATATTCGCCCGCTGTATCCGATGGCGGTGCGTGATCCCAATTTCTTCAAATCGGTCAATCCAAAGTACCGTAAATATCATCTTCAAGACAGCCAGCGGGTCGCGGATTATCACAAGATCCCATATCGCCGACCGGTCCCGGATCCCATCGTGCAAGATATGGAAACCAACGAAATTGCAGCCGAGCAACCGCACATTCGTCACCTGACATTGCTAGGGGCTGCGGCCCAAACCCAAGGGGCTGCACTTGCGTTCGTCGATAAGGTATCCCGTTTGCTTTGGGATGGTTCTGTCGATGGCTGGGATGAAGGCATGCACCTTATCGATGCCATTGATGCCGCTGGCCTGAACGGGCGGGCATTGGTTGCCGATGTGAATGTTGACCCTGATCGATTTGATGCTGTTATTGCCGAAAACCAAACAGCCCATGATGCTGCAGATCATTGGGGCGTTCCGCTGATGACATTTCGTGGAGAAACCTTCTACGGCCAAGATCGCGTCGACTTGTTGCTATGGCGGATGATGCAGGCAGGACTGCCCGTCCAGAATTAGTCTGAATGCTCGATTTTTTCGGATTCCGGTAGCATGAATACCAGAACGTTGGCGACGACCATGGTTGCGGCTAATAAATAAAAGACCGCACCAACGCCATATGAATCAGCGATCCAACCACCAATAATTGGGATTGGCAGTGATAACCCTGACTGTGCCCCAAACAATGCACTGGTCGCGGTGCCATGCATTTCAGGCGGGTTCAAATCCATCATCCAACTATGAATAACAGGACGAAGTGCAAACAGTACAAAACCAAGCACCGAGACCCCTGCGATAAACAAGTACTCGTTGGGAACCAGCGCCAAGAAGATGACGACGACCGTTGTACCAGTGGCTGCGGCGATAACGATGGGACGACGACCGATACGGTCTGACCATGCGCCTGCTAATGGACCCGAGATAAATCCGCCCAACTGCATCGCCATGACACCCACGCCCATCATGAACGGGCCCACTTTCAACACATCCAGCAAATAGATCGGGATAAACATCAGCAGGCCTTGTTGCGTCATGGATCGGAACCCCGCCATCAAACAAAGTCCCATCGCGGCGCGGTCTGTGAACATCAATCCAAGACCTTTGAAGTATTCGCCGACAGTTATTTTCCGCGTGATTGACCCATCTGTGCCGCGATCCATGCGCACCAAAGACATCAGGATCATGGCGGCGATCACCAACACAGGGATAGAACCCCACACAGCCGTTTCCTGCCATGTCAGCACCACAAGCATCGCACCGATGCATAACGGGGCCAGACTATCACCCAGCGACGCGCCCAGCGTGTGGATCGACAGCACATACCCACGATTTTTGGGATAGGCTCCGGATAAAAATGATATGGCAGCAGGATGCCACAGATTATTCGTCGCCCCCATGATACCAACCATCACAAGGATAGATGCATAGGTCGCAGACAAACCAAACATGATCAGGGCACACGCGCCGACAACCAGGGCAATGACTTGTACAAGCACACGTCTTCCCAGCACATCAACCACCATGCCACTGCCAAAATTGGCTGCGAACGAGCACACATAAAATGCCGTCACAAGGACACCAGCATCGGTGTAACTTAGCCCTAAATCCGCAGTGAGTAGCGGCAACAACAAATAGAACGTCGCGGCAACCCAGTGCGTGGCACCATGTCCTATGCCAACGATCCAGGCCGGGACTTGTTCTTTAACGCCAAGTCCCGTCACTCGTTCAAATGCTGCGATCATGAATTCTCCGATGCGAAAGCTCGGTGCGAAGGACTCGGATTATTGCCAACCATCCATTCCAATACAATCTGATTTGTGTTTAGTTTCGGGCCAATTTTCGAAATATGGACGCTATTCACCCACTTGCCCCATGGCGCACCACGAGCGAAAATAGATCAACTCAACTTTTATTATCGGAGAGATTAAATGCCGGATGCTGGCTCTGACGCCCCTGTGAAACGTATTATTGTCGAAAAAGACGGTCCTGTCGGACGTGTCAAAATGGACAATCAAACCCGCCGCAATGCAATGACTTTGGGGATGTGGCAAGATTTGGGCAAAGCGATTGCAGACTTTGCCGCAGATGACGCCATCCGCGTGGTCGTTGTCTCTGGCGAGGGCGGTAAATCGTTCTGTGCCGGTGCTGATATTTCTGAGTTTGAGAAAAATCGGTCTTCCGAAGAAAGCGTGCAAATCTACAACACAGCAGTCGAAGAATCATCTGAGTTACTGCGTACCATCAATAAACCTACCATTGCGGCGATTGATGGTTTCTGCGTCGGCGGTGGTGTCGGCATTGCAACGTGCTGCGATATTCGTATCTGCACGGATGATTCAATCTTTGCAATTCCCGCTGCGAAACTAGGCCTTGGATATCGCGTCGATGGCTTGAAGCCCTTGGTCGACATTGTTGGCCCAAGCTATGCGATGGAATTGTTCTACACTGCGCGTAAATTCACAGCCGAAGAAGCAGAGCGCATGAACTATGCAAACCGTGTCGTTTCACGCGATCAGTTTTCGGATTATGTCGAAGACTATGTCCAGACCATTGGCGGCAACGCCCCGCTGACCATCAAAGCGGTCAAAGTGGTTGTCCAGGAATGCATTAAGGACGATGCGGATCGTAATCACGACCTATGCGCCAGCATTGTCGATGATTGCTTCCGAAGCGAAGACTATGTCGAAGGTCGCCGCGCATTCATGGAGAAACGCAAAGCTGAGTTCAAAGGAAAGTAATTATGACCAGCCCGGTTCTTAGCCCCTTCGCGAAATACATCGCTGACGCCCCGCAAATAACGTTCGACGACAACGTATTGCATGCGGCCAAACGATGTCTTCTCGATTATATGGGGGCGACGATTCCGGGCGGTGTGGTTGCACCTGCGACGCTTCTGAAAAACGCATTTGCAGATAT
>ENA-UOXV01001080-UOXV01001080.1-marine-metagenome-genome-assembly--contig:-NODE-1080-length-38772-cov-6.345326_pt1 | contig 38772 bp, 26 predicted proteins | sample MGYA00238165_ERZ766961 | MGnify/ENA primary metagenome ERZ766961 (study PRJEB28924, sample SAMN03173240) | marine metagenome | biome: Marine; feature: Water; material: Subsurface seawater | place: North... | reverse complement strand
CTAAACCCTAAACCCTAAACCCTAAACCTTAAACCCTAAACCCTAAACCCTAAACAGGTAAACTTTTGGTAAACGGCTCCTGGTCCATGCGCCTGCTGCGCGTGGCTCGTTTACCAATCCAGCGCCTGTGCAATCCCCTCGAAAAGCGGATCTATTTTTTTCCCGAGCTAAACCTGGCGTAGCTTTGGATGCTCTTGCTGGAGAACACGAAAATGGTCCGGTCGGGTGTCCTTGATCAGCGCAAGTACCTTTCCCAGAGCAACCTGATATGGCCCGGAAAGGCATGAGCTTCGCTCGTCTCAAAGTGTGTCCACGCAATAAACGCCAGTCCTTACCGGATTGGACGCCTGAGTGGTGGGCAGGCATTTCTACAATCCTGAGCAGCTATTCAGCTCACCTTGCCCCGAGGAGGCGCGATTCGCTCAATAAATGCATCGACGGCGGTTTCAGCGCGCGGAACATCTGCCTCATCTATTGCCATGACCTCCACCTGTAAGTGGGATGAGGTTGCCGTGAGAATGCGCCCCGCACCCCGTATAATGCCGCCGCTTCACAGCTTCGCACCAGCGGGGGAATTTGGGGCATGCACCTCTCCGATCGCATACGTGAACCCCTCGGGCGCGAGGACTACATCAAGATCCACCCCGACCCCGTCCCCAGTAGCGCCTGGCTGCGGGCCACTCCTGCCGTATTTGCGCCGCGCGGAAACGATCGTACAGAACGCCGCACAGCCCTGTCCGGGCCACACGCATTATTCGCATCTGGGACGCGTCCACCGGGAGATGCAACGGCCATGAGCTAAACCGTTGCGATGGATTCTCGGTTGTTTTGAAGACCTCGGCGAGAAGGCGCTCCTTCAGTAGTCCGCCACGAGTCGTCGTCATGCCTGGCAGCAGCTGCTCCAACGCTGCGCACACGCAGCCTGACACGTTGCGCAGGAACAGGCAAGGCCAAAATGCGCTGTCTATGTTTGCTGGGCAGTTCACGGTCTTCACCTGCTGCAATCGCGTCCTCTTCGGTCAACTCGTTGTACACATCCATTCCTGCCCCAAATAATAAAGAATTGAGCTGCAACTCTGACGGCAACGCTGAGAGTCATCCTCGGTTCTACGCAATCCAAGACCTGCGCTGCTGCTTTTGCTCTGTGCGGTTGGCTCCTTGAGCTCCCACGACCCATCGCGCAAGCGCAGCCAGTAGTCCTGCCACGACACTTGTCACCTTTCGTGAACGCGACAAGCTGTAATGCAGGTTCCACAGTCTGAAGGACCTTCTTGGTAAGGCGATAGTCGGAAGTGTCAAAGTAAGAATCTTGAAGTCGCACCTCGCCACGGAATGGAAGAGCCTGCGGCGTCGTGCACTGTATAAGGCTGGGGAGCTACCACAGGCTTTTGGGCAGCACCGAAACCCACCTCAGCAATTCGCCTTTCGACGCCGTCGTCAATTGCAAATTTCTTTTCGACCTCAATTCCCCCACAGGCGGCCCCATCACCCATTCCACTGTTCTGAGCCGCCGCAGAGAGGGCACAGAGCAGCACAGTCGCCACGGACTTACCGCACCGCTTTCCTTTAGCCGGTCCAGCGCGTCCTGCAGCCCTAGAGCACGCAAGCGTATCGAGCAACGGGCTAATCCCCTTGCTATTCAAGCGACTCCAACTGTGCAACTGGTGCTCCCGTCCCCTCATGGATCCTCCTTCCCCATCGCGCATTCCGCCACGGGCAGCACCAGCGACGGATAGTGTACAAGGCAGGGGCGAGCGGAAAGCATTCGGTCGATTCACGGCAGCAGAAATGAAGCGGAGTGTACCCACGCCCCCCAACGTCACGAAGGCGCTCTTCTGCATCCCGGCCTCGTTTGCGGAGGGCGCTTTTTGACCAGCCAACACACGAAGCTTGGCGAAGTGTCATCTGCTCCCCAGCAGGATGGACGTGCTCGGGCGCCTCGCCGAGGTGGGCAAGGAGGTCGCCAGCCGCCTTCCAGTTGTGAAGAGGAGCGATGGATACGTTCCCGGTGATGATTCAGAGGTCTGGTCCACCCCGTTGCGAGGATGCGAGCCCTGTTCTAGTAGAAGACCAGCCACGTAGCTACGCCTGCCTTGGCAGCAAGTCTCACTCCACATCGTTCAGGAACTTCTCGAGTATTACGACGATCCCGCGCGACGTGCCGAGTCGTTTCTGGTGCCCTGCCCTGCCTTTCAGCAATTTTGCACTCAGAAGCGGGACGGCAGCAGTTTGCTCTTTCCGGGCGGGATGATGGTCAAGTTGCTTAGTGTACTTGTTCACAATCGCCGCCTTTCGCAGGAAAATGGGGGGTGGGCACTTGAAAAGCCAAGGCCATCTGATCTGGTTGCGGCGGGCTTCTTTTATGCTCCCCTTCCTGGCATCCCGGACCGTGTAGCTTGCCATGCGTGCGGCAAGGTGACCCAGCCCATTCTCGTGATCCCGCGCCTTACTCTAACCAACTCTCCGGGGGTTGCTATGATGATTCGATCATCTCCCTCAGTTAAAAGCTAGCGTAATCAGGTTCTCTTCAACTGGGACCCCGAGGATGAGATCGAGGAGTCGCACAGGAAAATGCCGCCCAACCCTGCACCCGGACAGTTGTGCACATCACTGCTTCTAATGCCACCACGGGTTTCCGGCGCAGACAATTCTCACCAAATTGCCCGCTAATCACCGGTCATCGTGCGGATAGCGACACTCAGCAGAGTGAAAAGCAGCAGGCACCGCCGTGGGTAAAGGAAAATCTCTGCTCTGCGACTCTTTTGCTTGCTGCGCCAAATCCCAGGCATTGAATTGAATTTTTGGTGACAGGATTTGAACGATCGCGGAGGCGCGCGGGTTGCGGCGCAGCTTTCAAGTTTTGTGGATTCTCTGCGCGGAAGGGGGGAATCCCTCCCCACTCGTCAACAAGAAGGGGGGAGGGAACACGTGCGGGCAAGCCGGAGCCCACCACCGCCGCCCCAGATTGAAGAAGACTTCCCGAGTGCTTGCATTGCAGGAGAATCACAAGCAAGTCCAGGATTCGCTTCGGACCAGCCTGCAGTATCAGTGGTCCGAGGGGGTGTTGGAAAGGGAAAAGGCGATCGGGGAAAGGGAAAGCTTGATGCTAGCAAGGGCACGAGAACGGAGCGCCTATGGAGAACGGACTGGACCATACCTATAGCAATGCCTGGTTCGCGGGCAGTGATCCAGTCGCAAGCAGAGGACGTGGAGGTTCGCCTTGCGACTGCAGGTGACCCTCTCGACTCCAAGTCCAAGCGCCCGTATGCCACCGCGCCTCTCCCACTTCTGCATCCGCTGGCTACTCAAGGTGCGGATTCGTATGCGGTTTCGTATGTTTTCCAGGGAAGCTTCTTTCGGAAACGAAGGCAGAGTGGGAAGCTGCGGCGCATGCCGCTGCAAAAGGATGCCAAGACTTAGAAACGAAATTCATACGGACGCTCGACCAGTGTTCAACCCGCACGGAAGTAGTGACCCTTCCAACTCACATTTGTGCAACTTGCATTCTACTTCGGAAGCAGTCCGAGTTCCGGCAGCTGTCCCATGACCGGTCGTGCCGGGGCCATTAGGAGATGATTGGCCGCGTCGGTACTGCCATGAATCGTGTGGAGTTGCTGCGTGACGATGTGGCCATGGTGAAGCACTGCCCTTATTCCCTCAGGGCATCTAGCGATAGGCTTTTCTGTCGAACCGAGTTTGTACGGCTTTCCTGTCGAACCGAGTTTGTACGGCCAAGTGAGGTATGTCTAAATTCGAATTGGTTTCTGAGTCTCTCGATCAACAGGCCGCACGCGCAGAAGAATTAGCTGATATCAAGGAGCAAGTTGCGCGTTTGACTCTTAAGCGAGAGGCAGAAGAAGCTGCACTGCGCGAAATTCGCAAGGAGACCGAGGCGGGGAAGGAATGCTTGGAAATGCTTCACCATAAAGAGGAACACACATTGGCGCTCGAGCAGCGAGCAGCAATCGCGGTGCAAATACGTACTCACTTCGAGCAAGGCGTGCCCTGTCATGCACGTTTGACCTTTGCTTGATGTTGAATGGTTTTCAATGTGTGCAGGAGGAGCGAGCCTTTGAGGCAGAAGGCAGGGCTCAATCTGCAGAGAAGTCGGCAGCTGCAGCAACCGAACAAAAAACTTCGATGCAGAACGAAATGCTAAAGGTCTGAACAAAATTTGATGGAAGGGCGAACCGTCGTCTTGATTCCTCATTGTCTAAGCTTTCTGGGTTTCAGGTTCGAGATGAGCTGCGTGACGACATCTCGGACTTGCATGCGCAGCGGCTGGCGTCTGAGTCCGCGCTTGCTGAGGCATCAGAGAAGATGATTCGCGTAAAAAAGCTCTACAGCGAATACAAGGTTCTTCGTTTAGTCAAACACCCGCGTAATCATGTGCGAGTGCATCTGACCCTGCCCTCGCTGCGACCCAGGCGCGTTTGGAGGAGCTGCAGCGACGTGAAACACTTTGCGAAGAGCGCGAGAGGTGCAATCGCTAGATGCGCATGCGACCACATAAGCAGCTTGTCGCGGATCGGCCTGAAGCCTGGCCCTCGTTTCTCGACCCACCAGGGAAATGCATGGGCGGGAGGAAGGACTTGGGCGGCGAGAAGCCACCGTCAAGGCGCGGGAGGCCTGGACTGCAAAGCGCGAGGTTCAGTGATCTTTTTTGATTTGACTGCAAGAAGCGACGCATCACTACTAATCTTTGAAGTGTTGTAGGTGGAACTTTGCGCCCAGCAAAGGGCGTTGGAGTACCCGGGGATTCACCCGGCGCGAGTGGCGTCTCGTAGCGCCGTCATCATACCAGACGAGTTTGGTCGAGGAGCATCAAAGACGGCCGTGCTCGATGGTAGCATCACGACAAGCGGGTAAGATGCTGCGATTGAGCTTCTCATGGGCAGTGAGCTCCAGCCCCGCCTTTGACACACGAACACACTGCGGCCTGCAGGAGCGAAGATGGCATCGAGGCAGGTGCGGCTGCCGCTGGGAATGCGGAGCTCAACAGAAACGTGAAACTGAACAAGAAAGCGGCACAGCGTCACTACAAATCTATTCTCAGCACCGCAGAACCGGAAGACGCTAGGACGCAAGTGATGAAAGCTCGCAAACGGGACATGTTCAAAGGCATCCTGGGGATGAAAAAACCAGGAGCCCCGGTCCCGGGCGCCCTCGACGCTGGAAGCTCCCTGGACATCAAGCCGATTTGAGGCTTCGGCTATGTCACACTCACATCATTCTAGTTGCCCCCTATGCTCTTCGTATGAATCGTCGGCAAAGATGAAATGATGTGTCAAGAGCATGCGGGGCACGTGCCACTGTGGTGTGCTGACATCTACATACTGCCAGCACACGAGCCCGGGCATGATAGACATCGAACAATGTGACAGCAGCGCGGTTGAATCACGTTTACATCTCACTCCTTGTGCTCTTGGTCCTTGGTGCCTTCCTCCATTGAAAGGCGCAAGGCCTCTGCTAGCATAGCCTGCTCATCTGCATCGGCGTCGTCGGTTCCCGTGCCGCCATTTGCCGGAGGAGCCGTCACTGGGGCAAGTGGCGTTGCCGGAGTCGTTGGTGCTGGCTGCGTGGAGGGAGCAGATGGCAACGGCACACCAAAACCACCTCCACCTGATGCACCACCGTTCGTCCCACTGAAGCCAGACATACCCGCTCCACCGAATGGGATCCCGCCAAGTGCACTAGCTCCTCCTCCGCCCATGTAGCTCATCATCTGCTGAATCGTAGAAGGGTCCTGCATTGCCGCCTGCATCTCTGGATCTTGCATGATATTGCGCATCGTTTCAGCAAATGCAGGGTCGAACATAAGCGAACTGGGGTTCCCGTTCTGCGTCGCCGATTGCATTGCCTGCATCATCGCCGGGTTGCTCATCATCCGCTCCGTCAACCTCCGCATCACCGGGTTCTGCATCATCTCCATCGCTCTCTGCATTTGGTCACCGCCCATCCCGCCCATAGGTCCCATTCCCCCGGTGCCGGGCATACCGAGGCCCATACCAGCAGGCAGGCCGAATGCACCAGCTGCTGGCGACGCGGATGCCGCCACAGGGGTTTGAGATGCACTCGAACCGCCTGGAACGGCCTTCTCGAGAAGTTCCTTGACCTTGACCATTTCGGGAGACACAGTATCGAGAACCAGATACTCTTCGGGAGGATTGCCATCTGTGATCTCCCTGAAACCAAAAGCCAGCAACGCCTCAATGCCGCCTCTCTTGGATCCCAATCGGTTCTGGAAAGCCGAGTTGCCCTTCCGAATTCGCCGGTACTTGGCCTCATCTGGATTGTGAATCGGATTCCCTGCCTCCCAGCAGCATAACGTTACTTTCAGGTCTTGAAGCTTGGTTGGGTGCTTAGAGCGACGGGCCGGGTTGGACCAACGAACGAGAGGAGCGTTTTGCATGCTGCAACGAATTCCGCATCGGTTGAGCACGAGCTTTTCAGGTTCACCAGCGCGACCTTGACACTTCTGGTAAGTTCGTCCGCCTAACCCCCCCAAAAATGTTTCAGAACGGAGATTGCGCCAACACGCCTCTGGACGCGCTCGCACAGGTTGCTTGCACAGCAGTCCGGAAGTGTCGTGGAAAGCATACCAGGTCATCTTGCGCTGCCTCAGAAGATACAGCGGGCGTCCCAGTAGACGGCGGTTTGTTTCTATCGATCGCATCGCGCAGCTTTGCAGGGTCAGCGCCTGTAAAGCTGTGTACACGTTGCGAATTACGATATAGATGAAACGTAGGAAAGGCCCGAATCGCAGCTTCCATAGCAAGCGCCTTGTTCTCGCCCGACGCCTCGGTATCGACTTTTGCAAAGATGACGTCTTGGTGCTCTTGCGCCAATGCATCAAAGTGAGGCGCCATACCCCTACACGGACCGCACCACGGGGCATACCAATCCACGACTACCAGCTTTGAGCCCTGCACCCATGGCGGGAGGCGATTATGAGTTCGACTCAAAAACGGGGCCAAAAAAACGATGGTCAGACGAGACGCAGTACACAGAGATGCAGACATGTCTGGTAACCTCACCGCCGTAGTGAGAAGCTGGCGCATTTCAACAGATCCTCGAAGAACTTCGTGCACCTTGCCGGCCAACGGCGCAGGCCCGGCTGGTGACGATGCATCACCTGTCGAGGCAGAGCCGCCTGGACTTCCTCCTGCGAGCGACGCTGATACGACCAAATGTAGAGTAACACCTGAGCGAATTGAGTACGAGGCCAGCGTCTTGGCATTATCCAGGACTTTGCCTGAAAAAATAAGCCTTTGCGTGGCAGGGGCATGGCCCATCGAGGCCTCGATCGCTTCCTTCAAACGCAGCACTGTCAACTCCTTTGACGGAACACTTACCGACTTGGCACCCTCGCCTGTGTTTGACTTGATATTAAGGACAAGCTCACCATCCGAAGAACCAGCGTCTGAAGACATCGCTTTGGAGGACGGGGACGACGCCACGGTTGATTTAGATGCAGTCGTAGCCTCTGCTGAACCGTTCCCAGCAAGCGCGGTCTTCGATGTGGCTGTCTCTGCTGCTCCCGTTGTAGCAGGGCGAGAATCGTCCCGTGCATGGTTTTCAGCTGCCGCTTTCTGCGCTTGCTGCGCCTGAAACGCAGCTTTCTCTGCAGCGTCTCGCTTTGCAGCAGAATCCCGCGCCGCCGTCGCTTCGGCCTTGGCCGCTGCTGCTTGGGCTGCTGCCGCCTTGGCTGCTTCTGCCTCAGCAGCGGCCGCCTCAGCTGCAGCCACCTTAGCCGCTTCGACCGCCTGTACAGCGCGCTTTTCTTCCTCTGCGAGCCTAGCCACCTCATGCCCCACGTTCTTCGCCTGACAAACCCACAGCCGGATGTTAGATGCAGCTCCCGTGTCATGGCGGGGAATTGGACTAAAACCTCTTGCTCGATAGTAGAACGACTGGCCTCCAACGCATCAAATCGAGCACAAAGCGCGAGGACTTTAGCCGCCATCTGTTCGCCGTACGTGCGCGACGCTGGGTTCGTGTCTTCGGCTGCCTTCCGCATCTTTGACACCGCGGGCGATACCTGTTTCGACCCAACTTAGCGCGGAAGTTGCACTTGAAAGAGAGGGTTTCTCACGCGAATCAAAGCATATAGACATCAGTATCTTCTTATGGCAAGCCGACTACGTCAGTGCCGGCAGCACGGATCCCTTCTGGCTCTTAAACAGCGAAGAGCACCTCATCGAATATTCTCAAAGCATTGTCCAGCTGGCGCTTGCGCTCCTTCACGTCAGAGCCCACGATACTATCTGGAGCGATTGTGGCCAACAATTTCTCAAGCTCTTCGACAGCTTGCTCGGTACGCCTGAAGAGCGTCATCGCCCCTAATCGGCTGTGACCTGTCTCCTTGACTTGTAGCCGGTTTTTTTATCCCTGGGCCCGCCTCCGAGATCTGGCCAGATGAAGAAGCAGAGCAGGACCTCTGGAAGAGTTGAGAACCGCTCCCTTCCTGGAGCTGAACCGTTCCGCCAGGAGAGGAGCGGCTCAAGAACATTCCAAGTGCTCTAGAGGTTTATCTTTGATTCTTATGGGCATCAAAGCACTGCAACAATCTATGCTAATCCCATCCATGTGATGTGAGGTGAAGAACTGCAATCGCTTTTCTGATTTCTCCAACCCCTGTCGCTACGATGTGGTAGTTGCAGGGGACGCAACGGCCATTTTCGCAAGCTTTGAACCCTCAGGTGTCAATCTAGTCGCACCGTAGGCGAAACAACGTCGCTTTGTTTATGAAGGATCGCAAACGTGTCAAGAGCTAGTGCGAGCCGTGCTTCGCCGGAGCACTTTCGCGCTAGATGCGGTGCCCAATGGTTCACGACAGGTCCCGCAATGCGAAACAGAGCGGTTGTGCGTTCACCAAACATTGCAGCGCCCACCGCTGCTGTCGGGGTTTTGTAGCTGCACCAGCATTCGCGTTGCCCTGTACGTCAGCATATTTGTTTGCGTGGCTAGATCGACCGCCTCGTCACTTCAGGGCGCAGGAAGTTTCTTGAAGAGAGCGGGCCAGTCCTTGGTCGGAATGCCGGCGCCAACTTCCTTACTGACGATGTCGAAAGAGCGGTTGGACACCAGGTCCTTGTGGATCAGGGACTGGATGACCACCTGCCAACCGCACCGCCCACAGAGGTGAGTTGCGACCATCGCTCTTTCGACGCCCTGATCCATGCTACCACAAAACACGCGGGATGGTAGCAACCTCGGCAACGTCCGCACGCGGGATCGAGCGTGTGGCGCCGAGAGACTCGAAGTTGTCGAGGAGATCGTCGTTGACCCCCACCACGATCTCCCGCTCCCCGCCGACCTTGTTCGACAAACCGCCCGGGTGAATGATGGTATAGTCCACGCCACAGTTTGCAAGGTACTCTTCAGCCTTGGCCTTCCAAACGAGGATGTTGCCTCCGCCGATCTTGTTCAGGGTGTTGTCTGGCGTGTTCTTGCTGGGCGACACACCCATCGAGCTGACGAGCACAATGTGGTTCACCCCCATTTCCTTCGCCACATCAATTTGCTGTTTCGCTCCGATCCAATCAATCTGCTCGGGCGTGTCGTTGTAATAGAAGTTGGGCATGCGCTGCCGTCCAATGATCTTGCTCAGGAGGGTCTTGAAGATCTCGCGCTTGCGGAGCTTCGGAACTCCCGAGGTGAGGATGACCAATGCGTCGCACTGATCCATTGCACGTTTGAGGTCGTCAGCGTTTCGGATGTCACCCACGAAAACCTCGGGCTCCTCATCATCTGCGGGCATCCCCATCTCGCGGAGCTTCTTGTTCTGCGCCTGGATCGCTGGGCTGTCTCCAAGGGAAGCACCGGTCCGCTCAAGTTTCTGCGCGCTCTTCTCATTGTGCACAAATCCCTTGACAAAGAACTCCTTTTCCATCTCCCGCATCTTGGTGAAAGTGAGAAAGCCGGTGCGCCCAGCTGCTCCGGTGACGAGGACCTCCTTGGGAACACCAACCAGCATGCGTGCAGCCTGCGCACCGGTTGCCTTCGGGCGGCGCAACCCCATCGAACCGTGCATCGGCGCGAATGCTGCGGCATTGCCTGCCCAAGCTAGAGCCAGAAGGACCCCACATGATGTGCGCATCCCTACGACTGCTTCGAGGTCTCTCTTGAATGAAACTCTGACGTGCCCGAAGGACTGGAACATCAAAATCCGGACTCGACATTTACAGCACCCATCTGCTGTCCCCGACACATCCGACCGCGCTTGCCAAACCCGAGGACCTGCACGCATCACCAGTGAGGTAGCTGGAGGCGCTGGCGCGAAGGCTGGTCCAAAGGGCGGCTTCCTGGCTGTGTGGAACCAGGGATTGCGCCCTGCAGCGTTGGGTTCAGCACGCCCTGCAGCTGCTGGCATATCCTGCGTGCCAACTTCAGGTCTTTTGTGCCGTGCGTGTTCGGCCTCGCATCCTCTCAGAGACACGTTCGGCGGGAATGAGGTGTGAGTTCAAGGTGTGAGCGTGCGGGATCAAAGTATGCAGGGCCATCCGGGAGCGGACCGCCCTGCTGTGGGGGGGGCTTACTCAGCGGGCAACTTGATGGGAAGCCGTGGGGTTCGAGAGGCTCTTGGCGAGTTGACGAAAAGCGCTCGCGGGGTGAGGCCTGATCCCCTCAAGCGTCATTTTTTTGGATGCGGCGGGCTGGATCTTGTGTTTCGTTGTCCGCGTTTCCAGCTGGCGGCGTAGGTGGCAGTGGTTTTACATCTCTGCCACAGTCGCGGCAGAGGCTGTGCAACCCTGTCTTTCTGGACATAATCACACAAGGCTATTTGTTGACAGGTCATGGTGTCAGAGGGGCAGCGGGCGCTTCGCCGGCGGATCCATGCACTGTCTATGGCTGGACGGCGGATGCTGAAGCACACGAATGAGCAAGTAGTGTGGCAGGATGGCTGCTTCTCTGTCAGTGCTGAGGCGAAGGTATGCCGGCCCACAAGGACACAAAACACCACCGCCTGGTTTGGATGGGAATTAATCCCGCATTCTATATACACCGCCACGGTCATGGTGCTGGCGTGTGACACAAAATGCTGCGCGGTGAAACGTGGGACTGGCAGTGGGACGAGACTCGTTGCGGGCGCGACGTTGTGCTTTCTAATGGGAGTACAACGGTTACCCGATCCAACGGAAACGAGTGGGGCGGCGTACTAGGAGCGCAGCTCTTTGTACATGGCACTCATTCTTTCACCTTTGTGATCAACAAGTGCCAAACCGACTACGTGTACGTGGTGCGTCTGTTACTCTCTTTATACTTCCTGCAGAGTGGTGCTTATCCCTCTAGATGCCCACTCAGAACAGTGAACGTAAGCTGTCGCGATAACAGGGGATTGCATACGACAACGTCGATCTGAACGACAATTACAATGGACGCAACATTGTGCTTCGTGCAGGGGATGGCTCGCTGCGCGTGCTCTCGTCCTCGCAAGGGTGCTACGGAGGGTATCGTACTGGAGACGTGATCCGTATTGAGGTTGATATGACTGAGAAGGTCGTCGTATTTTACAAGAATGATCAGAGGCTCTGCCACGCATCAGGTCTCGCGGGTCCCGTCAGGTGATCTATCGGGCCGCCTCCAGTGCCCTCAGAACTTGCCTGAGATGCTAAGATTTGGCGTGATGTTGATGTGCACGTGTTCTCTGCAGGCCATTCGTCTCGATCGGATCGCGTGATGTGGTCATCACTATGAAGAGTCAAGACCCAAAATCACTACTTGAAGACCCTGTTGTGACTCCTCCATCGCCCATGATGGACATCGCTCTGCGAACCGGACTCCAACTTGTTTTCTCTCTTCTTCTCAAGGTGGGCTCACCAACCTTTCCGACCGGAATCTGGCATCTTTGTCTTCATTGCGTGTTGCAACTTTGGTTTTACCAGATCTTAAATACCGTTTGCATGCCTTCACAGGAGGACAACGCTCGCATTCGTATGCAAATGTTGAACACGGCGTTTACTGCTCTCCGTTCTCTTGCGCCACTGTCTTTTTTTCGGGAGGCCAGTGGCATCAAAGTAGTTCCCCGCTCACTTCAACCTGGGCCTGTTTGCGACAGTTTGATTCACTGCTGGCCCGACGGTGTGTAGGACGATGCTCTCACGTCAACAGCAGAGTTCCTATCCGAAATACTGTCACAGAAGAATGGCGAAGCCGACGAGGTTGTTGCCAATTGTCAGAACTTGCCGAAAGCTTATTTGGATTGAATGCTCCCGTGTGCTGAGGCCATAGTCCGCATTCATACAGGAACGCAAGATGGCAGCACTGGTGCTGCTTGAGCTTGCTGTAGCGCGCGGGTCACTATCGTTCACACTTTCGGTGATGATGCACCTTGAGGAGGGCTCATTATTTCTTGATGCTTCCGCATTACCAACCCTACGGAGGATCGGGAGCATCGAAATGGTGACGGATCTGAAGGTTGTCTACCCGGCACTTGTCACTTTGATGTTCTGACAATTTTGCAGTTAGTGGGCGTGATGAGTGTTGGTGTGCCGGCTTAGGAACCGTGACCCCGACCAGGTCCGCTCCCTCTTTTTTGAAGGACCGTCTGTACCAGAGTCACCTTCTCTGCAGCCGCCTCAAGATCGACGTTCAGGCAGGATGCCGTTCAAATTTACCCCCCTCCGCTGGTTCCCTTTAGGTTCTTGGGGAATCGTGCCGATTGCGAAACCTTATGCTTTCAGATTTGGGTGGGCCTGCTAAGACACTACGCGGGCTAATTCATACTTCTGACACTACAGGCGAAACGGAAAGGCCACACTGGACTACGCCGGCCAACCCGACTGACACGTCGCAGTCTGAGTCGCATCCGTCAGGGATGCAGCCGCAACGGCAGTCGCACCGAGACCAACAGACCCCACCTCAGCTTGGGCAGCAAGTTCCAATCGCTTCGCGGCCTCGATCCCCGTCGCCGGCATCGCACGGCTTTGCATCTTCAGACGGTGTGAGAGGCGAGAAGTTGGATGATGCCTTCCGGGTAGCTAATCAAACAAGCAGCGCCCGTGGGATGATGGACGCTTTGATGATTGGCGGTGAGGCGGAAACGGTATTGGAGCGTGAGGGTGGAGGTGCCATGCTACACAGTGTCGTTGTGTTAGCCCAACTTGAGCGTGCGGCTTCCCGTCTCAAGACAGGACACACCTTTCTAGCGCCATGCGCTGTCGACGCGCGCCCTACGACAATGAGACAGCTTTACGCGCTCATTGTTCGGTACTCACCGGCAGAGCCAGCATCACACGCTGACGGCACGCGATGGGGTATGTCTCTCCCACGCTGCTGTATGCTGCCCCTGTTTCACGAAAAATCATTGTGTCATGCGTCGATGATGGTGGGCTTTGATCCCATGAAATACGTGCCGCAGGACGGTACATTTTGACGGCCCTTCTGCGGCTGCTTGCACTTAACTTTCGCCAGCTCCAGCGCCTTCCGAGTCCCGACACTCTAGAAGGAGCTCTTTTAGGGCAGTTGCGGTCTGCGCTTCTCAACCTTGTGGGGTTCTCCCATGATGATTCGTCTGCATCAAATGCAAATGGGCACACCTCCGATGTGCCTGACGATTCAGAGGCTGCTATTGGGCTCTGTCGAGTCCAGGAGGAAGCGGTGGCAGCGCTACGTGCAGGCAACCATCATATTCAACAACCAAACAAAGATTGATTGTTTTGTGTGTGATGCGACCTGATGTGACTTCTTCCTGACCAGGAACCCCCGTGCTCTTCAACGACCCGGCCGAGCTCGTGGGACTCCTCGATGTCATGCTTCCAAAGCAGTGCGCAAACAAGGCGTCAGGTATCGTTTCTTTTTCGGCCAATGCCTGTTCAGAGCCTTCTGAAAAGGATGATGCTGTGACCTCGATGTTTGCCATCAAAACACACTTCTGACAAGTTTTCTCGTTTGTAGCAACGGAGGAGCACTTTCTCGTCATGTTGCTCTCCTACCTTGCGAAGCCTCCGGTCGTTTGGAGGGTGCTTCAACTAGCGACCTCAACAGCTCCACCTGCTACAGCTTCCGGGGCTGCTCCTGCGTTCACTCGACCGTCTTCTGCGTGCATGGCGCGCGGAGCATCATCTACGGGCGTGGCGGGGTCATGTCCAGACAAGGAGCCAGGAGCAGCGCAGCGCCCAGCTTGCACTCGTCTCGTCGAGTGCCTCTTGGACTGCGTCTTACACCACCTTCAGGCAACCGTTGATCTCGGGTCAGCAGGATCGGTGGCGGAGGCGCAGATTATTCCGTCGGCCTGCATCGAGGTGCTTGTTGTCGCATGGCGCATGCAACTTGCACACTGGGCTTCAATGCAGGCCAACAGCGCAGAGGCAGAACAGTCTTTAAAGGTCTGCTCAGACATGGCTAGCGCAGTTCTGCAGCATGCGGAGGCGGTCGTAAAGGTTGGCGAAGATCTCATCACTGCTAGCGGGAGTGCTGCGTTTTCGGCAGCAGATGGCCTTCTTGAAGTCTCCTTGGTGGCCAAGCTGCTACCAGAGGTGCTTGCTGGCGTGAGTATTCTCCCGCCCGATGCGCGGCTCGTCTCGACCATGACTTCGATTCTTGCTTCGCTTGACACTCTGGTTGAGTGCCGCGCTGCAGTCCCGTCCTCAGAATCTGCAGACGTATCGAAGGAAAGTCATGCGGTCGCTTGCCTGAAAACACAGCCGGAGATTGCGGCAGAAGTTGTGGACAGTCCGCACCCATGTGGAACCGAATCTGGTGTGTGGAGACGCGTTGTTTGCATCCCCGATGCTGCCTTTTTGCTGGTGGAATTGGACGATCTCTGCGCGACTGCAGGCTGCGACGAGTGGGTGGACATTTTTGACTCACACAGCCACTTCGTTGCGGGACCCTTCAGCGGAATTCCGCGATCCCAGGGTGGCTGTTGGCCAGAAGACGTGGTGCTGGTATCAGGCGACACTGTTACAATTTTGCTACATTCTTCATCACGATCAAGCGGTGGCCGGGCTTCGTTTTCGCCCCAGGGAACCGCATGGGGACTTCGCGCGAGTGTTAAGGGATACTCTGGGGTTGGACTTTCGATAGAGTGCTCCGAGGTGGTATTTCAAGGTGGCGAGGAAGCTTCGGAAACCGAGCGTGGAGTGACTCCACTTTGCTTGCCAGAGACCGTCGTGCTCTCTCAGATTTCTTTCGACCCGCGTGCCTCTTTTGGCGCATTTGCCCGACTCTCACTTACGACAGGCAGTGTTACCCGCAATTTTGCAGCAAGCGAGGTTTCCCCGTCGACAGCAGCTGGTGGCAACCGAGCGGAGGACGGGGCCGAGCCTTTACCCTCGTCTCCTGTAATCACAGTCGAGCCAAATATTCGATTTGACTTCACTTCATTGGGGAACACAGCACCTTCAAGCCGGCTGGACATGTCAGACCATGATGAGTGGGACAAAGGTTCGAAGGAAGGAGGAATCATTTGGAAGGGTCTTGTCTGTTCTGTGCTCGTGTCACGTTCTGCAAAACCGCACTGGCTTGTTGAAGTTCTTCGTCTTCTTGCGTGTGTTTCTGCTCAGACGGTTGGCACAATGGTGGGGGGTCGAATTGCACAAGAAAAAGAGGCGACCTGTAAGAAGTGGATTAATTCAGAGTTACTGCGCATGGGACGCGCTTCCGCTACAACAGCGCCCGACCTGGAGCGTATGCCTTTCAATCTGCCAGGCCGTCCGCACGCTCTGCGGCAGAATCCTGCGCTTGACCGGTTGGAGAACACATGCGTTGCGGCAATGCTGCACCATGTGGGGTTACTTGATTCGGTAATTGCGCACGGCGGAAGGAACTGGAACGACTCCTCCGTCGCACCGGAATTGTCCAAGAATCTTGCTGTGCTTCGAAAGATTGCTTTGCAGGCAGGAAAGGTACGCCGCGTGGTGATGCAGGCGCATGATCAGATCATTGCTGCAGTTGATGACGCCGCAGCTGTTGCGGATTCAGCAGCGGCAGGGGCTCCGGACGCATCGTACGAGACTTTGTGTGCGCCATATCTTGCGCGTGCACGACTGCTCCTGGACTTTGTTCCTGCCCTGCTACACAGGCCGACCGCAAGATATGCTGCTGAGTCAAGCACATTGAGTCCGTATTCAAGTCCAGGCAAGGTTGAAGACAGAAGTTTTGATGCACCGGTAACGCCAGAGAGCACAGCCACTTCGTCCAGCCCAAGTCCGAGCAAACGGTGGCAGATGGCTGTACTCAAGGTCATTGGAAATGCCTCTTCGCCATCGCCAAGCAAGGTCGCAAAGGATACTGTTATTGCGAACAGTGACAAAGTCAGCCACTCTGGCTGGGAGGCTATCCTTCCGCTCCTACAAGTACATCGTGCGAACTGGCGTATGGCAAAATTCATTTCATCGCGAATGGATAGCGTCGTTGAGCAGACAGCTTCATTTCTCTCTTCTGAAGTGGACACTGAGGTGATGTTTTTGCTCCTTGCTCGTCGTCAGGAACGAGCCGAAGAGATTGAGAAAGGCTTACAGTATTTGACAGAAATGCTGCGAGCAAGAAAGGGTCGGATAGGACGGCAGGAAATGCTGCACGCTTTACTCAACTCGAACTGGTCCTCAAGGCATTATTTGGAAGACATTGCTGCGTCCTCGTCTGCCGCAATTGGACGAGTCCGTGCCCTCTTCAATGGCGTTTGCAATTCGCTTGTGCATGTGCTTGTTGACCCGTCTTCATCGTGCGAGCTACGTGATTTTTCGGCAACTGCCCTCGCAATTGTACTTGACTCATCTGACTTGACCTACCTTTCCATCCTTGGGCTCCCCGGAATTCTTGCTGAGTTCGTTGCTTCACACGGTGCCTCTCTTCATCTCTCTGTGGCGAAGCAGCATTCTTTGGGTGGTGGTACCACAGGAGCTCGCTGTCTTCCTGTGCCGCTTGGCAACATCTGGTACGGACTGCAGGAGGTGGATGGTAAGCAGTGGGAAATGGCGATCCGCCTCTCTCGTCATGAGGAAGGCCTCAAGGGAGCGGGTCACAACTCCCACGGAGCTTTCACGATTGAAAAGGGATGCGCTACTGTCTCTGAGTCTCGCAAGCTTGAGTTTGAGGCGCACCACTCTGGAAATCTTCGCACAGTATTTCGTGCAGAGGTGCACTCGGAACCCATAAAAAACACCTTATCTGTTTTCGTTGTGTTCACACTGCTGCGTTGCCCAGGTCTCTGGGCGGACGATGAAAGGAAAGTGGAGTGGCGGGGGCAAGTCGGGGGCTATGGTGCTCTACAGAACACATCGTATTCCAGTCCCTCGATCTTGGTGCGCCTCCAACTCACTCTTGAGAATTTGAAGGTGGTGTTATTCCAAAAAACTAAAGCGGTTGTTGATTTGCAGGTTCGGTCGCGTTAACAACGCATTTATTCGCTTCGACGGGCGTGCGGTGGCCTTCACTGGGACCAATCAGATTGGAGTTGTGCAGGCGGACCAACCACTGACCAAGGAAAACCCGTACTTCGAGGTGCAGGTGCTTGACAAGGGAAGCGACTGTGCAATCGCTGTTGGAGTTGCGCACCGCGACTATCCTCTCGATCAAATGCCAGGGTGGCGCCAAGGTTCAATCGCGTACCACATGGATGACGGAAAGCTGTTTTTTCAGCGCGGACAAGGCCAACGCTTTGGTGACAAGTGTGGTCAGGGCGATGTCGTTGGTTGCGGCATCGAGCTAACCGAGGATGGTGATCGTATCACATCCGTGTACTGGACCAAAAACGGGGAGCTGGCAGGTCGCGAAATTTGTGCAAATGCTCTCAGCCTCCCTCTGTATGCATCACTGGCGCTTCATTCGGAAGGCGAACGTGTTTACGTCTTTGAGGCGCCCCCCCCGGCATGCTTGGCCTCCTCAACAGTTGGTCAGGTCAATGCTGCTGGAGAACCAGTGCGGCTCGGAACAGAGAGAGGTTTTACGCATCTTTACTACTGCGGTCAGAGACATACAGCTAGTTCACGTCCTGGAGGAACAGATGCCACCTGCGGACCAGCAGGTGGCGCCCAGTGTGCAGCCTGCGAGTCACTACAGGACTCTCTGGCAAGCCGACAAGATTGGGACACAACCAACTTTACTGGCGACGAGGAGAAGTGCACCGCTGACTCTCTCATTGCCCCACGTGAGGCGAGGGGAAGTCCTTCATCCGATGCGGATGCTAAGATGGTGTTTGCTCGAGACTCGGTCTGGCGACTGCTACGTGTCTTGCTGCTTCAGGCTTCTGATCAAGAAGGTGTGGTGCATGGCAATTATGCGCAGAGCCTATGGATGACACTACTTGCAGCGATCCAACAGCAGGCAGCGCAAGTCGAGCGTGTGCAGCCAGAGACCGCGCGTAATCATGGCAGGATTGCGGTTGTTGGAAAGCGCTGCATCGAAGACCTTAAGGTGTCGAGTGGGCAGGAGTCTTCGGGGGTGCTACTAACTGATGAGACTTCGGATGGCGACGGCTGGACGAGCGTTGGTGAGGGACCGGACCATTGGCTGCAGCTGAACCTGCGCCCGGAAGTGTCATTGCATCGTCTGAGCGTCTTTATCGACCGCGCCGATGGACAAGTGTGCCCCGCGGAAGTCAAGGTGTATGCAGGCGATAGTGACGCGCTGCTACGCCCAGTTCATGAGCTTCAAGTTGATACACATGTATCTGACGGTGGCCCGATGGAGATCGTTGCGCTTGAGGGCGCAGATGAGACATTCAACGTCGTTCGCGTGTGGCTCAAGGGCGTTGGGGGAGGGCAAGTCCGTGTTCGGCGTGTGCATGCTGCAGGCTTCGTGTTCTCCAATTCGGGTGCAGTTCTAGGTCCGTCAGCGGAAGAATGCGGGATCATCAAACGTGTCGAGGTCTCGACAAACAAGGTTGCAAAGAAGTTTTTGACCGATGGTCGCCAGGACACGTGCTGGCAGTCAGATGGACGCTCAGGGCAGCACTGGATTCGCCTTCATGTGGAGCCTGATGCGATTATAACTACTCTTGCTATTTTGGTCAACGCCAATGACGGCAATTACTGCCCTTCCCTGGTCGATGTTTTCGTGGGCGATTCATCCTCGAATCTGAAAAAGCTTCGTACATGTCAACTTGCTCCGTCAGGCTCGCAAAAGTGCACTCTGCTGGACAAATGCTCAGTAAGCTACCGTTTTGTCCAAATCAACATTCGGGAGAACAATGGCGGCTGTGACTGCAAGGTACGCGGCGTGATTCTGAATGGGAGAATCTCACCTAACAAGTGCTCGTCAGCAAACGATGACAATGCAGCCCAGATTCTGCAAGAGCTGCTCGCGACTGCTCATGCAGCGACCAAGGGACGCACCCTCGGTCTTAAGGCTGCAGACTCGAAGGCCTGGATCACACATCTTGCGCGGCTCATCCAGCTTCCTGAGTTCAATGAGGTCACGCGAATCAAAGCTGCATCTCTCATGCATCAGCTTTGCCGAGCGTGGGGTGCAGAGCTTTCCTCTTCAGATATGCAGGATGTTACACATGCTCTTGGCGACACCATTGCACATACGTCAGAAGCATGCGCAGTAATGCGTCCGCTGTCGACACGGCATCTTTGCCCACTGCGCGACCTGCATGCTGCACTGGTGGATATTGCTGGAGCACTTCTCGCGATCCCTGCGTGGGAGCAGTACATGGTGCCTATCATTCGTTGCTCATTTACGCACCTTCTACATCTTCTTGCGCCACAGTCAAACAGCGCGCCTGCTCGGCGGTTTGACTTTGTCGAGGTGTGGTGGAGCGGAAGTCAAGACGCAATGCCTCTTAAGCAGGGTGCAAATGCTGTCGATCGTGACCTCTCTCGTCCATCATCGCACTCGCAAGCACGTATCACGCTCTTCTCAGCCTGTGCACCAGAACCACATCGCATGCTACTCAACGTGACCGGCCGTCGCGGCGACGGCCGCGGTGACGCGCCAGCCCGCTCTTACCATATTGAAAGTTTCGAGGCATCTCCGTCTGCCATACAAGGTGCAGCCATATGGCTGCGCGTACTGCACTCTGGCTCCCGACGCGACGCGCCAGCTCTTGAGCGGCATCTGTTGTCAGATCTAGTTGACTTTGCGTCGCGCAGCGGTGCCGCGGTACTCGTGCAGTCTCTTGACATTCTTTCACAAGTGATGAAGGGCGAGGCGGGTGTCCAGTCGCCCGGGCAATTTTCGGGCGTTTCGCTGCCCACAAATACGCCTTGGTTTGTTCGCGTGGGATGCCTCACGCCCGATGGCCCTCGACTTGAAAGCACAGAGTGGGTTCTGCTCTGCCGTTCTGCCGTCTCGCCGATCGTTGCCCCTTCGTCCGGTGGATTCGGCACCTTCACGCCTCTTCAACCCTCACCGTCACCGCGCGCCCTTCCTTCACCAGCGAGTGTTGCGCTTCCAGGCGTTGAGCTTGTCGGCAACCTTTCGGCACGCGCCTCAGCAGAGGTGAATCGTTCCATATTTAAGGATCTACTCTCCGCACTGCTTGCTGCATCGTCGCACCCGGTGGAATGTGCACGACCACTTGGACTGCGTGTGATCCATTCGCGCCTCGCGCGCGCGGTGTATCAATTGTTGCAAGTGCCTGAGTGTCTGGAAGTTCTTGTTGATCCAGAGGAGGGCAAGGCGAGCCGCTCTCTGCTTCTTGAGCTCGGTTCACACTCAGTCCGTGCGCCATTACATCTCTCTATTTCACAGCTACTTTCGAAATCAAACTTTCTCTGTCAACGTCTTGGGCCAGACCTTGATACGGTACTCGCCGGCACGCTGATTCCAGAGACACTGTTAGATCGTCGGGCGGGTGCGGTGGGCGAGTCTGCCAGTGAGGTGCGGCGCGTTCTCTCGACGCCTTCGGGCGACGAAGATGATGTTCACTCGAGCAGATCGGTGGTCTCGCCAATCGGTGGAACGCCGCCGCCCGTGGAGGCCCAACTTGAAGATGTCTTTGATGACGAGGATGTTGCAGACGGAGAAGATTCGGACTCGGAAGAGCGCGAAGTCGATGACATGGTTTCCACACTTTTTGGAGATTCCTCTGCATCGGGGACTGCTGAGGAGCTGCTCCTAATTGAGAAGAGTCCGAAGCAGCAGCCAAAGACGCTCGCGTCAGCACAGCAGTGGCAGCGCAAGCTCGGGCGTTTGCGCTCAGGCCAGCTCATTGCTGAAGCGGCAGCAACGGAGGATGCGATCGCCATCTACTTCGCACGTCTTTCGCTGCTCACGGTGCTCAACTCATCTGCAATGAGCCCTGCAGCGCCGCCACCCATGGAGCTGGACGTCGAGACTCTCGCCACGCTGCTGCGACGGCTCTTCAGAACCATTCGCCCAGATCTTTCGGCTGCAGCTTGGTCACCTGACCTGCATCAGCGGCTGCAGGGCGTTCTTGAGTCGCAGATGCGTCGCAGGCGAGTGCTGGCTGCCGATGGTAACGCAGTATCACGCGCTGCTGACAAAAACAGTGAGACGGAGTCGACATTTTGCTCAGAGACGGTTGCGCACATGACCAGGCACGCCTGTTTGCTCTTGCGTTCCCTCGCGGCGCAAGCAAAGGTTTCTCCAGGGGCGCCACCGCTGGCACGCATTTCTTCCATTGCGCTTGAGTCCAAACACAATTACTCACCCAACACGCGAATCGCCGTTATGGTGCGCCTTCCGACGGCAGCGTCTATTCGATGCTCGATGGATTCGCGTTCCACGACCAAGCGTGACCGCGACAAGCTTCAGATCTGCCATGGCACGCCTTTGTTGTCGCGCGTCGTCGCCTGCTTTCACGGGCAGGCGGGCTCGGGCTGGGCAGCCACCAATGTTATCCGCGGGAGCACCTTCATTCTGCAATTCGAAACTGACGGCTCGCCTGGTGAGTGGGGTTTCCGCTTGGTCGTGGAACCGCTGGACGCAGAAGGCCAGCCCATGACGGTGCCGCTGTGTGCAGTCGAGTCGCTGCCATCATACCCGCGAGGCACGCGTGGCAAGCTTGATGTAACGCTGTGCGGGGACTTCCCGGACACCGGCGACGCGTCGCTGCTGTTGTCCTTCTCTCAGGACGTGCCCCCGGAGGTGCCGCCGGGGTCTCCGTCCCCCGGGCGGCTCAAGCTTTCGGCCTCTGGTCAGACCCACGTCTTCCAGGAAGGCTTCAGGTGGAAGCCTGTGGAACTCCGCGGGACCTCGCGTTTCACATTGGACTGGAAGACGCCTGCTGCGTCGGCTGGCGCTCAGGGTCGCATGGAGTTCAACCTCAAAGCTGAAATTATACAGCCGTCAGTGACGCCAGAAGGTTCCGAGACGGAAGCGGGTCCGGTAGGCAGGGCCCCGTCGGGCGAGACACTGCTCCCGGTCGGGCCCTCGGATGGCGACTTTGTCGCATGGGTGCTTGTTGCGCTGTGCGCCCCGACGACAGGCTTGCTGGCCCGGTGTGGGGAGCCGATGGAATGGACCCAGACGCTCATTCTTGAGGTGACTGAGGCGTCGCTGGAAGCGGTGACCTCGGTGCGACCAGCACTGAGGACCGCGCTTCTTCGCGCACTCGCGACCTCAGTGCGGGGCTCGGGCTCCGCGGTTGTCCAGCTGCTGTCGAAGCGCTCCCTGCGTGCACTGCGAGTGCTCCGCGAGGCAGCGGTGTCGCAGTACGCGACAGAATTGCCGCTCGTCGGCTCGCAACGCGTCCACTTCTCGACGGCTTTGCAGTGCCTCGTCGAGGTGGTCGCAGCGCTCGATTCGGGCCCTGTCAAGGACATTGTTGGCATGTCGCGGGCAGAGCTGGTCCGCGCGATCGAGGCTGTGGATGGTGCTCCAGCCACGGCACTGTGCCGTGCGGTTCTACAGGGAAATGCAGAGCAGGTTCAGTGGTGCTTGTGCCGTGGTGCACGCGCGTGGACGGCGTGCCCAGAGCGGCTTGTGCAGGCCTTTCCGCTGCCGCATTCGGCTTTGCACTACGCGGCGTGGAGCGCGCGCGACGATCTCATCCAGCTTCTATTCGACCGTGGCGGAGACCTTCACGCACAGGACGGCGACGGAAACCACCCGCTCGCGTGGGCGGTCTCGCGCGGGCACAAAGCCACGGTCGAGAAGCTGCTCGCGCTCGGGGCGCACGCGCTGCACCAGAACCGCAAGGGTGTCGACGCGCTGCAGATGACGCGCGCGGCGCTGGCGCAGAGCGCGAGCGGTGCGAGCGCTGGCGCCGTGGAGGGCGTGGAGCCACTCCGCAAGGCGAATGCGCGTGCCATACTGGCGGTTCTCGAGAGACACCTCGCCGAGCTGCCGCCTCTCGCGACGCCCGGTCTTGTGTTGGCGGTCGAGGCAGGGCTCGGCATACCGGATCGTTCGGGGCCTCAGACCCTCGCAAACATCCACCCCCATCCGATACAGCTCACGCTGCGTGCAAATGAGTGGCGCTGTGACGGGTGCACTGTGCAAGGGCAGGGGCTGCGCTACCGCAGCAACGGGCCGCAGTGCGATTTCGACCTGTGCCAGGCGTGCTGGGACGCCGCGTGCCGCTTCCGCTGGCTTGATGCGCGTGATGCTATGGTTGCAGCGGCTGCAACTTCCGCTGTCCAGCAGGACGAAGGTTCCTTTCGCACGTCCATTGAAGCTGTCGCCTCGCACGCGTACAACCCTCTTCCAGAGTCATGGCGTCATGACCAGTGGCTCTCCTCACGGGCGTTCCGAACCAACGACAAAGGTGGCTGCTCCTTTGACTACTTGCACCTCGATGGCACCGCCCTTCTTCGCACCGCCGCGCCAGTCAAGTGCCACACCATCGTCCTGGTTCTTCGTGTGAGTTCGCCAGCTGTGAATTCACGACAGAATTCATCCGACGCGCAGTGTCTCGTCGATGTGGGACTTACTCGCCTCCCCCCATGGGAGTTAAGCTCCTCGCACACCTCGGCTCTTGCGCATCCCTCTCCGTCGCCCGCTCCGGCCCAGACCTCAGGCGCCTCTGCCGCTGGCAGCGCGGCTGCCGCTCGTGGTAGCGGAACACCCTCCGTCCGCTCGGGTGGAGAGATTCCGTCTGAGCGCGGCAACATGGCCGGTGGCTTGCCAGCGCCAGCTATCCGTGTTCGTGCAGCCGCGGCCATGGCACTTGGCAGCGCTGCCCGCGAGGTCGGGGAGGCTGCGCCGTTGCGTGACCGCGCGCGTCTTGCAAGCGAGCGCGCCAATCCGCCAGGAACGCCGGCCGCTGTCAGCGCCGCCGCGTCTCCGCCTGCGACGGTTGCCAGCGAAGGTGAGCACCCGGAACGTCGGGGCAGCGTGGCATCGATGGCGTCGACCCAAGCGCGCAGATTCGGCGGTACCGTGCTGGACGACCCAGGACTGGACCGATCGAGCCCAGGGCGCGCGGGCGGCGGTGCGCCGGGGCACGGACGTGAAGTCGTTGAGGGTGGAAGCGGAGCGCCGCGGGCACCAGCCCGCAGCGAGGCGCTCCGGCCAGATGCCGCGCGGCGCGACCCGAGCGGAGGCGACACGGTGTCCCGGACCGCACGCGAGAGGGAAGAGTCTGGGGCGCTGTCTCGCGACGAGCTCCGGAGCTTTGCCTCGCTCTCAAGCTTTTCCAACACGCGCGCACTTGCCGCTGGGAGGTTCGGCGCGGGTGCCGGGGCTGGCGCCGCAGCAGAAGATGCCTCTCGGCGTGTGCCGTCGGTGGAGCCGCCGGATCGAGTTGGCGGAAACAGCGTGGCAGGGACGGCTGGCGCCGCAGCTCGGCAGGGCATGTCTAGGGTCGTAGACAAGGCGAATCTTGTGTCGGCGCGACAGGTTGAGCGCGCGGCTGGGGCGGCGTGGGAGAAGGTTTATGTACTGGGCGCGAACGACTCGACGCCCAGGCTTGTCCGTGGCGGCGGCTCGGACGAAGCGGGCGTAGTGGCGCCTGAGGACCGCTCGGAGGCAGGTTCAGAGAGCGTGGCGGCTTGCGAAGAGGAGTTTTTGGACGGGACGTGGCAGGTTGTCGTTCTGCAGGCCGCGGAGGACAAGGTCCCTGTGGAACATCTTCACCTGTTTGGCACGCGACGAGGCTCGAACAAGTGCAAAGGCGACCTTGCGGCTGTGCTTGTGTATGACCATGCTCTTGACGACACCGCTGTGACGCGCATCGCGCTTCATCTCAAGGCAAAGTATCGCATCGAGCCCCTTGATGCGGAGCAGCGCTGGGCTGACCGTATTCCGCGGAATCTCCTCATGCGCCGCATGGAGACGATTTGTCAGCAGGAGCCCCCATGGTCCCGCCTGGACATTCCGAAATGGCTCGACCGTTACATCAAATGCTTCCAGGTCGTCGACTCCATCACCGCGGCACGACCGCTACCAAGCTGGTTCAAGGCGGAGATAGAACCCCATCCTACCGGCACGGGGGACCCGAGCACTCCGACACTTCAGTCGCAGACCGCTGGAAAGGCGGTGAAGGGCGAAGAGATGCGAGCGGACTTTGCGGGCGGACAAGCGATGGTCGAGGCACTGTTCGACGCCGCACGTTGTGGAGCAGCGGCGACACTTGACGCAAGCCGGACCAACGTTGAGTTCTCGGGGATGGCGTCCGTTCTGATGACCTCGCCCATCCCGAGCGAAGGGGTCCACGTCATGGAGTTTGAGGTACTCGGGCGCGACCAGTGCTTGGTCGGCGTTGCGGCGCCCGACGTTGACGTGGAAACCTACCTTGGAAACAAGCGGGGTGGATACGGCTTTTTCGCTGCCGAGGGCACGCTCAAGGTAGACGGTGACTGGAAAGGTGGGCACGGACTGGCAAAGTTCAAGCGTGGAGACCGGGTTGGAGTGCACGTCGACATGTCGCGCCGCACGCTCCACTTTTCGATTTCCCGCTGGGTCCCTAAACCAGACGCTTCTGCAGGGGCAGGTGCCTCTGATGCCGCGGCTGCTGGAAGCTCGTCGTCGCAGAACGGCGCTGGCGCGTGGCGCTGCACGGTCCTCGAGCGCGTGGTCGAGGGGCTGCCGTCGCTGCTGCACTTCGCAGTCGGGGGCGCGGCAGGGGGCGAACTGTCAATTGCGGGGGGGAGCACCTCTGCCTCGAGTGGGGAGGAGCGGGTCGCGGCAGCGGATGCAATCGTAGACGGTGGATACGACAACCCCAACTGGCCTGAAGAGCTCGACACGCATCTGGTGGCGTTCCTTAATGAGAAGGCATCGGAGCGTCGCAAGCATCCGCGCAACATCCGATCTTCCGCTCTTGTCGGCGACACTGCGAACGATATATCCATGGCGAGCCTTGAAATGCCACTCTCGCCACTTCTTGCCACCAGTGAGGAGAGTGCTCCGGTGGTGCTCCCGTTTTCGACTGCTACGAGTGCATCTGACGCCGAGGATCAAGAAGCGGGTGCTGCAGAACCTCGCGTTGGAGACGCACACGTGGTGCGAGCCGGTGCTCAGTGGGACGCAGGCAGCGCGCTGCGCGATAGCCCCGGCGAGTCCATCGGTGGTGGGCGCTCCGTCGCCGCCATGCGAGCGCGGTTTGTGGTCCTAAAAAAGCTGGAGTCGCTCGTGGCAGCAACACTCCCGCTGGTTGACCTTGCTCCATGGCACACGCCAGATTCAGCGGTTGGCAGGCTCGTCGCCATCAAGGCGCGGCTCTTCGAGGCCACCAAGTCGCATCTCTGGGACGCAGCTATCCGCCTTACTCAGGAGCGAAAGGAAGACATTCCGTCCGTGACCCTGTACCGAGGTGCGGCGATGCAGCACCGCCGCCGCGGGGCGACTGACTGGCGACACACGGTCTTCGGCCAGCTTTTCCTGGAGCTCGAAGACTCTCCCCTGCTTCGCTCGCGGTCCAAGGGCAAGGGTGCGATGGCATGGCAGGTGTCGTTTGCTGGCGAGGGAGGTGACGATTATGGCGGCCTGTTCCGCGAGAGCGTGCGGGAGCGGGCGGGCGACCTACAGTCGGACGCCACGCCGCTGTTCATCCCAGTCCCGAACTCGCGGCACATGGTCGGCTTCAACCGTGACACGTTCCTGCCCAACCCCGCGTGCCTCTCGCCGCTCCACCTGCGGCAGTACGCCTTCATCGGAAAACTCATGGGCTCGGGCATGCGCACTGCGAACCCTGTCGGGCTGGACCTGCCGCCGTTTGTTTGGCGGCGCTTCCTCGGTGAGGCGGTCGGGCTGCGCGACCTCTCGGGCGTCGACGAGCGCTTTGTCGAGGCGGGCGAGGCGCTGCGCGGCGCGGCCTCGGAGCAGGAGTGGGACGAGCTGCGCCACTCGTCGCTCCCGACCATCATAGGCTGCGCTGCCCCTGGCGCCGCGGCCTTGATGCCGACGTCACCGACGGCGCAGGTCGGCGGAGACGCGGTGGCACTGCCTTCGCTGAGCGCTGACGACGTGCTGGGCTCAGACACGGGCATGGTGTGGACAGTGCGGTCTGCGAGCGGGCGCGTCGTCCCAGTTGGCAAGGGAGGCGCATCGCGCCCGCTGGTCTGGTCTGACCGCCACCGCTTTGTTGCGGCAGCCATCGACGCCAGGCTCCACGAGTGCGACCGCGCCGTTGCCGCCATGAGGCGCGGCCTTGCGAGCAACGTGCCAACACTCATGCTCCCACTCTTCACGCCGACAGAGTTGATGGTCCGCGTGAGTGGCGAGGTGACAGTCGACCTCGAAGTACTCAAGGGCATCATCAAGAACAAGCTTGACGGTGGCCCCAACGACCCGATCATTGGTTGGCTCTGGGCAACTCTGGAGGCGTTCTCAAACGAGGAGCGCAAGCAATTTCTGGGGTTTGTGTGGGGACGCGAGCGTCTTCCGCGCGACACGTCCGGGCTGCAGCTCGAAGTGCGCACCCAGGGGTCGCACGGTGACGAACACCTTCCCTCGTCGCACACATGCTTCAATGCGCTTGACATACCGCGCTACTCATCGCTGCAAGTACTTTCTGACAAGCTGCGTTACGCCATTCAGCACTGCAAGGCGATCGATGCGGACTTTTCTGCGCGTGGCTCCATCGGTGATGAGCTTCTCGATACCAACACTGCAAGAGGCGAGTGGGATGACGATGTCGCCAGCTTGACTCCGCGCGACGAAGGCGAGCCAGGCGCAACCGCTGCTGTAGCTGTAGGTGACATGGAGTTGTCGCTTGACGAAAACTTGGACGGGTGCAGGGTTTCGTAAGTAACCGTGTGACTGTTGTTGCGATCTACTTTGGTCAGGTCTCCCTGACCGTGGTCTGCTTACTAGATCTGCCTACGCTGACCCCACCTCTTAGTTGGACCTCCACATACCAACGGGCTGAGTCAGTAAGTGTGGGCATGAATTTTTATTCAAAACCGTGCCCATCTTGCAGCTATTGCTGCGTTCCCCCAGGCGATGCTTCTGCATCCCATGTGCTGCACAAAGGCGCTGCTTAGAAGAACTGATGCTTCGGCTTCTTCCCCTCGACGGTGTTCACAGCAGAGGAGACGTCAGCCTGGCCCATGTGCCACATCCAGCCGGCGTTGGCCATGCCCATCGCCTGGTGGTTGGCGTTCGCCGGGGAGAGCGACTCGGTGTCGTTGGAGGCGGCGTTCCACAGCTGCGGCGCGAGTCATTCCGTCAGACTTCCTCACATGAGTGTGCGGGTGCATCGCATTCAGTTCGGCCCGGTGACACTCGACACATGCAACTTCGTTCCTAGTCATGCAAACAGATCCAGAAAGTGGCAGCTTCGACGAAAATACATGTGCATGGGGCACACTCTATGATCTCACAGGAACCGACAGTATGGCACGTGTCGAATCCTCGCGTCGGCAGGAAAACGGCAATGCAATGGATTGCTGACACGCAGAGGCTTCAAACCTACTGGTAAGCGGCCACTCTGGTGCCCAAAAAGCTCCACGCAAGGAGCTGAGAACCCCACAGGCAGGAAGCTGAGTGGCCAAGGGCCAGCACTGCTGTACACAACTGCGGGCGCGCAAAGCAGCCCTAAAGCCGACAGAAGGCTTCGCCGAACTAAACAGACTCTCTGCGAAATCCTATCTCCTGGGTTAGACCCCGGGGGATGCGCGCGAGGAAGCGGGGGACGCACAGCCTGGATCATCTTTGTTTGATACGAGAACCGCCGAAGAGCCAACAAGTTGACTGAATGCAAAGTGGGAGTCCACATTTTCACTTTTGTCAACATAATCACTCACTCAAGTCCATATTTTGACCAGTCCGGGCGTTGGGAACCGGACTCCCGAATGTCGTGGGAACCGGACTCCCGGGTCTATAGTAACCATAGACATGGCCTCATCGTTACGAAACTCGCGGACGGATGCTCGGCGCCAACGTTCAAAATAGAAGATGATTGATACATCCGACTCATTTGGGCACAGGAAACACGCGTGGGATTGTTTGCGTTTGTTTCCAACGAATCAAACTACTCACTGACGAGAGCTGCGAGCGTGATGCCGCTCCCCGACCTTTGCAGCCATTCGCTCGTACCACGGCTTCACCTGGGGCGCACGATATGATTCTCAAAATAGCTTCACAATATTTTCAAAGTCATCAGCCCTATTTGGTGCAATCCAGCGCTGCGGGCGATTCACGGCCACAATTGGAGTACCTGTGAGCCTTCCAAAAGGGCTGTTCCCGTGTCGAAGCCCTCTACTGCACGAAGAACCCCGAAGATGCACACGTCTGCGAGATTTGGCTCCACTCCGCCAAGAAACGGCTTCTGCAATTCACAGCACGTGCGGCGCCACACGTGAGGACCACGAACGAGTCACGCAAAACCAATGGCGCGGAATCGAGCCCGGGTTCGGCAAGCACATTTTCAAGCGCCGCTGTCCATTCGTCGAGGCAGTCCATCAGCGCTTGACGTTCGTTTTCAATGCCGTATTTCTTCTTAATCTTGCCCTATTCAGAGACTCGGAACAACGTTCAGGGACTCTGGGTAATGTTGAGGGCAAGCGCACGCCTCAACGCGCAGGCACTTTGTGTCCCGTGCATCTGCACTGGGCGCAGCAACGCACCTGTGCCAGCCACATGGCAGTGGCACCAACAACTTGATTCGAGATCTTGTCAATCATGCTGAACCCTGGAACGGAATGGACATAGCCAAATGCCTGTCCCGTGAAACATTGGTATCAAGGCGCGTCGTTTCCAAATCCGTTGTACAGAGGGCTGGCTCAACTTCCTGAATCCTAGGCCTGGCCTGAGGGTGTGAACTTGAAAAATCACGGCAATGACGCGCGAGGACACACCTGGTATGACTCTTGAAAGTTGCGCGTAAGATTGGGGAACAGAAGCACAGCCAGTTCCTTGTCTGCCCATTTCATCCATTTTTTCACCTCCGGATCGTGTCTTGATTCAAGAAACTTCGTGTCTGCTGCTTTGCGCCCGTCCTGGCAGCCGGGAGGGGTGGGCTGTAACTGCAGTTTGACAATGGAGCGAAAGGCAATGCTCACTAGGTACGGTGCTGAAGAAGGGGGAACAAACTTGAAGAAGGAGCGTGATGAGCTGTTCAAGAATCAAAGGTGAGTCCGCCACGATATCTTCTCCGATCACAGCAGTAGGTACCTTCTTGTACCGGAATGCAGGGTGGTCCTCTGGGAGAGTCTGCGCTCACACACCGCAATCACAGCCGGTCGAGGAACGTTGGAGCGAGGAACCATCGGAACTGTCTCTTACCTGGGTGATCTTGAGCTGGGCTTTGCTGAGCGGGTTCACGTCCTCGGTTGAGTAGGGGACGTTCATGTAGTCAAGCACAGTCTTGATCTAGAAGCAGGGGAACGGGCTCTCATGAGGAGAAATGCAACGTTCACTCTTGCAGCCATCTGCACTTGCAGCCATCTGCAAGCAAAGTCTGTGCAGCGCATTACCTTGCAGCAGAAGGGACAGATTTCATACTGTAGAATCTTAACGTGCTTTCCTTGGAGCGGATTTGCGCTGCTTGGACTCACTGGTGTCAGGTGCAGCGAACACAGACGACCAAGGCACAACGCATACAGATACTTGACTCCTTGTCCAAGACAGATTATCAGTTTTAGGGTGATGCCGTTGTTGAGATGCACTTTCGCGTCTGATTCTAATGCACAGTGCAGAACTGCGGGGGCTCTGGCTCACGCACATCTTTTCCTGACCAGCCTGCGTGGCCACAGATCGGCTCCAGAATGATTCTGCGGGACGTGCAGATAAATAGTGAAACCTATGGGCTCAAGATACACAAGTAGAAATGCAGGAAACGTTTTAGAAACGCGCATGAAAGCTCTGCATGCCCCCATCAGCGTTCTTCAAGCTCTTTCTACAACACCCAAGGAGCACACGGTCACAAAACACTAACTCAGACAACAATCGCCATCTGCAAACGTGCCTGCCACTGGCGGGCGAAACACAGCAGGCGACACGTAAGCTGCTGCAGCAAGCGGCGCAGCGGCTCCGACCGCGCGTGCCAAGCGCACAAGAGCGCGAGAAGTTCCTGCCATGCTCGCCTGGATGAACGGCTCCAACGGTAAAAAAAAGTAAGTTTGTGGCCTTTCCTTTTGAGAGTTCCACCACTGAGGATTCACTTCTTCTACCCCGCGTCCAGATCGCGCAGCTGCATCTCGCAATCAAAAATTTATAATGCTAGAGAGGACGACTACCACAAGACATGATGCCACCAAAACAAGCTCGCGTCTCGCTTCATTCACGTCATCGACCTCTCAAGGAGAAGTCGGAAGTATCCAAGAGTTCAACATCTTCGAACCGTGGCTAGCGTCCTCAGGCTCTGAGCAGGCTCCTAAACTTGCAGGCGTCCAAACGTATGTTCCAGTGGGCACAATTCCACCACCACACAACAGGAGTTCTCATGACAGAAATTCCGATCCAGGACTTCCGGCAGGATTTGGCTTTGCAGCCGAGAGTAATTCTGTGAGGTTCGACATGCTTCTTCGTCGCGCTGAAGCGTGTTACACAAGAGCATCGGAGGATCGCTTCAAGAAATATTGATATGTGTGATTACTATGGCTTCAAGGTTCCAATTGAGGACATGCCGGGTGCTTCTGAGGTGATGGGGACAGCGCAAATCGGATTGTGGGCAATATCAAAAATATCCGTGTCTAAACTCACAAACAGCGCAATTATTTGTATGGCGCTCAGGGCCATGAATGCAATCATAGCTACCGCGTAGCCCGGCATGAGTTGCGACCAGCGACACCCCCTTTGCACCCCGCCCCAGAGCATGACTACTCCTCACAGCTCAAGCGAGCCGGCAGGATGCCGGCAAATTGCCCGGCAGAATCACTTGGCCTTGGCAAAGCCGACACGCTTGTTCTCGAGGTCAAAGACAGTGTAGTAGGGTCCCATGAAGACGTCGCCGAGAATCCAGAAATTGCCCATGCGCTCCGGGAGGTTGAGCCCCATGAATCCCGAAAGGCACATCTTCTCGCCACCCTGATCGATCTGCAGGATGTAATCTTTGGGGTGAAGGGGGAACATGGTGCCAGCCAGTACGATGTTAACGACTGGAAGCGTGTCGAGCGAGCCGCACTCAACAGCCGACTCTCCATTGGGCGACGGCACCTTTTTGCATGCCTGGTGCAGCGCAGCATCGATTTGCTCCTTGGTCGCATTAGACGTCACCATTTTGCGCACCTGACTCACAAACGTTTTGCAAAGAAGGCACTGCGCGCCTGGGCAAAGCCCTGCGGAAGTACAGGCTGCCTTGGGGTCGAGGTTCTGAACGATGGCATCAATCAGCGTCTGTTCGTACTGGTCCACCAGCTCATCGCACTCTGCCTCAAGCACACCAACAGCCCCGATCATCTTGTTGAGCTTGGCAATGGCGTCAACGGGGCCAGCGAGGAGGGACGTCCCAGAGTCCTGAGGACGGCAACGGGATGCGGTGCGTCAAGAACCAATCAAGTGCAAGTCAACGTTCAAAACACACATGCGCACCAGTGGCGGGTCAAACCGCGATCGCATGGCAGCTTGCCGAAGCCGGGCAGAGGTCCTCGCTGGCGGTCCCAAGCGAATCGACTGCAAACTCCCAGTACGTGCCCGACGAGAGCGGCACGTATGAGATGGGACCGACGAAGTGCTTGGGGTCAGTCCCTCCAAAGGTCAGTTCGCCAGACTCACCTGCCGCGGACGCCAGGTGAGCACACTACGCGCTTTGGCCTGTTGGAATGTTGTACATGGGATGTCACCGTGGCGGTTGAGATAGAAGGAGAAAACGGGAGCCGAGAGGCCCTGCGCGACAAGATTGAAAAACGGCGGCGTCACCCCGCCGACAGCAATGGTAGGAAAGGCCAAGCCTGCTCATCAAGAAATATGAGACCTCGTGGCAGCACGAGATGTGACAGAAGCACGCTGCGACTATCAGGCGGGTACGATTCTTACCCATAATGCCATCGAATTTTGCTGCGATGAAGGCGATGCCTGGCTCGTGGGTGACCTCTCCAAAGGTCTGGCCCGTCACTTTCATGCCACCGATGATCAAATCGTCCTCGGACATAAAACCAGAACACGCGCCGGAACCATACCTGCAGACCGGTCATCGTCCGTGAGCCATCACTCCGGCGCACGGCGTATGGCGGCCATTCTGCCACCCCCCCGCTGTTATTTGGAGCAGAGCTTACTGGATAGAAAAAGTGGTGCCATTGGCATGGTATGTCGACGACTTGGATGCGTCGTACTTGGTGTGCAGGTCGCACGGAATCTCTGTGAACTGCAGCTCGGGCGAGTGAGTAAGGAAAATGGGAGGGAAAGTTTGACAACGTCCCCGAGCGCTGGGTTGAACCTTGCAGTGAGACGAAGGGACCCAGAGGTTGGATGACCCTGTGTCTGGCACGACCTTGAACGTCTGCGGAGGGGTTCCAAGCTCCACCTGCCAGGCGCGCAATGACGGGTTGTCAATGGGCAAGTGCGACCCACGCTCTGCAGCATCGGCGGCAACGGGAGCGTGCCTCGATGTAGTATTGTGCGTCCATGTAGTTGGCTACGGGGACAGAGCCCCCCCCTGAAGCTCCCAGCTTCTCAAGCTTGGTTGCGATCTCGGGGTCCGATCTAGCCATTTCCGAGAGCGCCTGTTAAGGTTCAAGTGAACACCGGCAGCGGCAACCTCCGCGATGAAAGCACGTTACTGCAAAGGTGGTAGGCGACACTCTAAATGCGGCCAGCAAGCCCTATGTTACGGCGCGTCGTTTCTTCTGTACATAGCTCGGGCAAACCCAGGCAATATTTCGCCACCGCAACAGCAAGCTGGGCCATTTTCCAAGGCAACATCTCCCGCAGTGTGTCGCAGATGCTAGATCAGCGAGTACCGAACTGTTTGCTAGTGTGTGCTACCTTCATCGCAGCACTGCATCAATGGCATCAGGACACTCGACCCCGCTCGCTGCGTGGGTTCACTGGATGCTGGCTCAGTAGTAATGCAGAAAGTACCTGGCGAGGCGTCTGCGATAGTTTCTTGAGAGGTATCCTCCTTATCGCATTGTGCGAATTCTTACCTAGCTCCTGCATTGGGATTGCAGCGCTCGCCGCCATCACAGCGGCGAGCACGAAAGTCCGAACCCACATTTCCTTGGTCACCAAGGAAAGTCCGTCACCAAGGGGCCGTGAAATCTTGAGATTTGGCGAACGGTCAGCTTTGGCGGCATGAATTTACATTAACCCCAGCTTTGATCAGGGGCGGGCGCTGGCCGGAACCGAGAGGCGCAAGACACAAGGCCCTTGAGATAGAGACGTTGGAAATGGCAGTGTGTGCAGAATGCAAACGGAAGTCGCGTAATACCCCAGCCGGCTGCCGAATTGCAGTGATGGTGTCTACTTGAGGCAATCGCGCGCTGTGCCTGTTTGCGTACTCACCACGAGCGGTGGGCCGCAGCGCCGGGTTCCAATTTCTGCGGCTTCTGTGGCACCTCGCTGTCTAGCAACGATTCTGGTGCGCCATCGGCGCCCCCCAGTGACGAAGCCGCTGCTTGGGCTCAAGAGATGGGAGTTCCAGGCATCGTGACCGGGCATCCAGTTGCAGAGGGACGGCCAATTCAGCAAGCTCCTGACCCGCGGAGTGCGCCTCCTGGGACTTTTCTCGTCCAGCTACCTGCAAGTGTCAAGCCTGGGATGGTATAAACCCGTGGTGAAGCCTCGCCTCGCAAAAGCGCTCACAACAGCTGATTGTGGTGGGTCGTGTCGCGGTTGCAGATCCTCACTGTAACAGTTCCTACCGGATATCCTGGGGCGGGAGCCCAGAGCAAGTTCGAGGTGATTCCCCGGTCGCTGCATGCAGTACGCAACCCCTCGATCTCCTTCATGAGCCCCTGCCGTGACTTGGTGCTGCACGAATGCGTTGCCAGGTGCCAGCGAACGGCGTACCGGGTGGCTACGTTTATGCGCCACTTCCGCCCGTCGCGTCCCAGCCGGTCTACACGACTTCCTACATAACCACTCCAGCTGTGTCAGTTAATGGTGTGACCGTTATTGGCGGCGCGAGTGCTGGCTCGGTTGTGGTCAGCGGCGGAGCTGTCAGCTTCCCATCGCGCACCATCACGACGACGCGCTATTACTGAATGCGCGAAGTGACATTCAGTCGGAAGGTTATAAATGACATTCAGTCGGAAGGTTATCATTCAGAGCGCCGTGCGAAGACGGTGCAAGGACAAACTTCGGTGTCCAGGGGGTTCAAAGGCAACGTGGGTGTGTGGAGCAGAGAGATGCGGGAGTGGATTTTCTTCATTTATGTTTCATTTAAGTTTCGTGCTGCGGTGATGGGCATCCATGTTTGCGTGTCTCTCTCAGGATACTCATGTGCGCGCGTGCTGCGCTCTAGTCCTTGGGGTCATCTTCGTCCTCGTCCAGCCAGGGGACCAGCGAGCGGCGCTCTTGGCCGTGCTCGTGCAAGGTCTCACGGAGATGCGCAAGCTCTGATGGGCTCGCACCCTCCTGTTGCAGCTCCTGGATCACAGAGTACTGAGCCAATCGCTCCGCCTCGAACATGGACAAGTTGTCCGGGCCCTGCCAGTCCAACACGCGCCGTCAGTCGCAACCCGCTGCTGGCAACGGGCGTGCGCACGTCGGCCGGCGGGGCGGGAGTTGGGGGTTGGGGCGCGTGCCATAAACTCCACGGGGTTGAGGTCGAGGGCGGAGAGAATGCGGTAGAAGTGCGGCAGCACCTCCTCGGTCTGCCGAGGGGACGGGGGGCGGCGCTCAGGCGCGCAGCCTGGGCTGGGGGCGCGGGCCGGCAGCATCCAAGAGGGGCGGGGGGCGGGCTTTGAGGTGCAGGGACAGGTCGAGGTCGACAAAGACGGGAAACTCCTCGTCCAGCACGTCCTTCTTGTCGACGCCAAACACGCGCGCGCTGCAGTCGAGCAGCTCCGTGACGCTGCACGCCTTGCCGACCCCCGACGCGGAGTTTGGGATCTCGTCGGCGATCACGCGCGTGCCAGGGTCGCCCCCTTGCGGCGGGCGGTAGCTGTTGATGGCGTGCTTCGCAGCCTCCGCGCATTTTTTGTCGCGCAGCCGAATCACAATGTACCGGCTGGCTCTGCACACACGCGGTGTCCAAGCAGTGTTCAGTTACAGCTGGTGCGTGACACTCCCGAGAGCAGTTCACGCCGGGTAGGGCGGCGCGGCACGTACCTTGCAGTGACAGGCGAACACCCAGGAGCGACGTACGGCTCTGCCCGGCGGACCGCCTCGCTCGGGATGGCGAGCGACGTGTCCACGCAAGCTGCGAAGAGTGAGACATGATGTGCTCGCTGTCGCTCGAGCGCCTCCTGCATCGCAGAGAGGCGCGAGTCGCGCGGAACTTCGTTGAACTTCATTGCAAGGAGCAGGCACACCGCCGCACGAATCTGCCGTAGCGCCCCGCGATCAGTGCGCCGCGAGGCGGGGTCTGGGAGTGCCTGGCAGAACGTTCCCGGCTTCCTCGATACGCCTTCAACCGGGCAGTCATGTCTCGGGGTACCTTTCGGTTATGCTTCGACACGAGGTTCTTGAGAATCAGCTTTTCGAGGTACACATGCGCGACGGCCGCCGTCGAGAGCTCGAGATCGAGCGTGCGCACAACCTATCACGCAGCCCCGCAAGCTCAGCCGATGGCGGAGGCGCCGGCGGCCGCAGCGGCGGCGGCGAAGGCGGTGGACGCACCTCGACGATGTCGGCTTTGATGGCGCGGATCTTTGAGAGCGTGAGGTCGCGGCCCTCCAGCCAGTCGCCGTGTTTGGCGAGGAAGAGGCCGTTGAGCTCCTCCTTCACGAGTTTAGGCTTTACAAATGGGATGCACGAGACAACGTAGCCCTCCTGCTTGATGACGGTCCGGTCCTTTGAAATTTTCATTTCCGGATCATCGAGAAAGTACGGATCGTATCGTTGCTGGGCCGCACCGTCGTCGGACTCCGAGTCGCTGCCACGCGCGCGCGCGTCGGCGCGCGCAGGGCGCAGGGCGCAGGGCGCAGGGCGCAGGGCGCAGGGGGGGCTCGCAAGAGACCTGTCGGTGCGCTGGCGGAGAAGGCTGGCGTAGCTGCCGACTTTCCGCGAGGACTTGTGCCGTGTGACGGTCTCGGGCTCGTCCGCGTCGTTCTGGTCCTCCCGGAACTTGATGATAGACAGCACGGCGCACGGCGGGCGGATGAGAAAGGTGCCGGTCTTGCCCATCTCAAACGGCTGCTCGTCCAAGGGCGAGAGAAACAGCCTGCCGTCCTGTGGCCTCAGAGGTTCGTGCCACCGCGCAGCCGCGGCAGGAGGGGGCAGGCGGCGGGCGCGGCACCGTGAGCCCAGCAGCTGGCTGGATGTCATGCGCGCGGGCATCGCAAACTGCCTGGCGGCCTTGCCCGCAAGCTGCCGGGGCGCGGGTGGCGTGGGTGGCGCCGTGAGCGCGCCGCCTTGGCAGCGCCAGTGCACAGCGCGCAGGCGGCAGGGGGGGGGCGGTACAAGCCATCACAGCGCGGGCGGGCAGAACCAGCTCTCTTGCCCCCCCGCGGCTGACCGCGTACTCGTTCTCATCAAGCCCCCACCCAGCCTCGAGGTGCAAGATCCGGCCCATGGCGCCCCCGCGCCCCACGGACTCCGACGCACCCACTGGGCTGCCGCCCGGTCGCTGCGCGCCTTCCTGCGCGCGGAGGACGCGAGGGGCCTCAGAGACGCCGCGAGGGCTGCGAACAATGCAGAGTTCTGCTGAATCGGGCGTTCCCAGCCTCCCGCGGGAGCCTGCGTGGAGCAGTGTGGGGGCACCAGCAGAGGCAGCACGCCACTATCGTGCAGCGTGACGCAGCGCGGCGCAGCGCGCACGGGTAGTGTGCCTGGTCCGGCGGCGCGGCGGACATCGGCGTCTGTGCAACGGGCGTCTGCCCGGGAGTGAAGATCGCGCCGCCGCTCCACGACTCCGACGACTCCGAAAATGAACCTGCGCAGCAAACAGAAACTAAAGCTCAGAGAGCAGCAACAAGAAGGTCTTCAGTAAAGCTTAGAGAGCAGCTTCACATCAGCTGCGGGTTGCGTGAGCACGCGTGCGGCGGCGCGCAGGGGCGGCCTCCGCCGCAGGTGCCTGCAACCGCAGCGCTTCTCTTTGCATGGTGGGAGGGGCGACACGGCGGGAATCGAGAGCATGGTGGGAGGGGCGACACGGCAGGAATCGAGAGGGGCGACACGGCGGGAATCGAGAGCACGGGAGACGAGCATCGAGAGCACGGGAGCACCTCCAGATGGGTCGTCTGAGGGTTCGAAGGGGTGGAGCGGAGGCGCGAGCCCGCGTGCCGCGGCTTGCCCGTCCGTCCAGCGGAACGCATTGATCGAGTCGACGGTGTTGGGGTCCATGTGCCCGCGCGGCAGCAGGCAGTACCCGGACACCTCCACGCGCCGGTGGAAGAACGCGTGGTCGAACGGCGTCCGCGCGTTGGCCCGTGGCTGCGCGGGCGGGGCGCCCCGGCCCAGCTGCCCGTGCCAGCCGCGCTCCTCCGG
>ENA-UOXV01001078-UOXV01001078.1-marine-metagenome-genome-assembly--contig:-NODE-1078-length-38795-cov-22.058906_pt1 | contig 38795 bp, 35 predicted proteins | sample MGYA00238165_ERZ766961 | MGnify/ENA primary metagenome ERZ766961 (study PRJEB28924, sample SAMN03173240) | marine metagenome | biome: Marine; feature: Water; material: Subsurface seawater | place: North... | reverse complement strand
TATAATTTTAGCTGTTGGTAATGATGAGCAATTTAAAAATTTCAACAAAATATTTGATGTTGAATGGTATAGAAAAGATAAATTTAAAACAAATCCCGCTCGATTAGAAAATCGCGATGAGCTATTAAATCTTATAGAGGGAAAGACTATTAATTTTTCTTCAGCCGACTTGTTAATTGAATGTGAAAATTATGGTGTACCAGCAGGACCGATAAATACACTCGAAGACGTATTTAATGATCCACAGATTCTACACCGTGGCATGAAGATTGATTTAGACGGTGTGCCTTCTGTCAAAAATCCTATAATATTTTCAGACATGGAAATGTCTTATGATAGCCCCTCTCCTAATTTAGGGGACTCAAATAAGAAATTCTTAAAATAGTTTATTTAATAGATGATTTAATTTATTCTCTTCATTCAGAGATAACCTTACCGGTAATGTAAGGACTTTCAGTTGCCAATTTTTTGGCAGTCTAGCTGCATCTTTTTCTGTTGTAACCAACTGGGAATTACTCAAAGAAGCTTCTGCTTCTAATCTCTTTAAAATAGATTCAGGAATTTTTTGATGATCCCCAAACTCTCTAGTTGCAACTATTACTGCACCTAGTTTTTTTAAGGTTGTAAAAAATTTTTCTGGTCTCCCAATTCCTGCAAAAGCGTATGATCGAAGACCATCCCAATCCATTCCCGTTTCTAAGGGTTTCAGAAATCCTGAAATACATGGCACGTTGTTTATTGAGGGGAGGTCACGTCCACCCAAAGCAACAATCAAATCTGTACGCAAAAGGCCGTTCTTAACTGTTTCTCTGAGTGGGCCTGCTGGGAATACTCTAGAATTCCCAAATCCCACTTGTTGGTCAACGACAGTAATCGTTAAATCATATGACAAGTCAGGGTTTTGTAATCCATCATCCAATATAATAACATCAGCTCCACGATTAATCGCCATTTGTGCACCCTCTTTTCTATTTCTAGAAACACAAACTTCACTAAAACCTGTTAATAAAATCGGTTCGTCACCCACATCATCAGCTGTATGTTTTGGGGATACCATGACAGGCCCCTTATGTGAGCCACCATATCCACGACTTACAACAATAGGTTTTTTTCCCATTTCTAATAATCGCATAACCAAATCTATCACAACAGGTGTTTTACCTGTTCCACCCATATTAATATTTCCAACACAAATCACAGGAACGCTTATTTTTTGGTGCGCACCCAGATACAAACGAAGCTTAGTAATAGTGCTGTAGATCCAAGAAAATGGAATTAGTAATATCGATATAATACTATATTTTTTGTTCCAAAATTTAGGTGGACGATTCAAGGTTTTCTTCCTTCTCTAAATAGCCATCCAACAATTCAATAATACGATCGTTTACTTCAGCACCTGCAGAACACACCTCCCAAGCAGCATGTGCCATTGTTGCCGCTCGATCAGGTGACATCGTATCTACAAGTGCATTAGATAACATTTCTGAATTGTATACCAGACGCGCTCCACCTGCATCAAGCAAACGATCAAAATCGTTTTGATAATTTTGAGTATAGGGTCCATGAAGAATAGCCGATCCTAATGCGGCTGCTTCAAATGGGTCAGCACCTCCACTTTGGACAAGAGATCCTCCTAAAAAGCAAACAGCGGCTAATCTATACCACATTCCTAAATTCTCTGAACCACTGACAATTAATATCTCTGTATTTATGTCAGGAATAATATCTTGGTTATACAATTGAACTTTTAAACTTAATGCAGAAAGTTTAACCTGTGCCGTCTTTGCCTCATCTGCATCATCCATATGAAGAATTAACAATAAGCCTTGAAGATTCCTAGAAACCCGTCTTTGTGTTTTTCCCAATGCGGCTATTTCACCTGGCACTACATGTGCTGCCAACCACAAAAAACGATTATCTTGTATTGTAGAAAATTTAGATCTTAACATTTCGTCATAAGGTAAAGCACGTGCTCCTGTTTGCATTGTGCCTAAAACTTCAAGTTTTGTTCGCACTTCTTTTATGCGTCTCAAATCCTTTGCCGATTCATCAGACTTAGCCAAAATACGATCGAAGTAAGACAAATATACTTTTATAAATGTACGAAATATTAAAAATGCTTTTGCCCTTACCGGAACGAGGCTAGCATTTGCATAAATTGCTGGGATATTAGATTTTGCAACCCTATGTAATAATATTGGCCTAATTCTATCAGACAGCCAAACCAAAGAATTAGGCTTCCAATGATCTATAAATTGACGAACAAAGGTGGGATGATCTAATGGAAGGCATTGATGAATGCCTGGCATATGAAACTCTTGATCTCCGTAACTTTCTTCAGTGGTAAGTAAAAACTCAAGATCTTTTTTATCTTCAAAATGGGAAATTATTTCATTAAAGTTATCTGCCTGCGTTAAAGACTCTGCATGCAACCAAATTAGTATTTTCTTTTCGGTCCTTTGGTTTGTAATACCCTGTAGTTGTTTAAATAGATCTTTAGAAATTTTTGATTGTTCGTATGCTTTTGCAATTTTTGATTTTTCATAAGGCTGCAATAAATATGCAACTAAGTAATTAACAATTATGCCAAATGAAACTCTTTGCAAAAAATCATCCTAGCTCTTCAGTTGGACTTGCAGCATGATCCTCATCTCTTAGCCGATGAAGATGGGCAATAAAATATCTTGTATGTGCATTGTCTACAGTTTGGTGAGCTTTTGCTTTCCACGCACTATAAGCCGCTTCATAATTTGGATAAATTCCAACGATATCAATTTCATCACTATTTCTAAATTCTTTAGTTGTAGGGTTTTTGAGTTCGCCACCAAACACCATATGCAATCTTTGCGTCATTCTATTGCCTTTATTTATAAGTAATCTTCTAATGGGTTTATAACAGTCTACTTAATATATCCCAGAAGTTTATTAACAAGTATTGAATTACCTGCAATCATACCATTCATTTTTGAGGCTTCAGAATTATAAATGGGACAATCGCCCTCTTGTGTTCTGACTTCACATCCAGCTTCTGTGCATATTAAATTTCCAGCGGCAACATCCCATTCCCAAGTTGGTCGAAGTGTCATCATCCCATCAAACCTACCTTCAGCAACCAAACACAATCTATATGCTAATGAAGATCTAAAATGCCTTTCAATAGGAGGTGGGGTATCCTTCCATAGTTTGGGGTTGCTTTGAGACTCGGATGCTAAAATACGCGCACCATTAATGTTTGTATTGTTTCCAGTATGAATTTGCACTCCATTTAATCTTGAGCCTTCATCTTTTTGTGCATCATAAAGTAAGTCTTTTGCTGGTAAATAAACAACAGCAGTATGAATGACTCCATTGCGCGCAACCGCGATAGATGTTGCAAAATTTTCATGCCCATTTAAAAAAGACTTCGTTCCATCAATAGGATCAATTATAAAAACGTTTTTTGTAGTATACCTATCAGTATTATTTTCAGCTTCTTCTGATAAAAAACTATAATCTGGCCTAGCTTTTGATAGATAATCAAATAACATTTTATCAATTTCTAAGTCCGCTTCACTTACAGGGCCTTGTCCATCTCCCTTGTCCCAAGAAATAGGGTTTTTTTGATAAAACCGCATTGCAATCTTACCAGCCCCAATAGCTGCATTTCTTAATAAATTGAGATCATTTTCCGGCAATGGTTAATCCATCAATGAGCAAACTAGGAACAACACGCGAAAGATTTTTTCTTGCATCATTTGCTGGAATTATTCTTTTTAACATCTCCAATAAATTCCCAGCAATTGTACATTCATTTACAGGCCCAACAATATGACCATTTTCCACCCAAAACCCTGAAGCTCCACGAGAATAGTCACCAGTATTGGGATTAATTGTAGACCCAATCATAGAGGTAACGATGAGACCTGTTCCCATCTTTGCAATTAAATCTTCTTTTGTTTCATTACCTTCTGATAATTGTAAATTACCACTGCTTGGCGATGGCGCAGACCCTACACCACGTGATGCATTAGCAGTACTTTTCATATCTAGCTGTTTTGCTGTGCTAAGGTCTAATGTCCAACCCTCTAGAATTCCATTTTTTATGACATGGCGCGGTTTTGCTAATAATCCCTCAGCGTCAAAAGGTTTAGAGCCTGCCATAGATTTTCTACTGGGGTCTTCAAAGAGTGACAGATTTGAAGGTAAAATTTGTTCTCCAAGATAATTTTTCAGCCAGCTTGACCCCCTTACAATAGATGCACCATTTATTGCAGCAACTAAATGACCTATGAGACTTGATGAAACGCGCTCATCAAATAAAACTGGAAAAAATCCAGTAGGTGGCCTTACAGCACCAGCGCGCGCAACAGCTCTTTCACCAGCCAAACAGCCTATCTCTTCAGGAGTTGGGACAGCCCCATAATGGCTATGAGATTCTCCACACCAATCACGCTCCATATTTAAACCTTCCCCAGATATAGCAACGCAGGAAATAGAATGAGATGTACGCCTATATCCTCCTGAAAAACCATTACTTGTTGCCAGGTGAATTGACATATCACTTAATGAAGAAGACGCACCTTGGGCTTTTGAAACACCTTTTATGGACAAGGCAGATGCTTCTGCTCTGGCAGCCATTTCTTTGAGATATTCAGCTGTTGGAGCAGGTGAAGCGTCAAATAATTCCAATTGCTCAGCATTCCAATCTGCAGCAAATTCTTGAGATGTAGCTAACCCACAATACGGATCTCGAGGGGCTTCATTCGCCATGGCTATGCAGCGTTCAGCCATCTGTTCCATCGCATTTTTACTTAAATCCGAAATAGACACTGATGCTTGTCGATCACCTTGAATAACACGAAGGCCAATATCTACACCCTCAGCTCTTTCAGCATGCTCCAACTCTCCTTCTCGAACATCTATTGATACTGATGTTCCATCTACCATCAAAACATCTGCTGAGTGTGCACCTGCTTGTTTTGCAATGTCTAATAATTGTTGAGCAGATTCTGATAAGCTATTTTTCATATTCATACCTATTTTTTTATAACTTTAAACCTATGGACCAAATGAACAACCATCAAAGTAACTAAAATTATTAATTTAAGCTATTATTATTCATAATTTAGTTGCAAAAATATCTTAGATGAAGTTCTGTCAAAACGATTAATTTGGAGAGAAAAATGTCTTGGTCGCCTGAAAAAACAATTGTTAATAGCTGGAATGAATGGGATCCATTAAAACATGTAATCGTTGGAAGAGCTGACGATTGCCATATTCCTCCTGAAGAACCTGCATTAGATGCAAAAGTACCAGAAGATAGCGACATGCGTGGACAATGGGGTCGTCGCCCACAAGAAACAATTGATCGTGCAAATGAACTCTTAGATAACTTTGCCAGTCAACTGAAAAATCGCGGTATTAAAGTTGACCGCCCAACGTCAATTGACCATAGCATGCCAGCTATAACTCCTGATTTTAAAACAGAAAGTCAATTTGGATGCATGCCCCCTAGGGATGTTTTACTAACAGTTGGTTCTGAAATATTAGAAGCAACAATGTCATATAGATGTCGTTGGTTTGAATATTTAAACTACCGTCCCTTAATGCAAGACTATTTTAATGAAGATCCAAAATTTCGTCATGAATCAGCTCCTAAACCACGATTGACTGATGCTGATTATCATCCAGATTACTTATCGGATAAGATTGGAAACGAACAACGCTTAAAATGGGCTGAAGAAAAGTTTTTTGTGACAACAGAAGAAGAACCACTTTTTGATGCGGCTGATGTTTTAAGATTTGGTAGAGATTTGGTCGTACAACATGGATTTACGACCAATGAAAAAGGTATCGAATGGCTACGACGTCATTTTCCTGAGCATCGTGTACACTCAGTTAATTTCCCAGGGGATCCTTATCCAATTCATATTGATGCAACTTTTACGCCCCTCCGCCCAGGATTAATATTAAACAATCCACAGCGCCGACTTCCTGAAGAGCAGCGAAGAATGTTTAATGATAATGGTTGGGACATAGTAGATTCGGCCCAACCAGCACACAATGCTCCACCGCCTTTGTGTTATTCTTCGACTTGGCTATCAATGAATGTTTTGGTTTTAGATCCAAAAACTGTATGTGTTGAAAAGTCAGAAGTTTATCAAGCAGAACAAATGGATAAACTTGGCATGGAGGTTGTTGAGGTAGAGTTAAGAGATGCCTATGCATTTGGAGGTGGCCTTCATTGCTGTACTGCAGATGTTTATCGTGAAGGCAAATGTGAGGATTATTTCCCTAAAATGTGATTTATCTTGAAAGAATTAATATTTAAAAATGTTAGATTTCACAAATAAAACAGTCATAATTACAGGTGCTTCACGTGGTATTGGTGAAGCATCTGCACACTATTTTTCGGACTTAAATGCAAATGTTGTTTTAGCTGCACGCTCAAAAAATAAAATTGAAGAAATAGCAAATAAACTTGGTAAAAATGCACTGGCTATTGAATGTGATGTAGCTGACCCATCTCAAGTTAATGATCTAATGATGAAATCATCAAAAGCTTTTGGAACGATAGATGTCTTAATAAATAATGCAGGCATCATTGACCCAATACAACGCATTGAACACTCTGACCCAGTTGCATGGGGACAACTGATCGATATAAACTTAAAAGGTCTTTACTATGGAATTAGATATGCTTTGCCAATTATGAAATCTAATCATGGTGGTACCATATTAAATGTAGGTTCAGGAGCGGCAACAACCGCCTTAAGCGGTTGGGCTCATTATTGTTCTTCAAAGGCTGCTGTTCATCATTTAACTGCTTGCCTTCATATTGAAGAAGTAAAAAACGGCATTAGAGCTCTGACATTATCACCAGGTACAGTAGCTACAGATATGCAAAAAAGTATAGCCAAGTCAGGTATTAATCGTGTGAGTGAAATTCCTTGGGAAGAACACATTGATCCACTTTGGCCAGCAATGGCTTTGGCTTGGATGACGACTTCAGAGGCAGATGATTGGTTAGGCCAAACTGTTTCATTGCGGGATGAAAAAATTAGAGAAAAAATAGGCATAAAATAATAGTATTTGTTAAATTATTTTTTATTGATAGGCTATTAAAGAAAATATATTTACCAATCTATTTATTTAAATAAAGCTTTAGAAATATGGAGACTATTATGATTACACGCGCAGCAGTTGCATTAGCCGCAGGGCAGCCTCTTCAAGTCATGGATGTAAATTTAGAAGGCCCAAAATTTGGTGAAGTTTTAATAGAAATAAAAGCAACAGGTATTTGTCATACAGATGAATTTACTCGCTCCGGTGATGACCCAGAAGGTGCTTTTCCAGCTATTTTAGGCCATGAAGGTGCAGGAATTGTTATTGAGATTGGTGAAGGCGTTACAAGTCTAGAAGTAGGCGATCATGTTATACCGTTATATACTCCTGAATGCCGCGAATGTGAATATTGCTTAAATCCAAAAACAAATTTATGTCAAAAAATTCGAAGCACACAAGGTGCCGGTGTAATGCCTGATGGGACATCACGTTTTTCCATGATGGATGGCACGCCAATTCTCCATTACATGGGGTGCTCTACTTTTTCGAACCATACAGTGATGCCAGAGATTGCGTTAGCTAAAGTTCGAAAGGATGCTCCATTTGATAAAATATGCTATATTGGATGTGGTGTAACAACTGGAATAGGTGCAGTTATAAATACTGCCAAAGTTGAAATTGGATCAACTGCAATTGTATTTGGATTGGGTGGAATTGGACTCAACGTTGTACAAGGCTTGCGTTTAGCTGGTGCAGATCAAATTGTTGGTGTTGATCTAAACAATAGCAAAGAAGCTTTAGCCAAAGAATTTGGAATGACACACTTTGTAAATCCAGGTGACGTAAGCGGTGACCTTGTTGCACACCTCGTTGAGCTTACAGGCGGTGGTGCAGATTATACATTTGATGCAACAGGAAATACTGGCGTCATGCGAACTGCATTAGAAGCTGCACATAAAGGTTGGGGTGAAAGCATAATTATTGGCGTTGCTGCTGCTGGTGCAGAAATTTCCACACGACCTTTTCAATTAGTAACTGGACGCGTTTGGCGTGGAACAGCTTTTGGAGGTGCTAGCGGTAGAACGGATGTACCTAAAATTGTAGATTGGTATATGGATGGCAAAATAGAAATAGATTCTATGATTACACATAAGCTGAAGTTAGAAGATATTAATAAAGGTTTTGATTTAATGCATGAAGGTAAATCAATACGTGCTGTAGTCGAATTTTAATTATTACATTGGATAAATAAGTTCAGATGGAAATTTTATCAGAAAACTTTTGTTTTGAAGGCACTCAAGGTGTCTATAAACATTACTCAGAATGCTGCAAATGCGATATGACTTTTGCAGTTTACATTCCCCCTCAAGCAAAAGTTAAAAGCGTTCCTGTTCTATGGTACCTATCAGGACTTACCTGCACTCACGAAAATGCAATGGTCAAATCTGCTGCACAAGGTTGGGCTGCTGAAAATGGAGTTGCTTTAATTTTTCCTGATACATCACCTCGAGGAGAGAATGTACCAAATCACGATGATTATGATTTAGGGCAAGGTGCAGGCTTCTATGTAAATGCTACAAATGGTAAATGGTCTGATAATTTTCAAATGTGGGACTATATAACAGCTGAACTACCAAAATTAATATTCAAAAATTTCCCTCTTCTTGAAAATGCACAAGGCATAACTGGACATTCAATGGGCGGGCACGGCGCATTAACAATAGCAATGTCTTTACCAAACCAATATCAATCAGTTTCAGCATTTGCACCTATCGCAAATCCTACAATGTCGGAATGGGGCCAAAAACAATTCAAAGAATATCTAGGAACAGATAAGGCAAATTGGGAAAAATACGATTCTACAATTTTAATGCAAAAGGTAGGCTTTCATTCAAATGTTCTTATTGATCAAGGCAATGCAGATAATTTTTTAGATTTGTTACAGCCAGAAGCATTAAAAAATGCAATGAACGTGCGTGAACAAAAAGGGCAGTTTAGATTTTCAGATGGTTATGATCATAGTTACTTTTTCATAATGAGCTTTATGAGAGATCACATTGAACATCATGCAAACATATTAAATAATATAAATTGATGGCTGCTATTTATATTGATGCAGATGCATGTCCAGTTAAAGAAGAAACTATCAGAGTTGCTGAAAGACATAATATAAAAGTTTTTATCGTATCCAATGGGGGATTACGACCAAATCCCCATCCTTTGGTTGAAAATATTATTGTACCAGATGGACCAGATATTGCAGATATGTGGATTGCGGATCGCGCCACTAAAGGTGATTTAGTTATAACTGGTGATATCCCTTTAGCAGCAAAAACAGTGGCTGCAGGTGCGCGAACTATTCGCCATAACGGCGATATGTTTACGCCATCCAATATCGGCAATCAGCTTGCAACAAGAGACCTTATGGCTGATTTGCGAGGAGCTGATCCATTTTTACAAGGTTCTGGTAAACCGTTTTCAAAAACAGATAGATCTAATTTTCTAAATTCTCTGGAGCGCGAAGTACGCGCTGCAAAAAAAGAAATTTAATCATCAACAACTTCAGCATCATCAATATTAGTCACAGGTGGTGGTGAAGACTCTGAACCTGTTAAAATACCTGCAGTAAAATCTAACATTTCATTTGTTAACTTAGTATCATCCGTGAGGGGCTCTTTCCATGATAAGCTATCAAAAGTTTCACAGTTTCCACACCGAGGCTGCCAAGATGAATGAATGTTAGAGCATTTTTCACATACCCACTGTGGACCTCGTGATGCTGTTAAGGCTTTATTTAACCAAGCTCTCACTGTTTTTTCATCTGCTCCTTCACCTTTTTCTATAGCTGCCATTAAAGCAAGTGATCGAACCGTTGGGTTCGTCGATGTTAAATTTTTTATTGCGCGCCTAGCAGCAGGAAAGTCTTCATTACCTATAGCTAATTCTGCTATGAGTAATTTTGTTTCAGAGTGTTCACTTTTTAATTTTATGAGAGGGTTAAAACGTTTACGTCTCTCACTACTTGTTTCTTTTAGATTAATTTCAGCAAAAGCCGTTGCTAAATCAGGATGTGGATTCAAGCCCCATGTTTTTTTTAAAACTCTAGAAGCAGAACGCTTATTATTTTCTAACATGTACATTTCTGCAGCTAAAATAGCTGCTGGTATCAAATCAGGAGAAGATTTATTTGCAGCAATTGCTGCGGCTTTACCTTTATCTATCTCTCCTGCTTCAAGCATTTCTTTTGCATCAGCAAGTAATAAAATAGCTTCACGACGAAGGCCAACATCTTTTGGAAGTTTACCAGCTCGAACATTTGCTTTTATTGTTTTCTGAGCACCTTTCCAATCTAGCTTTTCAGTTTGCAAATCAAATAAAATATTCAATGTTTGCTCATGTTTTGGTCTAATTGAGAATGCTTTTTCTGCTAATAACAATGCAGTTTCAGTATCACCTTCTAAAAGTTTTTGTTTAAGAAGGCCTTGCAGTCCTACAAATCTTGTTTGGTCATTTTTTAAAAGTCGCTTATAATACTTAAGCGCACGCTTATTATCTCCAAATTTTTCAGCTGCTTGTGCACTAACAAGATTAGTTAACTGAGGACGCTTCAACAAGCGTTCTGCTCTGTTTGCATTATTTATAGCATCTTTGCCTTCGCCTGCGGCCATAGAAACCATACTATCTGCAAGTGCTTTATAACCTCGCTCTTCTTTATTTTTGTTAAAATATCGTGTTATTGCAGTCTCATCACCATTAAAAAACTTGAATATTGCCACGATTATCCCAAAAATCCATTTTGCTGCTAATAGAATGGATAAGCATAAAATAATGCCAATAATACCTTGAATAGGCGTAAGTGACACTTCATAGGATGCAAATTGCATCGTTATCACACCACCTGCATCAATGATTGCTCCAGCAGCAATGGAAACTGTAGCTATGATTATAATAAAAAATATTATTTTGGTTAAAGACCCTATCATTCCACTACCTTAATTACCTAACATTTCAGAAAAGGCATCAACAGTTTCTTGCCTTTTTACCGCCAGTGAAAGCCAGTCTTTAATTTCTGATTTTGCTGCTCCATTTAAATCAGATGATTGCCGTATTACCTCAGATAAGTCATCATTATTTAGTGCAACTTGCATTCGAGAAAGTATAGCGTTTATAGAGTTACCTTCTTGAGCGTCTAAAGATCTCACAGTTACTTGAGACTTTAAAAATCCTAACAGCTTCCCACCCAATCCAGTTTCATCACTTTGCTTTAATGATGCCTTTAGGCTTGCATGAGCAACAGTTGGAAAATTAGTTTTCAAATAATTCATTGTAACTACACCTTCAGAATTATCTAATAATACCTTAGGAATTTGGATTTCTTTTTTTGAGATTTCCTCTAACGCCAACTTATACGGACCTCCAAAATTTAATGCTTCTTTTATTTTATCAAAATCGTTTAAATCTTTTGAATTTTTTTTGAATGTGTTCAAATTTGCATTCTTCAATGTATTGAACTGCTCAATTAATAAATTTTGCTGGTTTGATAAAAAAGTTATCTCAGATCTTAGTTTCTTAATTATTAAATCATAATTTTTATTCAAAGGGCTATCATTAATTATAACATTCTTTGATGAGTTAAATACCAATTCATCAACCAGAGTTAATGTGTTAGTTATTTTCTTCTCTAATTCACTTAAACGATTTTCAATTTTAGAGTTATCAATTTCAGTTAGTTCTTTTGAAATCTGAGCGATATCATTACTTATTTCATCTCTTAATTCTTTAATTTTTAAATCAACATTTGGGTGTTTAATATTTTCTATTTTATTTAACCGATTATCGGTTTCTAATTTATATATTTGAATTCTTTCTATTGCTAATGCTTCACTAGGTGAAAGAAATCTTGCAAGAGGTGCCATTCCACTCGGTAACAGAGCAGAAATCTTCGTGCTAAAAGAAAGTGTAATTATTCCACCGCATATTAACGAGAAAATTATAATCATAGAATATTTTAAGATATTATTGTTTGATTTCAAGTCACCAACAGTTTCTTGATTTAGAATTTCATTATCTATCTGATCTTCAATATTTGCCTCTTGTTTGTCTTTTTTTATAGGCTTCTTTGCCATCCTAGAGATCCTTAATTTTTCATCAGAGATTTACAGTCTGATTGCTAATGCGTCTATCATAGCTTCACTAGTAGGTTCAGGTGAAACAATAATATTCTCAAAACCATATTTTTTAAATGGTTCACTAACTTTATTACTTATACAAACTACAGTGATAAAATCGTTTTGACTACTTAAACAATTTACCAAATGGTTAGCCATATTTTCTGAATAAACAGGTATAATACATCCTTTGCTAATTTGATGCTTTGTTTTGTTTTTTAATTCTAACAAAACTTGGGTATATAAAATATATTCGTCTATTTTTGCTGTTGAAATAGATGCGATATCAGTAGTAATTTGCTCTCCCCTCAGGTACGTACATCTTTCTGGCAAGCCAGATCCTATCATTTTTTCAACAGTTTCAGAGATAGAGATAACATCAAATCCATTAAGTTTTGCTAAATTAGCAACCTTAAGGCCAACGCAATACGCCTCACCTCTTTGGCTAGTCTTCTTTGACAAAATACTTACAGCATTTTGAGAGGTAAATATTAAAGGATTAATTAGTTTTTTTGGCAAATTAACTTTTAATTCTTTTATGGAGATCATTGGATGAATTATAAATTTTGGTGGCCCTCCAAGACGCTCAGTCAAGTCATCTACTAATTGCTCAGATTGCTTTCGTGGTCTTGTAATAAGTAGTAGAGGTATCTTCTCGGTCATTGCTTGCTATGAGTTCCAGTGCTATTTGGTTTAAACAACCATGTAGGCTTATTAAATACAATGACTGATATTATAACAATGCTTGGCATAGAGAGTAGCTGTGATGATACAGCCGCAGCTGTAGTTCAGCGTATTAATGGTAAAGCACATATTTTATCATCAATAGTTGTTGGTCAAGAAATTCTACACCAAGCATACGGAGGTGTTGTCCCAGAAATTGCAGCTCGTGCGCATGCAGAACAATTAGACATAGCAGTTGAAAATGCAATTTCTCAATCTGGTGTAAAGCTTAAGCATGTTGATGCTATCGCAGTAACGTCTGGGCCAGGTCTAATTGGTGGTGTTGTAAGTGGTGTAATGTGTGCAAAGGGCTTATCAGCGGGTTTGAACAAACCTTTGATTGGTGTGAATCATTTAGTTGGGCACGCCTTAACTCCTCGAATGACCAACTCTGTTCCTTATCCATACCTAATGCTATTAGTTAGTGGGGGTCATTGTCAGTTTCTTGCAGTTTTTTCTGCGACTGAGTTCAAAAGAATTGGGGGAACAATTGATGATGCGCCAGGTGAAGCATTTGATAAAACAGCAAAGCTTTTAGGTCTTGGATATCCAGGGGGTCCATTAGTTGAAGAAAAATCTAAAGAAGGAGATCCAACACGTTTCAATTTTCCCCGCCCACTATTGGATAGACCAGATTGTAACATGTCTTTTTCAGGTTTAAAAACAGCCTTAAGAAGAGCTCGGGATTTGCTGGTAAAAGAAAAAGGTGGCATTTCTTATCAGGATCAAAAGGATTTATGTGCAAGTTTCCAAATGGCAGTTGCTGACACTTTGGCTGAAAAGACCAATCGTGCTATAGAAGTATTTAAAGAAATGACGGATTCAAAATATTTTGCAGTAGCAGGTGGTGTTGCAGCCAACTCAGTTATTAAACAAAAATTAGAAACAATATCACAAAAGCATAATTTTACTTTATTTTCTCCTCCCTTAAAATACTGCACAGACAATGCTGCCATGATTGCTTGGGCTGGTATTGAACGATATTCAGCAGGTTTAATAGATGATATGACATTAGCTGCACGCCCCAGGTGGCCAATAGATCAAAAAGCTGAACCGATGCTAGGTTCCGGTAAAAAGGGTGCAAAAGCATGAATAAAATTGGAATCATGGGCAGCGGTGCGTTTGGGACAGGGTTAGCTGCTACATTTGCAAAGGCCACTAATGATGTTACCTTATGGGGACGTAATTCTGAGTGTATAAAAGAAATCAATTCGAAAAATACAAATAGCCGTTACCTTCCGGGAATCGAACTGCCTAAGAATATTTTTGCCACATCAAATTTTAAAGATTTAAAAAATTTAGATGTCTTATTGATGGTTACGCCCGCTCAATGCCTCCGCGAAACGTTAAAGAACTTTGATATTAAAAGTCTTAATTGCCCACTTGTTGTATGTTCAAAGGGAATTGAAAAGAATACTGGGAAATTACAATCAGAAATCATCAAAGACGTTATAGAAAATACACAGTGTGCTGCACTGAGTGGCCCAGGCTTTGCTGTTGAATTAGCAAAGGGAATGCCAACCGCCTTAACTCTAGCGGCTGAAGATAAAAAATTAGGGGTATCTTTACAATCTATGATTAGTACAGAAAGTCTTAGGGTATACCTCTCAAATGATTTACATGGCGTTCAATTAGGAGGGGCACTTAAAAATGTATTTGCAATTGCTAGTGGTATTGTTGTTGGATCAAATCTTGGTGAAAGTGCGCGCGCTGCAATAATTACCCGAGGGTTCACTGAACTATCACGATTAGCATATTCTATGGGTGGAAGTTTAGATACCTTAAATGGATTATCTGGGTTTGGTGATTTAACTTTATCTTGTACGTCACAATTATCACGCAATTTTTCTTATGGCCAACAATTGGCCCAATCAGGGAATTTGAAACCTGGACAAACCGTTGAAGGAATTGATACCGCTCTCATAACACTAAAGTTAGCAGAAAAGCATAAAATAGAAATGCCAATAGCATCTCAAGTTGCTTTGGTTTTAAGTGGAAAAACTACTGTAGATATTGCTTTAAGCGAACTGATGAGACGCCCACTAAAAGATGAAAACATAAGTTAATGAATGTTATGTTTATAACATTTAATACCCACAATTTTATGTGGGTATTAAATTAATATATTTATTAGTATCGGTAGTGCTCAGGTTTGAAAGGGCCTGATGTAGTAACACCAATATAATCAGCCTGATCTTTTGAAAGTTCAGTTAACTTAACACCGATCTTGGCCAAATGTAATCTAGCTACTTTTTCATCAAGATGTTTAGGTAGGATATAAACTTCATTTTTATATTCGTCACCTTTTGTCCACAATTCAATTTGAGCCAACACTTGATTAGTGAATGATGCTGACATTACAAATGATGGGTGCCCTGTTGCATTGCCAAGATTTAACAACCTGCCTTGCGATAATAAAATCATTCTATTACCAGACGGCATTTCATACATATCAACTTGATCTTTAATATTTGTCATTTTCAAATTACGCAAGTTAGCAACTTGAATTTCATTATCAAAGTGTCCGATATTTCCCACAATGGCCATGTCTTTCATTTCACGCATGTGTTCTATGCGAATAATATCTTTATTACCTGTTGTTGTTATAAAGATATCAGCCTCTGAAATTGTATCCTCTAAAGTCGTTACCTCAAATCCATCCATCGCAGCTTGAAGTGCACAAATCGGATCTATTTCAGTAACTTTGACGCGCGCACCAGCACCACGCAATGAAGCTGCTGATCCTTTACCAACATCGCCATAACCACATACAACTGCTGTTTTACCAGCCATCATTGTATCCGTTGCTCGGCGAATTCCATCAACAAGAGATTCTTTACAGCCATATTTATTATCGAATTTAGACTTTGTGACTGAGTCATTAACGTTAATTGCTGGGAAAGGTAATTGGCCATTTTGCATTAATTCATACAAACGGTGTACACCCGTTGTTGTTTCTTCAGAAACACCTTGGATTGCATCTCGTGTTTTTGTGAACCACCCTGGGCTTTGTGCCATTCTCTTTTTAATTTGGGCAAAAACTGCTTCTTCTTCTTCTGATGTTGGAACATCTAACAAATGAGTTTCACCAGCTTCTACTCGAGCACCTAATAAAACATATAATGTTGCATCACCACCATCATCTAAAATCATGTTCGCACCTTCTGCAAACATAAATGATTTATCTAGATAATCCCAATGCTCAACCAATGTTTGACCTTTGATAGCAAATACTGGAACACCTGCTTCTGCTATTGCAGCAGCTGCATGGTCTTGGGTTGAATAAATATTACATGATGCCCATCGAACATCGGCGCCCAATGCAGTCAATGTTTCTATCAAAACTGCGGTTTGAATTGTCATATGGAGCGAACCAACAATTCGTGACCCTTTAAGAGGCTGTTTACTCCCAAATTCTTCACGAAGTGCCATCAGTCCTGGCATTTCTGTTTCAGCAATATCTAATTCTTTGCGACCAAATTCAGCGAGTGAAATGTCTTTTACAATATAGTCTGTTGCCATCTGTACTGGCTCCTGTATCTTATGCTTTTATCTATTTTGTGCATCTAGCATTGGTAATTACTTTAGACAAGTATTATAGTGAGATGCTTATTGAATTGGAGTGTGAGCTTGGCAAATCTAAAAACACGTGCATGGCAGCGAATGTTGTCTGGTAGGCGTTTAGATTTGTTAAATCCCTCACCGATGGATATCGAAATAGAAGATATAGCCCATGGCCTATCTTTTGTTGCACGCTGGAATGGGCAGACATTTGGAAAGTTTCCTTATTCTGTTGCAGAGCATTCTGTTTTCGTTGAAAAATTATTCTATAAGATTAATCCAAAAATAGACACTAAATGGCGTTTAGCTGCACTGCTTCATGATGCTCCTGAATATGTAATTGGAGACATGATAAGCCCTGTTAAATCTTCAGTGGGCAAAGGGTATGGAGAGATGGATGAAAGACTAACCGCTGCAATACACCAGAAGTTTGGTCTTCCTTCAAAAATACCCGATGTTATTAAAAAACAGATCAAACGAGCTGATACAGCATCAGCTTGGCTCGAGGCAGTGCAAATTGCTGGATTTAGTGAAAAAGAAGCAAATACTTTATTTGGAAAACCAATACTTTCAGATTTAAAAAATTTAACTTTATCCCCACATGAACCTACCCAAGTAAAGAACCAATTTCTAAAACTATTTAATGAACTAATGGAGCAAATATAATGGAATCTGCAAAACTATATTATCAAGATGGGTCTCCATTTTCTCGCCTCTGCCGGACTTTGATAATTGATTGGGAGTTACCTGTAGAAACTATTGAATTAGATTGGCCTTTAGATGAAAGTATTTTTAAAGAAAATCCTTTAGGACAAGTTCCAACATTAAAAACAATTGGTGAAACTATTTTTCCAACTTCACAAATTACTGAACAGTTACTCGCAATGACTGTAGAACCACTTGCGCCATATTTTGATCCTCTAGCTGATCGCCAATTATTAATAACTATTTTATCAATGGGTGATGCAATGATTGCGTCTAATGCAATTAATAGATCAGGCTTAGAACAAACCAAAAAAAATACCTATGGTATTAATATTTTAAGTAGAAATGAAATGCGCATAAATCATACCTTAGCTTGGCTAGATGGGCAGTCTGAAAAATGGTTAATTGGTGATAAAGTTAGTGTTTGTGACTATGCACTAGCTTGTTTGTTATTATGGTCAGATAGCAGAAGTCCATTTAACTGGCGGAAATATTCCAAAATCACACGAATAGTTGAAGAGTTATCATATAGTGACAGTTTTGCTCGAACTGTTCCAAATCCATGGGTAGCTCAAGATTAAAACTTAAAAATATTATCGCGGACTACGTTTAGCCAGAATTCTTTGTAAAGTTCTTCTGTGCATACTTAAACGTCTTGCGGTCTCAGATACATTTCTGTCACATAGCTCATATACGCGTTGTATATGTTCCCATCTTACCCTGTCTGCTGACATTGGATTATCAGGTGGTAATGGTAAATCGCCTTCTTGTGCTAATAAAGCATTTGTAACATCATTTGCGTCTGCAGGTTTTGATAAATAATCTGTAGCACCAATCTTTACAGCTGCAACTGCTGTTGCGATGGCACCATACCCAGTAAGAACTATTATTCTAGAATCTGGCCTCTTGTCTCTTAAGACCTCAACAACGTCTAAGCCATTACCATCTCCAAGGCGCAAATCAATCACAGCGTATGCTGGTGGGGTTGCAGTACAAAAGGCTCGTCCTGCGACAACAGTTTCTAATGCTGTTGGAGCAAACCCTCGTTTTTCCATAGCGCGTGCTAAGCGACGGCGAAATGGTTCATCATCATCAAGTATGAGTAAAGAGTTGTCAGACCCGATACTTTTTAGTTCTTTAGGTGTATTTGTCATGAATAAATCCTCATGGAAAACATCTAGTGTGAAACGTTGATAGGGTCAAACATTTGCGAAGCATGAAATGGTTTTTGCCATTTCTTCAGGCTCAATATCACGTCGAAAAAACTGCAGAAATCCTGTTTCATCCATTAAATAGCTAAATGTTGAGTGATCTATCAGATAATCGTCTCCATCACCATTTTTACGAAAAAATGTACGATAAGCTTTAGAAGCTTTTTGGACTTGCTCAAGCGAACCTGTTAATCCAATTAATCTCTCGTGTGACGCGTAAACATAATCATTTAAAGCCTTTATAGTATCTCTTTCAGGGTCAATTGTTATAAAAACTGGTGTAATTTTAATATCTTGCTCATCTAATATATCGACCGTTGTGAGATTTCGTTGCGTATCCAATGGACAAATATCAGGGCAGTATGTGTAGCCAAAGTAAATCAGTGTTAGACCATTAATAACATCTTTTTCTGAAACCCTAACCCCATTGTGATCCACAAGTTCAAACGCACCACCAATTGAACCTTGCCCACCGGCAACCACAGTTGTTCCACATGATTTACCATCTGCCCAAAATGCAAAATAGCCCATGATTGCTATCGTAACAATAGCAATACTAGAAAAGAAAATTGTAAGATGTTTTGTCAATGGTTTTCCTATCTGGTCATATCACAAGTGTTGCTCTACTTTATAAGTTATTAAATTACACGTGAGAAGATGTCACAGACAAGAAACTTTTATGAATAATAAACCAATCAATCTCTTTACCAATCAAATCCGTAGTGAATGGGTTCGCCTTCAAACGTTGATATTATTACGTTGGATGGCAATTGTGGGTCAAATTATAGCAATAATATCTGCTCAAAGTTTTTTAGGCTTAAATCTTGAAATTGGATATTGCTCAATTGCTATAGGCGCATCTATTTTATTTAATTTATTGGCAAGTTTTTTAGCGCCCACAAACAAGCGTCTGTCACAAAAAGCTACTATTTTCTCGTTGCTATTCGATCTAACACAATTAGGTATCTTATTGTTTTTAACTGGCGGTTTAAGTAATCCTTTTTCATTATTATTACTCGCTCCAGTTACAATATCCGCAACTGCACTCACATTAAATGCCACATTATTTTTGGGAGGATATGCAATAGCAATGACCACATTGCTAACATATTTTCATTTACCTTTAACTTTTAAAAATGGAAACATTGCAATACTTGAACCACTTTTTATTTGGGGCAATTGGACAGCGCTATTGATTGGGTTGGTTTTTTTATCAGGATACGCAAGACGCGTGACTATTGAAACATTTTCAATGTCTCAGGCACTCGCTGCTACGCAAATGGCCTTAGATCGTGAGCATAAGTTAACTGTACTAGGAGGAGTTGTTGCAGCTGCCGCACATGAAATGGGCACTCCACTTGCAACAATTAAGATGGTTGCCACTGAATTAGAAGAAGAATTAAGCGTCAATCAAGAACTACAAGATGATGCGAGATTAATTCGCGAACAAGCGATGAGGCTTTCAGAGATATTGCGAGATATGGGGCGTACAGGAAAAGATGATTTACACTTAAAAAATGCACCAATAACGGAAGTTATAAGAGAGGCGGCTGAACCACATATAAATAGAGGCAAAAAAATTACAACACTCGTAAACGGCTTAAAAGTTCCAAAAATTATCGAAGATGTTCCCAATTTGCCTCGTCATCCTGAAATATTACATGGGTTACGAAATTTGATTCAGAACGCAGTTGATTTTGCAAAACAAGATGTATGGATAGATATTACATGGACTGACGAAACAATAAGGATACTGGTAGCTGACGATGGGCAAGGATATCCACCAGATTTTTTTGGGAGAATTGGAGATCCATTCTTAAGACGTCAAAAAACAAAAAAAGATCCTGACCGTCAAGAATATGAAGGAATGGGGTTGGGTTTGTTTATTGCAAAAACACTCCTAGAGAGAACCCGTGCAAAGTTAATTTTTGCAAACGGTACATCTACGTATGCCACAAAACCCTCTCTAGAATTTGCCACTGGAGCAGTGGTGAGTGTAATTTGGGACAGAAAAAATTTAGTTTTCGACAATCAAATAGGTCTAGATAATACAAGAGTTCAAATTTAAAATACACATCGTAACAAGAAATTAGTTAGCTTGTAAATTTAACATTGGGTTACAATATTTTTTTTTAATGGTAAGTATAATTATATATGAAGCAAAAAATTTTATTGAAATCGGTAGAAGAAACGGCAGCTTTAGCATCAGCTTTTGCACCACTTTTATCTGCAGGAAACACAATATTATTAAATGGTGCCGTAGGTGCAGGAAAAACATATTTTGCTCGTGAATTAATTTCAACTTGTTTACATGATATTAATGCGCTTGAAGACATTCCAAGCCCAACCTTTACTCTTGTTCAAACTTACGAATTAAAGAATGTAGATATTTGGCATGCAGACTTGTACCGCTTATCAAGCTTATCAGAAATTTATGAATTAGGACTAGATACAGCATTTGATACAGCCGTTTGTTTGCTAGAGTGGCCTAATAGATTAGGTGAAATGTTACCAAAAAACGCATTAACTTTAAATTTTGATATCACAGAGGAAGATTTCAGAGAAATATCACTGTGCTGGAAAGATGTGATGTGGGACACAATAGTTAAGAATGCACTTAAGGTTTTTAATAATGAAAAATCGTGAGAAATTATTACAAGATTTTTTATTTAAATCAGATTGGGATCAAGCTAATAGGCAATCCATAGCATCAGATGCATCAGGCAGAACCTATGAACGGCTGACTTTAAATTCAAGCAATGCTATCTTGATGAACGCGCCATACTCTGCAGGTGAAGACGTAAAACCCTTCGTAGCTGTAACTCACATGCTCAAAAAGTTAAATTTATCTGCACCTATCATTTATAATAAAGATATTAAAAATGGTTTTTTATTACTTGAAGATCTTGGAGACAGTCTTTTTTCTCTTCTTTGTGAAAAATCACCCGAAATAGAAGATGAGATATATAGCTCTGCTATAAATTTATTATTACACATACATAAAAATCCAGCACCAGAAAATTTATTAAAATATGACATAAATATTTTAATTAAAGAGTGTAATTTATTAACAGATTGGTATCTACCTAATGCAATCGGCAATCCATTATCTGAAACTTTAATAAATGAATTTCGAAATATTTTATCTAGAACATTTTCAAAGATACCTTCAAATAATCCAGTTTTAGTAATGCGGGATTATCATGCAGAAAATCTAATATGGTTGCCTAAAAGATCAGGAATAAATCGAGTAGGCCTTTTAGATTATCAAGATGCCTTAGCAGGCCACCCAGCTTATGATTTAGTCTCACTCTTAGAGGATGCACGTAGAGATACTTCAAGTGATTTGCAAAAAAATATGATTAACAAATATATATCAAACTCTGACCTCAACAATGAAGAGTTTTTAATGGCTTATAATTTATTAGGAGCTCAGCGGAATATCAAAATTATAGGAATTTTTTCACGTTTGTCACTTCGGGACAAAAAATCAAATTATATAGATTTAATACCTCGTGTATGGAATCATTTGATAAATAACTTAAATCACGAAGCATGTTCTGATTTAAAGCAATGGGTGAATAAAAATGTTCCTTACCCAAATCATATAGTTCTTCAAAAATTAGTGCCCGTAATATGAGTATAAACAGTGCTTTAATATTTGGTGCAGGTTTTGGTACCCGAATGGGGGAAATTACAAAAATTACCCCAAAACCAATGGTACCGATATTAAATAAGCCATTAATTGATTACGCCATAGATATTACTTTAGATGCAAACATCCAAAATATTATTGTCAATTTACACTATCTTCCTGAACAAATTGAAAACCATTTATCTAACTTTAAAAATATTAAAACAATCCATGAGTACCCTAAAATTCTTGAAACAGGTGGTGGATTAAAAAATGCCTTACCTATTCTTGGACCAAGTCCAGTAATTACATTAAATTCAGATATAATATGGATTGGATATAACCCAATTAAATCTCTCTTGAAATCATGGAACCCAAAAAAAATGGACGCTCTTTTAATGCTAATTCCCATTAAAAGGGCAAAAGGATACAAAGGGTTGGGTGACTTTTATTTAGATCGTGATAAGCAGTTAATACGAAGGGATAACAAATCAAATGCTCCCTATGTATACACTGGAGTACAGATTATAAAAACTGAGTTATTGAGTACTATTAATAAAGAAAGTTTTTCAATTAATGTATTATGGAATAAAATTATAAATCAAAGAAATGCATATGGTATTATGTATGATGGTAGTTGGATAGATGTAGGCCATCCAGAAGGTATTGATATCGCTACAAAAGAGTTATTAGTTAATAGAAATGTTTGATCAAACAAGTAAATCTAGAGTTTTTAAAGTACCCGTTGGTGTAGACTTTGCTAATGTATTTTTAGAGGGCTTAAAAGCTAGATTAAACGGAAAACAACCTCATGATTTAGCCCGTGTAATAATATTTATTAATACAAGAAGAGCTGAGCGAAAGCTTAAAGAACTGTTCATCAATTCAGGCTCCTCATTGCTTCCTCAATTTTATTTAATCACAGATCTTTCTGATGACCCTTTAAAACTATGCAATCTACCGGCTCCAGCTCCATCACACCATCGTTTGATTAATCTCGGCCAATTAATCCGAAAACTTTTAATTACTGAGCCAGATTTGGCACCCATATCCGCAACTTATGAACTTGCTGAAAGTTTAGCTGCCCTAATGGATGAAGCACAGGGCGAAGGTATTCAAATGACTGATGTGCTAAATTTAGATGTTGGTGAACATTCTGCTCATTGGAATAGAAGTAAAAAATTTCTATCAATTTTAGCAACGCATTGGGAACAAAATGCTTTCACAGACCCCCAAGATCGAATGCGACATGTAGTTGAAACATACGCAACACATTGGGATAAAAATCCGACAAATCAAACTATTTTAATTGCTGGATCAACTGGTTCACGTGGGGCAACTGCATTGTTTATGAAGGCTGTAGCAAAACTACCAAATGGTGCTGTTATATTGCCAGGTATTGATGACGAATTACCACGAGAAGTATGGAGTGCATTAAAGACAAAGAAGTTCACTTTAGATCACCCCCAAGCTGGATTTGCTAAATTATTTAATTCTTTAAATATAGACTTTGATGATGTTGGTCCATGGCACGTGACAGATGCAAAAAATATTGACCGAAACAAATTAATATCATTAGCTCTTCGACCCGCACCTATAACCAATCAATGGTTAGAATATGGCCCTCAATTAAAACCACATCTAAATAAAGCTACACAGAATCTTGAATTAATTGAAGCTGATACAATTAAAGAAGAAGCCCTTACGATTGCAACTCGATTAAGATACGCCGCAGAAGTAGGTCAAGAAGCTGTTTTAATTTCACCTAGCCGCAATCTTACCAGGCGAGTTAATGCAAATCTTGAAAGATGGGGTATTGAAGCTGATGATTCAGCAGGCATTCCATTACAATTATCAACAACTGGTATATTTCTTCGATCTATTGCTAAATGTTTTGGCAACCCTACATTTTCACATGATTTTTTGGCGCTGCTAAAACACCCATTAACTCATTCTGGTAAAAACAGAAACATTCATAATTTGATGGTTATGGAAATAGAAGTAGGCCAATTTAATGGAACAAAGATATTACGTGGTGGACCGCCATTCATAGATTTTGATCTTTTATCAGGTTGGGCTGCTAAAGACCCCAGTAAAGAAATTTGGTCACAATGGCTTTCAAATATTTTCCAACCACTACAAACTGCAAGAGAAATGGAGTTATATGAATGGTTACATTTACTTAAGAAAACTGCCGAGAACCTCTCAGATAGTCCTGAGAACACTTATGAGGGTAAAGTTTGGGAGAAAGATTCAGGAGTTGCAGCTTTAAAAACGCTAGATCAAATAATGACCCAATCAGTTTCAAGCGGGTTAATGTCTAGCATTGAGTTTAATGCATTTTTGAGGTCTGCACTGAATCAAGAGCTAAGGCCAGAAGCACAATCTTCAAATCCATTAATTTCAATTTGGGGCACTCTTGAAGCAAGAGTACAATCTAAAGATTTAGTTATTCTTGGTGGTTTAAATGAAGACACATGGCCAACAAAATCTAGTCATGACATGTGGCTTAATCGTGATATGCGCAAACAATTATCTCTACTATTACCAGAAAGACGAATTGGTCTCTCAGCTCATGATTTTCAACAAGCTATATCTTCTGCAAATGTTGTCTTGTCCAGATCATTAAGAGATGGGGATACACCATCAACACCATCACGTTGGTTAATACGAATTACTAATTTAATGAACGGATTAAAAGATGAGGGCCCACAAACATTAGAAGAAATGCGTAATAGTGGTAACTACTGGTTAAATTGTGCTCGGAGTTTGGATAAAGTTGCAGAAAATAAAAAAGTTCCTTTCGAAATGCGGCCATCACCAATTCCTCCAAAACACGCAAGGTTAAAAAAACTATCTGTAACCCAAATTAAAGACTTAGTTCGTGATCCTTACAAAATTTATGCATCAGTTATTTTAAACTTAAAAAAATTAGAGCCCCTTGGGAAACAAGCTGATGCCATTGAGCGTGGGAATACTATTCACACAATTTTAGAAGAATTCATAAAACAAACTAAGAATGAATTTCCCGAAGATGCATCAGGTTTATTCATGAAAATTACAAATAACGTTTTAAAAAAAGACGTACCATGGCCTGCTGCTCGACGTTTATGGCTTGCCAGAATGCATGCAGTATCTTCTTCATTTATAAACGAAGAAATCAAACGGCGTACCCATGGAGTCAACATAGCACTTGAACGTCGAGGTGAAATGGATTTCCATGATTTAAAGTTTAAATTAACAGCAAAAGCAGATCGCATTGATCAAGGCAAAGATGGTCTTCGGCTATATGATTATAAAGCAAGCAAGCCTCCATCCCTTGGTGACATTCAATATTTCGATAAACAACTACAACTAGAAGCCATGATTGCATTTCATAATGGGTTTAATAGAATTCAAAAGCAATCAATTGAGCATTTAGAATATATAAGTTTAGGGCCAGATTTAAAAAAACAAGCTATAGATATTGATGATCAAGAAGTTATTAAAATTCTAGATGAGTTTCGAAGCTTAATCTTAATTTATAACGGTACCAGTAAAGGCTTTACCGCTAGAGATAAGATTCAGTTTTTAAAACACATGTCAGATTATGATCAACTATCTCGAAAAGGTGAATGGCAAGATAGTGATATACCAAACCCAAGAGTGGTCGGATGACAAACTTCAACGATGCTTCATTAGCGCAAATATATGCTGCAAACCCACTTAAAAATACATGGGTTTCAGCAAATGCAGGTTCGGGAAAAACTCGAGTATTAACAGATAGAGTTGCTAGGTTATTATTAAACAATACAAATCCACAAAAGATTTTATGCCTAACTTATACAAAAGCGGCTGCTGCAGAAATGCAAAATCGCTTATTCGAGAGTTTGGGCAAATGGGCAATGTTGCCTGATGAAGATTTGCGCGATGAATTAATAAATTTAGGTGAAGATAATAAAATTTTAAACACTGATAAAATTAAACAAGCCCGAACGTTATTTGCAGCTGCACTTGAGACACCGGGTGGTTTAAAAATTCAAACAATACACTCTTTTTGCGATGCATTATTGAGACAATTTCCATTAGAGGCTGGAGTATCGCCACAATTTATAATGCTTGAAGAACGTCAGGCAAAACAATTACGCATCGAAGTAGTTGAAAGAATGGCACAGCAATCTGATACTTCAGACATCGATATGTTAGCCAAGCATTTTACACGTCTTAACACAGATGATCTAACAAATGAGATTGTAAAGAAACGTAGTGGCTTTAAGATTCCCCCCAAACACGTAGATTTTGGTATTTCTCAAGATATTTCGATTGATGATATATTTAAAGAAACAATCATCCAGCATGATGACATGATAAAGTCACTTATTAAGGTATTAAACACTGGAACAAAAAATGACTTAAAAGCAGCAAACAATCTAAAAGAATATTTTTCAACTGATTTAATTAATATAAAACTTAAAATATTAGAACAGGTTTTCCTAAATGGAAAAACTGCAAAAGCTGGCCCATATTCTGCAAAGGATAATATTGCCACATTAAAGTTAATTCCTAAAAGTAATTCATTGTTTAATATACAATCAGTAATTTCAAAAGATGTTGAAGCTGCACGTAAACATCGATTAGCTATTAATGCATATAACCGAACCCTAGTTTTACATAATTTCGCAAATTCTTTTTTAAAGGCATACGATAAAAGAAAATCTTTTAACGCCTTTCTTGATTATGATGATTTAATAAACCTATCTTCAGAATTACTAACATCTAGCTCAATGGCGCAGTGGGTTTTGTACAAATTAGATGGTGGCTTAGATCATATACTGGTAGATGAAGCGCAAGATACTAGTCCAACACAATGGGCTGTAATAGATTGCCTAGCTCGGGAATTTACATACGGAATGTCATCTAATGACAGGCCACGTAGCCTATTCATCGTAGGTGATGAAAAACAATCTATCTACTCTTTTCAAGGTGCTGATCCAGATATTTTTAGTGAAAAAAAATCTGAGTTTAAAAGTTTATTGCACCATATAAATCAAGATATGGAGGATCGTGAATTACTTTATTCGTTTCGTTCAGCTCCCCAGATATTGTCATTAGTTGACCAAACTTTTGCTAACAGTGATCAAAAGAAACTATCCCCAACTCATAAAGCTTTTCACAGTACCAAGCCAGGCCGAGTAGATCTTTGGCCGTTTATTGAAAAACAAGATCAGCCTGATAAGGAAGTTTGGTATAGACCTGTTGATATGCCAGCTCCAAATGACCCTAAGAAAGAACTTGCGCGTCTCATTGCCCAAAACATCAAAGAACTCTTGCTTAGCAAACAAACAATAAATGTTGATAACAAATTAAGAGCAGTTACGCCTGGAGATATCTTAATTTTAGTCCAAAGCCGTGAAGCTCAAAGCTCGTCCTCATTATTCAGTGAAATCTTAAAAGAATTAAAATCTAAAAATCTTCCAGTTGCGGGCGCTGACAGACTTAATGTTGGAGATGAATTAGCGGTTAAAGATATTTTATCAATCTTACAATTTGCAAATATGGCAAATGATGATTTGTCTCTCGCTGAAGCCATGCGTTCTCCTTTGCTTGGCTTATCAGAAAATGATTTATTTAAAATTGCTCATAACAGAAAAGGTACTTTGTGGCAGTCCTTAAAGGATCAAAACCATCACAAAAAAGTTCTTGAAATTTTGACTGATATTAGAAACCAAGTTGGTTATCTAAGGCCCTATGAATTGATTGAACGCATCCTGACTAAACATCGTGGCAGAGAAAAACTATTAGCGAGACTCGGCTCTGAAGTAGAAGATGGTATCGATGAACTGCTTTCGCAGTCATTGCAATATGAGTCGCTGGAAGCCCCTACTTTATCAGGTTTCTTACAATGGTTTGTATCTGGTGAAGTTGAGATTAAACGCGATATGGGAAAAGGAAATCAAATTCGTGTAATGACTGTTCATGGTTCAAAAGGACTTGAATCACCAATAGTTATTTTACCAGACACAGGTGATAAAACTTTACCACTTACATCACAAATAACACTTTCTAATAATTCAGCTGTTTGGAGAAGTACTGGCAGCGACGGTAGCGAAATACAGACGCAAGCAGAAGCAATCATAAAAGAAAAGCAAGCAGAAGAAAAAATGCGGCTGCTATATGTTGCTCTTACAAGAGCCGAAAGTTGGCTCATTATTTGTGGTGCGGGCTCTCATAAAAGAGACAGCAGTTGGTATAACATAATTAAATCATCTATGATTAATCTTAATGCATCAAAATATGAGTTTTATAGTATAGGTGAAGGCTTGGTACTCAAAGATGTTAATTGGGATAATTTGGAAACCAATGGAAATATAACAAAAACAAATATTGAAAAAAATACAAATCCTAATTGGTTATTAGAAAAAGCAAAAAAAATTAATCGTCCAAAACAAGCATTGGCTCCGTCAAAATTAATTGATGATAACACACTTCAAAACACATCAAATAAACCTGACGGGGATGCAAAAGAATTCGGCGAACTATTGCATAAAGTTTTAGAGATTTTACCAAAAATGCCTAAAAATGAATGGACACAATTTTTAAATAATTTCTTTAAGAATGGTAAATCTAAATTAACTAATAAAAAAAAGAATGCCCTTAAATCAGAAGCTATTAGTTTACTAGAAAATCCAAAACTTTCTTATATTTTTTTTGCACCAAACAGTCTCTCAGAGGTTGGAATAACAAGCCATATATCACAACTTAACAATAATATTCTTGGGTATATTGATAGATTAATAATAAGTAAAAATACTATTACCGCTATAGATTTTAAAAGTAATGTAAACATTCCTGAATCAGATGAAGAAATACCTAATGGTATTTTAGCACAACAAGCTGTTTATCTCCTAGCCTTACAAAAAATATATCCCAAGTCTGATATTATAATTGCAATATTATGGACGAAAACAGGAGAAGTTATGAAAATCTCACACAACACAGCAATTAATTCATTAGATACAATACAACATCTTGACGATTCAATAGATCGTTCCTAGATTCAATATATACGAAAATTTCTGGAGAAGCCTAATGGCAACCGTAAAAGTAACTGATGACACATTCGCAGCTGAAGTAACAAACTCAAACATACCTGTTGTTGTTGATTTTTGGGCAGAATGGTGTGGTCCATGTAAGCAAATTGGTCCTGCACTGGAAGAACTATCCGATGAATATGAAGGAAAAGTAAAAATTGTAAAAATTAATGTTGATGAAAATCCAAATTCACCTGCTCAGATGGGTGTAAGAGGCATACCTGCATTATTTTTATTTAAAAATGGAGAAGCCATTGCAAATAAAACTGGTGCAGCACCAAAAGCTGCTCTAGCTGACTGGATTACTTCAAGTATTTAACTCTAATTAATTTTAATTTTTTGTTAAATTTAAAAATCTAATCCTAAATCAAAATTTGCAACAGTATGTGTAAGGCCACCTACTGAAATAAAATCTACACCAGTTGAAGCAACTGAAGAAATACGATCTAATGTCATATTTCCTGATGCTTCAACAGTCATCCTACCTTTGATCATTTTAACAGCTAAGAGCATATCTTTGTTGGTCATATTATCTAACAACACAACATCCGCTCCACCAGCGTTTAACACCATCTCAAGTTGATTTAATGTATCAACTTCAATTTCGATAGTTGTCATATGTGAGGCAAACTTTCGTGCTCTTTCTAAAACTTTCTCAATACTTCCAGCGGCTGCAATATGGTTATCTTTAATCATAATTGCATCATTTAATCCAAATCGATGATTTGCACCTCCGCCATGCCTAACAGCTTCTTTTTCTATCAGTCTTAATCCAGGTGTGGTTTTTCTTGTACAGCAAATCTTAGCTTTCGTTCCTTTTGTTTTAGATACAAAAGCTGATGTCATAGTTGCAATACCTGATAATCGACCTGCAAAATTTAACGCTACTCTTTCAGCCATCAAAATTGATTTAGCATCACCTTTTATAGTCATACATGTATCATTTTTTTGAACATAAGATCCGTCTTTAATGCAGGTTTTAATTTCTAATGTTTTGTCGATCATTAAAAACGCTATTTTTGCAATTTGCATTCCCGATATCACACCCGCTTCCCGAGCATTTATTTTAGCACTATATGTAGTTCCATCCGATATAACCGCACGACTAGTTAGATCTCCAGCACCACCCAAATCTTCCTCAAGTGCACGTTTAATTATATCATTTAATAAAAAGTCAGGAATAGTAGAATGATTCATTATTGTCCCTATAAACTATTTCTTAAATCTAATGCATCGGCTAAAATCATTTTACTACGTTTTTGTAAATTGTCATTTTTATTTGGAAAATCTTTTCGGTAATGACCCCCACGTGACTCTTCACGTATATAGGCAGCTGCAGAAATTAGCGTAGCTGCTGCAAGCATATTATCAAAATTAGTAGATTTTCCACCATACTCTAAATCTAATTTTTTAATAAACCGTAATGCTTTTGCAATATCTTCACCTGTTCTGATAACACCAACCCAATTAGACATTACTTTACGCAGTTCTAAAATAACTTTCTCATCAATAGAGCCAAATCCAATTTTTGGTACATCTAAAGTTTCATCAAATAGTCGATATTCTTTTTCTTCAATTGCTTCAATAATTCCATTTGATGCTGTTGCAGCATAAACCAAAGCTTCTAATAATCCGTTTGAAGCCAATCTGTTTGCACCGTGTAATCCAGTTGATGATGCCTCACCAGAAATCCAAAGACCTTTTATTGAAGATTTACCTCTTATATCTGTTGCAACTCCACCCATATGATAGTGTGCAGCGGGCACGACCGGAATTGGCTCATTTACAGGATCAATTCCACTTTTCAAACATGCCTCAGAAACTGCAGGAAATTGATTAATAATTTTAGATCCAATTGCGCTGCGTGTATCTAAAGCAGGTCTATTACCATTTTGATGTTCACGAAAAATAGCTCTAGCAACAATATCTCTAGGTGCTAATTCAGCATCTTTGTGAATATTTTGCATAAATCTAACACCCGCTTTATTTATTAAAACTGCACCCTCTCCACGCAATGCTTCTGTTGCGAGTGGCGCTGGATCTAGATCTAAATCCATGGCTGTTGGATGAAATTGAACAAACTCTGCATCAGCAATTTCAGCACCAGCTCGAGCCGCCATCCCTAATGCTAAACCTCTAACTGTTGGAGGATTTGTAGTTTTCATAAATAAACTGCCAGCTCCACCAGCAGCCATTAAATATGCTTTAGCTTGAATCACAAATGGATCTTTCTCTCCGCTTGCAACAACAACGCCACACATTTCGTTGTTTTTTACTATCAAATCTAATGCTGTTAAGCCTTGCATAACCGTTATTGATGGTGTGTTTAACACCTCCTTAACAAGTGTTCTCATAATCGCAGCCCCGGCTTGGTCACCTTTTACTCTAACCACTCGCGCAAAACTATGAGCTGCTTCTTTAGACATTAAGAAATCACCGTCTTGGGAACGATCAAATGGTGTTCCAACATCCGCTAATTCAAGTACATGTTCTTTTGCTACCGATGTAACAAATGTTGCAATATCTGTATCAACAATTCCGTCACCCGCCATAACAGTATCTCTTGCATGCGCTTCTGGAGTATCATGTTCATCCATAGCTGCAGCTACGCCGCCTTGCGCCCATGCACTTGAAGCATCAAAACCTAATGGCTTCGGTGAAATTAAGGTAACAGGTCTAGGAGCAAGATTAAGTGCAGCATACAATCCAGCTAAACCTGCTCCAATAATTAGAACGTTATGTTGTTGTTTTTTCACAGCTTTATTTCAAATCAATCATTCTTTGAACCGATAATCGCGCTTTAGCAGCTAACTCTTCTTTAACTACAACTTCTTCATTTCCAGTATGTAATGACCATAATATTTTTTCTAATGTAATTCTCTGCATATGGGGGCATAGATTACAAGGACCTAAGAAATTTACCTCCGGCACTTCATCAGCAATATTTGAACCCATTGAGCATTCAGTAATTAATAAAACTTTCTCTGGCTTATTTTTTCTGACAAAATCTATCATACCCGAAGTAGATCCACTAAAATCGGATTCATCTACAACTTCCGTAGGGCACTCTGGGTGAGCAATTATAACAGCATCAGGTTCGTATTTACGATACTCTCGTAATTCATCAGCTTTAAATTCAATATGGACCTCACAAGCACCTTCCCAATAAACAATCTTTTTGTTTGTTTGTTTGGCAACATTTTGTGCTAAATGACCATCTGGAGTCATTATGACTAAATCACTATCCATTGCATTTATAACATCGACAGCATTAGAAGATGTGCAGCAAATATCAGATGCCGCTTTTACTTCAGCTGTGGTATTTACATATGATACAACAGGTGCACCAGGATATTTTTGCCTCATACCAGCAATATCATTTGCAGTTATACTTTCTGCCAATGAGCAGCCTGCTCGACTATCAGGGATAATAACAGTTTTTTCTGGACTCAGAATTTTTGATGTTTCAGCCATAAAGTGTACACCACCCTGGATTATAACACTTTCTTTAACTCTGGTTGCTTCAATTGCAAGTTGCAGACTATCTCCGACAATATCTGCCACTCCATGATATATGTCAGGTGTCATGTAGTTATGTGCTAATATTACGGCATCTTTTTCTTTTTTTAGCTTATTAATTGCATGTACATAAGGAGCACGCTTCATCCATTCAGCTTCAGGTATCACACGATCTACATGACTGTATTGTTTGGCTGTTTCTTTGAACATAGCTGCGCTAATCTCCAAATCGAAGACCGCTTCTAGTTGAGATTTCATCTCTGGTGATCCAGGAATAATCATGACCAGTCCTTAAACTTTATTAATTATGACATAGATAGGGATGATTGTAGTAAAAGAGAAGTATTTAATGCTTATTAATTAAAGGTCAATTTGAATTGTATCATTTGCCTATATTGAGCAGATTAGCATAAAATAATTTTATTTTCTTGTGTTTGATTAGAGCTTAATGCTTTTTGTTTTATTAATTTTTTCAATTTTGGCCCAAATATACTCTTTTTGATACCTCCTTGATTTTAAATCCAAACAAAAAACTGCTTTTTACTGAAAAGTTTTTGTCATTCTGTTCCTTTAAGCAAAATTAATTTATAATGACTATATTCGTTGGTTCGATTCATCTTAACAAGATGTCGTTTTTCTTGAAGATGTTTAATTTTAATTAGGGCAAAGACTTATAATGGAAAAAATAGAACTTAATTTAAATGAAATTGAGAGTTTAACTAAAAATGCTCTCATTAATCATGGTGCTTCGAATTGGATCGCTAGATCAGTAGCCAAAGCCGTAAGAGTAGCCGAAGCCAAAGGCAATTTAATATGCGGACTTTATTATCTAGAAAGCTACTGTACTCAATTAGTTTCTGGCAGAGTAGATGGCACTGTTGAACCAATTGTTTCATTGCCTAAATCAGCATCAATTCATGTAGATGCAAAATATGGCTTTGCTCAGGCAGCCTTTGAACGCGCATTACCATTAGCCTTAAAAACAGTATCAGATACCGGAACGTGCTCTTTGGCTATTTCTCATTCTCATACCTGTACTTCTTTAGGATATTTTACAGAACAAATTGCTCAAGCTGGGTTTATAGGTATTGGCTTTACTAATGCCAGTGCTGTTGTATCACCACCTGGGGGAAATAAAGCAATTTTAGGAACAAACCCAATTGCAATGTCGATACCTTCAAGGAATGGTGATATTGCATTTCAATTTGATCAAAGTACCTCAGCGATAGCTCTTGGAAAAATTACAATGGCATCAGCAGCTGGAGAAAATATCCCAATAGGATGGGCTGTTGATAGTCAGGGAAATGACACAACAAATCCAAATGAAGCTCTGAAAGGATCCTTAAAGTCTTCTGGTGATTATAAAGGTTGGGGATTTGGCCTTATGACAGAAGTTTTAGCAGCAGCGTTTACAGGGTCTGTAAATTCATTGGATGTGAAAGGGTTAAAGCTTCCACAGGGAAAACCTCATGATTTAGGGCAATGCTATATAATTCTTGACCCTAGTACGCACGGAAGCTTCTTTTTTGATCGTATTGAGAAAATAATCACAGCAGTTAGTGAACAAGAGGGAACAAGGTTGCCCGGATCAAACTTTGTTATGCCTAAAACAGTCAAAATTGAAAAAAAAATATTTGATCAATTAAGCAAACTCTCAAAAGGTCCAACATCATGACAAATTACCATATTGATTGTTTGCAATATGCAAACTGGTCTGAAAGCATTTTTAAAGAAATGCGGGAAGGTGGTCTTGATGCAGTTCATGTTACAATAGCTTATCATGAAACATTTAGAGAAACTGTTTTAAACATAGAACAATGGAACCGTTGGTTTGAACAATTTCCTAATTTAATATTTCAAGGAACAACAGGTGCTGATGTTCGCTTAGCAAAAGAAACCAACAGAACAGCAATTTTCTTTGGATTTCAGAACCCATCACCTATTGAAGACGATATTGGCCTTGTTCAAATTCTACATCAACTAGGTGCACGGTTTATGCAGCTGACATATAATAACCAGTCTTTGCTAGCCACAGGGTGTTATGAAAGTTATGATGCTGGACTAACCAGAATGGGACGAGAAGTTGTAACAGAAATGAATCGTGTTGGAATGGTTGTTGACATGAGTCATTCCGGCGAAAAATCAACTTTGGATGCAATAGAGTATTCTAAACGGCCCATCGCAATTACTCATGCTAACCCACATAACTGGCATCAAGCCCTCCGAAACAAATCAATCACAGTTATGCGAGAACTTGCAAATTCAGGAGGTATGCTAGGTTTTTCTATTTATCCTCATCACCTAAAAGATGGAACAAATTGTACTATTAATAGTTTTTGCGAAATGATTGCTGAAACAGCTGATGTAATGGGCATTGATAACATTGGTATTGGAACTGATTTATGTCAAAATCAACCTGATAGTATAGTCGAATGGATGCGCGTCGGGCGTTGGACAAAAGGTATAGATTATGGCGAAGGAACTGCGTCAAATGCTGGATTTCCACCAATGCCATCATGGTATAAAGGTAACAAAGACTTTTCAAATATTTCTAATGGGCTAAATTCAATAGGTATGACAGAAATAGAAATTTCAAAAGTCATGGGAAATAATTGGTTAAACTTTTACGATAAAAATTTTGGTGCAATTGAATGATACCACAATTAACACTCCGCAAGCCTGAAGAGGTAATGAAATTATCTCGATTGGGAAGTCTGCATCAATCACGCATTAGTTTCATGCGTGTATTATTAAGACGTCTTGCATCTGAAAACTGGCGTTTTGATAAACCAAATTGGAATATTAATGATGACGGTTTTGGGTATGCCACCTATAGCGTTCATGGCCCTGAAAGAAGCTATACGTTGGTTGCTTTTGCCCATGACCTTCCTGCTGAATTAAGATCTGACCGTGTAATTGCTGAAGCATGGGATTGCACTTTTACTCTTCATGATGGAATACCAACAGAATCTGATATTATACGACTAAAAGACAATGTACCGCTGCAAGAAGCAGGCAGAATATCAAAAAATGAATTAACTCTATCTAGGGCTAATCGATCTGTAAGATTATGGGATTATGTTATTGATTCATTGGCTGCAGGAATCCAACCCGATGAAAAGAAATTAAATGAAGTTGGTTATTTAATGCGAACGACGGCTGTTTATGGATCAGGTAAATTTGGCGCATCAGATCGATCAAAAATTTCAAATAGAGAAGAAATGCGCACCCCGTTTCAAGCAGAAATGTTAACTGTTTATCTGATACGTTGCTTTGTTATGGATTTAGTCGACTATGTTGCTTCTAAAAAAGGTGGTGATAATGCAGTTAAGTTAGATCCAAAATTACGGCGATCTATGGGAATTGGAAATTCAACTGGTCTTGGCATGGCTCCTTTTTTAGTCAATCATCCTGCCCTGTTAAGTACATGGATTTACGCTAGAGAGACTGCCTTGGCACGTGTAAGAGCTGTTAAAAGTGTTTCTGATGAAACATTTATAATTATGGGAGAGCATTTTAAAAATGCCCTGAAGAATGCACAATGTTGGACAAGTCAACATGATATTCAAAAACCAAAAATAAAAATATTTTGTAATGAATTATCTCAAGTGATTTCTAAATTTGAAACTTTAGATAAAGAAAACTATCCATGGGATACTCTCTATTTATGGTCTACAAATAATCTTTGTGAAGACACACAAGAACAAATTGTATCAGCCTTATTTGAGCCTTATTCAGAATTAGTGGATGATCTATCTGATTGTATGTACATTGATGAAACTAAACATTTTAAAATTGATGCATCAATTTCAACAGATGAATTAAAGGCACAAATTCAAGAAAACTATGAATGGGCTCTTAGTATAGATTACTCAAAAAATGATCATCAAGCAAGATTCTGGTATGTCTCAGAATCAAAACTTGAGCCACGCTTAGGTGAACGATTTGAAGAAAATGGATCTGAGCTTGAACAACCATTAGCAGTTGCACGAGACATTGCCGCGCTCCATTCAGCGTTAATAAAAAAACAAAACTTAGGTGAATTTTTACTGGCACATCCCGAGCATAGGCATATTGTCAGACGAATACAGTTGAGTAATAAATTTCCATATTCAGAAATACGAGACAATCTATTAGATAGTAAAATGCTGCCTATCGACATGTTGCGCTGTAAGTTATCATTTTTTGGTGCAACTAAGTTTGACCCAAGATCAGATAGGTGGGTTAGGATATGTATGTTTAAGGATGCACCATTTCCTAAAGAATTAACAGATGAAGATAACTGGTCTTATGGGGCCCAAGCTTGTTAACAGAATCTGAAATCTTTTCGTTTGCAAAAAAGGCTGCACGTGGAGCTGGTTTTTCTTGGGGTATGGCCGAAGAAGCTGCTATGGCAACATTAAACCTCTATAAATCAGGTTATGATGGATTTTTAGAACTAATCTCCATTTTAGAAAATGCAGACGGGAAAAAACATCCATTAGATATAAGTGTACAGGTTCCATGTGGATTAACATTGGGCACTTATTATTCAGATTGTTGTAAAAAAGCAGATAATGTAGAAGTAATCGGTCAACTTATATTTCAATCACTTTGTGGTGATTTGAAAACTAAAAATGCCAAGTTTCCAGAAGACGCACCAGATATTATTAAGAAATTTGCTCATAGAACCTATGTACCTGATAGCGAAGAATCTCGTTTGCGCGGTGCAGGATAAACAATTGTTTTTTTTCATAAAAGGTGTTTGACTACCTAAATGAAATTAAAAGATTTAGAAATTTTTACAGTTAAAAATCCTCCACCAGGCTGGGGTGGAAGATATTTTATATTTGTCAAATTAACCACTGATAATGGCATAATAGGCTATGGTGAAGTTTACTCTGCATCTGTTGGTCCAAAAGCTATGGAAGCCGTCATTAATGACGTTTTTGAACGCCATATGATGAATGAGAACCCAGAAAATATTGAGATGATGTTTAGACGAGCCTACTCGTCTGGATTCACTCAACGCCCTGACTTAAGTGTTATTGGAGCATTTTCAGGATTAGAAATTGCCTGTTGGGATATCCTAGGTAAAGCACATGATCGTCCAGTTTATGCTTTATTGGGTGGAAAAATGAATGATCGAATAAGATCATACACATACCTTTACCCAATGGAGCATCATGATGCTTCAAAGTTTTGGATATCACCAGAAATGCAGGCTGAGAGTGCTCTGGAAATGGTTAATCTAGGTTTTACAGCAATAAAATTTGACCCTGCAGGCCCTTACACAGCTCGTGGTGGCCACATGCCTGCATTAACTGATATTGAATTATCAGTAAAAATGTGTGCTGCAATAAGAGACGCTATTGGTACAAAAGCAGATTTACTATTTGGAACTCATGGTCAGTTTTCAACTGCTGGCGCAATTAGATTAGGCCGAGCATTAGAGCCCTATGATCCTCTTTGGTATGAAGAGCCAGTTCCACCAGATAACATTTCATCAATGGCAAAAATTGCAAATTCAATACGAATTCCAATAGCCACTGGAGAGCGCTTGAGTACTAAAAATGAATTTTTTCAAGTTTTAAAGGAAGGCGCTGCAAGTATTCTTCAACCTGCCTTAGGTCGATCAGGGGGTATATTAGAAACTAAAAAGATTGCAGCTATAGCTGAAGTTAATAATGTACATATTGCACCTCATCTTTATGCTGGTCCAATTGAATGGGCAGCAAATATTCAATTGGCAGTAAACATACCTAACATTTTAATGGCTGAAACTATTCTTACAGGTGGTGGATTTTCAGGTAATTTAATAAAAAATAAAATAGTTTGGGATGATGGATTTATTATTGCACCAACTGCACCAGGAATTGGAATTGAGTTTGATGAAAAACTAGCTCGTAATAATAAGTATGTTGAAAATAGGTTACACTTAGAAATGCAAGATGAGCCATGCGACTATAAAAACGGGAATACTTTCTCTGGTGGGGCATCCAATTAATGTTAATTTTTAGCTTATTTATATCTAACCCTAACGACAAAATATGTCGTTAAAATACAAGCAAAAACATTCGCATTAGATTTAATTTTTTTTTATTAAGCCAATAATAGAGAATATAATTTATGAAAACACATGCTAAAGCCATAGTCATTGGAGGAGGCGTAGTTGGGTGTT
>ENA-UOXV01001071-UOXV01001071.1-marine-metagenome-genome-assembly--contig:-NODE-1071-length-38849-cov-6.425787_pt1 | contig 38849 bp, 46 predicted proteins | sample MGYA00238165_ERZ766961 | MGnify/ENA primary metagenome ERZ766961 (study PRJEB28924, sample SAMN03173240) | marine metagenome | biome: Marine; feature: Water; material: Subsurface seawater | place: North... | reverse complement strand
GCTCGTCGAGCGGCTTCCGCAGCAGATTTGAAGGCCGGTTCGCGACTGGCCCGAGGTTGGTCTTCATACGCAGCCGAATCAACCATTCCGTCAGGCCTCATTGTCAGCTTTAATACCACAATATGGTTTTCAGCCCCTTGCGCACCAGGGTTTGGATACCAGCAAGGGGTCACTTGTTCGATCACCTGGCGGCGCATGGAATCCAGCTCTGTCATCGATACCTTGCGCTCGGGATTATACGGCGCAGGCGGAGAATTTGATTTCAGCGCACTGCGTATAGACGCCGCGAAATCTTTTTTCTCGGGCTTCTCTGCTTCTTGCTTTTCCTTGGGCGCAGGCTGAGATTTCTTAATGTCTGCAAGCGTCTTTAATAGGGATGCGACCTCAAACTGCTCAGGTGGTTTGGGTTTCTTTTTCACAACAGCCTTGGCGGCTTTTTGTACGGGCGGTTTGGGTTCGGGCTTTGGCCCCGGTTTCGGCTCTACAACAGGCTCCGGCTCGGGCTCGGGTTTTGGTTCGACAACGGGTTCGGGAATGGGCTCCGGTTCGGGCTCTGGTTCAGGCGTTGGTTCTGGCTCGGGAGGCAATGCTGCCACCTCGGGTTCTGGGGCTGGGGCCGGCTCTGGCTCAGCAACGGGCTCTGGCACAGGTTCCGGTTCCGGCTCTGGTGCTTTCTCAGGTTCGGGCTTGGGGGCCGGTTCTGGCGGTGGCGCATTTCTGACTTCGTCGATTTCGACCATCTCAACAAAAACAGGTGTTTCATCAAACGGTTCGGGTTGCTCGAAAATCGGCAAGCCAAACAACGAGGCAGCGATAAGCGCCCCATGCAGCCCGACAGAAAATATGACGCCGCTTTTCATCACCGACGATATGCCTCGTTAAGGATTTTTCTTTTCAGTGTCGCCACCAGGAACAGTCTTCACGGCCTTGGTGATCAGCGCGACCCGTCGATATCCTGCTCGATTAATGGTTCCCATAACTTCCATCACACGCCCGTAATTGATCGATTCGTCACCCCGCACAAAGATGCGCAGATCAAGGTTCTGACCTGTTATGGCACGAAGTCGTGGCACCAATGTGGCAAGCGGCACAGCTGTATCTTGCAGATAAATCTCGCCGGCTGCGTTGATCGAAATCGCCAAGGGCTCATCATCGCCCGCAATCGCCCCCGCTTTTGTTTCGGGTAAATTAACCTCAACCCCAACCGTCAACAGGGGGGCTGTCACCATAAAGATAATCAGCAGCACCAACATCACGTCGACAAACGGTGTGACGTTAATCTCGCTCATCGGGGCGCGGCGTGCTCGGGTGTAACGACCGGACCCGCCTCGGCTTTGAATGTTCACTCCCATGACCGGTGACCCTTAATCCATTTCACGCGAAAGAATGGCGGTGAACTCACCGGCAAAGGAATCTAAACGTCCCGCATAGCGATCCAAATCTTTGCTGAGTTTGTTGTATGCAACAACGGCGGGGATGGCCGCCAAAAGACCAAGGGCTGTTGCGAACAATGCCTCTGCAATGCCGGGGGCTACGACCGCCAAACTTGTATTGGATGACATCGCGATGGACTGGAAACTGTTCATGATACCCCATACGGTTCCGAACAATCCGATAAACGGCGCTGTCGAACCCGTCGTCGCCAAGAACGTCATGTATTTTTCGGCACGATCCATTTCCCGGTGTACCGTGATCTGCATAACGCGTTCAATCCGGTCCGACACGCCGACCTTTAAGGTCGCTGTCATTTCACCAGACACCCGGCGCCATTCGCGCATCGCCGCGACAAACACCGCTGACATGGGATCACGGGGATTGGTCGATATTCGGTCATACAGTTCGTCCAGCGACTGACCTGACCAAAAAGCCTGTTCAAATTCACTGGATCGTTTGTTCAACCGACGCACGGTCAGCATCTTTTCAAAAATGATCGCCCAGCACCAAATCGATGCCAGGATCAAACTGATCATCACCGATTTGACCACGATGTCGGCCCGCAGGAACATTTCCATCATCCCGAAATGCGCCCCATCCAGGGACCCTGCGATCAGTGCCGCGTCAACCGCTTGATTTTCCATTCCGTACTCCGATTACTTCGTTTTACTTATTCTCATTATTCAATTGACCCATGACTGTCCGCACTTCGTGGGGCAATCGACAGGGCTGACCGGTATCAATATTCATGCACGCAAGGCGCACGGTGATGGCGACAAGGCGTTCTTGCCCCCGAAAGATGTCCTGAATAAGGCGCATACTGGCACCGCCCACATTTTCCACTGTCGTCACGACATTCAGTGCATCGTCCAAAACGGCAGGTTTAATGTAATCCGCGCTGCATTCTTTGACGGCAAACGCCACACGTTGTTCGTTTAATAAGGTCGAGTTTTCAATACCGAGGGAGCGCAGCATCTCTGTGCGCGCGCGCTCAGCAAATTTCAGATAATTCGCGTAATACACGATCCCACCGGTATCGGTGTCTTCGTAATAGACACGCACGGGATGCTCAAAGGTCTTGGTCTGCAGAGCGTCAGCCATCAGATGCCTCGACGTCGGCGATTAGGTCCAACTGGTTCATGTTCGCAGGTGGCTTTAATCCCAAATGCTTAAAACCATCGCCCGTCAGCGCACGGCCGCGTGGCGTCCGCATCAACAATCCTTGTTGGATCAAATACGGCTCAATCACATCTTCGATGGTGTCGCGCTGTTCCGATAGTGCTGCGGCCAGCGTTTCAACACCGACAGGCCCGCCCCCATAATTATCGGCAATGCACGATAAGTAACGACGATCCATCGCATCCAAGCCGCGGGCATCGACGTCCAACCTGTTAAGGGCTGCGTCAGCCGCCTTGGCGTCAACGGGCGAATGCCCCTCAACCGAGGCGAAATCTCGGACACGCCGAAGCAGCCGACCAGCTACCCGGGGCGTGCCCCGTGCACGGGTGGCAATTTCGCGCGCCCCATCGGGGGTTAAATCCATGCCGAGCAATCCAGCCCCCCGACTGATGATGCTTTGCAGATCATCAACGCTGTAAAATTCCAATCGCATCGGGATGCCGAACCGTTCGCGCAAGGGTGTTGATATCAATCCGGACCGTGTCGTCGCACCCACCAGCGTAAATCGCGGTAAATCAATACGAACAGAGCGCGCGGCCGGGCCCTCGCCGATGATCAAATCCAATTGGAAATCTTCCATCGCGGGATAAAGAATTTCTTCGACCGCTGGGTTCAGGCGATGAATTTCATCAATGAACAGCACATCGCCCGCATCCAAGTTCGTCAGGATCGCGGCCAGATCACCAGCCTTGGCAATCACCGGACCGGATGTCGCACGAAACCCCACGCCCATTTCCTTGGCGACGATGGACGATAGCGTCGTCTTGCCCAATCCAGGCGGGCCAAAGAACAGCACATGATCGAGTGCTTCGTTCCGCTGAATAGATGCTTCGACGAAAACTTTTAGATTGCTTCGGACTTTTGGTTGGCCGACGAAATCATCAAGCCGTTGTGGGCGAAGGGCGACGTCTTGCACGTCACCTTCGATCTTATCAGGTTCAATGATGCGGTCTTCTTCGCTCATCTAACCGCGCGCCCCTGGTCCGGTGTCAGCGGGTGCCAACCGGGATAATCCACCCCGGATAAGGGCCGCAACATCGGCACCCTCGCCCAATTCACCAGCAGTTTCTGAAACTGCCCCAAAAGCCTGGGACGCGTTGTAGCCCAAATTCACCAGCGCCGAGACCGCGTCTGAAACTGTATTCCCAGCCGCAGGCGCACTGCCCTTTGCTGCCTTGCCGGTGGCCGCTGCCAAGGTCTGGTTGAGTGCGATGGCGCCCACTTTGTCTTTAAGTTCTGAGGCAATTCGGGCCGCTAATTTGGGGCCTACACCAGGGGCACGGGTGATCGTGGCTTTGTCTTGGGCAGCAATCGCCTGACTAATTTCATCGGGGCTTAAGGCGCTTTGGATCGCCAGGCCTACTTTTGCGCCAACGCCCTGCACCGTTGTTAGAAGCTTGAACCAATCACGTTCGGTCGTATCGGCGAAACCATAAAGATGAATGTGATCCTCGCGAACATGGGTTTCGATCACCACTGTGACCGCATCACCAACGGCCATGCTGCCCAACGTTCTGGACGATGCGAACACGTGATAGCCCACGCCATTCACATCGACGATCAACCAATCATCACCCAGTTCTTCGACGATGCCTTTTAAGCGTGCGATCATGTCGCCATTCTCGCCAAAGCCTTCACCCGCTCTGCGCTGCCACGATGGTGCGCGTGACATATCGCGACGGCCAGCGCATCGGCCGCATCGGCGGTCGCAATCTGCGCACCGGGCAGCAATGTCTTCACCATCATCTGGATTTGTTCTTTTTGTGCATGACCTGATCCCACCACAGTTTTTTTGACGAGGTTCGGCAGGTATTCTGCAACGTATAACCCGGCCAATGCAGGTACCAACATGACGACGCCCCTGGCTTGACCAAGTTTTAGCGTCGATACCGGGTTCTTATTCACGAACGTTTCTTCGACCGCCGCTTCTTCAGGGTGATGTTCTGCGATCACCTCTTGCAGGCCTGCATGCAGTTCAACCAGCCGATCTGACAAGCTCGCCTTGGGAGACGTGCGAACAGTACCGTCGGCAACATGACGCAATCGATTGCCATCGACATCGATCACACCCCAACCGGTGTTTAGTAATCCAGGATCGAAGCCGATCAATCGCACGTTCGCTCCTATCTTAAGCGCTCAGGCGCTCCATCACATCATCAGGAATATCGAAATTAGCCGACACGGCTTGGACGTCATCGTTGTCTTCGAGCGCTTCGATCAGTTTTAACAATGTACCCGCAGCATCTTCATCGACCGCAATTAAATTTTGCGGCTTCCACTCAAGCCCTGCACTTTCAGGATCACCAAATTTTTCTGCCAACGCATCACGCACATCAGCAAAATCGTTCGGATCGCAAATCAACGTGTGACTTTCATCGTCGCTCTCTACGTCGGAGGCCCCTGCTTCCAGACCCGCTTCGAACATCGCATCTGCGTCCGCTTTGTCGGCTGGAAATACCAATTGTCCAACGCGATCAAACATGAACGCGACGCTGCCGGTTTCACCCAAGTTGCCACCATTTTTGGAAAACGTGGAACGGACTTCGGATGCTGCGCGGTTACGGTTATCTGTCAAAATCTCTACGATGATGGCGATGCCGCCGGGCCCATAACCCTCGTAGCGGATTTCTTCGAAATTGTCGGTATCGCCGCCAACACCCTTTTGAATGGCGCGTTTGATATTGTCATTCGGCATGTTTTGGCCGCGTGCGTTGGCAATCGCGAGACGCAGCGCCGGATTGAAGCCGGGGTCTTCACCCGCACGTGCTGCAATCGAAATTTCTTTACCTAACTTCGCAAATACCTTGGCGCGCTTTTTGTCCTGCGCGCCCTTGCGATGCATGATATTTTTAAACTTTGAATGGCCTGCCATATCCCAATACCCATATTTTTTCGTCAATCACATCGCAGACCGCCATCACGCGAACCCTGCGAATCTATGCATTCTACAACCTGCAGCCCCTTGTTGAACACCGGACTGTGTGAACTTCAACTTTTTTATAAACCGCGTTGGACACCGCACCGAATGGCAGCGGCGATAGAATTTAAGTTTTCGGCATCGCCTTGGGCAAATGCGCACCAATTCGAAGCGGCTGAATGCTTTTGGCCAAACCTGTTTTATCGTCAGTTATAATGTAGCTGCCACAGAGCGTCCCGTCTTCGGTCGCAGGTTCCAACCGCACTCGTTCTCCCTTGGTTACGAACCGAGAAACCGCGCCTTCTTTGCGCATTCCGATGACTGAATCATAATCGCCCGTCATACCCAAATCGGTCTGATATGCAGTGCCACCCGGCAGCACCCAGGTATCGGCCGTCGGCACATGGGTGTGCGTTCCAACCACTGCTGTCACACGGCCATCCAGGAAATGCCCCATCGATTGCTTTTCGCTCGTTGCCTCGCCGTGCAGATCGACAAGAATGACATCGACATCGCGTTTAAGTTTATATCGCTCCAACAAAGTCTGCATCGCTTGGAATGGATCATCCAATAGTTCCATGAACAATCGGCACATCACATTCACCACAAGGACACGTTTGTCATCTGCAGTTTTGTATATGCCAAAGCCCTTGCCCGGCGTATCGGGCAGATAATTGATCGGACGGATAACTTTATCATCACGATCCATGTGGCTGATGATTTCACGCTGATCGAACACATGGTTGCCCGTGGTCACACAGTCGGCGCCCGATTGATAAAAGGTCTCACACATATTTCCGGTGATTCCGAACCCGTGGGCCGCATTTTCACCGTTAATGACAACAAAATCGACTTTCAGGCGTTCGCGCAATCGGGGCAACTCGGCATTCACAACGGCCCGGCCAGCACTTCCGACGACATCGCCAATCATCAAAATTCTCATCCGGTCAGTGCTTTCATTCTAGGCTACCTGTTAGCGCGCTTTGGCACGTATGACTTGTTTTTCAGTTGCAATCCACTGCAATGCCCGATCATGGGGACCACGGGGCACGGTATCTACTTGTTGGGCTGAAAATGCAACGCCCACGGTCGTTATCGGAGCATCCAATTCAAGTTTTTCAATGGTCCGATCATAGAACCCACCACCATATCCCAATCGATATCCATCCGCATCGAAAGCCAGCAATGGCACCAAAAGGACTTCGGGAATGATCTCTGGTTCAGACGGTAAAGGCTCGGACGTGCCGAATGCACCGGGCACCAATTCTTCGCCCACGAACCATTTCCGAAATATTAGCGGCTGGGCCTTTGCCATCACAACCGGCAGCCCTGTGACGTGACCCAAATCGGTCAGCGCACGCATCGTGGGCAATGTATCGATCTCTGAGCCAATCGGCAGAAATGCACTGACGTGATACGGAAGGCTCAGGCCCAACTGGATTGCGTTATTGAGAATCTGATCGCGAAGCTGATCCCCGGCATTGGGATTTTCGCTCGCAGCGCGGTTTCTGATTTCGGCAGCTTCAATGCGGGCCGATTTCTTAATTTCGTCGATGCTCATTGAATGCGCTCAGATATTAATGGTACGACGAGCCACATAAGCCGATGACCGTGAGATCCTCCGTGGCCTGCTCTAGCAGGTGGGCGCCGTGAATACCGATCCCAGGGGACCGGCAGGGACAGCTCCCGTACGATGGATTTAAGGCCCCAGGGATAACGATGGCCTAGCGTGCTCAGTAGCCCGCCGCCCTCTAACCTAGGAACCTTCGAGCCTCGCGGCAATGCTTTCGATGCGTTCGGCGATGTTTTCCAGGCTTTTGCTCATGCGATCTTCGGATTGGGCCGCCGCTGCGGCCCCCTTACCGCCAGATTTCATTGTTTCCGTCTCGGCATACGCGTCAGATAATTCGTCAGCCACCAACAATGACACCATCACCAAAAGCTTGGCATCGCCAATTTGCCCTACGGCCGCAACCAATTCGCCCACACGGCGATCAACGTACTCACCCAATCGGGTGATGTGCGCTTCTTGGCCATCATCGCATGCAAAGGTGTGTTTCCGCTCGTTCACATTGACGGTGACTTTTGCCATTACGATTTATCCTCGCCATCCAGAACAGATTCGAGGCGAGCAATTGTCTCGGTCAGTTTTTCAGCGGCATTCAAATTGAGTGATTTCAGCTTATCGTTCTCATCACGCAGTTTAGCTACATCTGCATCACCATTGGATTCTGCCCCCTTGGGCAGGTTGGCACTGGCCGTATCCAATCGATGAACGGCTGCTTCTAGGCGTTCTAACGCGCGGTCTACCCGCGATGCTTTTGCGATAGTCGGTGACGACATAGTGATTCTGATCCCAGAGTGTGCGACACAGCCCCAAACTGTAGCGCTACTATGAAGTGAACATCAAAAACGTCAACTAATTCATCAAGCTTTCGTCCTAAATCACTGAATATCTTCGAACATTACCAAATGATGACTACGCGTTCGTGTCACCATAGCAATTCAGACGTTGACCTTTGGCCTCAAAACCGTTTTTTTCCCGCTGAATAATCAAGTTTTTCAATGTTCGCCGCCTCCCGAAAATAACGTGAGGTCGGCCTTTCTAGGAGGAAACAATGGCGGTACGTGTTGCCATCAACGGTTTTGGTCGAATTGGTCGTCTGGTTTTGCGCGGCATCATCGAAAGTGGTCGCAGCGACATCGAAGTTGTTGCGATTAACGACTTGGGTTCAGTCGATATGAACGCGCATTTGTTGCGCTATGACTCAACGCACGGTCGCTTCCCGCACGACGTTAAAGTCGACGGTGACAGCATGGAGGCCGGCAAGGGCGTTATGAAAGTCACAGCAGAACGTGATCCCGCGAAACTGCCATGGGGCGAACTTAACGTCGATATTGCGTTTGAGTGCACCGGGTTCTTTGTTGACCGCGACGGCGCTGGAAAGCACCTTGAAGCGGGCGCGAAAAAAGTTCTGATCTCGGCACCAGGCAAAGATTCCGACAAAACGATCGTATACGGCGTCAACCACGACACGCTGACCGCCGAAGACAAGATCGTATCGAACGCATCTTGCACCACGAACTGCCTGGCCCCTGTCGCATCCGTTTTGCATGACCTCATCGGCATTCAAAAAGGCTATATGACAACGATCCACGCCTTCACGGGTGATCAGCGCACATTGGATACGCTGCATTCTGATCCTCGTCGTGCGCGGACAGCATCGGCATCATTGATCCCGACATCTACGGGTGCTGCCAAAGCGATTGGCCTGGTTATTCCAGAATTGATGGGCAAGCTTGATGGCAGCTCAATTCGTGTCCCAACGCAGAATGTTTCGCTGGTTGATCTAACGTTTGAAGCCAAGCGCGACACCTCAGCCGAAGAAATCAACGAAGCCATGAAAGCCGCATCCGAAGGTAAGCTTATGGGTGTGTTGGGTTACAACACGGAGCCGCTGGTTTCCATCGACTTCAACCATAATCCCATGAGCTCAACATTCGATGCAACTCAGACCCAAGTGATGGAAGGCAACTTCGTTCGCGTCCTGACTTGGTACGATAACGAATGGGGCTTCTCTAACCGTATGCCTGACACAGCTGCCGCAATGGCCGCTCTCTAAATGCAATCACATTCCAGCGCGACGTTTGTCGTTCACAATTTGAGTGACGCCAAACGCGCGCTGGAAATTGCAGTTCAAGCGGAAATAGATGTTACACTGTTGAGTGCACCGTCTGCCGCCAGCCTTCTTGGTCCCCGTATATTTAATGAAATGATTGCCACGGCGATGTCCGAAATCGAATGCGATGGCATCAAAGTCGATGCCGCCATTGATTGCGGCGATACGCCAGGCCCTGCCCTTCGAGCGATCAAAGAAGGCTGCCAACATATCGTATCCAACGCACCATCGGATGCGATTGCCAAGATCAGCCAGATCGCGACGGCATCAAACACACAAGTGACAACAGGACAGATTCCTGCACTTGATCTAGGATCATCAAAATTGACCGATGGACAATTGCTGACCTGGGTCACCAAACAAGAGTACTCCGCGCATGCCTAAACAAGAACCGATGCCGTGCCAGCTGTATCTGATTTCTCCACCACAGTTTGTTCCCGACGTATTTTCAGAAGATCTGAAACGTGCCATCGCTGGTGGCGTCGATGTGGTCGGGGCATTTCAGTTGCGCCTCAAAGATGTCAGTGATGATGATGTTTTGCGCGCCGCAGAGGTTTTGATGCCAATTTGTGCGGAACATGAAATTCCATTTCTTGTGAATGATCGCCCTGACTTGGCCGAAGCATCCGGTGCCGACGGCGTTCATGTCGGCCAATCTGATGCCAGTTACGATGAAGCACGTGCTATTCTGGGTGATAACAAGACCGTCGGCGTGACGTGCCATGACAGCCGCCATTTGGCGATGACAGCGGGCGAAAAAGGTGCCGACTACGTCGCGTTTGGAGCATTTTATCCAACCACGACCAAGGAAGCGAAGCACCACCCTGAGCCAGACATTCTGGAATGGTGTTCGTCCATGACCATCCTGCCCTGCGTCGCAATTGGCGGGATAAACCAAGAAAACTGTGGCCCGTTAATCGATGCCGGTGCAGATTTCCTTGCCGTTATCAGTTCCGTTTGGGGCTATGCAGATGGGCCAGAAGCCGCGGTTGCTGCATTTGCGGAAAAACTTCAGGCTTAAACTCGGCGATCAAAAACATAAGATTTACGTGGAACACCTTCGGCGGACCTGATAGAACCCGCGCCGATAAGCAGTTTTACACCTATCCATTATATTTTGCAGGACGGTCGCTATGAAGATTGATGGGAACGCCATTCGACCAGGAATGGTTATCGAACACCAAGGACGCCTATGGCGCGCCGCAAAAATTCAGCACACCCAACCCGGCAAAGGCGGCGCCTACTTGCAGGTTGAGCTCAAAGATATCCGCGATGGGACAAAATTGAACGAGCGTTTCCGCTCTTCGGAAAAGGTTGAACGCGCGCGTCTGGAACAGACGGAATATCAATACCTGTTCTCTGACGGTGATATGCACACGTTTATGCATAACGAAAGCTACGACCAAATTGCGCTTTCTAGCGAAGCCGTCGGTGAACAAAGCGTGCCGTTCTTAAAAGACGGTATGAACGTAAAGATCGAAAGCTTCGAAGACGAGCCGTTGGGTGTTGAATTACCCCAGCACGCAACGTTCGAAGTGACCGAGGCAGACGCCGTGGTCAAAGGCCAGACAGCATCTTCGTCATACAAACCAGCATTGCTGGAAAACGGCGTCAAAGTTTTGGTGCCACCTCATATCGAAGCTGGTACGCGGATCGTTGTCGATACGGACGAAGGCACTTACGTCGAACGCGCAAAAGACTAATCCGGAAAAAATACATATGACTATTAGAACGCCACTCATGACCGTCATGGTCGCTGCCGCTCAAAAAGCAGGCCGTGCGCTTCGACGTGACTTTGGCGAAGTAGAGCAACTTCAGGTCTCTAGAAAAGGTCCTGCGGATTTTGTCAGCAAGGCCGATACGAAGGCCGAAGAAATCATCTACGAAGAGCTTTCGAAAACACGACCCAACTACGGGTTTGTGATGGAAGAGCGCGGCGAGGTTGAAGGCTCTGACATTTCAAACCGTTGGATTGTCGATCCGCTGGACGGCACAACCAACTTCCTGCACGGCATCCCGCACTTTGCCATATCGATTGCGCTAGAGCGTGACCGAAAAGTTGAGGCCGGTGTTGTCTACAATCCAATTACCGATGATCTGTTCATTGCCGAACGTGGCAAAGGCGCATTTCACAACGACCGTCGCCTTCGGGTATCCGGTCGTGCTGATATCGCCGATTCGATTTTTGGAACAGGTATTCCATTCCTGGGGCGTGATGGTCACGAGCCATACATCGTCGAGCTACAATCCGTCATGGCACAATCAGCTGGGATTCGTAGGTTTGGTGCAGCAGCCCTTGATCTCGCCTTTGTCGCAGCCGGAAGATATGACGGTTTTTGGGAACATGGGTTATCGCGGTGGGATATCGCAGCAGGTATTCTGCTGGTGCGCGAAGCGGGCGGCATGGTGAGCGATTTTAATGGCCGTGATACGATGCTGGATTCGGGTGATATCGTTGCGACCAACGGCGCATTGGACCGAGATTTCCTTAAATTACTCAAAGACGCGCACAAAGTTTGAGCAAATCGGTTGAGGCTAACCCCCGGGTTAGGTGTTTTCGAATTAATTTGATAGCTTCATAATAAGACTGAAGCGTTTAATGATTGAAATGGGAGGCCGCATGTTTCGCCGACAAATTAAAGGCAGTGCAATTACGCGCAGCGCCGTGTTTGGGGCTTTGCTATTTACTGTTGCAACCGCTCCCGGTGCCGTATTTGCCCAGACGTCTTCATATACGCCTGCAACCGATGATGTTGTCATCAACTGGAATGCATTGAATGGCGGCACTGTTGCGGCCCCTGCATCCGGATATTCGTCGGCTTATGTTGGCACGCGATCAACCAATGGTCTGATGATGCCAGGACCGACCACGCCGCGTTCGCGCCTCTATGTCGCACCGCAAGGTGGTCAGTCAAGTATCCAGCTTCGCAAACCCGGTTCGGCACCCATGGCATCTGCGCCTATGAAAAAAGCGCCCGTCCAAGCAGCAAGCCGTGCGCCCTCACCTGCTCAAGTCGCAAGCGCACCGCCGCCTGCACCCAAAGCACCAGAAGCTGCCACGGCACCACCTAAAGCGCCGCCCGCACCTGCTGCTGTTGCAGCAACACCAGCGGCACCCGCACCTGCGCCAGCTGCACCCGCGGCAGCGCCAAGTGCTCCTCCAGCACCGTCTGTGGTTGCGACGCCTGCAAGTGCACCAACAGCGCCGCCACCGGCGCCTGCTGTGGCCGTCGCGTCTGATCCTGCCGATGCTCCTATGCCAACAGAACAAGCGTCAGCTCCAACATCTGCCCCAGTCGACGGCCCCTCGCAGGTTCTGTTCAAAGGCGATAACACCAAATTATCCGCCGATGGTCAGCAGGTATTGGAAGCTGTCATCGCCGAGTTGGGCGCATCCGATAAGATGCGCGTACAGCTCATGGCCTATGCTGCTGGTAAAGATTTATCGTCAAGCAAAGCAAGGCGCATTTCATTATCTCGCGCTTTGTCCGTCAGGTCTTACCTGATCGAAAAAGGCGTACGTTCTACTCGCATTGATGTCCGCGCCCTGGGCGACAAAGCCGAAGGCGATCAGAAAAACCGCGTCGACGTCAATATGATCGAGCAGTGATGATCGGCTGGATCTCGCGCATTGCCACGAACCCGATGATTATGCACTTTCAGGAGGATAAGACCTGATGACACGCCCAACCGTATTTCTCCTTCGGATGGCGGGTTTCCTGGCGTGTGTCGGCGCAGCCGTCTTCTTTGTTTTTGAACCTTTGCGCTCTGCGTTTATGGCCAATGCGCCACTCAACGGATTGATCTTGGGCGTGTTGGTCCTGGGTGTTTTCTATAATTTTCGCCAAGCAGGATTGCTTTACCGGGAAGTTTCTTGGTTGGCGCGCTTCCGCGATAACCTGTCCGAAGCCGAAGCTGGCATGCGCGTACCGCTGCCAGAAGCGACCGATGCGCCTCGGCTTCTTGGCCCAATGGCGACGATGCTCAGTGATCGACGCGGCATTCGGTTTAGCTTATCGGCCCTTAGCATGCGCTCTATTCTCGATGGGATCGCATCGCGACTGGACGAAAGCCGCGACCTCTCTCGCTACAATATTGGTCTTCTGATCTTTCTCGGCCTTCTTGGAACGTTCTGGGGATTGCTTGAAACGGTCGGCTCCATTGGCCAAGTGATTGGCGGATTGAGTGTAGATGGCGGCGAGTCATCTGTCGTATTCGAAGCCCTGAAAGAAGGCCTCGAAGCGCCGATAAACGGCATGGGCACGGCTTTTTCATCATCATTGTTTGGATTGGCAGGTTCTTTGGTACTTGGTTTCTTGGACCTACAAGCCAGCCAAGCGCAAAACCGTTTTTACAATGACTTAGAAGAATGGCTGTCGAGTGTGACACGCCTGTCGAGCGGGGCATTGGGTTCCGATGGAGAACAAGGTGTTCCCGCCTACGTCCAAGCGCTGCTGGAACAAACCGCCGAAAGCCTGGAGAACCTTCAAGTCATCATTTCGCGCAGCGAAGAAGGCAAGCATTCGGTGAATTCTGGCCTCAATTCGTTAACAGGCAAGATTGAAGAACTCACCGATCACATGCGGACAGAGCAACAAGTGATGCGACACTTGGCCGAAGCGCACATGGAAATGAAACCAATCCTCCAAAAACTGGCAGATGCACGTTCAGATGGCGGTGGTATGGATGAAAATGTGCAAAAACATTTCCGCAACATGGATACCAATATCCAGCGCCTGATCGAAGAAACCACGCTTTCACGCGACGAGATTTCCGATGCCCTACGCCGCGAAATTCGTTTGCTCGCACGAACCATTGCCGCGACCGGCGATGGGTCTTAGGTCTAGTCAGTGGCCAGCCTAAGCCGCCGCGATCACCGTTCTTCGCTCATTTGGCCGGGCTTTGTTGACGCCCTCGCCACCCTTCTTATGGTCATCATCTTTTTGCTGATGATCTTTGTCATGGCGCAGTTTTTCCTGGGCCAAGCCTTATCGGGTCGCGACCAAGCACTCCGCCAATTGGAAAGTGATTTAAGCGAACTATCGCGCGTGTTGGCATTAAGCCGCGAAGAAAACACCCAACTTAAATTTGGCGTCGAAAGCCTACAGGATCAGTTGTCTGCATCCTTGAGCGCGCGCGCCGGGCTTGATGCCCAGCTGGCTGAACTCCGGGCAAGTTATGTTGCTGCCCAGGATCAAGTTGGCCGCCTAGAAAGCCAACGTGCGACTGACCAGGAAATCATCGGGAATTTGAATGCCGACAATGATGCGATCCGCAAAGAGTTGGCCAATCTGAGTGGCGACGTCGCAGCCTTAAAAGCCTTGAAGGCTGAGCTGGAAAAAGAAGTCACAGCACTTTCATTGCGCGCATCTCAGGCCGAGACCGAGGCTGACAACCTAGAGAAAAATCTGACGAAGACTGTGGAGTCATTGGTAGAGGCGCAGACCAAAAGCCAAGGCCTAGAAGTCGGGTTGGCCGAGGAACGAGAAATCTCTGAGAGCGCACGGGCGCAATTGGCTCTCATGAACCAACAAATGGCGGCGCTTCGCCAACAATTAAGCGTGCTGACTGCTGCCCTTGATGCGGCCGAGGCTGATGCAGAAAAGAAAAACGTCCAAATCAAAGCACTCGGCCAACGGTTGAATGCGGCCCTGGCAAGCAAGGTCCAAGAACTGTCGCGGTATCGCTCTGAATTCTTTGGGCGTCTTCGCGAAGTCATCGGTGATCGCCGCGATGTTCGTATCGTCGGCGACCGGTTCGTCCTTCAGTCAGAGCTTTTGTTTGATAAAGGTGCTGCAACCATTGGCGAAAACGGTACCAAAGAACTCCAAGCCCTGGCCACCACCTTGTTGGAAATCGCGCTAACCATGCCGGGCGACATTGACTGGATTTTACGTGTCGATGGTCATACCGATAGTGACCCCATCGCAACGCCCCAATTCCCATCGAACTGGGAACTATCGGCGGCGCGTGCCTTGTCCGTTGTTCGCGCATTGGTCGACGCCGGAATTCCGCCAAAACGATTGGCCGCTACGGGATTTGGGGAACATTACCCGATTGAACCAGGAAATACCGAAGTCGCAAAATCCAAGAACCGTCGCATAGAGTTCAAGTTCACCCAACGCTAATAGATGCCAATTCTTTTCCTCATCGTTGTAATCGATTTGATTGGCTTTGGCGTCATCATCCCACTGCTGCCGTTTTATGCGGAATATTATCAAGCCTCGCCGTTTCAAATCGGCTTATTGATGGCGAGTTATTCGGCATCCCAATTTATCGCTGCCGCTTTTTGGGGCCGCCTGAGCGACAGGATCGGACGGCGTCCCGTGCTCCTGATCAGTATCGCAGGATCTGCTGTCGCTTATACCTGGCTGGGGTTCGCAGAAACGCTGACGGTGTTGTTTGCAGCGCGTATCTTAGGCGGTTTTATGGCCGGGAACTTGGCCGCAGCTTTTGCCTATGTGGCAGATACAACGACCAAAGAAAACCGCGCCAGAGGCATGGGGATCATGGGGGCAGCATTTTCGGTGGGCTTCATTTTTGGTCCTGCGCTGGGCGGTATCTTGGCGGGTGCTGATGCCGCGACGGCCGATTTCCGAACACCCAGTTTTGTCGCCGCAGGCCTGTCGGTAATCGCATGTATCCTTGGCATCATTTTCTTAAAAGAAAGCCTGTCCGAAGAAATCCGCAATCGCCAAAATGCGATGACCAAAATAAACCGAATGCGCGTCTTGATGGATGCCCTACGCCAACCGGGTATCCGCTTGTTGATCATACTGTCGTTCCTATCGACATTGGTCTTCGCAGGTCTTGAAGCGATCTTTGCGATCTGGTCACTTCGGCAATTTGACTGGGGCCCGCAGCAAAATGGCTACTTGTTTGCGTTTATCGGCGTGATTGCGGCGATCATCCAAGGCGGGTTTATCGGTAAGCTGACGGCGCGTTTTGGAACCGAGCGATTGATTGTTGGCGGCTCGTTGGGATTGGCCATCGGATTGGCATTTACGCCCTTGGCACGAACAGAAATCGAATTGATCACAGCAATGGCGATTGCCAGCTTTGGGTTTAGCGTGCTGTCGCCTGCCCTTAATACCTCTATTTCGATCCGTGGCGAGGCCGATGTCCAAGGCGGGCTATTTGGCGTCACGCGCTCTGCAACGACGCTATCTCGTGTCTTTGGGCCCATACTTGCTGGGGCAGCATTTGCTGTGTTCGGGCTGGATTCCCCCTATTTTTTCGGTGCCGTATCAATGCTGTTCGTCGCCGGTTTAGCGCTTTATTTTCTGATCTTAAAAACCCAGAAAAATGGGGCTTAAAATCACTCTGATAACGAGGCTTGAAACCCTGTCATCAAGCCGTTATAACGCGCTCTCAGTTTAATCGGAGCAAGCGACATGAAGAAAGACCTGCACCCGGAATATCATGAAATCACCGTTCAAATGACGGATGGTTCCACGTTCACAACCCGTTCGACCTGGGGTAACCCTGGCGATACGCTGAAGTTGGACATTGACCCGACGGCGCACCCCGCTTGGACCGGCGTTCACCGCTTGATGGACAGCGGCGGTCAGTTGGCGAAATTCAACAAACGTTTCTCGGCGATCGGCCTTAAAAACTGATATCGCTGACATATTCGATTTGACGCCCCTTTGTTATCAAAGGGGCGTTTTTCGTGTTTGAGGTGTTTTTCTTGATAAAAAATCGCCTCATTAAATCAAATTGTTCTGCGATTCTGTTTTTGTTATCATATATTTGAGGAATTCTGATCCATCTTAGCAGATGAGTCGGAAGAATATTTTATGGGGCGGCGAATCGCTTTAAGCAAACGCCGTTTTGAGAGGGTATCGTGCCAGGGATCACGCAGTTTGAGGTCCAGGTCCAACAGGGTAAGCGCTGGAGTATCCACGCGCAGTTTGGTTCATTCCAAAAAGAAGCCGCTGTTGAAGAAGCCAAAGGCTTGGAGAGCATGCCCAGCATCTCCGCCGTTAAGGTCGTGCGTGAAGTCTATGACCCTGACCGAGGCACCTCTCAGGAATTTGTGATTTATAAAAGCGACGGTGTGACAGCTCTCGCGCAGCACGAAACCGACGCCACAGATGGTGCCAAGGCAACCAGCTGGATGGATGATGACTCAGCCACCGATTCTGGCGATGACGGCATAGATGATTTTGGATACTACGACGAAGACGAACCAAAACCCAAAAAGTCAAAACAAGGGAACAGGCAGCCCAAGAAGGCATCATCGCTGACAACCATCCTTGTGAAACTTCTGCTTTCAGCCTTGATCAGTATTACTCTCGCAGGCTTTTTCACCTCCATCACATCGTCGATTCTTCACAACAAAACGTTGTTCGGCATTCGGATCGTTGGAAATGCAGAAGGCAATTTGCTGTTCATCGTGTTTATCGGAACATTTTTATTGTCCGCGATCATGCTCGCAACCAGCATGTTGAAGCGTGAAACATTGGCCGTGAGCAGCCCAAAGCCGCAACGCGCCAAAGCGTCGCCAAAAGCGGCGCGGAAGGTCAAAAAAGTTAAAAAACGCAAAAAGCGTCCTAAACCTTCGAATGACATGCATGATGGCCGTAAACGGAAATCTGGCGAAGAAGACGATGCGTTGAATGATCGTTTACGCAACGAAATGGGCGGCAAACCCGATGATGCTGGACCACCAGCAGAAGCCGCTGGATCGTCTGGTCTCTCGCCAAAAGAAGAAAAACAAAAAGCCTTTATGATGAAGGCGCTGGGCAATGCCCTTGAGGGTTCCAGCTTCAACGAGAAGAAACTGGACAACTTCAATAAGTTCGGTGTGAACCTATGGGTCGCAGGGGCTGCCGAAGCATTGATGCAATCGCGCGGGATAAGCCAAGCCGCGGCGAACAAGATCTTGGCGGACGGGGTTCAAACGCTCGGCTACAAAAAGTCGCACGCCGAGAACTTCGCCGGAAAATACGAAGAATACCTTCTGCAAGACAGCCGCTATATGCAGATGTTCCAGGCGGGCCGGAATGCCATGAATACATACATGTCCGATGAAACGCACATCGCGCGTCATCTTGATACGTCGTTGGAAGAATGGAACAAGCCCAAGCAACGCGAAGAGCAACCGCGCGTCATTACGGTTCTGTTCACAGATATTGCTGGCTCTACGGCGATGACGCAAGCGCTTGGCGATGCTGGTGCACAAGAGGTCGTCCGTGCCCATAACAGGGTCGTCCGTGAAGCTCTGACCCAATTCCGCGGACGTGAGGTGAAACATACCGGCGACGGAATCATGGCATCGTTTGAACAAGCATCAGACAGCGTTGAAGCCGCGATCATGATGCAAAAAGGCTCGACCGCGCATACTCAAAACAATCCAAATCTGCCGCTGTTCCTGAAGATCGGCATTAACTCGGGCGAGCCGATCCAAGAAGACAACGATCTATTCGGATCGACCGTGCAAATGTCGGCCCGCATCGTCGACAAGGCGCAAAAAGGCGAGATATTTGTATCCGAGGTCGTGAAGGGTATTTGTACCGGAAAATCTTATCGATTCGTCAGCCGGGGCGGCTATGAAATGAAGGGCTTTGACGGCCCTATTACGCTGTGGGAAGTCGACTGGAAACGCGCGCAAGCTGCGGAATAATCCGTCCCCACCACGCCAAAACCGCAAAAAAATAAAAAAATTTTACGGCATCCCCTTGCAGGCGATCTCAGCCTAACTATTTCATTTGGGTAAACCGTGGATGCCTTTTTTGGGTCCACATTGTAACAATGGTGCCCAGTCTCGGGGCTGTTTAAAACGCCACGCGACAGGCGCTGAATTCAAATCGCTCAAAGGAGGATTTGCTATGCGTACGATTGATTTTTCACCCTTATTCCGTCACTCCGTTGGTTTTGACCGCATGCAGCGGCTCTTAGACACGGCTGCTCAGACCGAGCAATCGACGGCTTACCCACCATACAACATCGAACAAGTTGGCGATGAAGGCTACCAAGTCACCGTGGCCGTTGCTGGGTTTTCCGATGACGAATTGGACATCACCCTCACCGACCGCAGCCTGGTCGTAACAGGTAAGTCCGAGCGCGATGATGCCGACCGCAGTTACCTGCACCGTGGGATCGCAGGACGTGCATTTGAACGTCGCTTTGAGTTGGCTGACCACATTCAGGTCAAAGGTGCCAAACTCGAAAACGGTCTGTTGCACATCGGTCTGGAGCGCATCGTTCCAGAAAACGAGAAGCCACGGAAAATCGAAATTGCAGCTGATTCAGGCGCGAAAGCGATTGAACAAAAGAAAGCTGCATAACGACGAGTAACTGAGATCGTCCGACAGTCTCAGGATACCAAGGGGCGTGTTAGCTAAGGCTGGCACGCTCCTTTTTACTTGGTGTGCGCTTCAATAACTGCACGGTAGTTATCAGGAATGGGCATCGATGTTTGCGTGTCTTTGTCGACAAACACATGCACGAAATGCCCCGTCGAAGCAGGCCGTTCGTTTGCTTCACCGAAAATAGCTATCTCATAGGTCACACTGCTGCCACCAATCCGTCCGGCACGCAGGCACGCTGTGACCGTTTCCGGGAACGACAGTTGCTGGTGAAAGCGACACAAGGATTCCACAACGATCGGATAACACGTGTCGCGCTGCCAATCGATATCCATTGGCCCCATGGTAAAGCGCACCACGACGGTCTCAATCAGGCGGTTGTACACAACGTTGTTGAGGTGCCCCAGCATATCGTTGTCGCCCCAGCGTGTTTCGACACGCGTGTGATATGCAAAGTCTTCTTGGCGCCAAGATAGGTAGTCAGTCATGCTGAATCCGCCTTCATAATCGTCATAAACGCATCTTTGATGGTGTCAGGGATCGGCACGGGTTTGTTTGTCGCCCGGTCCACAAACACATGAACAAAATGCCCAGCAGCCGATGCGGTTTCTTCGTCATTTCTGAAAATGCCGACCTCGTAACGAACCGATGAATTCCCCATCCGGCCAATGCGCAGCCCGCAATGGATCATATCGGGGTACGCAACGGGCTGGGCGTAGTTGCACTGGCTTTCGACCACCACGCCAATCACGGGCGCGTTGTGAATATCCAGTCCCCCCTTTTCAATCAGAAAATAGTTCACCACCGTATCGAAGTAAGAGTAATAGGTGACGTTGTTCACATGACCATAAAGGTCATTGTCCATCCAACGTGATTGCAGTTCGAGGAAATAACCATAGGCGGGTCGCGCCTCTGCGGGGGGTGTTGCCATTTGTGATGAGTTCCGTATCGAGCAATTGATTAAGGGGCTGCCATTTTTGGCAACCCCTTGTTTTTCTTATAAAGCTCTAACCCTGTCAAACTCGCCACTTCTTTAAACTGGCGATCGAATTAAAGCGGTCTTGTTACCCCACGTCAAGCGGGAGTTTATCTTAAAAAATACTCATACTAAATAGGGCAAAAACACGCTCATTCGGGCGAATTTGCAAAAAAGACCGCCCCGAGGATGGGGCGGCAAGTTTAACAGGGAGGTGTGGAGAGAGGACCCTTAGACCCTGATCCACAAATATATGATGTACCCCACGTGTTAATTTTGATTTAACAGGTTCACACTAGGCAAAACCGATTCGCCCCGCCACTAAGGACCCATCAGCGCAATGGACCCACAAGTTATCGCATTCGCCATTCTGATTTTCGGATTCTTATTGCCGATGGCCCATGTCGCGTTTTCACCTTCGGCCGGGCCCTGGCGTATGCCCCCAGAAGCGCGGTGCCCGTTCAGCCCACGAATTGGATGGCTGGTGATCGTGATGTTGTTGGGCCCGATTGGATGGCTGATGTTCATGACCCGAAAGCGTCGGCGTAAGCCCCAGCAGCCGAGCGACTAGGGTTACTTCTTAAAAAATGCCTCAGCACCTTGGCGAGCGGCTTCTTTTCCTTTTATCGCCTCTCGAACCCGTTCAATTTCAGACTCCATCTCGGCGATGTATTCGTGCAGCGCATCGATGGACAATTCCTCAAGGCTTTTGAGGGCTGGTTTTTTCTTCTGTGGTTCGAGATCGTCAAATGACATTCCGTGCTCCGCATCATAAAGTCGCGAGAATGTTAAAAGACTGACCCCTTAGACGACAAGTAGTGAATATTAATGACCCTTCCGAATACCATGAACTGTATTGAAATCACCGAGCACGGTGGCCCCGAAGTATTGAAACCAACAACGCTGCCCGTGCCTGAGGTCGGTCCTGAGGAGGTCCTGATCCGCGTGCACGCAGCGGGCGTCAATCGCCCCGACTGCATTCAGCGCCAAGGCAATTACGCGCCACCGCCCGGGACTACCGATATTCCCGGCCTTGAGGTCGCAGGCGAGGTCGTCGCCTTGGGTGCGGACGTCCAAGGCATAGATATTGGCACTAAGGTATGTGCGTTGGTTGCTGGTGGTGGTTACGCTGAATACGTCACGGCCCCTGCCCCTCAGGTCATGTCCATCCCCGTTGGATTATCTATTATCGAGGCCGCAGCCCTGCCCGAGACTTTTATGACGGTATGGACCAATGTGTTTGAACGCGGACGGCTACAACCGGGTGAAACGCTGATGGTGCATGGGGCATCCAGTGGAATCGGGACAACAGCCATTCAACTGGCCCATCATTTGGGCTCACACGTCATCGCCACTGCGGGAAGTGATGAAAAATGCCAGGTTTGTCTGGATTTGGGTGCGGACCGGGCCGTCAATTACCACGATGAGGATTTCGTTGCCGTTGCTAAGGAATCCAACGGCGGCAAAGGTGTCGATGTCATTTTGGATATGGTCGGCGGTGATTACATCCAACGAAACATCAAGTCCTGTGCACCCGATGGCCGAATTGTGAACATCGCATACCTGCGTGGACCCAAGGCTGAAATCAACTTTATGACGGTGATGCTCAAACGCCTGACCCTGACAGGTTCGACGTTGCGCCCCCAACCCATCGCACGAAAAGGCGAGATCGCCGCCAGTTTGATGGAGCGCGTATGGCCATTGATAGAAGATGCCAAAGTGAAACCCGTTATTCACACGGTCTTTCCGCTTGAAAAGGCGGCCGCAGCCCATGCGTTGATGGAAACAAACACCCATATTGGGAAAATTATGCTGAGTATCGTAGAATAATTTCCGAAATGAATGTGGATCAAGCTTTGACCGTGGGCCAGCACTGGCGTTATAAGTAGCGCCAGTGAGATCGGAATGCCAATCCGATTAATCCCATGAACTTGAAGAGGAAGAGATTATGGCGCATCCGTTGATGCCAAAGGCAACTGCCGTTTGGTTGGTCGATAATACGACCCTGACGTTCAAGCAGATCGCCGATTTTTGTGGTTTGCACGAGCTTGAAGTACAGGCCATTGCAGACGGCGACGTCGCAATCGGTATGCAGGGCACGGACCCCATCAAAACTGGCGCGGTAACGGCCGAAGAATTGGCCCGCTGCGAACAGTCTGTTGACGCCGTCATTCAAATGGCGAAGGTTAATATCCCGCAGCCAAAAGCCCGCCAAAAAGGCGCACGCTATACGCCTGTTTCCAAACGCGGCGACCGCCCGAATGCGATCGCATGGTTGTTGAAAAGCTATCCAGAACTTTCCGATGCGCAAGTATCCAAGCTGATCGGCACCACGAAGCCGACCATCAACGCGATCCGAGATCGGTCTCATTGGAATTCAACGAACATCAAACCGGAAAATCCTGTCAGCTTGGGCTTATGCTCGTCCGTTGATCTGGAAAAATTAGTTGCTGTGGCTCGCGCCCGAACTGGAACCGTTCACGCGCCCAAGGCTGTTGCTGACGAACCAACATCTGATGCGCCAATTTCAATGCCACCCGCTGCAACGCCGCCGGCACCTGAATCTCCATCCGAGTAATTTAACCGCTGCCAAATTTTCGGCACCGCGTTTACGTATAAAAAAACGGCTGGGAAATCCCAGCCGTTTTTATTTGTTCTTTTAGAAAACGTCGTCGGTCAGTTTGCCTTGAGATACTCAATGACAGCCTTACGATCGCCCTCTTTTTTCAATTTCAATACCATCGAAGATTTTACGCCCGTTTTGGAGTCTGTGTAGCCACGCGGATCCTTGAGGTATTCATAAAGTGTGGCGTCGTCCCAGGTCCAATCAGCACCCTTCAGGCCTTTGTATTTGGTATAGCCATCAGCCGTGCCAGCTTTGCGTCCAACAACACCTGCCAACGAAGGGCCGATTTTGTGCTTACCAGCTTCTAATGAATGGCACGCTTTGCATTTGTTAAAGACTTTCGCGCCGTCAGCAGCTTCTACAGCGGCTGTATTTACAGCGATCAATGCGGTTGCGCCTATTGCTGCAAGAAAAAGCTTTGAAATTTTCATTCTCTTCACCTTCGTTCGGTTTTTAAATTCTATTTGTTGTTGTCTCGAAACACCCATCTGGGACTACCCTAAGCTGTTCTAAACAATATTTAAAGCCCACTTGTGGCAAGTTTAAGGCAGCTACGTTTCAGAAAGTAACTTCTCCACGCAAACAACTTCGACCGCCGCTGTGAATACTTTCATCGCCGACGCGACTTCTTCGACACTTGGAAGTGTCGGAGCAATGCGGATGTTTCGGTCATTGGGATCTTTGCCATAGGGGAACGTGGCACCCGCAGGGGTGATTTTAACCCCGGCATCTGCACATCGTTTGACGATTTCTGTGGCGCACCCGTCGACCACATCAACGCTCAGAAAATACCCACCTTTTGGGTTTGTCCACGTCGCCAGACCTTTGCCGCCCAAATCGCTTTCAAGCGCATTAATCACGGCCTCAAACTTTGGTCGGATGATTTCGGCATGCTTGGCCATGTGATCAAGGATGCCGTCCATATCCTTGAAGAACTTCACTTGGCGCAGTTGATTGATTTTATCAGGACCAATCATGGCAAATGTGATTTTTTCGATATGATCGTCGATGTTGGCAGGACTAGACGCCAGCATCGCAACCCCAGCACCCGCATGGGTGATTTTAGATGTCGAACCGAACACAATCGCCCGGTCTGGGTTTCCTGCTGCCTCGCACGCCGCCATGATATCGGCTATTTCCGCAGGCGCATCACCCACGTAATGCACTGCATAGGCGTTATCCCAAAGCAGCCGGAAATCAGGTGCCGCTGTTTCCATCTCAGCCAAGGCTTTGACCGTGGCATCAGAATAAACTTCGCCCGACGGATTGGAATATTTCGGCACACACCAGATGCCCTTAACGCTCGGGTCATCTTTGACCAATGCGCGTATCGCATCCAAGTCTGGACCTTCGGGCGTCATTGGCACGGTGGGCATCTCAATACCCAAACGCTCACATATCGCAAAGTGACGATCATACCCCGGAACCGGACAGATAATTTTGGGATTCTGATCACGCCATGGGCCTTCGCCACCCGGCACCCCATACGTCATCGCATTGGAAATCACATCCCACATCATCGCCAAGCTTGAATTACCACCGATGATGATCCGCTCCGGCGTCGTGCCCAGATACTCTGCGAACAGGCGGCGCGCTTCGGGGATGCCGACCAGACCGCCATAGTTCCGAAGGTCTGTGCCGTTCTCATCATTTGTATCGCCAGGTTTCACGATGGTCAGCAGGTCATCACTGAGGCTCAGTTGATCAGCAGATGGTTTACCACGGGTGATATCCAGGCTGAGGTTGCGCCCTCGTAGCCCATCAAAACGGGCAGCAGCTTCAACGTGCAGGGCTTTTAGGTCTTCTGCGCTCGATTTTGTAAGGTCCATTTTTTCTCTCGATATCCTTTAGTCAGCAACATCAACGGGATAATTTTGCGCCAAACGGCCCCCATCGGCATTAATCGTTTCACCTGTGACATATCCTGCTTCGTCTGTCGCAAGAAATACACAGATGGACGCAATTTCTTCAGGCTCGCCCGGACGGCCCATCGGTGTACGCGAAAGTACACGGCGGCGCGCAGCGTCGTCAGCCATCATGGTTTTACCCATTTCTGTGGCGATGGTCCCCGGCCCCACCGCGTTCACCCGAATGCCATGAGGTGCTAGTGATAATGCCATCGATTTGGTCAATTGCTGCACGCCCCCCTTACAAACCGTGTACGGCGTGACAGAAGGGATCGCGACAATGGCGTTGATCGACGACATATTGATGATGGCGCCCGACCCTTGTTTGACCATTTGTCTGGCTGCGGCCTGCCCCGCATAAAAGAATCCATTCAGATTGATGCCGATGGTGCGTTCCCAGTCTTCTTCTGTGATATCCAGAAAATCACTCGCGGCGATAATGGCTGCGTTGGATAAGTGCACATCGACGCTACCAAACGCATCCACGGCAGCAGCGATCAAATTGTCACATGCGCTTTTGGATGAAACATCACATTCAACGAAAACCGCCTCGCCGCCCTGTTGACGAATGGCCGCAGCAACGGCTTCACCTTTGTCCACCTGTACGTCCGAGACGACAACTTTGCCCCCTTCGGCAGCAAACCGCATGGCGCAAGCCTCACCAATACCCTGCGCTGCGCCCGTAATGACGCAAACCTTATCTTTGAGCCGCATGTTAAGAACCCTCCCCTAAAAAAATATCAGCCAAATTCATCAGCGACTTTTAAACAGCGCGCGCGTTCGGCATTATGCAAAAAAACACTGCAACGCGCATGTTTCAAGCGCGACGATCACTGGGAGCAAGAATATGTCCGACGTCAGCATCTATGACATCGATTTAGGTCAATCGCCAGCCAACCATACCCCCCTGTCACCGTTATCATTTATCCGGCGCACCGCTGCCGTATACCCCGATCATTTATCGGTGATTCATGGTGCACGGCGCTATACGTGGTCGGAAACCTACGAGCGCTGTAAGCGCCTCGGCTCGGCCTTGCAAAAAAGTGGCGTCAAAAAAGGCGACACCGTCGCGGTGATGGCATCAAACACCCCAGAAATGTACGAATGCGCGTTTGGTCCCGCCATGATTGGCGCCGTCGTGAACACCATGAACGTTCGGTTAGACGCAGACATCATTGCATTCTCGCTCGATCATGGTGAAACCGACGTCATCATCACCGACAAGGAATTCTCAGCGACCGTCAAAGCAGCGCTGGAAAAGGTCGGGCGCGATATCTTGGTGATCGACATTGATGACCCTGAATACGATGGCCCCGGCGAGTGCATCGGCTCCATCGACTACGAAGCCTTTATCGCCACCGGCGATCCTGACCTTGAATGGGATTTACCCGGTGATGAATGGGACGCAATCAGCCTCAATTACACATCGGGCACGACGGGCGACCCCAAGGGTGTGGTCTATCATCACCGGGGTGCATACCTAAACGCCACGTCTAATATCCTCGTATGGAACATGACCCATCATCCTGTATATTTGTGGACATTACCGATGTTCCACTGCAATGGCTGGTGCTTTCCATGGAGCATCGCCGCGATGGCTGGAACAAACGTATGTCTGCGCCGGGTCAATGCCGCAAACATCTATAAACATATTGCCGAAGACAAAGTGACACACTTCTGCGGCGCGCCGATTGTCCTCAATTTTGTCGTCAACGCGACCGACGAGGAACGCCGCACGTTCGACCATGACGTCAACATCATGACAGCGGCGGCCCCGCCACCCGCCTCGACGCTTGCACGGATGCAGGAACAAGGTTTCAACGTGTCGCATACGTATGGGCTAACAGAAACATATGGCCCCGCTGTGATCTGTGCATGGAAAGACGAATGGAATGCGGAACCGATTGAAAAACAGGCTTATCTTAAGGCACGCCAGGGCGTGAAGTACCACATGCTCGAAGATCTGTGCATCATGGACCCTGAAACCATGACCCCCGTCCCCGCGGATGGCGAAACCATGGGCGAAGTGATGTTCAAAGGGAACAACGTCATGAAGGGGTATCTGAAGAACCCGAAAACGAGCACCGAATCACTATCGCACGGATGGTTCCATTCAGGCGATTTGGGCGTCTTGCATCCTGATGGCTACATCCAGCTCAAGGATCGGTCCAAAGACATCATCATTTCAGGGGGTGAAAACATCTCGTCGATTGAGGTCGAGAGCGCATTGTACGCTCACCCCGATGTCATCGCCGCAGCCGTTGTCGCACGCCCCGACGATAAGTGGGGAGAAACACCCTGCGCATTTTTAGAAATGAAGGGTGGCAGCACCGCGACTGAAGAAGAAATCATCGCGTTCTGCAAAGACAATCTGGCGAGCTTTAAGTGCCCCAAGACGGTGATATTCCAGGAATTGCCAAAAACATCGACAGGTAAAATACAGAAATTCATCCTGCGCGACCAAGTGAAAAGCTTGTAGATAACCGAATACGCACCATGCCTGTGATGCGACCCTAAGTCACATCACAGGCACTGCATATATTTCAAATAAACAAGGCCGCCACCTGGCTAGGTGCGGCCTAAATATTCAGTTTAAATTTTGGATGAACACTCTCAATGTTCCATCCCAGTCAGCTCATCTTTAATCTTGAGCTTTTTCTTCTTGAGGTCGTGTATCACATCATCGTTCGGAAGTGGCTTCTTCTCCTCGTCATCAATCATGCTCTCCAAAGCGTAATGTTTCTGACGCAGGGCATCGACCCGCTCCAATTTTCCCATTGGCTCTATCCTCCTAATATTGGTTGATACGGCTTCTCAGTTATTGAAACTACACTGTCATGCTATCGTAATTTAATTTTAATTGCGACCCTATTTCTGATCAAAAAGGTCCTCCATTGTACCTTAGTCATCTTAATCGCCCATACATATGCCAAGACCGCGTGCGGTCCGCACACGCGCACCGTTCAGGTTTACCGGCCGTTGTTTTCCAACAACATCTGCCAGCGGAACATCACGGATACCGCCATCCCACCATGATAACATGCGGCCCGTATCCCCTCGCATCAACAAATCAACCGCATGCACACCAAACGACGATGCCAGCACACGATCAAAGCTCGATGGCTGACCGCCCCGTTGTACGTGTCCCAAGACCGTAACGCGAGTATCAGCGCCCGTTTGATCACGAATTTCCTGTCCCAACAGATGGCCTACGCCGCCATAGAGCAGCCGGCCTGATTCCTCGCTCTGGGTTGCTTTCCCGCCTATGGGGCGGACGGCTTCGGCACACACAACAAGGGCATGACGGCGCTGTTCCTCTTGAAACACATCGTCAAATTTTGCTTTGATTTTGTCGATGCTATACGGGATTTCGGGAATCAAGATGACGTCAGCCCCCCCAGCGATGCCTGCACTCAACGCCAAGTGCCCCGTGTCACGCCCCATGGTCTCCAAAATCATGACCCGGTGGTGACTGGCAGCTGTTGGTTGCAAGCCATCCAAAGCCTCAGCGACGACCCCAACCGCCGTATGAAAACCAATCGCAAAATCTGTCATCGGCACATCGTTGTCGATAGTCTTGGGGATACCGATAAACGGCAGATCAGCTTTTTCCATGATCTGATGAAGGATACGCAACGATCCATCACCGCCTATTGCAATCAGCCCATCTAATTTGAGCTCGCCCAAGGCATGAATGACCTCATCCGAACGATCAGATGTGGTGCCATCAGCACCCAGATACGCAAAAGGATTACCCTTGTTAATGGTCCCCAGCATGGTGCCGCCACTGCGGAGCACTTGCCCGGAAAAAACTTTTAAGGTGAGAGGCATGGTTCGGATAGGGCGGCTCAGCAGACCATCTGTGCTGTCGCAGATACCAATAACTTCTGCGCCATAACCATGAATAGCCCGTTTGACGACAGCCCGAATCGCGGCGTTTAATCCGGCGCAATCACCTCCGCTGGTCAGGATTCCAATACGTTTTATTCCGGTTTCGCTCAAGCCAACCTCCTGCTACATCTATCTGATCTTATATATGTCTTTAATTTTGGATACGATGGCACGTCGAGAGCAATGAGCGAAACAGCCTCTTTAGAAAAACAATTAGAGACATTGAAACTCGAGCACCGGGATCTCGACGATGTCATTGATCATCTGATCGAGACCCGACCTTTTGACCAACTGCAAATCCAGCGTCTCAAGAAACGTAAGTTGATGTTGAAAGATCAGATGTCCAAGATGGAAAGTCGAATGCTACCGGACATTATTGCCTGACATCATTGCCTGGCACCATTTTCTGCCATTATTCCTGATAGCACTTCAGATTATTTATTCACTAGATGTCAAAAGATCGCTGTCTGCGGACGCTATAACAGATTCTGCGCTGGCGCCCCGCTGTAATTCAACAACACCAACCATAACCTTGGGCGGCCCAAGATGAGGGTGGCTCGGCATTGGCGTTTCTTCCAGACGCTTGGCGATTTGTGCCGCACGTTCACGCGCCACTAATTCGCCGTCGGCAAGCAAGATCAGGGCAAAGTCATCCCCCCCCAGATTTCCCAGAACCTCTGTTGTGTCCAAGAGCTGATTTATCGTGGCTGCAACGTGCGCCAAATACCGATCCAGCGTATCGCGTCCTTCTGATTTTCGGACTCTGTTGGCATTGACGATATGAAGGACCGCGAGACTCGGCAGAACGTTTAAGTCGTTCAGATGGTTCAGAACGTGATTGAGTTCCCGAAAGAACTCTCGCCGTCCTGGGACAGGCAGGAAAGCATGCTTGGCCAAGTCTTGGCGGAGCTTATCTTCGCGCTCGCGTGCTAATTTCAGTTGTGCACGCAAGGGCTCAACCTCAGCACCCAATCGATCAAGCAGTTGCTGTACCGCCGGCGTGATTTCGCCAGCTAGTCCACCAATCTCAAACGCATCGTCTGCCCCGTGAGCATTGTCGTCGTCTTGGTCTTTTGAGCCATCTTTATCTGCGTGTTCACGACCATCCTTGCCTTTCGCGTTATTGGCAACGGTCGATACCGCTTGGGCTCGGCTAACATCCATGGACCGACTCCCATTTATCAGTGCGCACTATATAACAAAAATCGTTAAATTTGAATTGACTATGCTTGCACACAGGCCGTTCGGACATATAATCACGCGCTTTCCTGCTGAATGAGCGAACGGAGAGCGAAATGTCCGGAACCAAAGAAGCACCGCAAGTCGGCATCATCATGGGTAGTCAGTCCGATTGGGACACCATGAAGAATGCGTCAGAGACCTTGGCAGCCCTTGGCGTCCGGTTCGAGACCAAGATCGTCTCCGCACATCGCACACCGAAACGCCTATATGAATACGCTGAAACGGCGAAATCTCGTGGTCTGCAAGTGATTATCGCAGGCGCTGGCGGTGCTGCACACTTGCCCGGCATGGCAGCTGCTATGACCACATTGCCGGTATTTGGCGTTCCCATCGAAAGCAAATCCTTAAAGGGCATGGACAGCCTGCTTTCCATCGCACAGATGCCGGGCGGTATCCCCGTCGGCACATTGGCCATCGGACGTCCCGGCGCGATCAATGCAGCCCTATTGGCTGCTGCGGTTGTTGCACTCCAAGACAACGCCGTTGATGATGCACTGAGCGCATGGCGCGAAAAACAAACGGCCGCAGTCGCTGTTGAGCCCTCGGATAACGCCTAAACAATGAAAAAGAATGTTCACCCTCTCGCACCCGGCAGCACCATTGGCATCATGGGCGGCGGCCAACTTGGCCGTATGACAGCGTTGGCAGCAGGCAAGCTTGGCTATAAATGCCACATCTATTGCCCTGAAGCGGACAGCCCTGCAAGCCAGGTTTCTGCTGCGACAACATTGGGGGCCTATGATGACATTGCAGCTCTCAAGGCATTTGGCGAAGCCGTCGATGTTGTGACGTTTGAGTTTGAGAACATCCCGCACGAAAGCGTGCAGTTGCTGACCGAACACGCCGTCGTCCGACCGGGCTGGAAAAGCTTAGCCGTTGCCCAGGACCGACTGGTCGAAAAAGAATTCATCAATGAAATCGCACCCACGACGCCTTTCAGGAAGGTTGAAAGTGCTGCTGATCTCGAAGCTGCCGCCAACGAAATCGGCCGCCCCGCTGTCCTGAAAACCGCACGTATGGGATACGATGGCAAAGGTCAGGTCCTGATCGCCCCCGATTGTGATTACGAAGCGGCATGGGCAGAAATGGGTGCCGAGATCGGTATCCTAGAAGCGTTTGTCGATTTGGAACGCGAGCTATCGGTGATAGTTGCACGTTCACCGGGCGGCGGTTGGGCAACGTACCCCCCCGTTGAAAACCGCCATGTTAATCACATCCTGGATACAACCATTGCACCGGCTGTGCTGAGCGATGACATGGCAAAAGAAGCTGTCGATATCTCCCACGCCATTGCTGATGGATTGGATTTGGTCGGCTTGTTGGCGGTGGAACTGTTCGTGACACGAGGCGGCAAGCTTCTGGTCAATGAAATCGCACCACGCCCACACAATTCCGGCCACTGGACCATGGATGCCTGCCCAACCAGCCAGTTTGAACAGTTTGTCCGCGCCGTGTGCGGGTTGCCACTTGGCAACGTCACACCACACCACGATGCCGAAATGAAAAATTTGATCGGCTCTGCCGCCCGCGGTTGGGCAGATTTAATGTCCGAAGGCACCGCGCACCTTCATTTATACGGCAAAGCGGAAATTCGTGATGGCCGCAAGATGGGACACGTCAATCGACTTTATCCGCGCGGGCACTGGAAATAGAGATACCGCTAACTATATTAATTCAGATGTTGGGTCGAATACCTATAATCACAGTTTTTATGTGTGAATTATAAGGCCGTTTTTGCAAAACAAACCCATTTTCATATTTCCCCTTTATTTTCATATACTTAAGTGTTTTTCGCTGTATTTCTAGCGCTCACACTGAAAAGCCCCCTCACCTGTCCTCTCCCCCATTTCATGAGGGAGAGGACCCTGCATAAACATGACTCGATCTCGTCCCTCTCCCCCTTTTAGGGGGAGAGGTTAGGTGAGGGGGTATGTAAAAAACCGTGAAGACGCGATCAGAATTACATCTGGCGGCGGATGCCTGCTTCGACGTCTTGCATGCTGACACGATTGCGTTTGAATGTTTCGAGTAATTCGATCTCAACGACAATGGATGGCTCAAGCTCGGCCATCACAAGGCCACGCACAAAGCTTTTCAGCTCGTCCACTTGTCCGGGATAGGCCAGCAGATTTGTGATCAACTCGCGACGGATGACGAGGGGAAATTTCACAACCTCAACCGCCAGTAATTTTTTGATCTTCATCGGGATGCGAGCGTTCCCAAAAATACGATCCAAGCAGAAACTATAAATCCCAAAATCGAGTTTCCCCGCGACGGTGCGCGTGAATTCACGGAACTCATCCAAAAACGCGTTCGCCGATACTCGATTTTCCAGCAATTGACGGACAACGCCCAAAAACGCCCGATAGCGTAGTCGCGCCGGGCTAAGGCGGTCGCCCAGATCAGCTTCGATCGCCAGGATTTCAGCTTCACGGAAATCACTTTTAAGGATGTGGCTCGCGGCCTCAGTGACCGACGGCTCAAGCGCCTGGGCTTCGATCAACTGAAACAGGCGCTCGTAAGTGCTGCGGTTTTTGCCTGTGACGCCGCCTTTGCGACCCAATGGCAGCAATGCGGCTTGCGCAACCAACGGGTCACGGGAATAGATCGTAGCAATGGTAACAGCTGCCGTGCTGCCCATATCGTTCTCGCGAAAGTCATCCGTGATCACAAAACGGCTGCCATCCTGGACCGTCAAATAGCGGCCAAGTTTCGAGCATGCCAAGAAATGATCTGCGAGATCGCCCGTTGGCGGTGATCCAGGCTGTGATTGGGGTTGCAGCATCGCTCACTCCATTCGTTCATGAAATGATAGCCGAGCACCACCGGATATGCGAGTCATTGGCGAATCCTATGGTCAGGGCCATTCCCATCATCGCTCGCAAACATGAATTGAAAGATTATACGGATTCGATTCGGCTTATGGCGCCCAACAAATCGTATATTATGAAGTTATAAATTAGTCACACATCAGTGTATGTGAGTGATTCGATCCCACACCAATTTCGCGCGAATATAATGGCATGTGATGGTAACCATCACTGCTGGGGGGCCTCCTCCCAGCCTCGCGCCCCAAATGTGCGAGATCTCACCCCTGATTGCGGGGCACGGCGGAAAAAGTCGTGCCCCCTTTCTATTGAGACGCGCTATTTAAAAAGCCGATGCACCGCGGCGTTTCAACATCCGCAAAGGGTTTGGAAGTTTTTCAAAGGCTTTCATGGCACGTGCCTGATAGCCGGGGATTTTCATGACATCACCGATACGTCGATCCAGGTATCCCCACGTCGCCTCGGCACCCTCGCTATCATCGGACAGCCAATACAACACTGTGGTCGTGTAGACCGGGAACAACAGGCCACGCTTGGTATAGTAATTAAAATCCGTCGCGTTATCGCCTGCGGCGTACCAGATTTTATTACACGTCGCCCAGGCGTTCTTGGCGGCCTGTGGCTTATTCCCTGGCAATGCCATGTATCCCAAAATGCGGCGCATGGCTTCTTTGTGCGGCATGCAGGATTCGATGCGGGCACGCACGCCTGCAATAATGCGCTCGCGAACTTTCATATCTTCAAGATCAAGGTCTTCAAGGCGTGCCAGCATCTGGCGATCAAAATAATCGGACGCATGAATCGCCATATCCGATAGACCACCAGGGAATGCACGGTATGCAACGCCTTCACCCAAGCCGCTGCTGACCTCGGCGGCGGCCATAGCGCGTTTGCTCCAGCCATCGAAGGGGACATGCAAAAGAGCTTCTAGCAAAATTTGATCGCGAAGTGCCTGAGTATCCTCGGCTGCTTTTTCGTGAACGCTCTTTTTCGTCGCCATCTTTATCTCCTGCCCATCATATCGTCGTCTATTGCGCGCCCATCGTAGCTTATTCATCGTGACCCGTCATTTCTTCTACGTAGCCCAGCGAAGAAAGATCAGTCATACGCATCGGATAAATGATTCCATCCAAATGATCACATTCATGCTGAATGACACGGGCATGATAGCCCATGGCCTCGTATTCCTGGACCTGACCATCAAGGTCAAAAGCTTTTACAGCAATATGTTGCGGACGTGGGACCGAGCCAACCATACCCGGTAACGACAAACATCCTTCAGCACCTGTTTCTAACGCTGGGTCTAGAACGGTGATTTCGGGATTAATCAGAATCGTCAACGGATGGCCCTCGCCCTCTTCATCCCGCCCCTCTGGAACATAATAAATGACCATACGTAAGGGGATATGGACCTGTGGGGCGGCCAAGCCGATGCCCGGGGCATCGCGCATGGTATCAATCATATCAAGCGCAAGACGCCGCACTTCTGGCGCTGATGGGTCCTCAATCGGGTCAGCGACACGCATTAAAAGCGGGTGTCCCATTCGTGCTATTTTTAAAATTGCCAAAGCGCGTTTCCTTTGTGGCGTTTTTAGGCTAAAAATAAGCTTATTGAAGTGGTAATTACCCCTTCACATTGCCGTATACCTTTGTTATAAGGCCCACCACGCGCGGGGAAAACCCCGCGAACTTTTGTTTTGACCCTATCTTATTGATAGAGAAAGAGAGAAAAACGACCGTGCAAGTCACCGTTCGCGATAACAATGTCGATCAAGCCTTAAAGGCGCTGAAGAAAAAAATGCAGCGCGAAGGTATCTTCCGTGAAATGAAGCTCCGCCGTTCATACGAAAAGCCGTCTGAACGCCGCGCCCGTGAAAAAGCTGAGGCCGTTCGTCGTGCCCGTAAGCTTGAGCGCAAGCGCATCGAGCGCGAAGGCTTCTAAACAACGCAAGATCTGATCCGGCACTTCGGTGCCGTCACATCTCTCAGAACCGCCCCGTTCATTCCGGGCGGTTTTTGTTGTTTTTGGAATCCATAGAAATTACGTCACCCCCGCTTGCGCGAAGCGGCCGAAGGTCAAGGCGAGGGTCTATTAGCGAATGAGTGCATTCCCGCCATAGCCTGTGCCCGCGAAAGCGGGTACGAGAATGACGTTAGGTTATTTCTTCGGCTCTTTAGTAACCGTCTTCCCGGGCGAACGAACGTGAGGCCCGGGATCTCGTTTCACTCATTAAAGTTCTAGATCAGACAAAAAAGATCCCGGATCAAGTCCGGGACGACAGTTTATATTTTTCTGTTGATGCCCCCACCTAACCTCTCCCCCCAAGGGGGAGAGAGATAAGCGAGTAATGTTTGTACAGGCACCTTCTCCCCTTTTAGGGGGAGAAGACAGATGAGGGGGGTTTCCCCTACTCCAGACCGCTGACGATCTTCTCGGTCATTTCCTTGGCATCACCAAACAGCATCATCGTGTTGTCGGCATAGAACAGTGGGTTATCGACCCCTGCATAGCCTGGGCTGAGCGAGCGCTTCACGAACAGCACTGTCCCGGCCTTTTCAACATCCAAGATCGGCATCCCGGCAATCGGTGATTGCGGATCAGTCTTGGCGCTTGGGTTGGTGACGTCGTTGGCGCCAATCACGTAGGCAACATCAGCTGTCGCGAACTCGTGGTTGATCTCTTCCAACTCGAACACCTCGTCATAAGGCACGTTGGCTTCTGCCAGCAGCACGTTCATGTGGCCCGGCATACGCCCTGCCACCGGGTGAATGGCGTATTTGACCTCTACACCCTCGGCTTTGAGTTTATCAGCCATCTCACGCACAGCATGCTGTGCCTGGGCGACCGCCATGCCGTAACCCGGCACGATGATGACCTTGGACGCGTTGCCCATGATGAACGCTGCATCAGGTGCAGCACCCGCCTTGGCTTGGCGATCTGGGTCAGATGATGTACCTGCACCGCCAGCACTATCGCCACCAAAACCACCCAACAGCACGTTGATGATGGACCGGTTCATGCCTTTGCACATGATGTAACTGAGGATCGCCCCCGATGAGCCCACAAGCGCACCGGTGATGATCAACGCTGGGTTTGCCAGCGTGAAACCAATACCTGCTGCAGCCCAACCGGAATATGAGTTCAGCATCGACACAACCACTGGCATATCCGCGCCACCAATCGGCACGATCAGCAAGAAGCCAATCGCGAACGAGAGGATCAACAGCATCCAGAATGCGCCATAGCTCTCGGTCTGGCAGAAGTAAATCAGCAGCGCCAGCATCGACAATCCGATGACCAGGTTCAGCATGTGCTGGCCCGGGAATGTGATCGGGTTACCGGACATAATCCCCTTAAGCTTAGCAAAGGCGATGATGGAGCCGGAGAACGTGATGGCACCAATGGCCATCCCGAGACCCATTTCGACCAAACTCGGCGCAGGCAAGGAACCTTTGGAGCCAATGTTATAGGCTTCTGGGTGATACAATGCTGCCAAGGCCACGAATACCGCCGCCAAGCCGACCAATGAATGGAAGGCCGCAACCAGTTCTGGCAGCGATGTCATTTCGATTTTCTGGGCGACGACGGTTCCGATACCACCGCCAATAACCAGGGCGATGATGATCCAGCCGTATGACACCACGTCAGGCAATAGGATCGTCGTGACAATCGCAATTGTCATACCGATCATGCCGAACATGTTGCCGCGACGCGCGGTTTCAGGATTAGACAGGCCCTTCAGCGCGAGGATGAAGAGAACAGCCGAGATGAGATAAAAGTATCCGCCGATTGTAGCGCTCATATTCCCGGCTCCCTATCGTTGTTTCTTTTTGAACATCGCGAGCATGCGTCTGGTAACAATAAAGCCACCAAAGATGTTCACAGATGCCAGGAGGACGGCGAAGAAGCCCATCACCTTGGAAAAATCAAGCAATGCAGGGCCGACAGCCAAGATGCCGCCAACAATGATCACAGAGGAAATAGCATTCGTTACGCCCATCAATGGCGAGTGCAATGCAGGCGTCACGTTCCAAACCACGTGATACCCGACGAAACAGGCCATCACGAAGATCGTAAACAATCCCAGGAAACCGCCATCGCCACCTGAACTAGGTGCGGTCACGGCCAATTGGGTCACGCCGTGGGCTAAGTTGCCCGCTTCTTGCGCCAATGCTTCGAGGCCGGTAGCAATCTCGGCCGCCTTATCTGCTAGGGTCGACTGGTCCATGCTCACGCCCCCTTCTCGTCTTTGGTGTCAGTGGTTTTCTTGGCCGCAGATTTTTTAGCCGCCGTTTTTTTGGCGGCAGGCTTTTTAGCCGAAAGCGCTTCGCTTACCCGCTCGTTGGTAATCTTGCCATCTTTGCAGACCATCGTGCCTTCGACTGTTTTATCTTCTTCGTCGAAAGCAAATTTACCGCTTTCTTTGTCAAAATGCGGCGACACGAAGTTAAACAGGTTCTTGGCAAACAACGAAGACGCTGTTTCAGCCAGCATGCTTGGCAAGTTCAACCGACCATCAATGATCACGCCATTCGGTGTGGTGAAGATTTCACCCGGCTTTGTCATTTCGCAGTTGCCGCCAGCTTCAGCCGCCATATCGACGATCACAGCACCACTTTTCATGCTTTCGACCATATCCTTGGTGATCAGCTTTGGTGCCGGACGTCCTGGGATCAACGCAGTTGTGACGACGATGTCTTGTTTCGGTAAGTGATCGCGCACTTTTTGTTTCTGCTTCTCGAAATACTCAGGTGGCATTTCCTTGGCGTAACCGCCTTCGGTCTCTGCCTCTTTTTCCATTTCAGGATCAACTTCGAGGAATTTGCCTCCCAGTGACGCAACCTGTTCCTTGGTGGCCGGACGCACATCCGTTGCCGACACAGCAGCGCCAAGACGTTTCGCCGTGGCAATCGCCTGAAGACCCGCAACGCCGACACCCATGATAAATGCGCGTGCTGGCGGAACCGTGCCCGCGGCTGTCATCATCATGGGGAATGCACGACCATAAGTATCAGCGGCATTCAGTACAGCCTTGTAGCCTGCCAAGTTGGCTTGTGACGACAAGATATCCATCGATTGAGCGCGAGAAATCCGCGGCATCAACTCCATCGCGAACCCTGTAACACCCGACTTTGAGAGCATCTCGACACCCTGTGGGTCGGTCAGCGCGGATAAGGATGCGGCGACAATCTGACCCTTGGTCAATTTACTTGCTTCTGTCTTCGTCGGTGGCGTGATTTTCCACACCATATCGGCACCTTTGACGGTCGCTGCAAAATCTTTAGCGATTTCAGCGCCAGCGTCTTTATAGGTTTGATCAGGTGTCGCGGCACCTTCGCCTGCATCCGCCTCAATAACCACCGTACAGCCAAGTGCGGTCAGTTTTCCGATGACCTCAACGGACGCCGCCACGCGGTTTTCACCGACGCCACGCTCCTTAGGTATCGCAATTCTCATCCGAAATCTCCTCGTCGTTTAACAACGTACATTATACTGTCGAGCGCCCAAATCGGTTCATCAGAATCGTGCTAAAACCAAAGGCCACTGTGGATTCGCTTGAAGTATTAATTGTTATGCCGAATTAAGGTTTCAAGCGCAAGCAACCCACTTCTAAAAAAAGGTTTTAATTCGCGCCAATGCACTCTACTGCAACTCATAAACATCGCCGCTGACAGCCATTTTTTGTATGGAGAGTATTTTTTATGGACGATTTACAGGATGTCATCACCATCAAAAATGGTGAACATGTTCAAAACACTTTTTCCCACGCGGAATTTGCGCGTCGAACGTCATCACTGCGGGCCAAAATGGCTGAACGTGATATCAACGCTCCGCTCTTCACGTCGTATCATAAC
>ENA-UOXV01001069-UOXV01001069.1-marine-metagenome-genome-assembly--contig:-NODE-1069-length-38902-cov-6.460293_pt1 | contig 38902 bp, 44 predicted proteins | sample MGYA00238165_ERZ766961 | MGnify/ENA primary metagenome ERZ766961 (study PRJEB28924, sample SAMN03173240) | marine metagenome | biome: Marine; feature: Water; material: Subsurface seawater | place: North... | reverse complement strand
CCAGCTTGTACAACATCCCGCGGGCGCAGCAAAATCGTTGCGTTTGTAGAGCAATTTGTCATTCAGAGTGCTCGGTAAGGCCTGGTTCAGGACTCGTTGGTACGTTGCTGCTGCTGACGGCGAAGTTCGCCGCGGGAAACTGTCCTGGATGATGTGAGTGCACGGAAAAGGACTCACATTATCCAGGACATGAAGACAAGTATTCCTAGTTTACAAGTATTTCTCATCAGTTTCAGGCGTCACCGGTCGCAGCACTGCTTCCTACTTATGCGGAGCCTGCGCCTCTCAGCACCATCGGGTCGATTCTGCTCCGTGGAAGGCACGATTCAGAAATGGGTCGTGACCATGGCGCATCCGAGGCGCCATTCCTCTTCGCCCCCGCCAGCAACCAGCGTCACTGCGCGAGCCCACGCCAGAGCGTTTTGAACCCCCTTGCACAGCTCGAGTCCCATCCTGACTCTCTCGATGATTTCCCGCTGTCTCATCTTCTTCGAATATGTCCTCTGCTCGCAAGCTCAAAGTTCAGCGCCGCGCTTTGGGATTCGCGCGGCTTGGGTGCGCGAAATCAGAAGACTGGATTGCCGACCTCCCCTGTCCCGTCGTTGCTGCATTCGAAAAATGATGTCCTCCAGTTCTCGGTCCATCCTGCTTGTGTGTGCAAGAAATCAGGAGACTGATCACGTCTGCAAATCAATCACAGCGAAACTCCCTGTGATGCATCTGTCTCAACAATATTTTCACAGTGCCTTGTGCAGGTTGCAGGCCTGCGGTTGCTCCTTTCAGCTCGAGCTTCTCGTTGTGCCTCCACGGCCTGTCTGGCCCGCTTTTCCTGCTTTTCTTCTCTTTTTACCGCCCGCTTGAGCTGCTTGTTCCGAAAACCCTGAAACTTGTCTGCGCGCACACGCTGTCGCGCCTCCCTCGCCTGAAACTGCAACACATGACACACAACCCATCCCCTTAGCGATTCAGCTCCAAGAGTCTGAGCAAATTTCACAACCTATTCCAAAACTTTGACTCTTTGGCTGCTCCACGGAAAATATGAGCCTCTTTCAGACCTGGGAAGCTGTCTTGCGATGATTCGCGTCTGCTTGCCGCATGAATTTGTCCAGATTTTCGACACCGGACGCAGCCCTGTGCACGCCTTTTCAGTGTGAAGAATTCGCCTGCCCTTCAGTGCATGGACTTGCAGTGTAAATCACTGTAGCATGGAGCGCGCCGGCACAGCACTTCTCTCTGCCGCTTCCGCGCGTGCATCCAGCGGCGAAGCTACACCTTGCGTGAGCTGCGTGAAAAAATGATCCGCTTGAACTCTTATCTGCCGCGTTGTCTGTCGCCTTGCGCGCCCAGCCTGCCGATCCACCAAGTAGGGGCGATTTAGGTAAAGACTGCCAGTGACGCAACTGCGAAACTGCCGCAACTTGCGGACCTGCACTTTGCCACGAGCCCCAGAAGCCGCCAGGGTTGCTCGGATCGAAGGGCTTGAAGTTCTCCTGCTGCGGGAATCGGCCCGGCGACCTGCGTCCGGCGGAGAGCATGTCATACAGCACTTCAGCTTGGGATAAAAGTCTTTCCTCCAAAATTTACAGACCGATGTTATCTGTCTCCCGGGCAATTAAAATGCTCCACCCACCTTTTGCGCCTAGCTTCAGGGTCTGATTCTTGTTCAGAACCGAAGGTCGGACCCTGTTGCCTTCCTTCCGTTCGCCCTGCGTTTGCTGCTGGGTCATGTGAACCACTTCTCGGGGGATCGTCGGCTGATCCTTTGCCGGATCCGCCACCACCGGCCTTCGGGAAGCGCGTGTCGAAATCGCGGCGCGCTGTCACGTCAGAAAGACATTCGTAAGCGTTGTTCAGACGCGCAGTCTCCACCTGTGCCCGTTCCTCCTTGCCAGGGTTTTTGTCTGGGTGCCACTTGAGCACCGCCTTGCGATATGCTGTCCGAATCGTCCGCTCGTCTGCCGAGCGCTGGACTCCCAGCACCTTGTACCAGTCCTCCTCGTTGGCCTGACAAACACGCCGTACCCGCTACGGCTTCAGACACAAAACCGCGGACTGATGATTGCACGCGACTGGCACATCGCATGGGGAATATTTCTGAGATCATCTGATGATAGTTGCACGTGATGCTGAGACCCACCTTTAACGCCGGCGCGCCAATGCACAGCAAGAAGAGCGCCAGCAGAAATATCCACCCCCGATCCCCACTTCGCCTCAACTTTGCGCATACCATGCGGTGAACCCAATTTCTCTGCACTGGGCAGGAAGAACTTGCTTTTGAGTGCTAAACCACTTCTTTTGGGTACTACCGTCCTGTTCCTCACCAGACCTTCGGATCGCCAATACACGGGACAGACAGCCCCAGCAACAATATTCTGTGATCCTTCAAGTGTTCCCATACCACCAAGGGTTGCATCTGTGCGTCAAAAGGCAGCATCTGTGTCTCCTTGCTGAGCCAGCCCCAGACTCACTGGCGTGAAGAACGATCACAACATGTGGAAGTGTCGCTTTTCCAAGTCTACCTCCGCGAAAGGACTACCGCCAGTACTCTGGTGGCGGGCCGTACGCCTTCAGCCGAGTTCTGGAGCTCGTGCAGCCCGCGCTGACGAACGAGATTATCCTTGAACAAGTGCGACGTCGACGAGGTCGGTAAAGCCTCTTCTCCCAGCCAGTGTCGATTTCCTCTAATAATAATAATCATTTTCAGATTTCAGTGTAAAGTGCGAAGCTGGGACCTACGTGAAGGCTCCTCTCCACAAGAGGCGGCGGCCGAGGCAGCTGGTGGTGTACAGGCGTTTTTGCGCGCCGGAGTGTGCGGAGCTGCTGAGTTGGCACATGTTCTTCGAAGCGGTCTTCATCGGTGTCTTCGTAGCAGGTCCTTGTTTATCCAAGTCGGGCGATGACCGCGCGCGAGCGAGTCCCGACGGCTCGAACAGGAACCAGAGCCATGCGACCTGATCAGGCAGCGCCGTGAGGTTGATCTTAATCTTTTGGCCTATCAGGGGTATACGCGGTTCGGACAGCAAACGAAGTCGACCAGGAGTGCACACAGGAGGCGGACAAGCTCCCACGGGCGAGTTTAAACCAACTGATGTCTCTAAATCTAGGACGCACCGCCTAGGCTCAGAATCCTTCGGGGAACGCTGATGCCCAGTGTCCCTGTGCCTTGGGCAGGCGGACCCTCGGCCGGTGAGCACAATCCAGGGGCACATCAAAAGGGCGGCTGAGGAGACGGTTGACGCTGCACTTTTGCACGACGACCCGCGGGCGATGCGCACGATGCCGAATAGCCTTTAAGTACGGTGGGCAGAGAGTCGGTCGCGCCTTCCAGAGCGATGTCGCGCTATGGAGGGGGAAACTCTTCATCGCCGATTGCGGCTCGACGCGTTGGGGGAGGGGACCTTGCAGCGGGTTCCGAGGTTGGGCACGGAGAGGGCAGCGAGAAGGTGGAACAGGCCGAGGACTTGGCGGACCTGATGCGGTTGCCCTCAGGTGCAGGCAAGAATGAGCCACCGCCGTATGTGCTAGAGAAGACGGATGCCCCGCCTCCTAATTTCCCAAAGGGGCGGGTGGATGCCTCCTTTGCGCGAGCGGGCGGGAGACCGACCGACGTGGAGGTATCAAAAAAGACTTCTGCCGAGGCGTTTGCCGACTGGGACGAAGATGGTGGCCCACGCATGCAGGTTGTACAGCAAGACGAATCTGTTCAGCCGCGAAAGGTCGCAGGCGTCGCGGTTGGACAGCCAAAGTGGATTACATCAGAGTGGTCCCAGCGCAAGTACACTCGCACCCAATCCTGTTCATCTCCCAGTAGGCACAGCAATTCCTGCGTTCTGCATGATGATGACGTCCAGCATGCGCTGCATTGCCCCCGATCAGGGACTTCGTCGAGGAGCAGGAACGGCTGTCTGTCAAAGCGCGGCTCGAGCGGCTCGAGCGGCTGGAGCAGTCTCGCCTCGTTACCGCTCCAGGGGCTGAGGACGAAGATGAGCTTCAGCGCGCCGCCGAGGCTGAAGAAAATACCCAGGCATGCTTATTTTTAGCATCGGTTGCCCTGCCTGCTCTTCCCTGGATCCCCATCGCTCTTGGCGTTCTGACGGGAAGAACACGGCTGCGACGAGAACAGGTGCTTCCAGCGGGCTGGTGGCGCCTCAATGTGGACGTAGTGCGGTGCCACGACATCGGATGGGTTCAGCCGCCGCCACGGTCTCTGTCCTCGCCGAGCCTGACCCCGTTTGTCACCGTGGCGGTGTGCAGTGCGGAGAAGCGTACCAAGTGTGTGCCAGAGTGCGAGTTGCGCGACATCCCGGCGCCACAGCCGCCGATCAAGGGCAAGGCCTACCGCTCCGTTGCCTACTTTAACGAGGTTCAAGACCCGCCCTACCCTCGCCACCTATTGCACGCACAAGCGCTGGACCACTTTTCGCAAATGACTGAAGAGAGTGGTCCGCGGGCAGACGCTCACCTTCACTGTCGACGAGCACTGGGCAAGCAAGGAGATGGAGGTAAAGCTCTGGCACTGGACGCCAGTTACGCTCTACACGGACATGACTTCCACGTACTCCAAATGGGATTGCTGGGGCGTACCGACCCATTCGATCAAAGGCGGCAAGTTCCACAAGAAGTATCGCGCGGAACTGCGTGCAGAATTGCTGAAACGTGCGCGGGAATGGGTTTTGATAGGGACGACCCGCATTCCATTGCAATCTCTGCGCCAGGCGCAGCGTTCTGGGACCTTCAATCTGCTTGATGCAGATGGTAAGCCTTGCACCGACGGTGAAGATCAGACGCAGGTAGTGCTTCGGACACACGCTGTGGGAGTGCAGCCCGAGTCGGTGGAGGAGTTGCGCGACATGGCAGCAAGGCGCTCAGAGATGCTGGCCCAGCTCGCAAAGGCGTACACGCCTGTCCCACTAGCTATGCCGTTCCGCACAGTGCCAGGCTCATCGCGCGCAGGAAGGAGAGCGGTTTCGTCGCAGGGTCTTCCGGAGGACCCTTCACGTGGCCCGAGCCGTGTCGCGACGGGTCTCAACGCGATTCATGAGGATCGCACGCGTCAACACTCGCTTGATGATGCCGAAAACTTTTTGTACGTTGGTACGTTTGTGGCGAGTGGGGTTTTTGAGGCTGAGCCCGTGCGCGTTGCGCCAGGGCGCGCGCAGCTGCGCAATGAGGGCGTGCGCCCTCGCGATGGACACGGCCGGGGTGGGCACGGGCTGTTTTACCACCTTGGCTCGGAGGGAGGGGCGAAGGAGTACCGCAACCCTGCGGCTATGGGCGTGGTGCGCCTCACAGCATCGTCGGCCGAGTGGGAGCGCGGGCGACCGCAGGGAATTTTCGATCTAGAGCCACAACCGTCGCTTTCTGCAAACGAACGCGAATCGTGGGTGTGCCTTGAGCTCCCTGCCTGCCTTCGCTTCATCCCGTCGCACTACTCTCTGCGTCACGGCCTTTCAGGCCCGGGCCGCCGTCTCACCGACTGGTCGCTTCTTGCTTCGCATGATGGACGCTCTTGGCTCACCCTGCGGCAGCACAACGCCGATTCCTCTCTTCACAACCCAAGTGAACAGTTTGCAGCTTGCACTTACACGATCCCTAAGCGATCTGACTCAGACTTCGGCGTCCCCTCTGCGCAGCGTCGTGCATTTGTCTCGGATGAGGAGATCGAGTTGATGCGTGAGTGCGAGGCTGATGCGCTCGTTCTAGTCCACCACATTCAATCCCTCGGAGGATTGCGATTTTTCAAGCTGCAGTCAGATGGAATGGACTCTTCCGGCTCGCACTGCCTCTGCCTGTCGGGCATAGAGCTCTTCGGTGACTTGCGAGTGGATCTTCCCCGGATGATTCGTGCTGCACAGCCACCTTGTGGTATGCAGAAGAACGGTAGCCGAAAGTCAAGTGATTCGCTCCAGCGACGAGCTCTCGGGTCTAAATCTCTTCCTGACAGGTTTCGTGCCCTTGCTTCGCATTTTGCATAGAGGTGAACCCGCATGCGCACTCTTACGCATACTGAGATGACTGATATTGTGCGCATGCAACCAGGTTGGAGGTGCGCACGCCCGGCACTCTGGGCGACACTGCAACATCTCACGAGGAAATACGACGCCCGATGTCTGCTGGTGTCACGCCTGGTGGAGCACCAACTCCGTCAGATTTTGATGAGGATGAGGAGCAGGCAGAATCACGTAATGTCAGCATATCAAAGTCAGTCGGTTTTGCGGGCGTTGACGATGGCGCGACTGAGGGTAAAGACGCAGGCGGAGCCGGCGTTGACTATCTTGCAGTGAGCACGCCCGGTGCGAAGTCAGTGGGGTTTACGGACGTCGACGATGACGCGGCTGGAGTGAAACCAAGAGGCATAATCAACACGGGAGAGCGGTCAAAGACTTCAGGGAGTGTCGCGCAGGTTCGCTTTGAGCGGGCCGAAGATGAACGATTACCGAAAGTATGGCGGCAGGAGAGCAATTCTGCAACGGACAGCGACGCGTCAGAAAGCGAAACGGAGACTAACATGATTCAGTGGTCGCTGGAAGGACGCGAACGCACATGCGTAATGCTGAGACTTCTTCGAATGACATTCCGTGCTGTCGACACCGTCATTGCCAGTGAGGGCGTGAAGAATGCACACGGCGAGTCGATGCAGGAGGCGATTCTAGTTGCGTTACGGGAGGCAGCGGTTGAGGCAGCGTTGCGGGTACCTGGGGCGGACGATCTCGAGGACAGCGGCTGGGAACCGGCAGGGAGAATGCGAACGGCAGAGCGCGACCGACGGCCGACTGGGCAGCTGCGCGGAGACATGGCGGAACAAGAGATTGCGGTACTTCTCGGGGAGGAGGCACGCGAGACGCTCATGTGCATCGGGGAACCTCCTCAAGTGACTTACTGGGGCCAGGACGGGGCCATCACACGTGCAAGCACGACTATCATCAGTCCCAGGACAGACGGTCAGATGGCCGACAGTCGGACAGAGTCGCCGACACGCCACCGCCAGCAAGTAGTTGTCGATTCGCCCAAACGCGTCCAAACTGGCCCGGCAGGCCTTTCGCATACAACGCTGACGGCATCATCACCTGTTCAGCGGGGCACCACGAGCGGCGGTCCTGTCGTGCCGTCCCGCACCAGCGACTCTCCTGCACCAGCTGATCGAGCGTCAAACCCGTCGACGGCGCCCCCAGCCACGGCCCACAGCGAAGCAGGGTCTTCATCGATTCTTGCGGCGGGTCCCGCCCAAGCTCAAGTGCATCAAGTGCCTGCACTACGCGGGGAGGCAGATGGAGACGAGGTCGTTTATATGGCATGGCAGGGCGAGGATGCGCCGGAGTTGATGCCTATTTCGTCAGGCACCACTCCGCTACGCTTTTTTGTCAATCCTTCGATGCCCAAGGGCCTTACATTGGATCCCGACACTGGGGCAATCTCGGGCACCCCACTTCAGTCAACTCGGAAGGTCTGATTCCCCGCCTCCTCTTGTGCTGATGCCAGAATCGGGGCAACAGTATTAAACATGCGACCTTTTGCAGACGAGACACATTGTGACAGCGCGCGGTCCAGCGGGTGAGAGCACCTGCGTGCTGTGGCTTATGGTGCACCCGCGCCCTGTTCCTGTCGGCGCAACCTTCCACTACTCCGGCTCTGACTTCGACGGACTCGGCCTTTTACACTTCATTGCAACACGCGGCGGGCGTGCGGCGTGGGAGAACCCCGCACTAGCTGGGGCGGTTAGTCTCTCAGCGTCGCGCTGGCGCACGGGGCTGCACTATCTCCTAGACCTTCACCCCAGGCTGTCATCCTCTGCTTCTGAGCGCGGCTCGTGGTTTTGTGTCGCTCTTCCGCCATTCGTCTGGCTTCTCCCGACGCGTTATTCACTCCGGCACGGGCATACCTCCGCGGGAAACTCTCTGCGCTCATGGCGGCTGCTCGGGAGCGCAGACGGCGAGGAGTGGGTGACGCTGCGGCATCACGACAACGACAAGGCTCTCGATGGAAGATTCGCGACGCAAACCTTTGCGGTGCGTCGATCCTCGGCGCTGCGACACTTCCGTCTTGAGATGCTCGACGTCAATTCATCCCATAACCATGAGCTCCGCGTTTCTGGGTTTGAGCTCTACGGCGAGGCAAGCTTGCGAGCCTCTACCCAAATGCTTATCGTAGGCATTGTAATTGCACGTGCTGTGGGCTACTTTTTGAGCTGCGGCTGGGGTTGGGCCCTGGCTCTCCAGGTTTTCCTTGACAATCCTGTTAGGGCGATGGTCGAATCGGAACATCACTTCGTCAAGCGCTGGGGGCTAGAAGCTATGACTGCCGCCATCGCCTGGCACCAGGTAACGTGCACACAGGGTTTGCTTTCTTCGGCCTGGTGCCAGACCCCACTGCAATGCAGACTTGTTGCTGCATCCATCTTTTAGGTAGAAGGTTCCTGATCGACCAGTTCTGCGACAGAAAAACGTATCGGAACGTGAGCCTCGTCGTCCGCGCCAGCAATCGGAAGTCTTAAACATCAGCACACTTGCCAGCTCAAGCATGTACGATGGGACGGATAATGATAATTTCGCGCCTTCTGCACCAAGAACGGCGCCACCAAGATTGGCGCCTGCGGAGTGTGTGTTGCAGGTAAGCTCGAGGCCAGCAAGTCAGGAAGTAACACGTCGAGGAAGCACGGCTGTGACAGACGACAAATCGCGTGCTGGAGGGCACCGCCTTCGCACGCGGCCCCAGTCGCCGTTAGTTGACGGTACGATAGCAATCTAGCACCGAGTTGCGGGCTCACATTCGCTTGCTTCCACTCGAAGTGCTGGCAGTGTGCCTTGACTAGCTGACGGCGAAATATGCTTGTGCAGATTTGAAGGCTGGAGCACCAGCTGACAGCTGGCGTGTGAGTCTGAGCGAAACGCTAGGGATCGATTGTGATTCAGTTGGACAGGCACTCGCACGACTCACGCGCGAGTCGGACAGCGAAATCCGCCTTGCCGCGCTTTCTTCCCTTCTCCTCGTATGCGAGTTGGGGGACACTGCTGGACTTGAGGCTGCCGCGGACCGGTATAGGCCCGTTTTGCTACTCAGTGATCTGTCTGGGCTACTGGATCCCAACCCTCAGCGCGCTGATGGGGACTCCCCTTTTCAGGTTGACTGATGAGGACCGCCTGGTGCGCGAGGCGGCTGTGCTCGCTCTAGAATCTCTCGCGGTGCCATCCCGTTGGCCTGCTCCGACTCTTTTGTGCGCTCTTATATGACGCTGCTGATAGCATTCGGCTCGCGAAACCTGCAGCGACCGTCATCGCGGAGGGACACGAAAATTGTGCTCTCTCGAATCTACACCCTCGTTTTTCCTGCTGCCACATCCGCATCTTCCAACGCTCGAAAACCACTGGCTGCCACCGCCCAGCGCGATGCCCCAGTGCTGCACACACAGGACCCGCCTCAGGTACTTACACTTTCCTCTACGCTTGCGCGAGTTCTGCTTGCATTTCAGGCAGACATCTTTGCGCCAACTCTGGAGCGCATCGCAGGAGTGGGGCGGGTTGGTGCGCGCAGCAGCGGCAGCGGCGCCCGCAGAGGAGGGCCCACGATTCTCCAATCGCGGTGGGCAATTGGGGCTCTTCGATGACATCTGGTCGTTAACGCCGTCGCGGCCTGGCAGCGAGCTGCGCGCGGTCGGGCAAGCAGCGCCGACGCTTGCCGCGTCACTTGCCCCGGGTAGTGGTAGCAGCGTCCAACCCGCACGCTCATTGCCTCGGCCGGGCACGGGTCGGCGCCCGCCTGTAGCGGGTCGGCGGGCATCGATAGGGAAGATGGTTTGGGGTGCTGCTGACGGACGTGTGGAGAGGTCGCTCGGGGCGGTGATTGGCTCCAAAGGAAGCCGATTAGAAAGTGGGGCGGGAGAAAATCGAGAGGCTTTAGGCTGTCAGAGGCTGGCTGGTCTGCTGCGGGGCCTGGAGGTAGTGGCAGGGCGCGAAGGACGTGAAGAGCTTGAACAAGTGCTGAGCGCGCACGACGCGCGTCATGGGCGGCGGCGATGGCAGGGCAGCGTCCTCCCTCACCGTTTGTCAACTTCTTGGTTTGTGCGGGATGCGGTGCTGCGCGTTCTGCCCCTCGTTGCACCTCGCGGGGACATCGATGCGACAGAGACGGTGATGGGGATGCTGGAGGACCCCGACTTGGAAGTGCGACGCAACGCTGTTCACGTATTGGGGCGCATCGCGGCACATGGCCACCGGGAGGCGTCTGCGCGCCTTCTAGCCCTCTCCTCCGACCAGGACGATCAGGTGGCAGCGCGCGCCGTCGCAGCGCTCGCGCAGATCTCGGCGCGCCGCGACCAGCTTTCAGCCCTGCTCTCAAACGTCGATCTCGCAAATTCCCACCTCGGCGGTGCGCCCCTCGTTCGCCTACGCAGTCCGAGCTCGGTGCGCCAAAGGTGCGATTGCTGACTGTGTGCTGGCACGGGCTGGAGTGCAGATGCGAGTGCTGAGCGGCCAGGTACCGCAGACCGCGAAGCGTCTGTCCAAGTCTTCCTATCGCAAGCGCGACGCTAGAATCCGCAGGCCGTACACGGGCATGATAGTTTAATTCGCTGTACCAGTCTCTGTCCTAGCGCGTGTACCAGCCCGGAGTCGTGGGGCGTGCTAATCGACTGACTCTCCTGTAGTAGCAACCACGTATTGTTGCAGCTTGTTGCGCAATGAAGGCGGGACGTAAGCACGAACGCGGGTACCGTCTGCAAGAAACTCTTCCTCTAGCACCGTCCCGACCTTGTGGATTTCTGCCAGAATGTCTCCGGCGCTGCCCAACCCACGCTTCACGTCACAAGACCGGCCACCTTGGTGGACACGCGGTGTGGGGCACGGAGCTAAGACCTGTACGGTAAATGGCACTCCACAAGGGCCGTCAGGGCCAGCAGAGCCTGCTCGATCTGTAGAAAAAAGGGACTCTTGACAGTTCTCAACAGCATGGACACTTGGAGTCGCACGCAAAAGCAGGCAGGGACAGAGTCACGGGGTTGGAGTCGTGGAGAGGGGAGCGGCGAATGACGCACAAGACAGGAAAGAGGAAAAGGGGGCTGACCACTTGCAAGAGCTCGGGGATCCCTTCCCCTGTGCGCGCCGAGGTACGAAGAACCGTCTCTGGAACCACCCGGCGGTGGACCTCTGCCCAATCAGGGCTGTCAAGCTCCAGCGTCCCCACCTGCTTTGAGACTTCCGTAATCCCGTCGTCCTCGTCACCTAGCCAATCCTCAACTTCCCCATCTTCACTCCTCATGACTTCGCTACCCCCGCTCTCATCCCACTCGTCCTCTAGAAACCCCTCCGGGTCTGCCTCGTTCTCCTCGGACAATTCTGCCATGCTCCGCCCCGTATCCTTCTCCATACGTGGCTTGTCGCACTTGTTGAGCACAAGAATCTTGACGAACCCGGTCACAAAGCAGTGTAAGCCTCACTCTCGCGTGCGAGGCGCGATCAAGCAGCAGGGTGCAGAGCAGGCGCGGAGGCTTGCCTGCGGGGTGTCCTCAACCATGAGTTCCTCAATGATATTCTGGACCGACCAGACCTGCTGTCGCGCGAGAGGCGACGAGCCATCGACAACATGAACTACCAACGAAGCGTCCTCGAGTTCCTCGAGCGTTGCGCGAAAGGACGAAACCAGTTTCGTGGGTAACTTTTGGATGAACCCAACCGTATCCGTCAGTAGCACCTCCTTTCCACCAGGCAGGCGCACTTTGCGGGTCGTGGGGTCGAGTGTAGCGAACAGGAGGTCGTCAGCATACACCTGCAACATACACGTCGCGTGCCTCAGCCCCTTGCTAAACATCCACGCGAGTTCGCGTGGAAGAGAGGTTGCCACGCACTAACGAGCGACCTCTTCGGTCCCACAGAGCTTGTTCAGCATCGTCGACTTGCCAGCGTTCGTGTAGCCGACAAGCGCCACCATCGGGAGATTATCCCGCTCGCGTCGCTTTGCCCTGCGCTTCACAACAGTGCTCAGACGCTACACAGTGGCAACATTCCGCTGTCGCACTCACTGCGTGGGCACCTACCTGTACTTGTCGCGCTGGCTGCGGATCTCCTCCATCTCCTCCTCGACCTTACCAATCTGTCGCTTGAGAAGCCGGCGGTCCATCTGCTCGCGAGCCCGCGCGACCGCAATTAAGATATTCAAATCAACAAAATTATTGGCCGCGGCGCTCTTGGGACACCCACCTCGAGCTGAGTCTCTCCGGCTCCTTTAAGCCCCCCACCGCCCTTGCCGCCACCCGATCCTCCGCCCTTTGCATCCATGCCCGCACCTGTGGTCATGAATGTAGCTAGCCGTGGCATGAGGTACCGCATCTGAGCTGCTTGCACCTACGCACGCAAGGCGCGTCAGCCTCGGCCCAGGCTCTAGAACATGGGGTGTGCGGTTTTCCGACCTGCAGTTTCGCCTCCTTGGTGCGCGCACGCTGCGCGAAAATCTGCAGGATTAGCTGTGTACGGTCCAACACCACCACCTCAGACTTCCCATCCTCGCCACCCCATGCCTTCTGCAAATTGCGTCCCTGCGCCGGCGACAACTCGTCGTCGAAAACGACGAAAGCGACATCACCGAGGCGTTTGAGCTTGCGCGCCACCTGCTCCACCTTTCCCGCCCCAATGAAAGTCGACGGAGACGGGTTCTGCATGGACTGCATGTCGCGACCTAGTACCACGAGCCCTGCTGTCTCGCACAAGCGCTCAAGCTCGTCCATCGAGTCCTGTACACAGCCGTGAGAACCACCAAATCAGCTCGTTCTGCTGCAGGCAGTAAATGTGCCTGCGGAGGGGACATCGCAACTTGCTGGGCTGTGGACACATCAGCCGGGCAAACCTGCAGATCCCAGGTTTCCTCCAGTGTCTTGTAACGCGACCGCCGGATGTCCGCGCCGACCAGGAAGACCCGCGCCCCGGGTGTCAGATTGAGGTCCTCAACTCCAAAGGTGTACCCTGTTTGCATGGTTAGACCGCTTGCAGCTCCAGCTCTCCTCGAACAGTGCCGCGCGACTTCCGCTGCAACTGGTTGTGAAAGATATGTCGCTTTGGCAGGGCGCTCTGGGCAGAATCTAGCGAGATGAGGCAGCTGCTGTCTACGCAATTGCGCTGCTCCGAGATGCCGTACAGCAGCGGTCGATGGAGGGCCGCAGAATGCTGGTGGTCGAAAAAAATCGGAGTTTGGAAGATCCGACCCATGAGCAGTGCAGATCTGGACCATCAGGACAACGAGGGACGCGCATGAGCGAGATGGTCGTGGGCAGGAGCTTCCTTTGAACTTCCCAGTCCTTGAAGTCTGAGCACAGGAAGGCATGTCTGCAAACGCCGAGACGTGTGCTCCGGCCGCGCTGGTTCTGTTGATGAAATTACTAGCTCTCTTCAGCGTGAGCTGACCTACGAAATAGTGGAGCGAGGCAGGGGGCGGCTGGTAGGATCGCAGGACTCCCCACAAGTTCTTCCCCGGCAGCCCCCCTTTGTCAACTTGTACGAAAAGGATTCCGAAAAGTACATATTTCCCAGTGGAGCACCCGAGCGCCTGCTTCCTTCGTGAGCGACTGAACATGGTCCGCACAGTGGAGAGAGCGGTAGCAGATGTAATTGGATGGTTCCGTGATCCTTCTGCTTCTCCCGTGGACGGCAAGGATTACCACGGGGCCCATCGTCCGGCGAGGGCGGAGAGAGGCCGTCTAGGTCTACGATGCCTCAGTAATCTGGTAGGGAATGGGCCGCTTTCGAGAGAAGTGGTGCATCAGGTTTCGGGCAACGAAGCTCTCAGTGACGCACTCGTGCATGCTCTAAAATGCCACAAAATTGACGAAGAGGCCGCTCTGCTTGCGTGCCGGGTGCTCAATCAGGCGGCATTCTCATCCCCGCACTTCGCTGCTGCGTTAGCGCGGCGGCACAACTCTCTCCTCTGGCCCAAGCGATCTGCACTCCTTCAGGTTCTCAAACACTCTCAAATGCAATCGCCTGATCAGTACTTCTGAGATCGGTCTCACTGCAGGTTTTCATGGAGAGGGGAGCCCAAGCGAGTCCGGATGCGCAGCGCCTTTCTGGAGAGGCAGCAGGCCTGATGTATAATCTGGAGCGAGCAGAGGCGGAGGATGCGTTCCAACAGAACCACCGGTGTGCCACGGACGCAAATGCCCAACACGTGGAGTACTGCGTGGCATCTTCACAGTAAAATTGGATTTCACCGACTCTTATAACTGCACTGCATTGAGCACGGACGGTCCGCTCGCGGGAGAGAGCGCGCTCAAATGAACTCGCCAGTGACGTCGTCCCCACCAAAGCCCTTCAGCTGGCCAATCACTTCCGGCGGTGGCGCGGAGTGGGGCTTGAACTGCGCCTGCTTGGCGTTTGCGGCGGCCATGCCTCCCTGCTCGTCCCAGCGGACCCACGAAGACACCGGGATATGGCGCTTGACCGCAATGTCGTAGGTGTTGCCGGTGCGGGCTGAAGAGAGCGTGAAGTTCACCACGGAGTCGATTTCACCGAGGATCACGTCCTTGAGCACGTTCATCATCTTCCTGGTCGCATCCACGCCGTCGACAGCGAGGAGGATATCGTCCTTCTCGACAAGGTGTGATACGTGCTCGTTGGAAGGATCGAGGAGCTCGTCGACACGAAGCACTTTGTGCGGAAACGCCTTCTCAGAGAGCGTCAGGCCACACGCGAAGGTAATTGGGATGTGCCGGCGTGCTTGCACAGTGTAGCGTCTCCCGGTCGAAGGATTCTGCAGCTCGAGCATCACGATCGTGTTGAGAGGACCGAAGACCAGGATCTCGAGTTGGTCGATGGTGTAATCGTCGACCGAATTACCGTCGATAGCCTCAAGCACGTCTCCCTTAGTGATTGCTTGCTTGATGGATCGGTTGCTCTCATCGCGCAGGTCGTTGACCTTGAGTACCTTATGCGGGGGAAAGTCCGCAATCTTGAGGCCGATGCCGAACATTGCTGGGCGAGCGGGAGCCGCCGGTGCAGACGATGGCGGCGTCACTTGCTGTACTTGCTGTACTTGCTGTACCGGGACAAAGCGACCCGGAAGCTTGGCAAGTTCTGTTCGCTCTCCAATGAGGAAGCCGAGCTCCTCATCGAAGCGCTTTTCGATCGCAATGTGGCGAATCGACGCAGTCGAAGACTGCAGAGTGTCGCCCTCTTCCTGGAAGGCCGAGGCCATACCCAAGGTATCGTTCTGGTCACCCAGACTCATGCCCTTGATCATCTGCTGGCGTACCGTGTCCTCCGTGCGGGAATTAGTGGCAAATTGCATCTCCGACGCAAACTGGTCGCTGTACGCAGCCATCTCGCACTCTGCCAAACAAGCGTGTGCTCCTGTCAGATCTGTGTTCCCAAACCAGCACACCATGTCGCCCTGCACCACGGTCCCGCGCTGACTTCTCACTGACTCCTATATTTCTACATCGTTCAGGCTCCAGCACAGCTCCCGCGGACCCCAGCGCTCCAGGGAAACAGCATCCTCAGTCGATGCCCTTACGCCCGGCTGCGGGGTCGCCTCTCGGTTGGCAACACCAAGACAATCGCACAGCGGATACGGGCCTACGCGGCAGAAACAACGTCTACTTTCTGGATCACGTCACCTCCCTTTCAGGAGGGTGAAGCTGGTCCGGCCAAAGAGAGCCCCAGAGCACAAGCTGCCTCTTGGATTGGGGCTTTGCACACGGGCGCCGAGGCCTCTTTGCTGCCTCATCTCGGAACCAGCTACCGGACGTGTTTCTCTTTAGAAACATTTAGACACAACAACGGGCGCGCGAGGAGGTCGTGCGGATGCGTGCCCGACCGCGACAGCACACCGCGCAGCCTTGCTGGATTTTCTCAGAAGCACGACACACTTCGGTGCGAGGAGAACCACAATAGACAGGGGCAGGTGCTTTGTTCCTAGGAGGAAACACACTCGGCAAATACAAGTTCTTGCATCAGAGGACAGTGGGGAGGGCTCCGCGGGAGAGAGGCTGCTTACGGTTGTGCGGAGGAGGAGCGCGGCTCCGCGACGTCAAACCTCGGTTTCAGAGACTGACTTGAAACGTCAGTCAACTTTGCCTCTCTCAAAAGTCAATAATTGACTTTTCCCGCATGAATGGATTTCGTGACGGGGAGGGGCCGGTGTGCGTCGCCTTTGAGCCCGAAGTGCCGCCTCTGCTGATTTCGTTGATTGCACGACCTGCTGAGGAACAGCTGTGACTTTCATCGGCTGTTTGCTTTGGTGGAATCTCACATTGTGAGGTCAAAACTTTCGCGATCTATCCAGCAGCGTGCTTCGGCCCCCGTAGAGGGCAAACGGCAGCAGGAGACAGCCGCCATGCGGGCCTCGATACTTCAAGGAAGAATGACACGAACCGCATCCTATTCACTATTTGCTCTTGCTCTCGGGATCACGTTTGGTCTGGGAACGCTCGCTGATTGCGCCAAGGCTCCTGCGAAGCCCAAGCGGACGGATGGCCCGCCGCCGATGGAGCTGGCGGATGGGACCAAGTACACCGGCGCAGCAAAAGGGGAAAAACCGCATGGGATTGGCCGTAAAGTTCTCCCGACCGGCGAGGTATTTGAGGGCGAGTTTCTCGACGGCGTCCTTCACGGCGCAGGGCTGCACATGTCTGCAGCGGGGGACACGTACAAGGGCGGGTTCGTTCACGGGGAGCGCGAGGGGCAGGGTGAGGCTGAGTGGACAACTGGGGAACTCTATCGCGGGGGCTGGAAGGTTGGGCTGCGACATGGATATGGTGTGCAGCTGCTGCCGTCGGGCGACGCGTACAAGGGCGAGTGGGTGATGGGCGTCAAAGAGGGTCGCGGCGAGGAACTACTTGCTTCCGGAGAGACGTTCCGCGGGACCTTTCGAGCGGGAAAGCGCCATGGCGTCGGCGTGGTACACCTGTGACTCTGACCTTCCGTGCTGGGGAGGGCTCGTGGCGTGGTCGCGTGTCATGCGGCGCGGGCGCTGATTCGCGGGTTTGCGGCGTGCAGGTGACGAGCGCTGAGGGGTCGCAGAAACGCGTGTACTATTTGCATGGGCAGCAGGCGCCGGTACCTCCGCTGGCGGATAACTTTGCGGCGCAGTCGGAAGACGATCTGCCCTACATGTGGCGCGGCTCACCCGAGCATCCAGAGATCATGGAGGAGCGTGCCCAGATGGACATGCTTACAGACGAACGCGGACGCCTCATGCGCACGGTATCACTCACTCTCCACCCTACACCACTTCGTTACTTCAAGGCACTATCTCCTAAGAAGCTATCGTGTTTGTGTCTGCAGGCGGGCGCTTTTCCGCTCACAACCAGCGACTTCTTGCTCGACCACGACCCCCTGACCCTCGCTCGCAACGGCGTCACCGAGCGCGAGGTACACACGCCCATCCAGACCCGCATCTAGACAGCTCAATGCTCGCTATGCACCGTCTGCCGAAGTGCTTCATGACGCCTGCTGAGGGGTGATGGGCGGGCGGCGTGTGCAGCTGGTTCTCGGCGCGTGCGCGCGTGCCAAGCCGACGGCAATGGACACCATATACGACCTCTTCTCCTCTGGCGACTTTTTCGCGAACTAACGAATATTTGGTCGGGGGGCACATTCAACGCGAGCAGTATCGATGGGACAGTCGGCTGTCGCGTTTTCACTGATAGTCATCATTGGTACCTAGTTACCTGCGATCCGATCCCGCAGCAGCACCGCGGACGGTGCGTAGAGCGGATCCAAGGGCCGATGCGGCCTGCTGTAGGCGCCACGTGAGATAAAGTTTGGTAGGTATGATAAACGGCTTCAGTGCTGCACGTGCGACAAAGCCCTCTGCATAGGAAGTCGCGAGCCTGCACGGGAGAGAATGGGATTAACAGCGAGGCTGGGCCGGGCGGGGCAGGCCGGGCCGGGCCGGGCCAGGGCCGGTGATACCGTTTTGCAAATAGCGACGTTGACCCGCGCGCAACGTTTTGACCTTTTGCGCGCGCTACGGCTGTGAGGACCATACCACGCTGTGTTGGCTGCACCAGGAAGCATCCCGCCCAGAACGCCACCATGACACCTGAACGGCCGCGCGAAGACTTAGAAGCGGACTTGCAGCGTCTGCGAGGAGAACAGAGACCCGTCTCTGGGCCGACTCGCTATGTACATGTTGCGGGGCGTCGAGGCACCTAGCGATGTGACCTCATACAAAACGAGAGCCTTTGGGATATCGATCAGCTTGATGTCGCGCTCCTTTAGGTACCTTTCGAGGCGCTCGCGTGTCCCAAGCTTCACCTCGTCACTGATTTCAGCCGCAGCCGTCACCCATCTGCCTGTCGAGGCTGCACACAGTCCTGTGTGACTGAACTGCTCAGACGTCAGCTTCACCCCGATCCCGGGGTATTCGCGTAGTGCGCTGCTCAGGCTCACCGCTTCCGCATGGTACAATGTTCCTGTCAGGGTGCATCGAATGAGCTTATCCCCATCAGCACGTTTGGTGCAGCGGATCCAATCCGGGATCGTCGGCCTCGCCGCGCTCGGCATCGGGAATGGCTCGCGCGTGTTCCATTGCCCCGTCTAGGGTTCAGGGCGAAGTAAAACCTGCGAGCGTAAGAGCAGCACAGAGAACTTGAGCGTAGTGTCCCCGCATTGCTCCAGTGAGCTGAACCCGGCTTGACCACAGTTGCGCCCCCTTCCCAGCAGCACCGAAGTCGTCAAATGTCGATATGTCAACCTTGTTATCTACTTTTCTGGTCTGATCAACGGCCCGGACCAGGAGCAGGACTTCGCTAGGACTTCATCCGGATTCGTCAGAGGCACCGATGGTGGACGAGACCTCGGCATCCTTTTTCGAAGGAGGCAATGTTCTGCTCGCAATCGCGCCGGCTCGTCTGAGTACCTGGCAGCAGCGGCAGGAAGTGCAGGGGATTTTGAGAAAGGCGAACGGGGAGACCTCCGAATCGAATCGCATCCGCCTGCCGCCCCCCAAAACTGGTGCCGGCAGCGCATATGAGAGAGACTTGCTGGCAACCGAATTTTCCTCTGCTCAGCGCTCCAAATCCTTCTCGCCCAATCCGATGGCCTCAGGGTGCGTGCCACGGACCCGGCCCGACGCGCAGTCCCTAAACCCACCCATCTTTACACGCTTGCATCCGTACTGGCATTCCAGCGAGCTTCCCAACTGCTTGAACGCGGCAGGTTTCGCGCATCAGATAGAATGCGCGTCCCTGAGAATCAGTACTTTCGTTCGACGCGTGTGCTCTCCTCGAACGCCTCGGGAGGGCCGCAGCACGATTTTGCGCAGACTCGCCCCTCTGTCGTGCCATTATCGGATTCTGCGTCCCGCAACACAACACTGACTCGTGGTGGACCCAGTAGCCGCGTTTGGGACGGACTCTACAAGAGCATGGGTTTTCTCCCCAAACAATCGCAGCTCGCGAGCCGAACGAATCGCAGCTGCTACTGTCTAGGATACCTGTCCGCCACCCTCCAGCCTGATCTCCCGCTGAGCATATTTTTGCCCAACAGGTCTGAACCCGGCCTTCATTCGCAAGCGGGTAGCTGCCGAAGCACAGGACGAGATGCCCCCAGAAGCGAAGGACGGTGCATCCGAGGAAAAGCGCGCAGAGCAGGAGGAAGAAACATCTGCTCAGGGAGGAGGCGAGGGAGCGCAGGAGGGCGCTAGTGTGCAGGAGGGGCTGGATAATCTTAGAGACGACGGGTACGTGCAAGTGTTGCAAAACGGGCGAATGCGAACACTGCCGTTGCAGTCTCGTGGCTCTCCAGGCGCCATTAGCAGCGGAGCGTCTCCCGGACGATCGCGCCCGCCCTCTGTCCTCGATTATCACCACGCTCGTGCCAAGACCGCAGGGCCTGGTAGGCGCTCTGCGGAGGATCCCACAGAGCTCCAGGAACGTGCATCGCATCCGAAGGGCAACAAAGGACGCGACACTCCGGCGGTGAGCCTCCCTGTGCCTCAAAGCACTGTCCCGCGGCGCACGCCCTGACCGCGCCGGTGAGCGGGACAGATCTCGTTTGGCGCACGGGCGGAGGAGCTCGTTGAGACGCTGATCGGGCGACCCGCGATGAGAGGAGGAGGTGGGGATTGGACGACTGAGGCGTCCAAGCTCGGGAGCCAGGTGGACCTGGACGCCGCGGGCGTGACGGTCGAGGAGGCCGATCGCTTCGTCTCCCTCCTCCACGCCACCAAGCCGCCCCCAGCGCGTCCCTACTATGAGCAGGACCAAGCGCGCGCAGCCCTTTTGTACCAGCTTGCCGCAAACCGCCGCGCGCCCGATGCCCCGGGCGGCTCGTGGGAAGACCCGAGCGGGCGCGTGCCCCCATCGCGTGCGATTCCCGAGCGCGCCGCCGACCGCCACGCTCGTGTGCCGCGCGTGTCCAGGGCGCAGCGGCAACTTCTTTGCTACTTGCGTTTCAACATGCACACAGCGTGCCGGGCCTCCACATCCAAGGCGCTGCTCGATCTGTTCGAGCAGCAGGACCCCTCAAACACGCGCAGCGTCTCTGTGCGCAAGTTCTTTCGCGTGCTCGAGTATGCGACGGGCGTGGAGGTGACGGTGGAGCGCGAGCGCTTGCTGCTGGAGGCTTTTCGCGACGCGGTTGACGATGATGCCGTCGACTACTTCTCGTTCGTCACGGCGCTGATGCGCGAGACGCACGACCTGCGCCTTCCGGATGGCGCCGACGCCCCGCGTGGGTCGCGCGTGAAAATGACTCAGTCGTGCGTCTTTGACGACCTCCAGCTGCTGCGGCCGCGCTCACCGCATTCGGGGCGCGAGCTTTCGATAGAGGAACTGCGCGCGGCTGAAGAACGCCCTATGGTTCGGGCGCCTGGGCACGGGCGGCAGGGCCCCGCGCAAGAGCAGTTTATGACGGACCACCAGCGCGCCCTCCGTGCCATCCCCGCGCGTCGCTCTCCGGCCGCCGTGCGCTCCCGCCCAGGAGCAGACCCTGCGACGTCAGCCTCGTCGCGCTCTTTGGCTAAGTGGCTCGACGGCAGCAGCAGTGCAGTGGCAGATCCTGCTGGCACTGAAGAGGAGACAAAAAAGAACAAGCAGGGAGATAATTTTGGTTCCGACGATCGCGATACGACCAACCGGAGCTCAATGGCTTTGCAGGATACCGTTGACGCCAGGGCTGTGGCCGATCTTACTGGGGCTGTAAAGCTGCAGCCTGCTGCTGTGGCTCCGCGCCGCAGCGCGATGTCTCCTCCTGGGCGCCAGGTCAGCCGCGGCGGTCGTGTGGCCTTCCCGGAATATCCTGTGATCCAGGTAGCGGGTGATGAGGGAGGCATTGGAACAGACAGCAGGCCCTACCTGCTTCCAGGATCAGTTGAAGAGGACTATCTACGCGTCGAAAGCCCTCCTGAGAGCACGATCGGAGCGAATTCGCCGATATCGGCCATGGCGCAGAGCTCCCAAAGAGATCGCCTGACGGCCCAGCCTCTTCAGAAGAACTTTTCTGCAAACGACGCAAAGTTGTTGCCCACTGGTCGCAATCACTCTCTCTCTGCAGACGCTGGGCGATATACGAGCAGCGGAAACTTCACGGCTTTGCGGGCGCAGCAGACGACAGAAGGAGTAGGCGTCGGCCTCGCAGGCAGGCAGGGCGCAAGCCATGATGGAGACGACTCACTTGTGGTCCGGATTGCTCAGGCTCTCCGTGCGGCATCGCCAGACCGTGGGGCGGCACGAAGTGAGGCAAGCTTGGCTGAGACTCGAGCTGACGAAACAGACGTGATGTCCACGGCGCGACGAATCGCGGCGGCGCTCCAGAGCGCGAAGGTGTCTGACCAGGGTTCGGGAGGGCCGCTGCGAGAGGCGACGTGGAGCGTGGAGTACCGCAACAAAGTCCACCCGGCGGTAATGGCGGACAAGCTCCGGCATGGATCCGAAGCGTGCGAGCCGGGCGACTGGGCACCCTCGAATGTTGTGAACCGTGGCATTGGTGCGCGCCAACGGGCTGAGGCGTTTGCACGTAGCAAAGAAAAGCTCCTCGAGAATTCGAGAGCCAAGGGTGCCAATTGGAGCATGGAACACCCGGGCGGTGCGACACAGCCTGCACAGTGGGCCTCGACCATGCGCGATGCGCAAGAGCGCCGCGTGCGCGCAGAGACTCCGACGCTTCGGGAGCGGCTGTCGAGTAAGCAGCGCGGCGGTGCCCACTTGCGAGCCGTTCCCTGGTCCGTCGCGGAGCGCCACCTCGTGCACCTTCAGAGGTCCCGGCCCTCCCGCCAACCCCCTCAGGCGCTGCCGACCTTATGGGACTCAGCTCTCTTCGTGTTGGTCGCAGGTACGATCACAAGGTTGTCGGTCTGCCTAGACCAGAGCCTCTGTGCCGCTTTTGAGCGCTGTGCGCGCGTCGCGGGGCCGCCCCGCGCATCAGATGCGCACATTTTCATTCGACTGCGCAGGCTAACAGAGACTCTGCGCTGCGCTGGTTCACAGCTGACTGCGCCTAGAGCTTACGCGCCTCGGCGGCGCGTGCGTGTGCCTCGAGGCCCTCCATACGCGCCAGAGCAATGGCGTCCTGCACCACGTCCTGGTTGTCTGCCTGCGAGTCCACGCGCATCCACGTGCGGATGCGCAAGAAGGTGTGCACGCTTAGGCCTCCAGTGTACTTGGCAGTTCCGGCAGTCGGGAGCACATGGTTCGGACCGCAACCGTAGTCGCCCAACACCTCTGCGGCGTAATTTCCGATGAAGAGCCCGCCATAGTGGTTGCACTGCATTCCAACCTGCATCGGATTCGCCGTCATGATCTCCAGGTGCTCCGGTGCGATCGCGTCTGACACCTTGATCGCCTCGTCCATCGATCCTACCACAATACAAAAGCCTTTACTGACGGCTGCCGTTGCCGTCTCGCGATTCGGCGAAGGCAGTTCCTTGAGCTGCCCCGCAAGCTCAGCGTTCACAGCGTCATGCAGTGCAGCGTGAGTGGTCACGAGGATCGGGCGAGCCTCAATGTCGTGTTCTGCCTGCGCCAATAGGTCCGCGGCCACGACCTTGGGTGAGGCCGACTCGTCGGCAATCACAAGCACCTCCGACGGTCCCGCGAGCATGTCGATAGCACAGCGGCCTTGAACGATGCTCTTAGCCGCCGTGACCCACTGATTGCCCGGGCCGACAATGATGTTGGCAGCGGGCACAGGGCCCACGCCCTCAGCCAGCGTTGCCACCGCCTGAGCACCACCGATCTTGATGAGGCCGTCCGCATCCGCCACATGTGCTGCAGCCTTCGTGACCTGGTCGGGGTGCGGGCTCGCGACCCACACACTCTTCACTCCCGCCTCGCGCGCAGTAACCGCCGTCATGAGCACCGACGATGGCAGCGGGTAGCGTCCCCCCGGTGCATAGCAGCCTGCGCAGTCGACCGGTGTAACGAGCTGGCCCGCCTTGCCGCCAGGGATATCTGTTTCGGTGTCGCAGATTGATGCGCGTTGCGCCTTCGCAAACGCCCGGATACGCTCACCAACCCTCGTGAGCACGTCACGCTTGCCGGCGTCGAGAGTGTCGTACGCTGCCTTCAGCTCTTCCTTGTCTGCCCACCACTGCTCCCCCTCCTTGACATCGCCAAATTTGGTTGCATACTGCAGCATTCCTTTCTCGCCATCATTGCGGATCGCGGAGACAATCACCTTGGCCTGCTCAAGCGCCTTTGGGTCGACGGGCTCCGAGCAGTCCGCAGGGATATCGGCAAATTGGAGGCGCTTCAGCATCTTGGGCACTGTGGGAAAATGGGCGCCTGCATGCGCAGCACGGGTCAGCGGCCAGGGGCACGAGTTTCAGGGGCGCGGAAGTGGCGTTGTTACGGCGGGAAGACGGCGCGGCGGTGTGCGGGCGGCGGTCTGAGAGCGCGCGTGAAGGCGAACAGCGGGTGCGAGGCCCAAATTGAGTCAGGTAAGAAGAACGGTACTGGAAAGCAGACGCAGGCGACGTGATGAGCAGCAGGGCGGCTGCTGAAAAGAAGACCAGCCGGCGGTGGCTCATGCAGGGCCTATTTTCAAGGACAGAGATGAGGCCCTCGCCGGCTTCCAGGCGGGGATGCCCCCTCCACTGACCTCAAAACCGGGATCGCTTCTTATTTTGGCTAACCAGACTGGAGCGAATCTGCTGTTACGGCGGGAAGCCGTAACAACACGTCTGGATTCGCTCCAGTCTGGAGCAAAGGATCCACTGAGCTAGACCATTAAAGGACAAACTGAACTTGCAAGCAGGAACATAAGGTTCGGCCAGGCCTGGGTTCCGAAAATGCTGTGCAGTATAAGGGGCGGGTGTCGGGCAGGGCGCTGCCTGCGAGGCCGAGCGTGCAAGATCCTGCCTTTCCTTTGGGCCACCGCCGTCAACTTTCGAAATACCAGAAAGTGTGCAGAGAGAGACACGAAAAAAAACTCCCCCAACAAATGTTTTTAGACCCGTTTCGCCTGCGGTCACCCAAGAGGTCGCACATAGCCCAGCGTGCCGCGGGGAAGCCAACCGACACAAGGGAGTTGCCACCTTGGTTTCCGATCCAGGGCGAAAAGTCTGGCGGTCATTATGGCCGAGCCCGTGGTGGTTGACGACGCGTCAGGCTCGGTACGCAGGCAGCCTAAAAGAACCCCCATACATTCCCCATTACCTTTCTTCATGACACACGGCGCTCTCGAGTGGATACTGTGGGGCCACGGCGCGCTACGATCAATCTGTACGATTATTTGCGGCATTGCAGGCTTTTTGGTTACTGTGGGTACGTGCTCGATCGAGACTGATTCCGGAATGGTGGCTGTGGGGTCCGCAGGCCTCTGGGAAAAGGGCCAAGCGCCTCGGGGCTGAGCTCTGCGAAGCTGCGGCGCATGGCGAGCTCGATGTCATTGAACAGGTAACGCACCCATTTGTGTGGCCTGTGGGGACAGAAACTGCGCGATAGTTGCGAGACGGGATGGGCCAGTCACGCGTTGCGGGGTCCTCGCTGGCAGCTGGTGGCTGCGAAGGCAACAGTGGACGCGTCTGACTATGACAAGCGGTCTGCCATGCACCTTGCGTGTGCCGAGGGACATGTTCACGTGGTGCAGTCCCATTCCATTTGACAAATGTCTGGCAACTCGGAGCTCATCCGTGAGGCAGCCTTACCTTGACTCGTGGACAGGTCGAGTACCTCGTGTCGAAGAGGGCAAACGTGACTGCGCGCGACCGCTGGGGCGGTTATCCGCTCAAAGATGCAATCGCGGGTGGGCACACCGCTGTTGTGGAAATCCTAGCCGCTGCCAACGTGAGTCTGCCGCCCAGCGGCCCAGTCGGGCAGACTCGCGCGCATGCACATGCCTCTCGGTCCCGTGGGCCGTGCGGCCCGCAAGGGCCAAGCATGGGGCGTAATCTGAAGAGAGGCGCGGCGGGGTGATCGAGCAGGCTCTGATTGAGGAGAGAGATCGCGACGGTCTCGGGGAGGAGGTGAACAAGATGGCTGCCAAGGGGAATCTCGAGGCAGTTGTGGCGCTCGTCCAGTGCCGCGCCAATCTTAATGCTCACGCCACAGGCGACCGTCGTTCAGCGCTGCACCTCGCAGCGGCCGACGGGAATTTCGAAATGTGCGAATTTTTGCTGGAACACAAGGCGGATGTACACGCCAAGGACCGCTGGGGTGGTGGCGCGCTTGGGGACGCGATGCGTGGAGGGCACACGAAGATCACCAAATTACTTCAAGCGCACGGGGCGCTAGGTGGCGATGATGATCCGCGCAGCACCAGCATGAGCAACGCCGAAAAGATGTGCCAGGCGGCGTCTCGTGGGGATATTGAGGCCATCAAGAAGCTGGTAGGACAGGGCTGCCCTGTAAACGAGGCGGACTACGACAAGCGCTCGCCGCTGCATCTCGCGGCAGCTGAAGGGCATCTGCAGGTGGTCGAGTTTCTCATCCTTTACGGTGCGGACGTGCGCAGTAGGGATCGCTGGGGCGGTGACCCCCTCAAGGACGCGCTGCGCGGCGGGCACGCCAAGGTGCAGCAGGTGCTGCGAAAGGCTGGTGCACGCGGGGGAACAGACGACCACTCAGACCACATGGACATGGGCGATCGCATGTGCCACTCTGCTGCCAAAGGCAATTTGGAACAGATCCAGAAGCTCGTGGCCAAGGGCGCGAGCGTGGACGCGTGCGACTACGACAAGCGCTCTGCGCTGCACCTCTCAGCGGCTGAGGGGCACTACGAGGTCGTTTGCTTCTTACTCGATCATAAGGCTGACGCGCGCTGCGTCGACCGCTGGGGCGGCACACCGCTCAAGGACGCCGTGCGCGGTGGTCATCGAAAGGTCCAGGAGCGAATCCTCGACGCGATGCCCGCAGAACGCGATACGGGTGAGGACTCGACGTCGAGCCGCACAGAGCTCGAGAAGGTGACTCAGGCGCTCTCTTACGACGCCTTCAAGGCACGGCCAATCGAGGAGCGCGCTCGTATGGAGCAGTGGCACATCAACCGCAAGGAGATCGTGATCGGTTCCGTACTCGGTGAGGGCCAGCAGGGGTATGTGACCAAGGGAGACTGGCGTGGGATGACTGTGGCAGTGAAGGTGATCAAGCCTGGTAATTCCAAGTCCGACGACATGGACTTCACCAACGAAGTGGAGGTGCTGTCGCACCTGAGGCATCCCACTCTCGTGCTCTTCCTTGGCGCCTGTCTCGTCGGCGAGCCACGCATGATCATCTCCGAATACCTTCCTGGCGGGTCACTCGAAGACGAGTTCGAGCAGCGCAAGGGACATGGACCAAACGCCAAACCGTGGCGTCCCCCGGTCAAGACCGTCCACATGTGGGCACTCGAACTTGCACAGGGTTTGTCGTTCCTGCACAATTGCAATCCGCCCATCATTCACCGCGACCTCAAGCCAGGAAACCTACTCCTCACCGCAGAAGGCCATCTCAAGGTGTCTGACTTCGGCCTCTCAAAGATATACGACATGACCGCCACCAACGGCGAGTACCGTATGACGGGCGTCACAGGCACGCTGCGCTACATGGCACCAGAAGTGGTGCGGTCTGATGTATACACGGAGAAAGTGGACATCTATTCGTTCGCCTTCAACATGTGGTTCATGTGTGCAGGCGACCGTCCGCTCCTGCACTCGTCGCAGCGCGAATTCCTCGACGCCGCGCGCGCCCACCGCGATCTCCGCCCGGACCTAGAGTGTATTGGCTTCAGGCCCTTTGCCGCACTCATGGCTGAGGCTTGGCACGGCAATCCGGACCTCCGCCCGGTTGACCCCGCGCCCTGTCCGGTTCCGTGCTGTGCCCGAACAACCGCGGACATGCCATTGTGCTCTATCCGAACGGCCCCTGATCGTCCGAACGGCTCCTGATCGTGAGATGGGGCTTGCAGTCGGCAGTTCAGCTCGCGACACGTCTCCGAGACATGGAGTTGCCCAAGAACCCGAAGGAAAAGGTCTGCAAACGCGGCAATGCCGCGTTCGCTGCCCGAGGAGTCAAAGAGTGCGCGGTGCAGTGAGATGCCCTCATCTTTCCGGGGGATGCGCCTCGATGCGGATGCCTCTAGTAGACAGTACGATACACTCTTTGTGCACAGTCTTGACGGAATGTGGGTCTTTCGATCATATGTGCCATTGAAAAGGTCCACGCGAGCTGCGAATGGAACTCAGAACGTGCAGGCGCGAGGCCTTGCGGGATTTTTCACTGTTGCACATGTTGCACAGGACGCAAGGTGAGATGTCATGTCCCCTGATGCGTGCACCCACCACCTCAAGGTAGCGGGGATGCCTAGAGCCGAGGGACAGATTCATTTATTGACCACAAGCCTGCACGGTGGCGGACCTCCCGCAACCTTCAACCCTGGGACCGCTGCGCATGGGGCGCGCGCGTCAGCACACATTCTCGGCAGACCAGCTCGAACGGCTGGCGGGAGTCAGTGAGACTCGATCAGCGCACAAAACACAGCGCAGCTAGGAAAACCTTGTTGGCCGCGCACCAGTCTGCCCCGCAAGGCCCAGCAAGGAAGCATGGGGTGGAGCGTGAAGGGGGCGGGGGAGGGGGTGGTCAAAGCGTGGGAGGGCAGGTCAAGACCTTACCGCGGGACAGGGATTTGGTCGTGGGGAGTGCTGCGATCAAGCAATAACAGCAATCTTCAGTCGCAGAACTCACGCACGGTTGTAGCACTCTCGACAACTTTTAGTCCTCACTCTTTTCGTCCTCCTCTTCCTCCGCGTGCATTCGCGACAGCGCCTGTTGCAGAGCCACGTCAGGTCCCACCCTCGCATCGCTTGCCCGCGTATCCACACGCCCAGCCAGCAACGCATCAGCTCGCGCAGACTTACCTGAGCGAAGGCACGTTGCTCTTCGACAAGCTTCTGCGCCCAAGGAGACTGTGGCGTATGTGCCTTGCTGGCCTCTTCGCGAAGCTTGGCACGCTTCACCGACATACTTTCGATATCGCCCGTCTCCACGTCTTTCCACCGCACCCGCTTCGCGCCGCTTCCAGAAGCGGCGTCCCCTCGATCGTCACCCTCTTTCTCCCCGTCCCCGTACGTGCTGAGTCCAGACAGACCACCCCCCGCCTCTGCCTTTGCATTCTCCTCCTGCTCCTGCTCGTCCTCGTCCTCGTCGAAGTCGCCCAGAAGTGACTGCAGTCCAGGCGCTTTGACATCTTCCGCTGCTGAAGTGCCCCCCCCCGTTTCGCGCGCTGAACGACTCGAATCGTCGTCCGCTGCAGCTGAAGCATCATCCTCGAATCTCGGACGTTTTTTAATCGCAGAACCCTTCTTCAAGACCCCCTTGAGGACTCGAGGAGCCCCCCTTGTCTCCCCTCCCGGCTGTTCATCCCTGTCCTGCACACGCCCCCCAGCCCCGTCCTCATCTGAGTCAGAATCTGCCGCCCACTTGCTCTTGCTCCCCCCGCTGCTAGACGCGCCGATGTCCGCGCCGCTCCCGACAGCGTCGCCCCCGCCATCACCTGCGGAGGGCTCGGGTGGAGGCGCACTCGCCAGGGCATACATCTGCGCGATGTGTGCAGCGAGGTCGGCAGCCGAAGCACCAGCAGGCGGAGCACCCTCCCCTGACTCCTGTGTGTCATCGTCTTCTTCAAAACCCATTTCTACCTCTTCTACGTCATCCGCGCCCATCTTGTCTGTCCGGAGGCAGGCGTCCAGGTCTGTCAGCTGGCACATGTGCAGCGGCGTATCCTCCCATTCCTGGTGCATCAGCGCGATGTCGTCGCGTGTGCGCCCGTGCGTCGTCCGCGCCGCACATTCCGCAACGCTTGCTTGTACGTGCATCACGTACACCTCATAACCCTTGTACTTTGCGTGGCTCCAGTACTCCTCGAAGTCCGCGGCTCGTGCATTGGGCGCGTCGATGATCAGGAAGCGGTACATTCCCTTGTCAATTGTGGAGCGGAATGCCTTCAGAGCGCTCGCCTTGTACGCATCCTCTGCTGCGGCGTCCCACTCGTACTCCATGTCTGAGACTTTCACGTCCGACCCCGTCTCCTCGTCACGCCGCGTCACCTGCTTCTCGACGAGAAAATAGTCGTCGATCGACATGACGCGCGGGGCCTCTCCACCGCACGCCACTTCGATGTCGCGGATTGTACGTGCAGTCCGCGACTTACCTGCGCCAGGCAGTCCGCGAAGGATCACAACGATTCGCGCGGGGCGCCGTGCCCGGCCGGGCCGCCTGAGTAGATCGGCCGCCTTCATTGGCGGCTGCGGCCGCCGTGCAGCACTTGCATCAGCCGCTTGGCCAATAGAAGTCTGGAGCGATGGTGGAGGCAGACCCGCTAGCCTCGCTGCTTCCTGCGCGACCCACAAATCGCCACGCGCTCTCAGGTGTGGCGCACCGGGACTTGGTCTGGGGACGCGACAAGCGGAGGGAGCGGTGAGACAGGGGAGTAGTGACGTGCCTGCCGGCGATGAAAATTGATGAAGTACTGTTTCATCTGGGGTGGTAATGCCTTGAAGTGCGCGCACGCTGCACACATACACGAGGGATTGTGCACCAGCGGCGCGAAGATCTTCCCCTCCGTAAGCTGGCCGAGTCCCTGGGAATGCTGCGGCTGGGGAGGGCGCGCAGGCTGGGGAGGCTGGGACGAATGGGGCGGGTGCGAAGCTTGAGTGTTTTGGGAGGCATGGACGGGGAAGGTCGGCTTAGCCGGTTGCAAATGCTGGGAAGGGGGATGCGGCTGCTGCTGCACCAGCCCTGGCTGAGTGGGGGGAGGGTGCTGAAGGTGCTGCGGGGGGTACGGGTAGTGGTGAGGGTAAGGATGTGGCGGATGCGCTGGGAATGCGTTCTGAGGGGGAAAGGGAACCCCGGGCGGTGGATACGGCTGGTGCGCCGGTGCGTAGCCCTGCGGGTGTATGTGCTGGGACGGATGCGCTGGTGGGTTCGGCTGCGGCGGAAGATGCGGCTGCGGCGGGTAATACGCGTGCGGATGAGGGTAATGCCCGTAGTGCTGTTGGTGCTGGTGCTGATGCTGCTGCCGCCACGCACAGAAGCGGGTGAGCAATCAATGTGCTGGGCAAGATCAGGCGACGCGCGGCAGAGTACGTCGACGATCCTAAATCGGCAAATTTCCGCAGATTCGACACGCTACCGAGCGGATCCGGCCCACCGCACCCGCACGATGGAACCATGCCAAGAAACCGGTCTGCATCGAACCGGTCTGCATCAAAGCCACACTATATCTTATTACATAATGCTGGTTCACACCTGATATTGCCATGCTTGGTGCTGTTGCTGGCCGTATCCCGGTGCCAGCTGCGCAGGATTCTGGAGGTGCGGCGCGCCGGGGTGTTGAGTCTGCGGCTGCAGCCCATAATCCGACGTCGCTGGCACACCTGACACGCTGGGATAAGGCGACGGGTATGGCGACCAGTGCGGCTGCTCAGCCATCAGAGCGAATGTGGCCGCTCCAACAGCGCGTGAGCACGGTCACCGCACGTCGCACGGTGCAGACGGGCCTGAAAAGTTGACGACAGACTGAATGTTGTCGGTTGGCTAAAAGGTGGAACCTTTTGAGTCCCCGCTTGCTCTCAGCTGAGTTGGGTGGGACCCGGGCCGTGCGATAGCGCAGTGGCGGCTGCGAACGGTTTCAGGTGCGCCGCAAGTTTCATCTCTGCATTGGTGAACGGGAGTAGGGCTGCAAGTGGTGCGGGAAGATGCCAGCGAAAAAGAGGTCCAGGACAGAGGACGGGGAGGCGGAGAGCGACAAAGCCGGCAGCGACAGCGGAGCTCCGGACAAAGACGGCTCCGTTTCTTTGCCGACTGGCGTCCCCCCTTCAATGCTGACAGGCGGGCCAGAGGTTGCTCTCCTGAATTCCCCCCCCTGCGCTTCGCACGTATGAGGGCTACTCTTGCGCAGCCCGAGCTGATGGTCCCTCGATTCAGGATTGTGCAGAGTATGCCGCACGTCCTCCTGACAGCGGCGCACGGCATATGTGCAGGTGCCGAAGCTGTCTGTAGAAGGTTTAGATGTATTCGCCTACGAGCCGGGCAAAGAATTCGAGGGCTTCTCAGCAGGACAGGTTGTGAGAGTCGAGGTGGAGGCCAAACACCTCACACAGGAGAGTATCGGAATCAAGGAGCGCCGTATCTGGGGGGACGACCCGTACGCTGTATGCTCAGACATGGTGGCCATCGCAACTCATACGGTTCTGCTCATCCGCATACCTTAGCTCCTCGACGTGCCGCGCCCGAAATGCTCCCACCCTCGCAGCGGAGTTCATGCTGCGGGGTGTTTGCTCAACGCGGCGGCGACTGCGGTGGCAGGGAGCTTATGTTGCGACGTCGGACGTACCCAAAATCGCTTGCCTGGTGATGGTGGTACGGATTCTGGAGCGTCAGAGTGTCCATCACTCGTCAACCAAGAACGGGCTGCGGTCACGTACGCTTACCGAGACGGAGCACGCTGGTTTAAGCTTGCGCCTCGAGGGCTGTGCGGTTTGCAAGACCACCGACGACCGTGCCAAGCTCGCCCACGTCATCCTGCGACCCTCTCCGGTCGGCATTGCCTGCAATCCTTAGCGTCGTTTCCCTGTCCTGGCTTCGAGCCCGCCTCTGCTGTTTCCGCCGTCCGTGTCGCACGCTGACACTGGTATTCGACTGGTACAGCTCGACCGTTTCTCCATCAAGAGCCACAACGCCTTCGCCGAGGCCCGCGTCATTTTTTCACTCAGTGAGCCTTCCAGCGCATTTGCGCACCCAACCGCATCCAAGTCTGCACGCACGCGCGTGGTAGCAGTGCGTGGGTCAAGCTGAGAGTTGTAAGCGGCAGGCAACGAGCCGGCGTTCAAATTCTCACTTTCGATGGTGGCGGATCGCTCGCCGGACGCGAAGAATTGGACTTCAGTCCGGCTGATAAGCCAGGCGCTTTACCTCGAGACTGACGCGGGAAAGCGCTTCGAGCTGTCTCTGCAAGAACACGTTCCTGGAGAAAAGGTCACGTACCGCTTCGTCGAGGTAGCGGCTCCTCGCACCACCTCGAAGGCAGCGATGCAAGAGAAGGGCATCCCGCTGCGTGAAGCGGCTGCTGTCGAGAGCGATCTATCGTGGGATGAGGTCGAGTGGGGCGCAACCTCGGTGCGAGTGCGGGGCCACACCCACTCTCTTGTCTGCTGCTTCTGGCTCCCCGTTACTACACCTCAAGGCGCCCAGACGGCATAATCCCTTTTACGCAGTCACAGTGCCTCCGATCCCTGCGATACTTTGATGCCCACTTGGGTGTACCAGGGTTCTGTTCACGCAGTAAGGGCGGCTGATGTGTGACGTAAACAAGTCTTGGTGTGAGCGTTTTTACATGTAGATGGCACGCTTCGCCGTGACTCACGAAAACGACACAGGACATGCTTTTGTGGTCTCATGTGTATTTCATAGCGAAACCCCCACAGAAAACCAGTCCCCGGAGAAGTGCCGTAACATTTACCGGCCGTGGATCTGCAACACGGCAAAAATGCTCAGCAGAAGGCAAACCAGCAGGGCGATAGCCTTGACGCAGATTGCGCAGAGCTCCACATGCCACGACTGAACTGACCGGCACAAAAGGGGGTGCAAAAAAAGCTTGCAAGAGGAACTTCCGGTCAAGCCCGCATGAACGGCGATGCCATCACAAGGAGCAAGGACATACCATGGGGCCCTTCTTCTTCTTCTCCGCACCCAGCTCGAAGTGCTTGCAGCGCCCCAGGTTCTTCATCTTGATGGTCGAGCACTTCTCGCACTTCATCTTAAGGGTGATCTTCTTGGTAACCTGTTCCAGCAACCAAGTGGATCAGAGTCGACTGCTTTCTGACGAACACTCCGTTTTCACAACACTCCCGCAGCGGTTCATGTTCGTGCACGATTGCAGCCATCCGCACTAAATCAAAGTTGGCCACTCCACTGAACGTTCAACTGCATCTGATAAAATAAAATCCTAATTTCCCCAGTGAACCCCAGATCCTGCGGCTCTGGTAGAGACAGAACCTTGGCCTTCTTGTGGAACACGGGCTTGGTCTGGCCACCGAAACCCGCCTGCTTCTTGTCGTAACGACGCTTCCCCTGAGCATACAAGGAATCCTTGCCCTTCTTATACTGCGAGACCTGCAGAGGAGCGGCGAAAGATTTCAGCGAACCGCCCACCTCATGGTCCTGGGGGACGTTCCCTCGAGCAACGGAATTTCCGTCGAAACGATGACTGATCCTTTAAGCAGGTATCCTGGAAATCTAACTATTTTCCACCTACACGAACTGCCTCCGTCCAGGTCTCAACGAGCAGTGCAGCAGGAAATGGAGCATCCTCAGGAAACGGAGCATCCTCCCCTCCCCCTCCCCCTCCCCCTCCACTCGCAAACACCGATGTCGGGCCCGAGTGTTGCACCTTCCACTTCTGGTGGGTCTTGCAGGACTTGCAGTAAGTCTTCAACTCCTTGGGGAAGTTAACCATGATAACTGCGCACCCAGACCCGCGATCAGAACATTAGCTGGTTCCTCCGTCTCTCACTGGGAACCGCGAGTTCGAGGACTCCGCAGCAGAGCGAGGCATCGCGGTTACTTTGGATGTGCCATCGCTGCTCCGGCCAAACCGCATTTTCAAGATTCAAGCAACTTCAGCTGCTCCTGAAGACTGCTTCCACGCGTGGAAACAAAACTCCCCACACGAGGCGCAGCACAGCCAACCGCCACAGCGGGCGCCGGCACGAGGTGCCTGCTACCCGGACACTGCAGCGCGTTCCGCCTTTTGGCCGCCGCAGTCCAGCCCACAGCTCAGCCACAGCTGAATTATGGACATGCATGAGCGTGTTGATCCACCCTCACCGACCAATATCCTCCAGCCTGGCAGCACTGTCTCCGCCGTGCTGCTCCAGCCCGCACAAACCCACAACGCCCAGCAGGACCGCCCCCCCCGCCCCAGTCCGGATCCATGCACGGTGAAAACAAGGGGAGCATATTATCAAAGCGATCCGCTGTTTGTAACGCTGTGCGGGCGGCCAACTGGCACTGTGATGGCGCTTGAGGGAGGGACGCCACCTTCACCTTCGGCGCGTGAGCTGCTCGAGGGCTTGAGGTCTTTTTTTAGGGGTGCAGTGTGCCCGGATGAAAGTGGGGTGACTTAAATCAGCCAACCGACTGGCACGGGAACATATCTCCATTATTGAAAGTAAGATAACTTTACAATTCATTTCTTCAGAAGTAAAAGTTGTTCAGATCGGCGGGTCGCATAGCAACGGCGTTGGCTCGGTTCGACACACTAAACCTTGCCGTAGCTAGCCAATGCATGGAGTCCCATCAGTTGTGTTGGCAGTGTGCGAACCACTGGAGATCCGTTCCCTAAGACTTCTGCTCGGACTGAGAATTCGATCGCGTGCCCTAGCAGTATGCGTGCTGTTAGAGCTTCAAAGGCGCTGTATCTCCAAGTGCTTGTTTTGGTTCTCGCTGCTCCCGGTGGCATCGCATATTCTCTCTCTCCGAAGCTCGCAATGTCCATGTCCTCGACGCCGCCGTCGGCTGAGGGAAAAAACGTTGGCCTTCTACCAAGCACAGCAAATGATCAAGCATGGCAATCGCTGGCCGCTTCCCCAAGGGCTGGCAGCTAATCAACTCCCCACGTGGCGGTAGGTGGTAGTACTAGGCGCCGGTGTCATTGGCGCCTCTGTCGCATACCATCTCGCACAGCGCTCCGTCGCTGTGACAGTGGTGAGACCCACCCGGTGTTCCCTTTTGGGCCGGGGACGTGACGCAGAGGACGCATTGCATACGGCCGGCCTCTTAATATCCGGCACGAATCCGCACGATTGCTCTAAGAGCATGTCCGCGCCGCTGTTCAGATCGATCGCGCCGGTGTGGCCAAGGCCGCGAGCGGCAAGGCAGGGGGATTCCTGGCATTGGATTGGAATGATGGCTCGCCTGTGGGGCCGCTGTCACGCCTGAGCTTCCGCCTGCACGCGGAGCTAGCGGAGACGCTCAAGCTCGACTCGTACCGTCGGCTGTCCTGCCGCGCGGTGGCTGTGGAGCCTTCTGGGAAGCCGCCATCGCGGAAGCTGCAGGAGGTCGAGTGGGTCGACCTCGGCGTTTCAGGCTCTCGCCTCATGGGGGACACCTCCACCATCGCGCAGGCTATCTTTCCCGCACTTGGCCCGCGCGCCAAGCAGCAAAGGCAATGCTGCCGTTTCAGAGCGGCGGGGCGCGCTGGCCGGGAGATGAGGGGGTGATGGTGCGAAACAGGTGCACCCGCGGCAGCTCACCGAGGCACTTGTGGCCGCTGCTCAGGCGAAGGGCGCCGTGCTCAAGGCACGCCCCCACCTCTTCCCCTATCCACGGCGTGCGCCGTGCCGGGAACCGCGCCAAGCGCTCTGTATGTGTCACGGCAGATCGGCGCTGTGCAAGAGGTGATCACCGAGGTTGCGCCTGACGGCGGCGGCGCGCGAGTGCTGGGCGTGCGGGTCGGAGAAGAGGTTGTTTCCGCGGACACGGTGGTGGTAGCCATGGGTCCGTGGAGCAAATCAGCTGCTCGCGGCCTGCAGCTCCCGGTGGTGCTCGGGCAGAAGTACCACTCGGTGCTGATGCGCAACGCTCGAGAGCTTTCCGAGGCCGTCTTCTTCCAGGGCCTTGGCGACCCCGAGGCGAGTCCTCCTCGCCTCCCGCCGCCTCCTCGCCCGAATGCCCCACTCGCACATCCGCACCTCGTGCAGCGTCTGGGTGCACGCACCCTTGAACCACGTTGCTAGGCGTGCTAGCTGCAGTCAGAGGAGCATGAGCTCAACACACGAGTGCACCCTGAGTAGGTCTATCCTCGGCCCAACGGCGAAGTGTACGTGACCGGGTTTCCGGACGCACCCGTGCAAGTAACCGAGGCCCCGGGTCACACCCTCACCACTGGACCCTCTGTACCAGGCGCCAGCCTAGTGCCGCACAGCCGCTACGCTAGTTCCGCGCAGGGGCGCCTCCCCGCCCTGACGCGGCTCGTTGACGGCGTGCGTCCGTGCAGGGGAAGAGGAGGTGCGGGCCGAGGTCGGTGAGAGGCTGGTAGCTGCGGTACGCCTCGCGAGCAGTGAGTTGCAGGCTGCCGCTGTTGAAAAGACGCAGGCCTGCCACCTTCCGGTGCGTGCACGGCGCCCCGTCCCGGCCCTCGTACATCACGGCGCGCGCAGGTATTGAGTCGCGCGGTCGATACTACGGCAGGTGACGCTGGACGGTGTTCCTGCCATCGGGGCGCTGCCTGGCGTCGCGGGCGCCTACGTTGCGACTGGGCACTCTTGCTGGGGCATCCTCAACGCCCCTGCCACGGTTCTGAGCCACCTCATCGCCCCGGAGGGATTCGGACCTCCCGCGTACTGCGCGCCGAGCCCGCGCCTGAGCCCATGCCCGTGACTCGCTCGCAGGGCCTCGCGATGGCTGAACTAATCGTTGATGGCAAGTCTGGCCCCCGCCCCGACCCGCCCACCCAGCCCGGTGCGCCCCGGTCACGAGGACCCCCGCGTGCCCAGGTGCACGAGTCTGGACCTCGCTGCCTTTGATCCTGCGCGCCTCCTCTGAAGCGCATGCGGGGAGCTTGTGCATCAAACCGAGCGCGACGCATCTTGGCTGCCAAGCGCTGCCCGGTGGAAGGTATCGTCTTTGCGGGAAAGGCGTCCCTCGCCATGACAGATTTTACAGGCCCCGAATCCGCTTTCTCCCCGATGCCCAACCGGGCCTCAACCGCGCCACATCAGCGCGCGTAGGCGCCGCCACGAGCGCGCACGCCTCCCCGCACCTCCTCGTGCCTCCGCGCGCACCTCATCGAGTGCGGCGTCGAGATCGGACACCTGCACGGGGCCGCCTGGGAGGTCAGCCCTGCTCGTTCAGGCGGGCGAGGGAGCCAATGAGGAGTGGGGAGCGGGCCTCGACGCGGAGAGCGGCGCGCCTATCGCCTCCTGCAGGCGCCTGCGCGTCCATCACTCGCTCCACTGCACGCGCGGAGGCGGCGCGCACCTGCACCATACACGTCACTGCACTGCAGACGGGATCAGTCACAGTTGGTCCGGGTCCGGAGGCCGGCCGGGCGCGCACCGTCGCTGCAAGAGCGGCGCCAGTCATACCCGCGGTGGGCCCGCCGCGCGGCGCGTCTCGAGTCACCCGGTCAATCCACTCGAGCACACCTGGGCGCCGCCCCCAGCCCGGCAGAGTCACTGGCGCATGCAGCCGCGCATTTCGCGCGTGCACATGCGCGGCCAATGGCGCTCGCCTGGCCCGAGGCGACGGCTGTTGTGAAGCTTGCGGAGCAGGATACGAAGGATCTCGCGGCGCCCGCGCGCATCCGGCGCCCCAACCGCAACGTGCGCCTGCCGTCGCCCGCCAGCCTTCAGCACTCGGGCGCGGGCATGTCACGCGTCTGCATGGTGCCAGCACGGAGGGCAGGCTTGCGCCTCAAGCCGTCCCGGACGAAGTATCGCCGGGTCGACAAGGTCTCGGCGGTTTGTCAAGCCCACAACAAGCACCTGGCAGGGGCCCGCTCAGTACACCGCGGGAAGTCCTGAGCAGAAGGAGCAAAACCTAACGCAGAGACGAGCGAAAGTAAGAGCAAGGGAGGTGCACATTGTTTTGCTCCTGCAAGCCGTCGATCTTGGCAAGAAGCTGCCATTCCGCCATACGCGCTGTCAAAGTATGTCCAAAGACAGCGGGTAGCTCACAAAGATAACGGTGCATGGCGCTCGGGCAGCGCGCGCGGCGCTCGCCTGATTCACGACCGAGTCGCGGACGCCAGAAGTGTCGCCCGTGAGGGACCCACGCGTCCTACACCCACGCCGGCATGAACGGCGGCGCGGCCCCTAGCAGCCCTGGGTCCGAGCTGTTGCGTAGCCACTGTCTAGATTGAATATTATGAGACTGGCAGGGACCGTGAGAGCGCGTCCATTTCGTCTAAGATGATGACATGCAGCGCAGAAGATGATCCCTTTGCCTCCCACTCCTGCTCGGCCTGCAACCGAAGCCGCCACGCCCCTGGCACCGTCAGTCGCGCCCACGATTGAAATGGGCACTGCAGAGATGGGTACTACCGTGTGCAGTGGAGAGGGGAGGGCACCTGCGCAAAAAGTGATCGTATGTTGCGCTCTGCTTCCCCTACCCACTTGTCAAGTAACTCTGGGCCCGAAACCTGCAATGGCCCTCCCGCACGGGCCTTGAGATAGGACTCCCTGGTGGGAAAGAGGATCGTGCAATGCCCGTCGGCAACAAATGAGGCAATGACAGAGAAAGCAAAGGACCAACCACTTTCGCGGGACGATCTGTAAGAGCCTGCACGAGGTGCGGAGGCGAATGGTCACTAAGGCCTCTGCTGATGGTGTCAAATCAGAACATTGCGGCTGGGCGGTGTTGGGTGGTGCCTGGGAGATGGTACGGGCAATAAGAGTTTTTCCGCACCCCGGTGGGCCGTAAAGCAATAAACCACGCACCTGCAATCGATACCCGGTCAAGCGAGTCGACTGGGCAGAAGAGACGCGATAAGAGAGGCTGGTGGGG
>ENA-UOXV01001067-UOXV01001067.1-marine-metagenome-genome-assembly--contig:-NODE-1067-length-38940-cov-6.922001_pt1 | contig 38940 bp, 54 predicted proteins | sample MGYA00238165_ERZ766961 | MGnify/ENA primary metagenome ERZ766961 (study PRJEB28924, sample SAMN03173240) | marine metagenome | biome: Marine; feature: Water; material: Subsurface seawater | place: North... | reverse complement strand
TTGGAGACATGGCTGCAGAGAGGCCTCGCCCCGCCATGAGAGATTTAGCCCCGCGGCCACCGCGTAATCGCTTTGTCCCCGACGTCCGCTCCTGCTCCCCGCCTTTCGAAGCTTTTCCTTCTCTTGACTCGCCAGAGATACGCGCTGAACAAGAATGTTCCGGCGCTGTCTCTTCCACGCTACCTGCCGCACGTCTGGGTCTGCGTCGAGCTTTCCTTGGGGGCGCGGCTGCAATCGCCTGCTCTCTGCGCCTGTCTGTGACAGCTCGCACCACTTGCCCCCATGTGTAACGCTCGCCACATGCTGGGCAGCTCCCACTTTGTGGCATCAGCCCAACGCCGCCTACTGCAACTGGTGAACCGTTTGCACCATGCCGCATCATCAGCTCCACAGCCTTAACCGAGAGCAAAGGAATTTTGTCCTGGAAGGCAGCAGCCAGGCAGCGCAGGTGGAAGCGCGCCGAACAGCGGCACTCGAAGTGATACCCTTCGCCTGGCTCTCTCTCGCTGCTTCCTGGTAAGGCCTGCGCCGCACCACTGTGCGTGCTAAGCACGCATTCTGTGCAGGCTTGCAGGGGCGGTAGTGTCTCCGCGCCACTTGCTCGAGTACCGCAGCCACCACCGAAGCCCAGGAGCTGCGTAGTGTGAGCCGCGGGCGGCAGAAGCTGCCCAGCAGGTGCTGCAGACCCAGAGCCACATGAATGATGCCCAGGCGGAAAGTAGTGCAAGACCCCACTGGGCTCAGAATCTGAGTTGCCGTACTGGCTGAGGTCCGGGTCAGCAAGGTCATGGTCACTTGAGGTCTCATAGCAGAGATCAACGACGTCACGAAAGTCGACCTGCCGATGCAAGACCCAGTCGTTCAAATCAACTCAGGTCTGGCCCGATCACCGTGAACACTTGGGCCTGGCCAGCCCAGTTGGTCTGGAAGGGAGCAAACAGCATCACTGAAATCGCTGTGGTGATCAGGATCATCGTCGCTTCTCCCCGACATCTCAGAACGTTGTGAGCAGCTGCCCTGCTCGTCATCTCCTGTCTCGTCGCATACTTCGCCCTCTGCAGGCCGCTCGTCTTCATTCTCGGCCAGGCCCCCCCACACAGCGTTGACCCAAAGGGCGCAGACCTATTTGACCGCGCCCGCGTCAGAGGTCTCTAATTTGGGAAGCAAATCTCCCAGTCTTCGATGGAGAATGCACGTGAGATGCAGGCACCCGCCATGCGCCTGCTAGAACGCACATTCTTAGAACAGGACGCGCAAACCTCTGGATCTGAAAGCGTGCCGTAGATAGAGTCAATGTGCACTGGCGCCGGAGGGCACGAAGTCAGGAGAGGCAAGTGCCGCGTCGACAAGTGCACAATCCTCAGCGGGTACAGCGACCAGGGCTTCAGCCGCAGCATTTCGAAGAGAATCCTGACCTTGGCCTTCAACTTATATGCGGGCCCAACACTGCACACAATCCACAAGCGTTCAGTGAAGATTGTCAGACCACTCCCTACGATCCTCAAGCGATCTTGAGCACGCGATCGGAGTTTTGAGGCAGTGCTGCCCCAGCACTGAGTCGTGCCCTCTCCCTTGTGTGTATCGACATTCTCGTGGCGCACCAATTCTGGACCCGAGAATATCTGGGAACATGCCTTGTCCATGGAATACGCACCTCGAGAGGGCCTTGGCAGCTGCCCAAACGTGCCGTGACTTCTTCGGATTCTGCCATGCCCACTCAAATTGCAGCGCTGCGATTTTGGAGGGAAATCCAGAGACGAACATGACCATTTCCCAGGGGCGCCAGCGCTTCGTCCGCCAAGCTCCCTGCCAGCGGGAAGGACATGTGTCGGTGCGCGAACTCTAGTTGGATGGCAGTGTGGCTAGATTCTTTGACCGGGCACGCACTGCTTTGATCTTGCCGTTATGCTGTCGGATGCGACGGCCAGGATCTACAGTGAACCCCACGTAGGTGTTGTCTTGGTGCCCTGGATGGAGCGAACAAAGGAGATAGCATGCGTAGAAACTGCAGCTTGGAAGGGACTCATCAGCGCTGGCCGGGCACACCTTGCGCGCTCGCGACAATACAATACGTCCCACAAATATTGCAGACTCTTAGGTGAGAAGGATTGGAACGGACGACAACCGGAGATGATGATCACGCGTTTCCGGCACCCTCCTTCGCTGCTCGCCTGATGGAAAGTTGGTCAGACTGTCTGCTTTCAGGCGACATGGAATGCTTCATCGGCCACGTGCAACCCATTCACACACCTGTTTTTAAGTTAACACAATCATCTATCGTTGCCGCATCTCGTTCTTCGCAATCGCTCTGAGAGGAAGGCGCAGTACGGCAGGTTGCACGGAGCATCTCCCACTCAGCGGCTCCGAAACGAAGCTTTGTATTATTCATGAAGCAAATTGTAAAGTAGCTCATGCCTCCGTGTTTGAACGCAGCTTACCTTGATCCTTTGTCTCGTACGAGGTTACTACTCACTGCACACATCATCATCTAATGTCTTCGTCCGGTGCGAGCGAGCGAGAGATCCGGTAGTACGAGTTCATTTGACTACATCTAACCCACGGAGCCAACCGCCTCCAGTCCACAAGAATTTACAATTGCGGCGTCTCTCCGCGAAGGATTGAGAGAAGCTCTTCGGGTGGGACGTAGATGCCCGTCTGCCCCAAGTGATTGCAATTCGTTAAGAGAGGGAGAAGAAGAACTTGCAGATCATGAAAAGGAGGGGCTGGCAAACGAGTGCGCGGGCTTGCGCCACGGTCAGGCGTGCCCGCCTGGGAGTAGTAGAGGCTGAATGCCGCGGCCCAGTTGTTCTCCCAGTATGCATCTGGGTCTTGAAGTGCGAGCGCGGGCAATGCGGAGTTGGGCGAAAGCAGTTCCTCCGGTGTACAGCCGCTGGATCAGCGGCACTTATGTCAGGGCTGGGCATATTTTGACGCGAACAAGGACCAGACCCGTCAACAGAGGATCAAGGGTTCGGTTGGCCGTACATACGGCGGCAAGGTGCGCTTGCTGCCAGAATGTCGGGGAGAAGTGTGACACGAGGGGTGGGTGGCGGAACCGCCGCGGGCAGCGCTCCAGCAGGAACAGTCGCTGGGAAATCCATTCGGCGTATCTGCAGACAAAAGCGAGCAAGCACTCCTGCCGTGTTAGCGCAAGCATCCTCTGGGTGGGAGTAATGTGGTGGCAACGTTGCAGCAGGCAACCCTGTTGTACCCACGGCCGCAGCCTCGCGCCAACGCCCCCAGCCCACACGAGCATATCGAGGCCCATCAGGGTGCACCTGCCGGGGCCGTTTCGGATGCATGCGGCAAACTCGGTTCCTCCGGTCGGATGTATTCCAAATGGGAAGAGCTGCACGCCAAGACCTCCACCACGCATCCAGAGCGCGTTGAAGAGTCCAGTCCCAGTCACTCCCACAAGCACTGTCAACTCCTGCCGCAGCACTCCAGTTGTTTAGGAGTGTCTGTGCTCAGCTAACGCAGATATCCGCCGGCTTGGTGGCGAGTGAGTGGCAGCGGAATTGTTGCGGGCATGCCTGCATCACCCAAATCTGCTCGCGCAGAGACATTCGCTCGAAGTGAAGAGTCTTGACAGCGCCAGGTAAGGGGGAAGCGCCGCTGTTTCGTGCCGCATTTTCGTGGAGCCAGGTGGCAGCCACAGCAAGAAGCTCAGCTTCGTTGACCACATCACGTGTGCTGCTGCCTGACCGCGAGACGAAGCCTACTTGCTGCAATCCATGTGCTGCATCCATTCTGACTCCTTGCCAAGTCCCCGGGTTGCTACGCCGGAAAGCTGCGAAGACTGCGCGTTTCATCGCGCCCACCTGCCAGACCCTGGTACTGAGGAGTGCAGGGAAACAATTCCCGCAGATAGCGCGGCACGGAGCTTTGAGGCTGACAGGTCGGCAAGCCGCATGGGGTAGGACAATTTTTGGGGGGGTGCGCACGTGGGAACGAGAGGCGATGGGTGAACTCGTGGGATCGCGTGCGACAGTCTCGCTGGTTGCATAGAGGTTCATGCCCGATGAAAGGCCGACGACGACCTTTGAGAAGCAGAGGAGCGCGGGTGGAGAATCGAGTTCGGGAAAACGTCCGGAAGCGAGACGCAGCGAGGAGAGACTGAGCCAATCTGAAGAGGAAAGTGTCTGCGAACAGGGAAGATGGAGTTGGCGCGATGTCTTCACGTGAGGCGCCATACATGGTCAGGAGGCAGCATTGGGCGCATTTTTGGGTCGGCCTGGAACTTCGAGGAGTGGAAACAGCATCGCAAGATCACTCAACGGGTCTGAAATGTCCACTATCAGGATCACGTCCGTCTCCAAGTCAGAGTCTTGTGCGGCTGCGGGGCGATTCTTTGACTTGCTAGCGAAGGTCAATATCGTGTGCGACAGCATGAAGAAAAGATCATGCAGCAGGTGACCATATTGTTGCGGATTAGCAGCTCCTGGGCAACAAAAGGTCCATCAGCACACAGTGGAAACTCAGAAGTAGGCTCACCTCGTGGGCTGGGCCGGGTGGAACCGAAGACAAACACATCCTTGTCGATAAATGCTGCACACTCCGAAGTGTTGATGCTCTGTACTTCGCGCAGGTGAACCGGGGCATTGAGATCTGTACAGCACTTCAGATCTGGTACGGGTAGCCACCGAGGAATGAGCTCCAGATCTCCTGTGTCTCTCCAAGCAAGTTGCGGCACCTCGAAGGCCCCAAACCGAGGGTCCCTGCGAAACGCAACCCGCTCGAGGACGCAGACGGTCGAGAGCGACGTTCCTGAACAGTTCTGCAACAAACCCACACCCGTACACGCGCGGGCGATGTCAGCCAACTCTTATTCGTCAGAAATGGTGGCAGTTGGTGCCGCCTATCAACCTCTGGGGGCTCTCGGTTGGGAGGGGCCATGCACCGCCCCGCTTACACCTTGCCACCAAAGTGGAGCAGCGCCGGGCAGACCTGCGACGAGCGAGGTGCGTGGCCATGTCGGCACGCGAGCAACCGACCCGCCCTCCCCTTCTCCACCATGCCCGCGCAAAATCATTGAAAAGAGCGTCTCAACTATGACCCAGTGCCGCTTTCCCAGCATGCCGTGGCTACCATCAGTAGGTGCCTGCGCTTCCTGCACAGGCCCAACGGAAACGGCGAGCCCAAGCTTTGTACAGGCAGTTTGCTCAACACTGTGACCAAGCCGCGCCAACGTGTCCACTTCCTGGTCCAGGACCCAGCCCTGTGCCTCCTCGGAAGCATGCCGACCCTGAGTGGCACCATTCGAGATTGGCTCTAGAGAATCGAAAGACACTGTCCAGGATGCCGATTGATCGGACAAGTCTCGGCAAAAGAGCACCACGCGCACACCCCACACCCATCCGTCAGGCAGGTTCTGGGTCAGCCGAAGATAATTGCAGCCTTGAGCCACGCGCTGTGCGCGCGCAGCTTCGAGGGCAGCCGGTGTAATGCGGACCACGAGGCGAAACTTCCTGCGCCGCACGTGCTGCTCGAGGTACGTGGGAGAGAGGATCTGCAGACCCGCGCGCGTGATCTGTTGCCAGCAAGGCAGTGCGCTCTACCGCACGCGGTGTGGTGGCCGGGCACACGTGGTGCTGGAACGAGATAGGCACAGACCTCGAGGCTGCCCAGCGGGGGTCGGGGGGGCCATGGTGAAGGACAGGTGTGGGCGTCGGCGGGAGACGCGCGGAGACGATCACGTGGGAGGTCGTGTAGGGCAGCGACGCGTATGCCCCATGCGCTCAAGGGCCAATCAGTCGCGAACGCGTCGTGATGTAGTACCCTGCTGCGCTCGCTATGTCCCGCAATCCGAGGTTGATCCAGTCTTGAAAGGAGGGCGCAGGTCGCCCACCACGCGTGCTCCGAGAAATGAGGAATTGGCCGCTCTCGGAACCCCCAGCCGCACACGTCCGCCCCACTGTTTAATGCGTGTAGGCACAGCTCGGGATCCCGAATGCCTCTCCTGCCAACAGGTCGGGTCCGCCGTTTGAATTTCGCGCAGCGGGTTCAGGCGCAGCCAGGCCCATTGGGTGCAGGTGAGTGAGGTACAGGAGTAAAATGGCAGTACCACGCTCGATCTCGGCCGCGCTCGGCCCCTAGCTCAGCAGCTCCATCTTGGTGCTTCAGGGCGCTGAATGCTCCCGTAGTTTTGACCCACACGCGACTGCTCCCGTTGCGGGTGCAGTGTCTCTGCACCTTGTCCAGGAACATGTTCTGATACCCAAGCATGGTCAAACCTGTCCAACCCCACCGCTCTTCCGACACACTCCAATCGCTATCTTGACCCTTTGAGGCAAATGCAGAGCGTGTCCAAGATGCCACAACGTCTGCGAATGGGCCGCTGACGTGGACTACGATTCGACCCTGTCACGCAGTCAGGAAAAGGAAAGTCACTGGGCCTGTTGGCTCTGGTAACTACAGATGGACCAAAGAAGATTATCCTCACCTGTGGCAGTACAGAAAGCCTGGAGAGATGCATCCTAGCATCCTCTGCCCAGCCCGCCCCGAGTGTCATGATGTGCCAAAATCCTGTTGCTCCATGCGAATCTGCGCGCACAGCACGTGGCGCACCCACAAGGTGGACCGGGGCCCTGAGAACTGCGATCGATGCCAGCCTGAGCTCAAGTGTGCCCATACAAAGTTGAGATACTCCCAGCTCCTGCTCCTCGCCCACTCGCACCACGCACTCACTGAGCCAACTGACACTCGGCTCACCTGCAAACCTGCCTGCCTCCATCGACCGCTGGGCTTCCAGTGTCACCGCCCCCGCTGGATTCCGTTCGAAAAAAGTTGTTTCACTTGGGCAATCTAAAGACACGAAGTACTCCGCCTCGGCATATCTTTCACGACCCCATCCATCCGCCAGTGACAAAGCAACCCATACTCCTCCATCGCGACAAACGGTCGCAACCTCATCTTGCCCCGCACCTGCTGCCACCTGCACCTGGAATGGTTGTGCAGAAGAATTGCTTTCAACTCGCTTTCTTGAACCGGGGCTCTGCGGCATCTCATTTTGCACCCAAGCATCGACACCTCCGACCATGGCTATCCTTTTCCCGCCGAGCAGGACCCATATACAGCTCCACACCCCACCATCCACACCATCTAACGAACCGTTCAACGTTCCACTCCACTCAAACTTCAGTCGTGTGTCGTCCTCCCAACCCTCACTTCCACCGGGTTCTGTGCCAGTTGCTGCTTGCTTGTGCAGGAAGAGCACTGTGTCAGAGGAAACCGTAAGGCGCGGGTGACGGCGGACGACAACCACATCCACCTGTGGCCAGAAAAACAAAACGCACGATGGAAACCGTATCAGTCAAATGTGGAATCGATGGTAGTCGCAGTGGTAAGCCCCGTGGGTGCTCGAAGACAGCCGGCGCAAGGTTGTCTGGGAAGGGTGCACAGCGCACCTCTGTAGCAGCTAGCAAGCTGCTCACGCCCCGCTTAGCGCCACACGTGTCGCTGTCCGCCTTGCCGTTCCCCACACCGTACCCGCTGCAAATATCGAATTTGCCCTCTACAAGGCGCAGCAGTAGCAGTGCTGGTCCCACGGGGAGAGATGCGACAAGCGGGATGCTTGCTGCCACGCCGGGCAAGGGAGCGGGACTCCTTGCAACGAGAGTATCACCGATCCAGGCTTCGAGAAAATGTGTCTGGCTCGCAGGCATCGTACCTCGGCTGTCCCCAGCGCCCCAATCTACATCTCGATGCACTTCCACCAGCAAGGACGCAACGTTTTCGGCGGCGTTGTGGTCAGGCACGTTCAGCAGGACACGGGGCGACGTCACCAGCACCGGCTCTGGTGCTGCGCCTGCCGACTCAATCCCTTGTGTGGCACGAACAAAAGCAGCCCCGTCAAGGAAGTTATAGACCCTGGACTGCGAGATGGCACGGAGTCCGAGATAAACGGGTGGGCCTTGCCAGGCGTGGCTAGGCCCGCGCGCAGCACGAGATCCGTCGAAAATGCCGCTCCCCAGATCTGTGCAGATTCGTGAACCGACTGGCCCGGAGGTAGCGCCGTGCGCAAATCCGTCGTCTCCCCAGCAGACCACATCACCTCCGCGCTGCGCCGGCCACAGTACACCACTCTGGTCCGTGAGCGTCACGCCACACGTGCTCCGGACGCCTGAGTCGTTGTGCAGGGAGAGAGCTCAGAGCCGCCTGTGCGCAGAGGGGACCGAGAGCTCCGCTCGCATCCGTCGGAGAGCGATGCACTGAGGGGTGGCGCATGAGGCCGGGAATCGATACACATATTGACCTGAGGAGAGAGCTGCAAAGCGCAAAGCTCGTGGAGGCGACGCCTGCCGACGGTCATTGAGACCCCAACACAGAATGTGCCCTGAGTGAAGGAGCCCACAGGTATGCATCTGACGCTCCGCAACGCCCGCTTCAGAGACGCCAGGGCACGCATCCATCAGATGTGGACCGCTGTCCAGGCGGAGAGGGTTTTCACCTCTCCTGCAGAAAGTTTGATGAAGCGTGCGGTTGCTGGTGGCACTGCCTGCCATGCCAAGGGTCCCTCCTGATCCGCAAAGCTGTGGTTGGAGCCCCAGCACTCCGCTCGCCCTCCGCCCCAGCCCGCGGCGATGCTCTCATCTTGAGCACCGCGAATTGCGCAGGAGTGTAACAACCCTGCGCTCACATCTACGAAGGTTCCCTGCCAGCAAGCAGACATCATGCGCCTTGCGGGTTCAAATGGGCACACGCAATGCACCGCGGAGCGCGGGCTTTGGAAGCAGCACGCGTGAAGCACCTCTGGGGGCGAAGCCTGCCCGACTCCATCTTCTCCCCAGCAGTGCACACGACCGGAGACTGCCTCGACGGCACACGCGTGGAATGGCCCACACGCAAGCTTTGCGAAGGCGCCGGCTGGCGTGGCGCAAATCGAGCCGGGCTCGCCGGGAGAGCAACGCGACCAGCAGCGCAGTTCCCTGGCCTCATCAGCTGTGATGCCGCATGTAAAACCGTCCCCACAGCAAATACTGTCAAGCACCTGCCCTTCCGCGGCACGGAGCCAGCCTTCATCTTGATCTGAGGTTGAGAGGACCCCTTGCATTCCTGGACCGATTCTGGATAGCCCCGTGCACACGGCAGTACCCGTGTCGTCCCGCAAACAACCGTGTGTCTCCGAAATCGCAATCTGCAACAAAAAGCCCCGATCCTCGCTCACAATGCAAGGTTTGTGTGTCGTCAGGTAAGAACCCGCACGAGTGGATGAGGAGTGAAATGTGGTTATGTTGTTGTTCATGCCTGGACGAGACGACGACCCTCCACTGCTCGCCAAGTCGGAGAGGACTCCGGGGGAAAGCAGCGAACAGTATCACCACTCGTTGCACTCGCCTATTAGGCAGGTGTGCACTTCAAGGGATAGTTAATGACAGGGAAATTGCGTGCCGATCACGGTGCCAACCCTCTTGACGCATAGACGCTCACCTGGAGTAGACAAGTGCGGTCCGCGACAGCAAGGCGCCCATCGCCATCGCATCGTTCGTCCGCGCGATCATATTCTGCTCTCAGTCCTGCAACCACAGCGAGTACAAGGAGGGCCACAGGGAGAGTCTTGCAAAGCACCAACCGTGCCATTGCGTGCTGTCGCTGAAGAAGTCAATGCTGCAACCACTAGGCGCAGGTGTGTTTCATGCTGTAGAATGGTGAGGTCGTGGTGATGCGCACGAGAATCCGGTGGTGAGATCGCGGAGATCAGCACGAGCAGTCATCCCTTCTGATCTCGCAACCCGCTCGATCGGGCTAGATATCCTCGAAAGAAATTTGTCAAGCACCGAGCTGAACGAAAATTTCGTTCAGCAGCTCGAATCGTACCCCCCCCCCCCCCCCCCCCCCCCCTCCCCAAAGGTGATGCCGCACGATCTTCTCTGCGTCGTTTATAAACAATACTGTCACTAATCCATGCCCTTGCTCAGTCGTCGAAGCAAGTATTTGGCAGGATGCAGATTTCGGCGTGGGCCGAGAGCTCCATCTCTGCGCCTTGCTTGGATACGTCAACGTTGAGCTCCTTGATGCGCTCGACGGTCGTGCCAAACTGCCTGGAGATACTGCTCAGAGTATCGCCCGCACGGAGGGAGTACAGGCGCCCGACGAATATCTCAGTGCCAGCAGCTGGGGCGAATGTCGTCAGATTGACGTTGATACCCCAGAGAGAAAGCCAATCTGATGCGAAGAGTGCTCCGATAGACTGCATGGTGTCGCCAGGCTGCGACATGTACTTGCAGCGCTCGACGCGGACGGTGATGCAGCGCGAGCTGGTTTGCGGTATGACCCCGGGCCCGCCATCTTGGGAGAGCACAAAACATAGCCGCTCGGAAAAAGCGCCTGTGAAGCGCGAGGGTCTCCAAGACAGAATGGCGGATACCGCGACACGATTCACCGCATCAGTAGCACGAACTTTCTTCTCAGATGCTACCGGCGGAGAGAGAAACTGCCCGGGACTGAGGGGAAACTTTGGGAACAGCAAGATGTTGTCGTACGGATTCTCGTTGGTTCCCGCGATCGAAAACTCGTTCGGAACCTCCATATAAAACGTGACGATTGCGTTTGGTGGCGGCGCAGAGAACGACGGCGCTGGGTTGACACCGTTCACCCACAGGATGAAACAGTGCTGTCCCGAGGAGAGCGTCTCGGTGCTGTTGTCGACCGCTTCGACGCACACGTAGTGGCTTCCCGCCTGTTCAACTAGGGGCGTCCACCGGAAATCTATGGTCATGGTGTGCGCCCCGGGCTGCCCTGCCTCAGTCCCATCGAGCATGTGAGCCCCGATCGGCAGCGAATACCCTCGAATCTCCCGAATGGAGCAGTTTGAGCGATTTGTCGAGGCCGTGAGGGTGAGAAAGATCTCGTAGCCTGCAAAGGTGGTGATGTTTGGAATAGCGCTTTGCAGAGCCCCTGTTGAAGTGTTGGTCTGAACCGGCACGCCATGGAAGTAGGGACGATAATCGCGCAGCTCTGCGCCGATGACGCGCAGCAGGAAATCGTAGGGTGACACGGATCGCCTAGATGCGACCTGCAGGACGATCGGAAAGAATCCGATACCAAACGCCGACGAATTGAGGACAAAAACCCCTGTTGCGTCATCGGGGAAGTCGGCCTGCTCAGGAAGCGGTCGCACCGCGTCGCCCAGCTCTTCGCCGTTTCCGATACGCCAGCTGCTCTTGGTTTGGCCACCATCGGAGTTCGCGAACAGCTGCACGGCCTGCAAGGCAGTATCGTAATGCACCGGAAGCACAGGGAGCGCTTTGGTCATCAAGGCCTGCGCGTCGTAGCCCAAGTTGACACGAAGCGTCACACGAAATTTGGACTCGGGGGGCCCGAAATTCCGACAGCACCCGCGCAGCGAGGCAAGCCAATCGTTGCCGCCGTCGTTGAGCTGCTCAAATCTGTGCTGGATTTCTGAAAACCCTGCACCCCACATCCGAATGCGCAGCAGTATCAGCGCTGCACGGACATCAAAGAGGTTGGTAGCGAGACAGGGTCGCAGCCTTGCAGCGTTGTGGGACTACACCGTGGATGTAGTCCTCCTCGATTGAGTAGTGTGTCACCGTAAGCGAAACGGGGTATTCACCGCCGTCACCCGTCTCAAACACAATGGGGCGTGCCGCCCCTTCAGCCGTTACCTGCTCAACCTCGCGTTCATTAAGACATGCTGATGAGTCCCAACCCGCCACAACGTAGGCAGGGTCTGACCTGCACGCCCACAATGTCGACCACGTCGCCAGTCACTGCGCGCCCATCTGCCCCAGTTCCAGTGAAGACGTCTCCTCTCGAGAAGGATCGCCGCCACTGCGATTCAATTCGAAACACCACGTCCATCGATTCTCCGATCCGCCGGTAACTGATCGCCGCGAAGCGGAAGTGCTGAGCAGAGCACAATGGCAGGAGTCCATGGACAACAGCCAAAAGTGGCAACCACAGCGATCCCCATCGGAGTCTGCCAGAAGAAAAACATGCCCCATTTCCCAACGCCTGATCATGCTCATGCGCCAGTTCGTATGACTCCCACGGCTCTCTCCGCCTTAAGATCCCACGAAGATTTGGAGCCCTGTTGCCCCCGACATCAAGCCTGCCCCCCTGTCCGCTGTGCGAATCTTTCCGTGTGTCCACAGCATCCCTAGGTGTCGGATCATTTGCAGCATCTTGGTCGCTTCTCGCGCCAAAGCCCTTCGGTCGCCCAACCTTCCCCATCCCCTACTCCCGAGTCATCCAACCGTCTGCTGCAGGTTATGAGCCTGAGAATTCAGAACCCAGTTCGAGTCCAAACCTGCTTCCCAGGCAGGAGCAGGCGGACACTTCGACTCCGCGGCTCCATCATGCCGTGATCCCTCTCACTATCCGCACTCGTGGAGAAGCAATTGAAGCAGTTCAACTTCGCGCATGCCTCTCAATCTGTGGTGTGTTGTATTATCTCGCCCTACAAGCTAGGGTCGGTCCCGCCGAGGCGCTCAGGAAGAGCAGAACGGTCGAATTTTTGGCGGAGTTTGTCGCGCCAGTCGTCGCCTTGAACGAGTTGGATGACCTCAACGATGGTGTCATCGAGGATGAAGCAGACAAGCCTCCAAATGATGAAGAGTATAGTATTCACGGGGGCAATATCAACGCGCCTGTGAGCACCCACGCCACTTTTTCAGGCCCCTCAACTCCAGTTGCGCGATGCGGACGCTCAGCGAGGGTAAGGAGTAGCACCCGATCAGCTGGGGATAGTGGTCGGCGATAAGCGGAGCGAGTGCACGCAAGACAGTCGGATCCTGATTCTTGACTCCTGAGCCAACCCGGTCAACCAGTACAACCACCTGTTCCAAAGTTCTGTGCTTGAGCCCATGCAGCTCTTCATGCTCGCGAGGTCAAACACAAGTGCTGCTGGATCTACTCGTGCCCCCACCAAGCGAAAGGACGGGAAGGGATGTCATGCCTGCTTGTCGGGATGGGCGATCCGGGTTTTCTCGCACTGATATACGAAAAAGCGCACCCATTCCTCAGTTGGGCGGCCAGCCGGTGCGTGCGACGCCGAGCGGTACAGCAAGACTGGATTGTCGCGCCCTGAGATGTCCGCGCCAGCTGGAAGCCACTCAACCTCGCGCGTGGCCTCGGCGAAGAACTCGGGGATTTCCAAAGTCTTGTCCTCAAGGAGTGTTGACATCCCGAAATCCTCGCGCCATCGAGCCGATGCAACGAGGCGCCGCACCGCATCGCCCTCATCATGCTTTGAGTGTCGCAAGTACGCCACAAGGGTGAGTGGCTCCAATTCATCCAAGAACGTGCTGCACAAACCAAAGCGCTCTTCCGCTGAAAGTGCCTTCAGCTTCGACTCCACACTCGCAAGGGCTTCCGCCTCCGTGTTGTCAACAACCTCACCTGCAAAGCAGAGACCCGCGTAGGTTCTGGCTGATGACTCCGTGGTCTCTCTCTGCGTTGCCGCGGGCCTGTGCCCGCTTGTTTTTTCTGCTGCATCATGAAGGGTCTCAGGAGTGGTCGATCCCGAAAGTGACTCCGCGACCGCCTGCAACTCCAGCGCATACTCCCGAGGAAGCGAAGATAGGCGCGCATTCTCCCTTCTATGCTGCAGACGTGCTCTGCCTGAGAATGGGAAGCCAGGCTCCGACGCAATGTGAGCCGACGTGCGCACCAACGACAAGAGCGCGATCACAGCTCGCAGGACCCTGCACGAGAATCTCCCACAACCTCAGAGGCCTGCTGTGACTGAAAAAGGTATCCAACTGATGGCAATCAGGCGCATTGACCCCAAGTTTCAAGAGTGCAGCCACACACGGGCTGTGTCACGGCGCTGGCAGGGAGATACCAAAGCACGACCATTGCACTGAAAAGTGAAAATAGTCGAACAGGGAGCGCGAGCGGCGACTTGAAGAAAACGGGAATTCGTTGAGAGGAGGAAGAAGGACCGAACGCCAGCGCTCTTCGTGTCTGCAAAACGGCCGTCATCAGCGTTATCGGTATCGTAGGGCAATGGACGCGTCTGAACGCACAGGTGCAAAAAGCTAACGCGCCCGCACTCAACGGAAGAAAATGCAACTGCTTCAGTCTGAGATTACGGATAGGATACATGGATACTACGGCGGAGGGCACAAAGGGTAGTTCCCAATCCATGGGGTTGGAGAAGGGGAGTGTTTCCTGCAGGATTGAGTCAGTTGATTTTTCCGCGCTCTCCATCAGACGTGCCAGGACGCGATCAGTGTTGCCCTCAGACAATGCAACGGTTGCCAAAGAGCTTCCTGCAATTGCACGCTTCCTGTTGCCAGTTCGGCATAGCGATATTTCTTGCAGTGTTTCTCCCTGGCGGGAAGTAGGCCACAGCCACGAGACACGGGGAGCTCCCGCCCCCACAGCAGGCGAAAACGCTTCTGAGTCCACCACCAAAGCGAAAAGCACACAGGTCCCAAGAGTTACATGTTTGTGCAGCGCTCTCACTCGCGGGAAATAGTCCGCAGAACCACGCTGCGCCGATACCCGATGATGCGAGTCGAGACCTGGATGCATCTTGACACACGGACGGACTTTTTCCAGACTGTCACGGCAGACGGACAAGACTTGTCCTCAGGGTCAGGCGATCTTTCCTGCTGCCTGCTGTGTCGCTGCGCCCGTGGACGAGACTACGGTTCTTCTACGACGGGTCGGAACTTTCTGCACTTCCAATCCAAAAGTGGCCAGAAGGTCCATTCAGATCTATGGCTGGTTTTTTTGTCGACTAAAACCTTAAAATGACTTGCGATATTTTGTACCACATGTTTTAGATTTTGTACCGTCGAATGTTCCCTCGAGGACCCCGAAAAGTGGTTGAAATGCCGAAGACCAGTCACCGTCGATAAGAGCTCGGTTGGCCAGGGTTCGGGGGCGCGGGCGCGCAGCTTGATCGCCGCGCTGCCTGGTCCTCGTCGTGGCCAGCTCTACCGCGGGGCTGCAGCTGAAACAGGAAGCCCGCTTAAACGGTCCGGCGTGAGGACGCGCTCTTGAGCTGCGCTGTCACGAATGGCAAGCGCAGGTACCTCGACAGAGCAAAATGTTGGGCTGGCGTTCGGGATGGTCACGGCAGCTGGACTGTGTACATCGCTTGGGGCGCTCGCTGCATTCTTTGTGCCGCTTGAGAACAAGCGCTTCCTTGCGGTGAGCACTGCTTGAACCATGCAGCACCGGCAAACAAGTTCTCTACTACCAACACGAGTGCGACGTCTCTGAGTGTGTTCCCTTGCAGGTGTCACTCGCGCTATCGGCGGGAGTCATGATCTACGTATCAATGGTCGAAATCTTCGTCAAGGCTCTGTCCGCCTTCTCGGACGAGTGGTCTTGCCCCAGCCGCCTGCTTGTGCTAGACACGCCGAAGTGCCAAAATCAGACCCTCGTAGATGCGTGTGGTCCTGTGCGGCTGTTCGCGATGTTTGTTGCGCATAGATTGAAAATGATCGGTCTTGCATGCGAATGAGTTGAACGTGGCTGGTTGAATTTCGGGCTGAGTTTTTGTGCCTGTTCAGGTGTCCGGAGCGGCTGGCGGGAGACACATGTCCACGGGCGTACTCTGCTGTGACTGGAGCATTTTTTGCGGGCATCTTGACTGTCGCTCTCTTGAATGCACTGGTATCACCTGCGTCAATTCGATTCGTGCAGAGGAGGCTGGGGTGTGGGCCTCCGGACGAGGAGGAGAAGGACAGGGATAGCGGGCCGGGGACAAATGATTGGAGCATGGAAGCACTGCATATTGCGCCGGGCTGGGAGGTGAAGGTCTCAAAATCGACAGGAAAGCCCTTCTACGTGAATCTTGCGTCGGGCGACGTGGAATGGGAGCGCGCGCCGCTAAAGGAAGGCTTCTCGGGACTGCCGTCCTGCGTGTGCGACGCTCCTTCTCAACAATTACCTGGCGCGCCGCCCGTGCCGCCAGCCGGCTTTAGCGGCAGCGACACACTCAGGAGCGAGCCGAAGAAGGAAGCCATTGCATCGACGTCGCCGCGTCTGCCGCGGTGCTCTCTGCAATTGGAGCGGCGTGGAAGCGCTGCTGCCGAGGAGGAGCAGCGCGTGAGTATCGTGTCCCCGCGCAAGCACCCAGATGTGGAGGCCCGCGCCAAGCTGAACGCAACGGGGCTCATCACGGGCCTGGCAATCGCGATTCACAACTTCCCTGAGGGACTTGCGACGTTTGTTGCTGCGCTGGCGGAGCCCTCACTCGGCGCCGCTGTTGCCGTCGCCATTGCGATTCACAACATTCCCGAGGGGGTCTGTGTCGCGATGCCTATCTACTACGCAACTGGCTCGCGTGTCAAGGCCTTCCTGTGGGCTACTTTATCAGGCGTCTCAGAGCCCATCGGTGCGGCATTCGGATGGGCTGTTCTCGGCGGCGACGTGTCGAACATCTCGTATGGATTCATGTTCGGAATGGTTGCGGGAATGATGGTCTACATTTCTCTGGCTGAGCTTCTCCCGGCTGCCTACCGTCAGGAGAATGCGCCACGCGCCATAACTGGCGCGCTTGTCTTCGGTATGATAATAATGGCGATCTCTCTGGTCGCGTTCCAGCTGTAGAAAGGTAGACTAAGATCGGGCGCCACAAAGCGATGGGATGAACGCATGCCCTCGTTGGGATGAATAAATGCAAAATGGTATTGAAGTGTCCGGAACGTCTGACGCGTACCTCTGCGTAAATGCTGTGTGCAGAAACCCCTTGCGAATGGTGACGTTAAATTGCTTGACCAGAGTGTCTGGATTGGCTTCGCAGTCACACGAGTGCAGAGAGACTCTGTCACAAAGGATTCTTGTGTGGACAGCTCTTTTTCAATACACAACACGAACACAATCGCGCAATCACTCCTGAGATCTAAAACACACCCTGTTTGTTGGTGCCGACAACTTCGTCGAACCAAACTTTCATGACTTCCGAACCAAAGCTCCCCTCGCCCAACCCAGCGGCTTCGTCCCGTATGTCAGCTTCTGGTTCGGAATCAGCTTTGCCCGGCTGCAAACCAGAGAGCTCTGATGTGGTGAGAAGCCTGCGTGGAGCGGATGGGGGGCGCTCTGATGCAAGTGGGGGTGCTGGCAGATGCGGTAGCTCCTCTGGAGGTTCGTGGTCTGGGTTCGTCCAGACCCCCGTGTATCCTGCGATGGGCTAGCGAGATTGGCCAAGTACAAGGGGCAACACTGCAGCCGCACGAGGCGAGACTAGGGGTTCGGCAAAGCATGGCAGGAGGAGGGCAACCAGTAGTCCACAGCTTTGATCGTGTCTTGTCGGTAATGCCAACCCCCTGGTAAGCGTCATGCAGTGCCTGCTTCGTGGCATGCACATGGGTCAGAAGAAACAAAATGGCAATAATCACGTTGAGAGTCTCCCACGATCATTCCCTTTTAAAAACATTGCTGCTGATAGAACCCAGAGAGGGCAGAAATTTTTGTGCCTGCAAAAGACGTGCGGAGACAGGATCGGTTCCATCGGGCACCGGCCACGGAAATTTCTGCCCCGCGCCATGGTCTCCTGGCCAGTATTCAATCAGGTGATTTTGATGTATCGTCACCGGTGTCTGGACCCACTTGCAGTGTATGTTCGCGCCGCGGTAGGGACAAGCCTTTGTTCCAGAAACGATGGTCGCCGGTCTCAATGCGCACGTGAAAATGTAGGATCGGGACACGCGGATTTAACCTGTCACGCTAGGTCCTGAGCATCCTCACCATGCTCGGGCATGGCACTACTGGCTGGACCTGGCTTGTACCTCTTGTGGACGGAAGGTACCATCTGCAGGTCAACGATCTCGTGGCGAATGTCGAGATGTGCCGCCGCAAGCACGTACCCAAACATTTCGGCGACCCACTCGATGCGATTCACCGTGAAGCGATTGTCATTCCATTCGATCGGCCATTTGTTGGGACCCTGTCGGTCGCGTCGAATATCTTCCGTATACTTGAGCCATAATGGCGCAATTTTCTCAAGGTCGTTTCGGTGCACCACGACCGGAACCGCAATTGGATCAAAATGCAGGCAAAGCCCCTTGCAGTAATGACGTGCGATTTGCATTTCGATAGAATCTGCTTTCTTGAATGAGTAGTATCCCTGGTTTGCCTGAGGACGGCCCTCCTCAACGGGCGTTGTGATTGGATGAACCAGCGCACAGTCCGGATCGAGCACGATAATCACATCCTCAGTCACCTTTGTCGTCTGAAGCCAGTGGGTTATTGACAGAGGTTTGTTGTAAGCGACGTACGAGTCAATGCCATAGTCGTATTCGGGCACCAGATGGGTTGGCACTTCCTTCATGAGGTGGTCTCCAGTTGCATGTGGGTGCGGGTCGCGTGGCCAGGCGCCGCCCATGGAGAGAAGGCGTGTGACTGGACCGGGCTGCTGAGACTGACGGTGCCAAAAGACGGAATAGCGCGACTGCCACTCGAAGTATTGCTTCGACTGCACGTTGAAGACCGTATGGAAGGTCGTCGTTGACATCGGATAACGGAACGCGCACGGGCAGAGTCGCGCTGTAAAGTCACCGCGGCCACTGCACGTCGTCGGGAAACCTGTGTATGCCGGCCCGAAGGGTGTTAGCGTGGGGACGAGGGGCGGTGCATAGCGGGATGGGGCTGACCGGACATGTCGTTGTTGAGGAGGAGCGTGTCCATCTGCTCCTGTCTACCAGGTAGATCATGGCCATAGAAGGCACTTGAACACTCCTTGTAGTAGGATCCATCCAGGGTTCGCGGCCATCCCGCCATCTGCACGTCACAACTGCCACCACCGAATCCCTCTGAGCCCCCTTGCTACACCGGCGCTGCACCGCTAAGCACTGCAAAGTTTCGCACCGGTTGAGAGTAGGAAACCAGCGGTCATTGCACTTGAGCCCTGCCTCTGAGCAGACATCGCTGCACAACCCCATCTCCTTAGAAAAGGTGCGGATGCACACGGGAGATTGAACAAGAGCATTGCCGGGTGGGCAGGACCTACACGAGCGCCCAACAAGCCCTCGGAGAAAGGACACCCTCCCTGCCTGCGCGTCACCCAACCGTTCCCCAACCTCGACTTTCTGCTCTGCGGGCGCACTGTCCACCTCCTCGCTGATCCAAATGTCAACGCGCCCATATGTCTGGTCAGCAACAGAATTGCCCTCCAGTGCTAGCCGCGGAAGATGGTACGCATGATTCATGGGTGTTCGGTCGCTGCGGGTGTAGACGGATAGTTTCACCTGAGTGCCCGCATGACCACGGCCATGACGGCCTCGTCGCCAGCTTTGGCCTCAGCCCGTTTTCTCGATTTGTCGACACAGCTGCAAAGCGATTGAATCAATCCTACGAGCGACCCTGCTTGGCGGACAGCACCAGTGTGTGGGACCTAGGTTCGTACCCGCACAGGCGGCGTCCGGAGGCAGCACCGGTCGGGCGCGCGAGACAGGTCGGCGGGTCGCTGCGGCCGTCGCGAGAAACGAGAACTTCCCCCAGGTGGTCCACGGCCACTGGTGCAGACGCGCGGTGCACCTCCCGGCAGGACGTCGACTGCGGAAAGGCCGCACGCGCCACCGCACACCGGTCGAGATAGAGGAACCAGTCACGCGCACACGCCTCACCCACCCCACTGCAAACCTCGTCGCACGAAGCCCCTGTGGCCCCCACCCGAAAATGCACCGTCCCTGCCTGTTTGCCCACACCAACCGGGACCGCGCCCGCTCACCATCAGTGCGATCGGGTGCTTTTTCCTTGCCAAGCAGGCGCGGCGATGAAGTTGTCTTCGGGGGCTTGCAGATCAAAAAGATCCGCGCAAGGTGCCATAGACTCGTACGAAGTGAATGTCATGCTGGGAATCTGACCTGCCATTCCTCTTCTTGTTCCGTGCTACCCAGCTTTCTTCCCTCCGCCAACCATGCTGCAATCTGTTCCCGCACCACCTGTACACGCAAGACCCACAACATGTGCCATTCAATTCATGCAGCCATGCATGAGGCTAGAAAGGGGCATGAAGGCAACTGAGCGCGTAATCACTGTGTCGACGTCATCTCGGACTCCATTCTCCGACCCGAGGAGAGAGCCCGAGCTTGCGGGAAGGCTTCGGAAGGTGAAAGCCGAATTGTTGCCAGTATCTGCAGTCAACGGAATCGCATCAGAACGGCACACAGATGTACGGTGAGCCATGCATGCATCAGAGTATTGCTCAGTTTCGTGCCAGGACTGGCACGTTGGCCAGAAACCTGCAATGGCGGCCTGGCGCGAGAAGGCCATGGGATGCATGCTGGGTTGTTGTGCCGAGAGTGGTACGCCAAGTGTCGCGATGGCCGATTGGCGCAGAAATGAAAAAGCGCGCGGAAATAAGAGCATCAGCACGATCGAAACACCTGATCTGCACCGCGCGAGCCACAGCGGTGTTCTTTCAGTTCTGCAGATCTCGTTTCGCTTCCAGTCCGTCGCGGTCAGGGTCAAGGGCGTCTGAAAACTGGGCAATGGGAGCCAGACCCGGCCACGATGAAACCCAAAGCTGAAATCAATCTGCCACAATGGTTCGGCGCCTCGTCAACACTGCTGGACGTTGAGCGAATGGTTCTTAGCAGGGGCAGCCCAAACTGTTCCTGTCGACGAGGCACAAGTAGCCGAGTAGCCCTGACAACGCAGGTCAGTCGGAGAACAAGGAACTCACCCGCTGCGGCGACGTTGTACCGACCGGCGTTTCGGCCATGGTCGGGCCTGCGGGCGGTTGGCATGCTTGCCACCCAGCATCGCGCGCCGTTGAGTGCCTCGGGCTTGCCTAGCTAGACTCTGTAGAGCGTGTCGGTATAAAGTGACTCGGCAATTGCGCTTGAGCGCTTTGGCGAGTCACTTTACCGAGCGCGTGCCTCTTTCTGATTTCGGTGACGACGAACGAAAGCGGCTGCGGGCGCAGTCAGAGGAAACAGTTTGGGAAGCTCAGGTTGGTTCAGAATGCCGAGTGATGCTAAAGCGAAGCGGGCTGAGAAGCGCGCGGCTGCCCGGTAATGATCTCCGCCAGCATACTGGATTTCCTGCCGTCCCTGGCGTCTGCGTATTGCGACTCTCCAGTGCCTCTGGTGCGCTGCGAGAACTAGAAGCGGGCGGGCCCAAGACTAGGAACTGCTGCGAGCGCCCGCAAGGGGCCGACCAGGAAGTGATTCAGCGAAGCTGCGGCAAATCTTTTTCAGAAGCTGAGGCGGGTGTTATTTGGCAGAACCAAGAAGGCGCAGGAAGGAGGCGCCGTTGCACCAAGAGATGACGCTGCATCGCATGCATCGACAGAGCAGCAGGGCCTCAAAAAGAATACCTTTTTTGAGCGGACGGGAAAGATGGCTGCGCAACGGTCCTCCATGAACATGGATATCTGCATCCAGGGGATCACGCTCTATGCTGGTGACGCTGGCTCTGCTGGAGGAGGAATTGAGCTCATCGACCGTGGGACACTTGCACTCACCTATGGCCTGAACTACGGCATGGTCGGGCGCAACGGGGTCATAACCTAACATGCGTTCATGCAACACCCGCCTATCTCCAACCCAGCTCCTGTGCAATGTCTGCAGTGCGTGAAGGGGCCTGATCACGGGAATGTCTGGCAGGTCGGCAAGTCGACGCTGCTGCGAGCGATGGCAAAACGGGTGGTCGAAATCCCGTCGTTTTTCCATGTGGTGCATGTGGAGCAGGAGTGCAATGGGGATGACCGGACCGCTTTACAGACCGTCATGGAGGCGGATGAGGAGCGAGAATGGCTGCTCAAGGTCGAGCGAGAGCTCGTGGATGAGGAAATTACCGAGGAGGAGGCAGGGGTCACACTCAACGATGTATACGAACGTCTAGAGGCGCTGGATTCTGACGCTGCAGAAAGCAACGCGGCGACCATCCTCGCGGGACTGGGCTTCGATGCGGAAATGATGCAGCAGAAGACCAAGGAGTTTTCGGGCGGATGGCGTATGCGCATCTCACTCGGTCAGGCGTTGTTTGTTCGCCCAGACCTTTTGCTGCTCGACGAGCCAACGAACCATCTAGATGTTTTTGCGTGCACTTGGCTCGAGCAGTTCCTCGCGCAATGGGACAAGACTGTCGTGATCGTTTCGCATGACCGCGGCTTCCTCAACCGCGTTACCACCAACACAATTTTCTTGCACCGCAAGCGTCTCTGGTACTATGGTGGCTCCTACGACACTTTCCTAAAAGTTCGTGCAGAGCGTCGTGCACATTCGGAATCGATCGCTAAGTCGCAGGCGAGACGCACGTCAGACCTCAAGAACTTTATTGCACGCTTCGGGCACGGCCACAAGAAGATGGCCCGTCAGGCACAGTCACGCATGAAGCTCCTGGAGCGCATCCAAGGCGATAATGTCGAGCTTGACTACGATGACCCGTATCTCCGTCTCGAGTTCCCAGCAGCACAGCGACTGCCTCCCCCATGTATTTCGGTCATGAACGTGTCGTTTGGTTACGAGGACAACCGCCTTCTTTACGAGGACCTCAACTTTGGTATTGACTGCGACTCGCGCGTCGCAATCGTCGGTCCGAATGGTGCCGGAAAGTCCACAATGCTCAAGCTTCTAGAGGCTGATGTCATCCCAGTGACGGGTGGCATCTCGCGGCACCCGAAGCTGCGCATCGCAAAGTTCACCCAGCACCATCTCGAAATGTTTGACCTGGAGCTTGACTCAGTCACGCACATGCGCAACCTGCAGTCCGCAGTTGGTGAGCCGGACTCGATGGAGGAAGCCCGCAAATACCTCGGGCGCTTCGGGCTTTCGGGGGACCTTGCACTGCGCCCGATCCGCACCCTCTCGGGCGGCCAGAAGTCACGCCTCGCGTTTGCGGAGCTCGCATGGCGGCAGCCGCACATCCTGCTGCTCGACGAGCCGACCAATCACCTTGACATTGAGACCATCGAGGCCATGGCCATGGCCATCAATAAGTTTGAAGGCGGTGTCGTCCTCGTCTCCCACGATGAGCGCCTGATTCAGCTCTGCGCGGACGAGCTCTGGCATGTCGAGAGGCGGCAAGGTGACAAGCCCGGTTCGCTCACAATTTTCGAGGGATCCTTTGAGGAGTACCGTGACATGCTGCAGAACAAATTTGCGGAGCAGAATCTTCTACACGTGGGCAAGGGCGCACGCGCCAAGTGAGGTCTTGAAATCCAGAACACGTCAATGATGTGCCGGATAGCCTGAGACAGTCAGGTTATGGAAAGGACTCAGGCAGGCTAGTATGGTGAGCACACGCAGAGGAGCACCTTCACTTCTCTAGCAGACTAAATAAAACAATCTTGCAGTAGAAAGGACAAGAACTCACATGAATGGCATCACGCCTCGGCACCGGGCGAACACTCGCGTTAATACGGCTTTTCAAACTAAACATTTTTACTGTAAAAACATCCTTGGCCAAATCATTTGCACAGGCAAAGGATGTGACCGGCTACTCCAGTGGATCTGTACAGAAACACGTAAAGACGAAGGAAGCCAGTCTTGAGTGAAAACCATTTTACTTATTCGCGGAATAAGTGAATCCGAAAGAGAGAGTAAGAGAGTCTGACAGCAGGTGACGGACCTTGCTCAGCAGCGCCCCACCAACCAACTGGCACAACCCCAGTCAGCAATAGAATCGGCTGGCGGGGCAATCATGAGGGTGGGCGTGCGCGCGGCAAGACCCGACGAGAGCGCGGCCCGACCCGCGGAGTGGGTGTCAACTTACGCCCAGAAGTTGCAGCCCCCAAAATCTGGAATCCTCGGAACATCGGATCCGAAGGGGCCCGACGCCACGCCCGAATCGGACAGACAGACTAGAGGGGACGTCAGGAAGCAACTTAATCAGCGGGTGAATGCAGACACTCAGTCGTGTACTCACGCCACATGCTCTGTCTGCTGTGGCGCGGCGCTGCGCATCGATTGTTCTTCACAGTCGACGTTTGAGCAGTGCAGGGCGGAGCGAGGGTGGGGAGCCGCTTGGCGGCAAGCAAACCTTGACCACTCCGACGTACGTGGTATGGGGTGCCGGAACAGACGTCGGAAAGACTCTCGTGTCGGCTGCACTCTGCAACCATATGTCGCGCAGCATGCCCAAGAAGAAAGTACTCTTCCTCAAGCCGTACCAAACGGGATTCCCCGCCGATTCCGACGCCGACACGGTGTCAACCCGGATGTGTCTGTACTTGCATCCATTTCTAGACCCCACACGTTTGCCTCTCGAAACACGCACAAGGATAGCTGGACCCCGCGGTCTTTCCCATCATGCTCTCTCTCAGGACTCTTCAAGTTGCAGGAGTGAGCTAACACAACAGCTCATTTGGGGCAGGTTGCGGCTGTATGCGGGGGGCAGTCGCACTTTGGCGAACATGCTTCACAGCTTCTGAAAGCATCAGACGAGGTTTTCGGCACAGCGTTCTGCGTGGCGCGCTGCTCAGATTTCTTGCCCCACCGACTCTTCGTGCCCGCGGCGCAGGTGGCCGAGTTTCCGCCGATTTTGAATCCACTCTCTTCCAACGTGGAAGCACATTGTGAGTTCGCGTGGTCACAGGCGATTTCACCTCACCTTGCGGTACTGCTTTGGCCCAGCTGCCGTGCTCATTGCGAACCTATTGTGGGTGCTGGCAGAGAGCAGGCTAGCAAGCCTTCTCCACAAGAACTCTGGTTTAGAGGAGAAATCGGCCACGTGGCTCCTTACTTGTGGAGCACATCTTGGGCGGCAGGTTGAGCTCGAGGGACGTGGAGTTCCGGATGATGCAATCTTGCAGTCGATCGCGGGGCGCCTGACACACTTCGCGAAGGACCCCCAAGCTGGCATCGCCATTCTCGAAACAGCTGGTGCGGTCAATTCGCCTGGACCGTCGGGAAGAGGGCAAGCAGATCTTTTGCGCAGCCTGAGACTCCCTGGATTCCTTGTCGGGGACGGACGTCTGGGGGGTATCGCAGCGACGCTGTCGGCACTTGAATCGCTTCTCCTGCGCGGCCTGGACGTCTCTGCGATCGTCATGATCGATTCCGGCTTGCGAAACGACCAACATGTGCGCGAGCGCGTCAAGAACGAAGCCTATACTTGCGCGAGTGGGCGCACGATCCCTGTCGTGGTACTTCCGCCGCTACCGAAGGCCAAGGGCAAAGCGGCATTTGACGGCTTGAGCTCGTGGACCACCGAGTCTGAGCAGAAGTTGCGCCGCCTGAAGGACATTCTGCTCGACGACCATGCAACACGCCTCGCACGACTCGTGGCTGCTGAAGACGAGGCACGCAAGTCGCTATGGTGGCCCTTTACGCAGCACGATTCAGTCGACAAGGTGACGGTGATCGACTCACGGCACGGGGAGGACTGGATGGTGATGGAGGAACCGGGGGTCTTGACAAGGCTCTTTGACGGCCCGGCATCGTGGTGGACCCAGGGCATGACCCTTGAACAGGCCCCGGCTGTCACACGTGCCATGGCCTACGCCTCTGGCCGCTATGGCCATGTGCTCTTCCCGGAGACGGTATCGCAGCCAGCGCTTGCACTGGCGCACAGACTGCTTGATGGCCCGGGCAAGGGCTGGGCGACACGCGTCTTCTACTCGGACGACGGTTCAACAGCTGTTGAAGTTGCAATCAAGATGGCTTTCCGCAAGTATATGGCCGACCATGGTCTGATGGACAAGTCGGAGGAGGAGCTCGCCAAACTCTCCTTCTCGATCCTCGGCAAGCTTTCCAGAATCTATTTGAAGCATGCTACCCTCTGATCACAAAGCCTTGCCCAGCGGGCACCAAGCGTGCTGGAAGCCTACCCTGTGCCCGTCACTGGCGTGTAATTCGCACTTCATGAAACATGAGCTATGTATGTATCTCTGCCTCGTCTTTGATACAAAAATCCACCTGCACAGGTCTTTCAGGAAGTTATCATGGAGACACCCTCGGAGCCATGGACGCTCAAAATCCATCAGTCTTCACAGGTTTTAAGCAGATGCCTTGGTACCAGCCACGTGGTCTCTGGATCGATCCTCCTCATTTGTACGTATCGAATGGAGTCTGGCAAGTGGAGCTCCCTTCGACAATGGCGAACGCTGCCCAAGGTCAAGACCGCTACATGCAGTTTTCCTCCAAGGTGACTCAATCCCCCATTTGAATGGCCGTGCAAAGTTTTAATCCCATGTGCTGACGATATAGGGAATGCCCTTGTGCGTATGCAGGAGGCAGCCCTTGACATGGTCGAAAGGAAATCCTCCCCTCTCAGGGAAGCTTACGCCAAGTATATTTCTTCTTATCTCGACAAGACCGAGTCTGGCAACACAAAGGTGGTGCACCAACGATTGTTAGCAGGCTCGAAAATATATTTGAAAAGGTGCTGGTTTCCTGTTTACGTATTCTGCAATCAGGTCGCGGCTTGTCTGATGGAGTGTACTATGCATGGCGCGGGCGGAATGGATATGATCGACCCACTTTTTCAGCTCACGATGGCTGATATCTCACGGGAGAGGAAAATTCCTGTTGCGATGGATGAAGTTTTTTCGGGCTTATGGCGACTTGGCCGTATTTCGGGCTGCTCTTTCTCGGTTAATCCTGCGCTTTAAAGACAAATTCGTTTCTACGATTGCCCAAGTCTCGAAAAAGTATGCTTACGGTGTTGTGATGCAGGGAGTGGTTCCGGATGTCGCTTGCTATGCAAAGCTACTTACTGGCGGAACTCTGCCGCTTGCTGCAACGATCGCTACCGAAGAGGTCTTTGAGGCATTTCGCGGTGCTGCGAAGACCGACGCACTTCTTCACGGTATTTCGAAAGCCTGTCCGACGTAAATTCCAGGTATGGGCTGGGCTGAGTGTGCGGTACCATTGATGAGCAGGTCATAGCTACACTGCTCATCCGATTGGTTGCGCTGCAGGAGTCGCATCTCTTGACCTCTTCGCTTCCAGGCCAGCATTTACTGTGTTATTTTTTTGTTTGTTGCTTTTTCGATTTCGTATTTTTCAAGAGACTGGACTCACACAATCACATGCACAGGGACTCGAACCCCAATTTCGTTTCCGTTGATGAGCCATTAGAAGACCAGTGGCCAGAATCGGAGGTTTTAGCGATGTCGAAACTTCCCCAGGTGCTGTAAGCTCGTGATGACGGAACCAATGCCGCCTTGCACTCGGTCATCAGAGCAGCAATCTTAGGTGATCTTGCATCACACGATCAGGTGCGGCGAGTGCTGGCACTGGGGACCCTCCTGGCTGTTGAGCTCAAGGTGGATGGAGGCGGTGGGTACCAGTCGAAAGCTTCGGCGGTGGTATGCTCCGTCTCTCATCTGATGTGCGATGTATCTTCTGATGCCCTTAGCTGTTCATGCACACCTCCAGTTGCTGACGTGGCCATGAGAGACAGGTGGTCAAAAACCTGCGTGCACGGGGAGTTTTTGCCCGACCCCTCGGCAACGTGGTTTACCTCATGGTAACTTCCCCTTTCCCTTGATTGGATGCTTTTCTCGCGAAAGGGGGCTTGATTCCTCGAAATTGAATTTAGGTGACACCTTCCACGCGCAAGAGCAAGTGTGCAGAGCTGATGATCCTCCTTGAGAAGGCGTTGCGTGACGCTCATGCTTCTTGAGCCGATCACAGCTCTGAAGTTCGTCTCGGGAAACACATTTCCGATTTGCCCTTGAAGAGATTCTAGAGCACGGCACAGATTGTTCACGTGGCACCATATTCCGGAATTATGTCCTAACAGCCGCGTTTTAGTGCCATACACCGTGGTTTACTAAGTGTCGGATCCCGCAATCTAAGGCGAATGCTCTTGCCCGCTTCCATCTCACACATACTGCGATACGATTGAACGCGATGTTGCTGCGGCACTGTCTGGTCGATCAATGTTAAAGGTAGCCTTGTAGGCGAAGGCACCGCAGACTGCACCGCCGAACATTGCGATAAGTGAAACCCACATCCCAGTGAAGTCGTTGAAAACGATCGCGGCAGAGAGCGTCCTTGCCGGGTTCATGCTGCCCCCTGTATAAGGCCCCTCACAGTACATACACGCCGCATACGTGAAGCCGATGACCAGTGGAGCGTACTGCCGCGCGGATCCCTTGACGTCAAGCGCCACAGCGCAAATTACAAACATCAGCGTGAAGGTCATAATGAACTCGAAAATGCAGAGCCCTGCCAGATTTCGTGACACCCCATCCGAGAGGATCCCCTGTGTCACAAATGGGTTCCGGTTCACAGCGGTATTTGGACACAAAAATCGCAGCCCGGCAGCCGCCATGAGCGCCCCAGTCAACTGCGCAAGCACATATGCAACACATTTCGATGCGCTCATCTGCCCCTCTCCGATGAGCAGCAGCGCCAAGGAAACGGCCGGATTGATGTGTCCTCCAGAAATCCGCGCGGTCGAATACGTCACAACTGTCAGCGCTGCTCCATTCCCAATCGCCGCTGTCGTTAGCCCGGCGTCAACTGAATTCGACGCTGCTAATGCCCCAAAGAACTGTGCACCAGGTACCGCGTGTCAGATTTGAATGTGCTGTACAAAAGAGGCGTTTCGCATCACCAGCATGTACCTGAAACAAGAAGGTTCCGATCAGCTCGGCAGCAACAGCGCGCTCGTCGATTCCCTGGAAGAATTCACCCATACTCCCCAAGCTCTGTTCGGCCGGCGATAGGCAAGTTAGTTGCTCATCCACTTGGCGCATGCTGCAACGTTCGAATCGGGGGAGCAGAACTAAAGCTGTGAAGGAGAATGAGAGTCTAGATACCCCGCACTATGGGGTAGTGTCAGAATCGGCAGGGAAGAACCACTCGACCCCGTCAACAACACATACTGGCAACACCAAAAAACATTTTCGGACGAGGCGCACGCTCACCGAAGTCTTCTTTTCTGCCGCTACATCCCTCATTTCGTCCTTCGACGGCGATCCTCGCCGACCTGCCATCTTTGCACTCTGCCGGGCCGCGGCCAACACTGCAGCTAAGCTCGCTCCCTCCCCCCCTCCACCTGAACTGTCCAGCTGGAGGAGATGACCCCTCAACACGTCCACTTTTGATCAACCAACCTAATTGCCTCTTTATTAAGTCGACACAGCAGGCGCGTAGTCCCTCCGCTTGCTGAGGCCTGGCGCGCATGCCGGGCGACATCTCGATGGGAGACGCAGAAGCCAAAGGAGGGGAGCGTGCTGAAAAGCGCCTGAGGGTCGAGCTGGAACCTCTGCCACTCGACAAGGTAGTCCTGCCTCTTCTTCTCTCGGAATGCGACTTGCGCGCGCACATCCGCGAGCGCAGACCCACCTTGCCGGCGAAATTGGCATGACGGTCCTCAGGCGCGAACTTGCCTGCGGGGATCGAACGAATGCTTTCACTGGCAAAGATGTAATCGATGAGAGGGGTAGCATTGGCGTCCACCTAACTGATAATGCTGTGCTGTCGCGCACAGGTGGACCGCATCAATCCTGATGGGACCGTGTCGCTCCTCCGTCCCGACAACCCAGAGGAGGTTTTCGCGCGCAAAATAGCCTATCTGCGGGCTCAAGAGGAGAAGAACACATCCGCAGATAAGAATGGGGGAGATGCGGCACAGCCAGGTGGGTTCGTGTGGAAGGAAGCTGTTGACTCCGTTCGGGCGGCGGCTCACCACGCCGGGCAGCTGTCGCTCTTCCTGGACCTCAAATCGCGAGATGTGCTGAAGCTAGAGGAGCTAAAGCGTTTAAATTCACCGCGTCAACCTGTGGTGGATTTATCGATACAGGGGCGAGTGAATCACTTGGAGCGGGCGAGGGCGGCGCTGGCGTCAGCCGGTGCGCGGCTGCGCGACGAGGTTTCAGTAGACGCACGTTTCATCGAGCGTTTGGCGGTCCTACGCGAAAACTGGAACATCAAGGCGCTCCCGCGCATTACACCAACTGGGGCTACGGCACCTGGCCCACCCGGTGCCCTATCCGTGTCTCTGGCGCTCACGTCGGCAGGCTCTAAGCTCGCACACGACTGCGACGCGATCATCTTGCGAGGGCCAGATGGGAGCCTTGACGTGAAGATGGGGCCAGACTTCAAACTTCGGCGCATGCTTATGGCTGTCAGGCCTAGAAACATACCGGGGGAGGAGCCAGAGGTCGGGGCTGACGCCTTCGAGGCACTGAAACGCTGCAGCTCCGATCCAGGAGCGGAAGGCATGAACAGGTACCTCGCTCACGGCCTCAGGTCGATCCTTGCGGAGGAGATATTCCGTACCATGACACAGATGCGTCAGGGGGTTGGAGTGGGGCATGCGATGAAGGCTGGCCACTCACGTGGGAGTGATCACTCACTGGAGACGCTGTCCTTCGGGCCCGTCGTGGCAGCTCTCGCATCACGCGCCATCCACCCGCTTGAAGCGCCCGCAGACCACAGACAGGCCGAGAAGGGCGACGAAATGGATGTAGAGAGCGCGGGGGAATCGAAGATCAGCTGGACCTGGGAGGAAACACGGGAGGGAGCTGTGCTAGAAGTGGCGGCGCGGCAACTCGTTCGTGTCAAGCACCGTCAGAGCCTCAAGCCCAAGCAGAGCGAAGGAGGATCAGTTCCACGAAAGCCGCAGGTGACGCCGACTCTCTCGTCCTTACCGTTGGCTGGCGCGCTGGAGGCCATCGCGCGGCACCGGGCGGTACACGCATCGGTGGCTGCCTCTCTCGAAAGCTGCGCGACTGGCAGAATCACGTCCCGTGCGCTGCGGGCGGTACTGCACCACGGGCGCTCCGACCGGGCGGATGCCTCACGCCTCACAATGAGGCTGACATCGCCGCTGCGCCCTGCTGCGGGCGTTGGATGCGACATGGTACTGGTTCACGTGGCCGTGACGGGAACAGAGGTGTCAGTCTCTGTCACTCCGGCGATTCTAGCGCATCGTGCCTGCACTTCAGACCATGTCGCCGCATCGCCAGTGTCGGTAGTACGCACGGTGGTCCAGACGGTGATGGGTCGCATGCTGATGCAGGCTATGCAGGCAGAGGCCCGAGCGCTCGGCGCAAACGCCTCGCTTACCTCGCATCTCGCTGAACCCGGCACAGGCGAGACTCACACTCTTCGCATCTGGCATGGTGCGGCTCAAGACGAAGACGGTGAGTACAAAGTACTCACACTCGTACCGACTCTACATGGAGAGACACTTACGGTGACCCTACCCATGCCCTGCATGCTGTATTTGCAGATTTGCATGTCGTGGCCCATGCATGCCTGCATGCAAGGAAGCGGGTCGCATTCAGCGCAAGCTTGGGTCTGAGCCACAGCGCTGGGCAGGTGACAACCGAACAGGGATCACTTACGTGGAAGCAGGTGCCGGGCCAGACGTGGCGCGACAGACTACGCCGTCTTATCCTTATTTGATGTCTGGCTTCTGTCTTGATGGTAATAGCTGCTTATCCGTGCTGGCGACTGCACACTCTGCGCTGCCGCAAGGGACCACGGAAACATGACCGAGTGGCTATGTCCTTCTGGACGAGTCTCTTACTATCCCGCAGCTAGCAGTGCAATGCCATCTGAAAGCATGCACTGGATCTGTATCACACGTGTCCGCCCGTTGCGGTTGCGTAAAGCCCTGTCAGTCTCGGTGTCCACCCTCGCACGTGTTCCTAGCTCGCGTCCCCAGTGTGCCTGCCCCTTTCCTCACCCAAGAGCAGCTCAGGTGCCACATATCTCGTCCGCCCTGCTGTTGGCGGCGCCTCGTCTGCAACGTCTGTTGTGGTCGAGCGAGCGGGTGCGGGTGCGTGCACTTCGTCGAGGTGGGGCGGATATTCGTCCGACGATGAGGATGAAGCAGAGGGCACTGCACCGTGCACGACGCTTCCGGCGGCGCGCGGGCGAGCATGGCTCGAAATGCGGCGCGGTGGCCACTCGCGCCAGACACTGGCGAGCGGCCCTTGCGCGCCCGCGGAGCTACTCGGTGCCTCCTCGGACGGGCAGCATATGGTCCCACATCCCAGTCCGAGTCGCTCCCGCCACCCGCCTCCAAGCTGATGAACAGCCTCCCTGTCACAGTAATCGGAATCAGTGCTCTCCGGCACTGCTGGCGGGGTTCAGCCGCCCCAGGTCTACAGGGGAGCATCACCAACTTAGGGAGCGGGAGCGCTCTTGGGCAGTCATGATGTCGCCTGTTTTTGGAGCGCAGCAAGAGGGACTGGGTGCATCGGGTAGCGGTTCGAAAGCAGCTGGCGTGGAACGGGCTACGGGGCGGCTGTAGCTCTCGCCACGCTCCCGGGCCTCCAATCGTGAACGCTGGAACGCCCGGTCCTCGCGCACAAAGCTGCGCATGCCCACAGCCCATCAGCAGTGGCTCGGGCAGGTAGCGACGGCAAGGGCTCGTACCGAGCACGGGCGTGAGCCTTGGCGGTTTCCCAAAGGCGGTACAGGTGCCGTGCAACGCGATCGCCCGCACGGTTGTCGTGAATGAAGGCTTCTTGCTCCTCCCGCACCTGTGCCACCATGCGTAGCATCTCCCGAAGCTCCGCATCACCCCCGTCATGACGTATTCGAGACAAAGCTGCCATCCACGCAACTAGCTTCTGCAGAAATGCGCGTGCACGCGCCACTGCGGCTCCTGCGTCCCCTGTGTGTATCCTCCGTGGATCTGCAGGTTTTGATTTGTGCTCCTGTCCGTCCACCTACCCGCGGCCAACACGCCCGCCCACCACTCTGGTGCTTAGAGCTACGCCATTTCATAATTTCAGGCGGTGTAGACGGGGTATAGACAAAGGCGGCGAGCTGCAGGAGCCCGGTTTAAGTCAGAGGCAAGCAGTTAATGGTGAAGCGGCGCACCGGGGTCAAATAGAGCCCGTTTGCCAGCTGTCCAGAGCTAAAATGGGCAGACTCCTCAGCTCTGTTCCTAGCTACCCGGCTTAATTGCTCTCCTTCCGCGCTCAACACCTCCGAATCATCACCAGCCACATCCAACTGCTCCCGCGAAGTGCGCATCAGCTCTTATTCCGGAAGTCAAATCAGATCAAGCTCGTGCGAAACGGCCTCGTGCTCTATTGCCTCGGGTGCAAAAACCTCGAATCGAGCAGTTGCAGCTGCGCTAGGGGCTGGAAGTACGCGCGCCGCGGCATCAAAAAGTCGCAGCACCGCTCCTAGTGCGTGCAGCAGCGCGTTGACGTTCCCCATCAAAGTTTCAACATCGCGCAGCGCCGCGAGGTTCCGTGCTTCCGCATTGCTCTCCTCACTGCCCACACCTGTGCCATCGTTCTCTTCGCTGTCTCCTCTGTCTTTCATACGGGACTTTTGCCCCACCTCAACGGTCTCGTGTTCCTACCCAGCAGACATTGCACCCCTCAGTTCCATGCCACTCCTATGGCCCGTAGCGCTGAACTGTCACTCTTGCGAATACCAAGCCTTCGCCACCTTTAAAGTCAAGAGCAGGAACGGGAGCACCTGGACATACTCTGAGAGATAGGCTGCAGCGCGTGCGGCACACCCAGCAAGGACGCCCTGCAGTGCAGCCGGTTGCGCACGAGTCAAGATTCGAGAGCGGACAAATCGTAAGCAAGGCGGGTAGGCCCAAGCTTAGTGGCGCACGGCTCGCACCTGGGGTGAGCGGGCGCCAGCCGTGGTGGTAGCAGAGGGGCGGTTGCCAACTTGGAGTGCGGGGGATATTCCGAGGAGGAAGAGAGCGGCATGGATCGGATCGGACTCGAGGGGGAGGGACCCTGCATTGCACGGCAGAAAGCGCACAGCCATCGCGTATGAGAAGGCCACGTCTAGCGCCCCGAACCTGCAAGAGGCGTGCAAGGATCAGTTTGGCCCCTTCCACCGCAGCGCTCTCTTCTTGCAATCCACGTGCGGAGCTGCAGGGCTGGAGCTTGCTTCGCATCATCCGACGCGCGGAGGCACTGCTGGGGCGACATGGGCGTCGTCTGTGGAATCGGAGGCGTCCCTGCTGCCGGCGCCAGCCTGCCACCAAGAGCGGGGAGGTCCCCAGCGAGACTCAATTACTCATCTCTCACACGGTGCTTGAGGCTCCGCGCCAAGCCAACGGTAAGGACAATTTGTGAAAAGCTTCACAGGAGCCGCAACTAGTCGGAGAGATACCTTGCGTGAACTGCGGCAAGGGTTAGATAGGCATCGGCAGCTGGGCTAGCGTGTCGACCGGAGGCACAAATACGATTCCACATGAACGGCTGTGCGCGTTCTGATAATGGCACCTCCCGACGACTCTTGACAAGCGTCACCCGCAGCAGCGGACCCTCCCAGAACGGCACTACCTCCCAGCAACCAGCGGTAGACTCCTCGTCTGTCCAGAGTCGTCTCTACGCGTCAGATGCAGGAAACTGAGGCCACGATAAGGGGTGCATACAGGAATCAGACCATGTTTGATGGGAAACTCCAGAGCAAGGGAGAGGAGCGGCTCCGTGTGGCCGCGCAGTTCTACACGTACGCGACGCGCCAATAGATCCACCGTTATGTCGCGTGCGCGGGAGCCCACGGGCAGTAGCAGACTCACAACAACCTGAACCAACGTCCAGTCAGTATGCAATGCTCACACTCCTGTCTGCGAAACTGCACAATTCTAGGGGCTGGACCTCCCGAGCGTCCTGCGCCCACGCGAAACCATCCTCGCGGCAGCCGTTCCACACAAGAAGCTCGTCAGGGAGCTGCGACAGGTCTCGCAGTCCTCTGTCGCGCGCGAACAGATCCGTGAACGGCGCACGCGTCCACCATGGTTCGTGAATCGCGCTGATGTTGACGAGGCGCCCTTCCTTGAGCTCTGTGTAGAAATCTGCACGGATCCGATCCGGCAAGTGTTCCGGCCCTGCCCTCGCAACGCGTTCGGATTCGAAAGGCTGATGTAAACCCACACTTGGCAACAGCTACATGAGGTGCATCGCATGGGGGCAGCCAGATCGGCTTCACTGCCCCTAGTAATGAGTGAAGTGGAGGGACGTGCCGAGGTTCTCGCCGCTTTCGAGCCGCTCGAGTATTTGTTCCACCGTTTGCTGGTCTGGATGCGGTTCGAGTCCGCTTGAGCCCTCTTCTTCCATACGAGCATCTTCATGGTCTTCTTCCAGCGACCCGCCAGCTCCTCGCAATCTCCAAAGAGGGTGAGGCTTGAAAGCCATCTTGCAGACTCGCGACCGGACATCCACGGGTAGGAGAGTACAGCAAGGAGCTGACGCGGTGTTCGGCACCAGCACAGGGCACCACACTAGTAGAAGCACGCCGTTGAGGCGCATCAACCTCGAAGCTCTGCTTCAAGTGCTGGGTTCTTCCAGCCCTTGCTCGCTCTCTGTAGCATCACCTGGCGTCGGCCCAATCACAGGAAATCGGAGTTCCCAACTTGTTACTAGCTGTCGTCTCTCTCCCCGGCTCCGGCCGCCCACGCCAAATGCCCCTTCGCGCCCCGCGGCACGGAGACACGAGGTACTACATGCTGGGATGCGGGCATCCGGTAAACGAGCTAGCAAGTTTGGGCATTGTGTGAGACAAATAGATCTAATTGTCTTGCTGGCCTGTCTAGTTCCCCTCGGCGCTCGTGCTTTCCCGCTTGTTTCTGCTAACTTTTTCATTATTTCAACCTCACGCGACAGTGGGATGCGGCTTTGGCCGCATTTGGCTGGGTACAGCTTTTCGTTTAATGTCACTGTTCCCCCGCCAAATCGATTGCCTGAACTTCGCTCGCCCGAACGGTCCTTCTCACCATCCTTTTTTCTCTTCGTTTTCCGATCAGCGCGACAACGCAAAAGAAAGCTCCAAGGTATAAGCTCGGATGTCCTCTGCTTCGCGAGAAAATGCACGGTCGCCATTTGGGCGAGGCGCAAGCACGTCGGGGCCGTCGACAAGCACACCCACTCGGAAGGGGTGGTGCGGGTCAGGCTTTGCGACGCGAGTCATTGGTGCATGCGCGTTGTCGGCGCGCCCATCGCGTACGCGAAAAGCCCCGAGCAGCTGCCTCGTCGCCGGACACATGAAATGCACGGTGTCTTGCAAGCGAGACGCTGAAACGATGGTCCTGTCACCGCACACATTTTTCATTTTTGAATGGCTGCGAACTTTACCGCAGGGTGTTGGGAGCACGGGGAAGACCCATGCGCAGAAGTGTAGTAGCTCTTGGTGTAGTTGAGCGGGAGATCAAGGTGGGGCAATTCCAGCGGGGGATCGTGAAGGTGGCCGGCAGTCACGCAGACCTCGGAAACCCAATTATCGACACCTGATATGAGCAGAGTGCGGTCGTCTGGGGAGAAACAGACGTTTGTGAGTGCCGACGGGGTCTCGAGGCGCCACACCGGACGATCGAGCGCGCTGCGCGTATCAAACATCAAAGCAGCCCGCCCCAGAAAGGCTGGCGCCGCAATGAGGTGTGGGTGCAGGCTCGCGAAAACAGGTGCGTTGCAAATGTCTCCATCGGGCGCGGCGCGGAAATGACCAACCGTTTCCAGTCGGTCCACATCGATGAGACAAACCGTACTGCCGCCCGCCAGTAGTGCAATTGCACCAAACATGTCGCTCGCGCAGCCTGTTACACCCATCAGACGTGTCGGAAAGGCACCCACACAATCCAAACGCCCTTCTTCGTGCCGCCATCGCAGCACGGCCCCACCGCCTGCTTCGTCGGGCCCAGACCCCGCCCCAGACCACGCCGTGAGCAATACACCAGGCGAAGAGCGCACCCAGTCCAGCCCGATAACTGGTCCACCTGTCGCCTCCTCTGCAAGACCCGCGGGACGCCAATTTCCGCCGCTGCGCGAAGAGTGGGGCTCCCAGCGAGCGACGGCGACCTGCCCGCCCTGCGACCCCAGCGCCACCACGCCATCTGCCCACTGAGCGGAGAACTCAAGCTGCTGTGGAGGATCCCAGGTGGGCAAACCCTCTATAGCAACCAATCCGGCTCGCCCGCCCCGAGCCTCTCGCTGCAAGGCTTCCCGCAACCTCTGTCCCCATCTTTCTCGCGTCACACCATTTCCCCGTACTTCCGCGCCTGCCCCGCACCACTCTCGCGGAGCCCGACCAAGCCCTGGCCCAGCCAGTTGCTCGCTCTCCAGCCATTCCCGTAAACCCACTTCAAGCTGAGTACCAACGCTCTCTCTCCAGCTCCTGTCTGACCCCGGTCCACCTCTCTCAACCCAGAGCCACTCCTCCTCCCCTCCTGCCACCGGGAACCCCTCGTCCCCGTCGTCCAACTCCCTTCCTATCCCAGCCCCCGCAAACACTTTGAAGACCGACGCCTCAAAGTCTGACACGTTAGGGCAAGCGCGGAAAACAACATTTCTGATGCTCTCCCCCGCGTGCCCTTGTACCATTCCGCTGAAGTCAACCATACCGGGCTCTCCGACATTGATCCACGCACGGCGCAAACTTGGAGGCAGCACTTCTACTGCTTCTTCGAATGAAAAACCATCTTTGCTGTCTGTCACGGGCACCGGTCCCGCCTCCCGTCCCCCAGCTACCTCCCCTGGGCTGTTCGTGCGCATCAGGACAATCAGCTGTGTGTGAATCGCAAGGTTGCGTTGTCCCACAACGTGCACGCATATCTCTGCACTTCCTCGTCCAGCAACGTCTTCTGCACTCCATCCTCGCACCAACTTGCTTTTTGCAGTCCCACCAATCGTAGTAGTTGGCATTTCCACCGTCGTGCCTTTCATCAAAGATCTCAGCTTCGGGGCAGCGGAGCAAGCAGTCTGCACCAGCATGAGGCGTGCCCCAGGACTATCTCCGGCCCTGTTTCCCCAGCCACCCTCAACATTCCTGCCGAACCTCTTGTCAATAGCATTTCGCAGCTGAAATGTCGTTGCTCCTGGCATGCCGCGAACCCGCAAGCAGCTGGCCTCACCTTTCGCCCAGAGGAACCACACCTCGACTTCTACACTTTTCCCGATTGATGCCAGTCGCGGCCCCGATGGTTTCCTTCTCCATTCTATTCTCAGCTCACCTCGTAAGCTATTCCCGCGGTCATCCCACTCCTCAATACCGCACCTGTCTTCATCACTCCATCCATCCATCAACGACTCTTGCGTAAGCCGAATCTCGGCGACACTCTCGCGCCCCACGTGCAGCACCGCCCATGTTTCTTCGTCTCCTCTGACGACACGATCTGCCTGATCGTGTTGAAATGGCAGGAGTTGACGCAAAATACGTAACCCCGTGGATAAGACCTGAACGGGCGGTTGCGTGCGGGGTCGAAAGGCTAGCGGGAAAGCAAGCTTTCCATAGTGCAACATAAGAACGCGTGCGCTATTGATGCCGTCGTTGTTGCTGGTTCGAAGCCAGAGCTGTACCAGGATTCGCAGTGCCTCCTTCCAGTCTGGCCTGGACGTTTTTGTCGGGAGCAGAAAGCGTGAGCCAGAAGCTACGAGCAATGTGTGCCAAAACCTCAGCACCTGAGGCGCCAACACGTTGGGCGCGGGCGCGAGACCTGGAGTCCAGCATAGTGCGGCACGGGGCAATCCGGGCAAAGACTTGCCGCCATAGCTCATTGTCGTTCACAGAGACACGGAATCCACGGCATGTCGACGAGACGCGCAAAAGCGTACTGCATCGCAGCCCCGCGAAGCAACGTCGCTACCCGCACCCTCGGAGATTCAATCAAAAGATAAAGTCATGGTGGAAAACACGGGCATGCTAGCCTATCAGATGAGGGACACATACTTGAAGATCTTGTGGCAGCTCGATCAGTGTCATCACTGACTGTTCCCTCATGCCGCCGCTTAGTAGACCTCCATTGCGACCAAAGGGATGACTATTTAAAATACAGTTTTAGACTTTTCAGCCAACAGGCTGGGATCGATCTCTGGGCCATGTGGGCAGCGCGCATTGCAGTCGTGCGCAGGGGTGCAGCCCTTCTCCGCGCGCAAAAACCGAAGCAGAAGATATTCCATGAGATACCTTTCAAGGTTTCGCCACGCCCAACTTTCATCTCCTAACCACGCCCAGGACAGCTCTTGGGCGCTGATGGCCAGGACTGCCCTGCCTCATACAGAGCTTGCATTGCATCGCTGGATATGGGCCCGCGCGAAGAGTCTGTGCTAGAAAGGGAGAGAGAACACGATACATAGTTAGATAGAGAGAGAGAGAGAGAGAGAGAGAGAGAGAGAGAGAGAGAGAG